>JACXTT010004254.1_pt1 | contig 21346 bp, 16 predicted proteins | sample 9270951 | NCBI WGS metagenome assembly JACXTT01 (sample SAMN15532306, study PRJNA645909) | rock metagenome | isolation source: weathered quartz diorite | place: Puerto Rico | collected 2017-06-21
ATCCTGCCGGAATGGAGTCGCTGACGAAGAAGCGATTGAGACAGTAATACCTTCAGGAGTATTAGCAAGCTTGTGACAAATGCCGGAATGGAGTCGCTGACGAAGAAGCGATTGAGACGACGACGGTGACAAGGACGTTCGTCCAGATCTCGCTTGAGGCCGGAATGGAGTCGCTGACGAAGAAGCGATTGAGACCGAATGGGTCTGTTCATAGACCTCCCGCCGTACCTGTGCCGGAATGGAGTCGCTGACGAAGAAGCGATTGAGACTTGATAAACGCGCTGGTCAGGTAGGCCCCGCCAAACATGCTGCCGGAATGGAGTCGCTGACGAAGAAGCGATTGAGACGTTCGGTCCTAGATACGACCAGGTGTTGATTCCATTGCCGCGCCGGAATGGAGTCGCTGACGAAGAAGCGATTGAGACGCGTTGAAGCTGCTGCCTACCAGGTTGTGTGGTGCGCCGGAATGGAGTCGCTGACGAAGAAGCGAATGAGACATGCCGCAAAGTGGAGCTCGCTCGTATTGAGCATTTCGCCGGAATGGAGTCGCTGACGAAGAAGCGATTGAGACTCGAAGTCGATGAGTGCGCCGGCTTTGGATCCGACCTTCTTGCTCGCACCGGGCTCTTCCGCTACATCTACGTGTTCAAACAACGTTTTGGACAGGATTAGAGACGGGCTTTCGGGTCTTCATAGGGTCTTACGACCACAATTACGCCGACTGCGAGTTCCCCTACCAAAGTCGCCTCCTGATTGATGAGATTGCCGCCATGGTGATTGCAGGAGGAACGCCAGCGGGGACTGGTTCAGGTTCTTCATCAGGTCGTTTTCTTCATCCGGTTACAGAAGGTTGGCGAGGCAAGTTTCGCCGTTCACGCGTCGGCCAACTTTCTTTTTGGTCTATTTTCTGCGGGTTGGCGGAAGTCGACCACTCGGAACTTCGGACGGGATTTGCGACTTTGGGGGCGGAGGTGAGGGACTTTGAGCAAGTATCAATTCGAGGTTCCGGGGGCTGTGACCGCCAGCGGCGACGATGCGCTTCCGGTGGTTGAGGAGGCGGATGGCGTGGACGGCAGTCCGGATTATCTGATTTATTCGGTTCTCGCGGATTATCCGGAGGCTTTCCGGGCGGTACGGGCGGCTTTGCGTTTGCAGAGGATCCGCAAGAGAGGAGGAGGAGGAGACGAAGCGCATGGTCGACTATGCATACGATGCGGTGGGGTTTGCGAGGGAACTCCTGCGGTGGAGTCCGGACCAGGCGCAGTGCGAAGTCCTCGATAGCCCCAAGAGGAGGGTGATTCTCAACTGGGGGCGGCAGAGCGGGAAGACGACGCTGGCGGCGGTGAAGATGATCCATTGCGCGTATTGCTGGCCGGGGTCGCTGTGCGTGTGGTTGAGCGCGAACAAAGAGCATACGGCCGAGGTTTTCGGGAAGATCGACGGGTATTTGCAGAAGCTTGGGATTGCTCCGAAAGGGGAGCCGGGGAAGTCGATTGGGCGGCGGCTGCCGAATGGGTCCAGGATGGTGGGGTTGGCGGCGCGGGATGCGACGGTGAGGTCCTATACGGCGACGCTGGTGGTGATTGACGAAGGGGCGCAGGTGAAAGATGAGGTGTATGACGCGGTGATGCCGGTGCTGGCGGTCCGGAATGGGACGTTGTGGGTGCTGGGGACTCCGCGGGGGAAGAGCGGGCGGTTTTGGGAGATCTGGGCTAAGGGGGCGGCTGGCGAGTGGTTCAAGAGTTTGCGGAAGACGGCGGATTGCGGGCGGGTCCCGCAGAGTTTTCTGGATTCGGAGAGGAAGTTGAAGGGGGATGTGGTGATGCGGAGGGAGTATGAGTGTGAGTTTGTGGAGGATGGGTTGAAGCTGCTGCTGACGGAGCATGTGGATGCGCTGTTCGAGTGAATGGCCCTGCGTTGTCACGCGGATGCTCACGGGCTTCACAGGCCCCGCGCAGATGTTCACAGGCTTCACAGGCCCCGCGCCTTACGCGCGGGGTTGGCGGCGGCGGTGGATCCAGCGAGGCGGGAAGAAGAGGAGGAGGAGCGGCGCCGGCGGTGGTTCCAGCGGGGCGGGAAGAAGACGAGGAGGAGCGGCGCCGGCGGTGGATCCGGCGAGGCGGGAAGAGGATGAGGGAGGGTTTTTATCATCATGAGCGGGTATTTACCGAATGACCGGAGGTTGCGGTATTGGTATGGAGTCGATTTGGGGCAGAGCCGGAACTACACTGCTATGGCGGTTCTGGAGCGGCGGTGGCGGATGGCCACCGTGGAGGAGGTCATTGCCAGCGCCGGGTTGGCTTATCACGGGGAGTGGGAGTATCGCGTCATCCAGTTGGACCGGGTGGAGTTGGGGACTCCTTATACGGATATCGCCGAGTGGGTCAAGGATGAGATTGAGAAGAACTACGATCCGCGGATGCCGCTGCGGACGCTCGTACTCGATGGGACTGGCGTCGGGACCGCGGTCATGGATTATTTGCGGATGCGCAAGACCAAAGCCGAGCTGGTGAATGCGGTGATTACGGGCGGGCAGGGTCCAGGGCACAGGTCCGAGGCGAGGGCGACGTTTGTGTCGCGGAGCGAGGTGATGACCAAGCTTCAGATGTCGGTCGAGGGAAAGCGGTTCACGATCGCGAAGGAATGTCGAGAGGCTGCGCGGCTCAAGGAGGAGTTGAAGGGCCTGCAGCGCGCGGGCAAGCCCTCGGATGGCGATCAACAGGACGATCTGGCGTTCGCGCTGGCGCTGGCGGTTTGGTGGGGGCTGAGGTGAGACGGGGCGGCCGATAGGTTAGAGTCAGGTCATGACGACAGATGTGAACTCCGACTGGGCCTCGGCGCGCGGCGAGAAATGGCTTGCCCAGCTCGCCGGCATGGAGGCGACGATGGCGCCGGTGGACGATCCGCTCATCGAGGCTGCCCGTTTGGATATGCCTTACCGGATTGCCGATATCGGATGCGGGGGCGGCGGGACGACACGGGAGATTGTGCGGCGGGCGCCGGCGGGAAGCGTCGTGCATGGCTTCGATATCTCGCCGGCTTTGGTTGAATTTGCTCGATCACGATCGTTTTCGCCGTCCGAGTCGTTTGCAATCGCGGACATGGCGACGGCTGCGGCGCCCGCCGATGGTCCTTATGACCGGCTGGTCTCGCGGTTCGGCATCATGTTCTTCGCGGATCCGCCGGCTGCGTTCCGAAACCTGGTCCAGTGGCTTGCGCCGGGCGGGCGGTTCGCCTTCGCAGTCTGGGGCGGCCTAGACGGGAATCCATGGATGACGACCGTTCGCGATACCGTCGCCGAATTCGTCGCCCTGCCTGCGTCCGAAACCGATGCACCCGGGCCATTCCGTTATGCGGAGGCCGACAAACTGATTGCGCTGCTCGATGACGCCGGCTTTGCCAAAATCGCGCTGCAAGAGTGGCGCGGAAAGCTTCCGATCGGCGGCGAGTCACTGACGACGGCCGCGGAGGCGGCGAATTTCGCGCTGGCGGCGATTTCTTCGTTCGGCGAAATGCTTGCCGCCGCGGGTGACGGCGCCCTGGATGGCGCGCGGCGATTGTTGACAACGCGTTTTTCGCGGCATCAATTGCAGGGTGATGCGGTGCGTCTTGACGCGTGCGTCCACATCGTTACCGGCACGCGCGTTCGCTAATTTCGAGTTTCAGCGAGGCAGGTCGGCTAGCCAGAGGTTTCCGGTGACTTCGTCCATGGAGAAGAAGGCGCGGTCGCGGTAGACGCGGAAGCCGATTTGGGGGGCTCGGGCGGCCACGATTCGCAACAGGGTCCGGCGGGAACGGTGGAAATGCTGCACCGGGAACGGGGCGCCGAGGAGGCGCTTGGTGGCGGGGTCCAGACGCTGGGCCCAGATGCAGCGGAACCCGTCGCGGCTCGAGAGGTAGTAGAGCAAATTGCCGTCCGGCGACCAGGAAGGCAGGAGATCCACAGGGCCCTGGTCGGAACTGTCGATGCCAATCCAGTCGCGATCGGAATCCTGCTTCTCATCGCGGGCGATGAAGATGCGGCGATCATTGCGGGAGGTTTCGGCCTGGAAGGCGATCCACTTGCCGTCGGGCGAATAGATGGCGTTGCGAAGGCTCTGGCGGGGATGCTGGATCCATTCGGTCCATTCGCCGGTGGCGATCTCGAGGCGGCCAACGAATGCGATGACGGAACCCGGTTCGTACAGCATGTAGCGCTGGTCGGGCGACCAATCGGTCGGGGAACCACAGTCGGGGCAAATTTGACGATTCTCTCCGGCGCGGTTCTTGATGTAGATGGGCACCTTGGGCTTCATATAGCGGCGGTAGGCCACCCATTGGCCATCGCGGGACCAGAGGGGATGGTCGGCAACCTCATCGGGAGCGGACCAGGATTTGCTGTCGCGCTCGGTCTGCCAGTCGAGGAAGCGGAGTTCCCGGCGAGGTCCGAGGGTCTTGGTGAAAACGAGCGAACGGCCCGAGGGATCGGCAGTCGGCGAAACCTCGTAATCGGTGTTGTCGGTGACGCGCTGCGGCGGGCCATTGGGAGTTCCGGCATTGGCGTTGAGGGGCAGCATCCAAACGTCGATGTTGGAGATGCTGCTGGCGTAGACGATTTTTCCGTTGCCGATGGATGGCTGCGAATCGTAGCCGGTGCCGAAGGTAAGTTGTTCGGGCGGCGCGGGAAGATCGCGGGTGGTTGGAGTGAACCGCAGGCGCCAGAGCGAACTGGCGTCTCCGGTGGGGGAGCCGTAGTAGACGTAGCCGTTGCGCCATTCCCAAAGGTCCTCATTGAGGCGATTGGCGGTGTTGGCGAGGCCGGCGGCTGCCAGTTTGGCGAGCGCCGGGAGCACGCCAGTCTTGCGGGCAATTCCGCCGGTGAGGAACGGGATGGTCCACCAATCGTGCTCTTCGCTCACGACACCCGGGGTCTTCGTGCCGCAGAATAGGACGTATTTGCCATCTTCGGACCAGATGGGATTGTGCGCGTCACTAAAGCCCGCGCTGATTTGGATGGGATTCCCGCCCTGCGAGCGTACCGCGTAGACCTGCGGGAGTTGGGAGGCCGTGACCGGCGCGGCCACAAACAGGATCCAGGAGCCATCGGGCGAGAATCGCGGACGCAGGCCTCCGCTGGCGATGCGCTGGGCAGGCGCGGCGCTTTGGTTGGGCATGATGTAGAGTCCACCGCCGTCGCGCTCGGAGCGGAAGACGATTTGCTTGCCGTCCGGCGACAGATGGGGACCGTGGCTGTCCACCTGGTCGAAAGTGAGTTGCGTGGGCGTACCGTCGCGGAGGTCGATGCGCCAGAGGGAGCGGACGCCGTTGGCGGCGCGGTCGGAGGTATAGACCACGAACTGGCCATCCTTGGAAATGGCCGGTTCCATCGAGTAGCCGGAGTCCGTGGTGAGTTTGCGGCTGGCTAGAGGAGCGTGCGTGGTTGGCTGGGACCCGTACCAGGCGGCCCCGGCAACGAGGGCAAGGGCGGCAGCAACGGCGGCGCCCCAACCGGCGAAGACCCGGCGGCGCGGGCGGATGGCGGCGAGAAAGTCGGAGGCGGAGGCGAAGCGGCGAGCGGGGTCGGCCTGGATGGCGCGATGAATGGCGGATTCCCAGCGCGGGGAGATCGTGGGGGCCAGCTCACGCAGAGGGATGGCCTGGTTGAGCTTCTTTTGTTCGTGGATTTCCGCGGTGGTTTTGCCGGTGAAGGGCTGCCGGCCGGCGATCATTTCATAGAGCAGGACTCCGACGGCATAGGTATCGGTGGCGGGACCCGCGGTTTCATGCTGAAACTGCTCCGGGGCCATGTAGGCCGGGGTTCCGGCGGAAATGGTCTTGCCCGAGCTCGAGGTGAGGGGGCTAGTGGCGAGTCCAAAGTCGGTCACCACGACGCGCGGGTCTCCGCCGCCGTTCTTCTTGCCTGATTTGGCGAGGTGGATATTGGATGGCTTGAGGTCGCGATGCAGGACGCCGCGGTCGTGCGAAGCGCTCAACGCGTCGAGCACGGGTTCGACGATCGCGAAGGCGCGTTTGCGATCGATCTGCTTTTCGCGATCGAGAAAGGCGCGCAGGGTTTCGCCCTCGAGCAGTTCCATGGTGAGAAAGAACTGGTCCTCACCGCCGGTCCGGCTGGGCTGTTTTTCAAGGTCGAAGATGCGGCAGACGTTGGGATGGTTGATAGAGCGCGCGAGTTGCACTTCCTGCTTGAAGCGTTCGACGGCCAGATGGTCGCCGGCGAGAACGCGATGGATGGTCTTGAGCGCGACCTGGGTTTGGAGTTCGGTGTCGGTGGCGCGGTAGACCTCGCCCATGCCGCCTTCGGCGATCAGGTTTTCGATGCGGAACCGGCCTCCGGCGAGAAGGTCGCCGGGGGAATAGACCGACGTTGGACGGGCGCGGAGGTTGACGTCCAGCAGGCCCGAAGCGGCGGATGCGTTGAGCATCTTGAGAACTTCCCAGCGGATGGAATCGTCCTCGCCGGATTCGTAGACGAGACGATCGCGATCTTCGGCTGGAGCGTTCTCTACGCTTTCGAACAAGCGTTCGATTCTTCTCCAATGGTCCGCAGTGAGCAACAGTGACCTCTCGTTTATTCTACAATTCACGTGATGCGCAAACTCTATCTGGCGATTTTGACGATAGCCGCCGCCGGCTATGGCGCGAACAACAACTGGCCGCAGTTTCGGGGTCCTGGTTCGACGGGCGTAATCGAGGACGATCCGCGATTGCCCGATACGTGGAGCCAGACGGAAAACGTGGCGTGGAAGACCGAGGTTCCGGGGATGGGGTGGTCCTCGCCTGTGGTTTGGGGCGACCGCATCTTTTTGACAAGCGTATCGGCGGCCGGCGCTATCGAGGCGCCGAAGAAGGGCCTGTATTTCGGGGGCGAGCGGAAGGTTACGCCGGTGGAACATCGCTGGATTGTGTACGCGCTGGATTTGAAGACGGGCAAGGTCGTGTGGCAGAACGAGGTTTTTAAAGCCGTCCCGGCCTTCACACGGCATCTGAAGAATTCGTATGCGTCGGAAACGCCGGTGACTGACGGCGAGCACGTGTACGTGTACTTTGGGCAGGTCGGTTTGTTCTGCTTCGACATGAAGGGCAAGCCGGTGTGGAACAAGAAGTTCGATCAGGTCAACACGCGATACGGCTGGGGCACAGCGGCGTCGCCGGTATTGCATCAGGGGCGGTTGTATCTGATCAACGACAACGACGATAAGTCCTACTTCATGGCGCTCGATAAGAAGACCGGAAACGTGTTGTGGAAAGTGGATCGCGACGAAAAGACGAACTGGGCCACTCCTTATGTTTGGGAGAACGCGAAGCGGACGGAGATCATCACGCCGGGCACGGACAAGACACGGTCGTACGATCTGGATGGCAAGCTTTTGTGGGAATTCAAGGGGATGTCGTCGATCGTGATTCCGACGCCGTTTTCGAAGTTCGGCATGCTGTACCTGGCGTCGGGGTACGTGGGCGATCAGAACCGGCCCGTCTATGTGGTGAAGCCGGGCGCGAGCGGGGACATCACGATGCCCAAGGGGCAGACGTCGTCGGAGTTTGTGGCTTGGTATCTGCCGCAAGGCGGGCCGTACAATCCGTCGCCGATCATTTATGGCGATATCTATTACACGCTGTACGACCGCGGCTTTCTGACAGCGCACGATGCGAAGACAGGCAAAGAGATTTATGGCAAGCAGCGGATCGACCAGGCGACGAACGCGTTTACGGCGTCGCCGTGGGCTTATAACGGCAAGCTGTTCGCGCTGAGCGAAGATGGCGATACCTATGTGATGCAGCCGGGCACGGAATTCAAGGTGCTGCGCAAAAACTCGCTCGATGAAATGTCGATGGCGACGCCGGCGATTGCAAACGGGAACCTGATCATCCGGACCGCTTCGAAGGTCTACTGCATCCGAAAGCCTTGAGCCGGGCGCGAAACGGCCTACGCCATGCGATCGGGGTCGAGGTCGAAGACTTCAATCAGGTAATCGTAGTAGGCCCCGTCGTATAGGAAGACCAAGTAGGTTTCGTGGACGATGTGGATCAGCTTTCGCACGGCGTATTCCCAGTCTCCGTCGACGACGGTTGCCTCGACGCCCACTCCTCCGCCTTTGGCGAAACAGCGGAGTTGCAGTTTTGCCGGGTCGATGCGTTTGTGTTCCGGCGTCGATGCGGCGGAAAAGGCCGCGACGAACGCGCGGTATTCCTTCATCATGCGCGACCCGGATGGGACCTGCGGCAGGACCTCCGCGAAGGTCAGCTTGTCGGCCTTTAACGTCAGATCGAAGGAGCGATCGCGATGCCAGAGCATCCGCCACTTGCCTTCGCGAGTTTTTGAAAAACCTTTGAAAACACCGCGGGCGGCATACGTTTCTAGTATGCCGCCCACGAGTTGAGACTGCTTCAGACCGCTAGTGCGCAAATCCGCCGACTCCCGGTTCCGGATTGAGCGCGATGCCCGGAGGATAATCTTTGCCGGACGTGAACTCCTTCAACGCCTGCACGTTGATGAGGGTCGAGACGTTCTCCTTGGACGCGACTTCGTAGCTGCGCTTCAACGCCGCGCGCATCTCGTCGACAGTCTTGACATATTCGCCGCGCGCGCCGAGGCCCTCGGCCATCTTGTCGTAACGGAGGTTTTCCTGGAAGAGATACATGTGCATCGAACGCGCCGAAGAAACCGCGCTAGGCCACATACCCCAGGAGTTGTTGTTGTAGATCACGGAGATGATCGGGATCTTGTACTTGGCGGCGGTGTCGAGTTCGAACATGCTGTAGGCGACGCCTGCGTCGGAGGTCACAACCAGCACCGGGGCTCCTTTATATGGCGCTTGCGGACCCGTACCTCGCTGCACGGCTGCACCCGCACCAATCATCATCGCCATGTCGGGACCGATGGCCCCGTATTGATACGCACAAACGACGCCTTGACCGGGACGGTTGGCGCGGAGCCAGCGTCCGGCAAAGAGGCCCGTGGTCCAACCGCCGGAACCGGAGACGGTCTGCTTGGGATCGATGGCGCCCTTGTAGAAGAAGTCGTGGATTTCCTTGGCCATCACGGCGGGATGCAGGTGATTCGTCGCCGCGCTGTGCTTGAGGCCAAGCTCGTAATGCGCGAGGTTCTGCTTTTCGAACGCCGCACGCGCGGTGGCGAGTTCGGCGACCCAGGCTTCCCGTTTTTTAGCCTGCAGCGTGTTCGCGAGCGCTTCGAGGAAGTTCTTTTCGTCGCTGACGATGCCAAGGTCCAGCGGCCAGTTGCGGCCGAGATCCTCCTGCACCGGGTTGACGCGGATGGCTTTGATGTCCGGGGCCAGGCGGTATTCACCGGGGCTCGGCATGCAGTATTGGCCGATGAAAACGACGAGGTCCGCGCTCATTAATGCTTCAGGCGAGCAGGAGGCGGAGAGGCGATGGTCGTCGGGGAAGGTTCCGCGAGTGGGGCCAGTGCCGACCACGGCGATATCCTGGCGTTCGGCGACCTTGGTTAACAGGTCCCAAGCCTTGCGCTGGAAGATGCCCTGCCCTGCGATGATGATGGGGCGCTGGGCTTTGGTGATGAGGTCCGCGGCCTGTTGGACTTCCTTATTCGACGCAGTGGGGCGGCTTTCGCTGCGGTACTTCTCTTTGCCGTAGTAGTCGGTAAGGGAAGCGGCGTCGGTGAAGCGGGCACGGGCGACTTCACCGGGGAAGTCGAGGTGGACCGGACCCGGAATGCCGGACTTCAGATTGCGGAAGGCGTAGGCGCCGTACTCATGCACGCGATTCGGCGCAATGAGGCGCTTGCCGTACTTCTTCATGCCCGTGGTGATCGGCTGTTGATATCCGGTCTGGATGAATGCTTCGCGATCGTCGCCGGCGATCTGCATGTTGCTAGCAAGCACGAGCAGCGGGGTGCGCGCGGCGGCGGCGGACGCGATGTTCATGATCATGTGCGTGAAGCCGGGGCCCTCCGTGCCGGAGCACGCGGTGACCTCCCCGGTGACGCGGGAGAAGCCGTCGGCCGCGGCGCACATGGCGCCTTCGGTGCGTCCACCGTAGGCCGGGACGCCGGCGGCAGCGATGGCGTTGATCACGGTATAGTTGCCGGGACAGCAGAACATCGCGGCGAGATCTTCTTCTTTGCAGAGCTTGGCGAAGACTTCCGCGCCGGACATACCCTTGCCTTCGAAAGCTCCAACCTTGGCCGGCTCATTCAAGGTGGCAGGGACTTCTTTGGGAATCGCAATACTGGGGATTCCACCGGTCGCCGCAGCCATCAACCGGGATTGGCTGGCGATGCCCGCAACGGCGGCGGCGGTCGCGGCGGTGAGAAACTCCCGGCGCTTGTTGGTGGCGGTGTTTTTGTTGTCGTTCGACATGGAAGCTGCGGTACTCCTTGGGTGGTTCTACTGCCGGTTATTTCGGGTCTGGCTGCAATTCCGGACGGGTGGATTCGGGCCAGAGGTTACGGATGAAGTTGACCAGATGCCATAGGTCGTCTTCCCCTTTGATTTGCGTGGCGAACGAAGGCATGCTGGCGCTTTGCCCGTCGCGAATGCTGCGGAAGATTTCGCCGTCGGTGGTTCCGCTCTTCCAGGTTTTGGGAGCGGTGAGGTCGGTGGCGTCGGCGACCACATCGACCGTGGCCTTGCCGTCGGCGCCGTGGCAGCCGACACACATGCGCATGTAGACGTTGCGGCCCTGCGAGATCGATTTCTTGGAATACGGAATCGGGTTCTTGAGCTTCTGGGCCTGCTCGGTGGTTAGTGGTTTCTTGTCATCCAAGAAACCCGCAAACAACGGGATGGCCAGGGCGGTGAGGAGAAGATTCCGCATGCGAGGCGAGGCTATCAACCGGCGCCGGGCAAGTCAACCGCCTGTGGAGTTTGCGTATGCAGATCGTCGAACCAGCCGTAGAGCGCGGGAATGACGACGAGCGTGAGAAGGGTTGAGGAAATCAGTCCTCCGATCACGACGATGGCGAGCGGACGCTGCACTTCGGCGCCGGGTCCGGTGGCGAAGAGAAACGGGACGAGACCAAGCGCGGCGACCGTCGCCGTCATCATCACGGGACGGAAGCGGGCGCGCGAGCCCTCGAAGATCGCTTGCTCACGGGCCATGCCGGATTCGCGGAGGCTGCGGACGTACGAAACGAGCACGACGCCGTTGAGCACGGCGATGCCCCAGAGAGCGATGAAGCCGACGGAGGCCGGAACCGAGAGGTACTCGCCGGTGGCGTACAGTCCGACGATCCCTCCGATCGAGGCAAACGGCAGCACCAAAATGATCAGCGAGGCAAAGCGTACGCTCTTGAACAGCAGGAACAACAGAAAGAAGATGGCCCCGATGGTGATGGGCACGATGATCATGAGGTGCTTGCGCGCGCGTTCCATATTGTCGAACTGGCCGCCCCATTCGAAGTAGTAAGCAGTGGGTAGTTTCACCTGCTTCTGCACGGCCTGCTGGAGTTCGGCGACGAAGCTGCCGAGGTCCCGATCGCGTACATTGACGCCGACCACGACGCGGCGCTTCGCCATTTCGCGTTTGATCTGCGACAGGCCTTCCTTCAACTGGATCCTGGCCAGGCTGCCGAGCGGGATGTCCTCGCCGCCGGAAGCGGGCACCAGAATGCCCTGGATATTGCCAATGCTGTTGCGCAGATGTTCGGGGTAGCGCACGACGGCCTGAAAGCGGCGCTCGCCCTCGTAGATTTCGGTGGCGGCCTTACCGCCGACAGCCGCCTCGATCACGTCATGCACGTCGCCCGAGTTGAGCCCGTGCCGCGCGATGGCCATGCGGTTGATGTCAATGTCGAGGTTCTGCTGGCCGGCGACGCGATCGATCTTGATGTCGCCCGTGCCTCGGACTCCGCCCGCCACACGCGCCACATCGCGGGCCTTGGCAAGCAGGACCTCGAGGTCATCGCCGAAGATTTTGACGGCGACGTCGGCACGAACTCCAGTGACCATCTCGTCCACGCGATCGGAGATCGGCTGGGCCATCACGACGTTGACGCCGGGGAGCGTCGAAATCCGTTTGCGGATCTCTTCGCCGATCTGTTCCTGCGTGAGGCCCTTTCGCTGCTCGACCGGGACCAGCTGGATCATCATGTCGGTTTCGTTGTAGCCGGCGGGATCGACAGGCGACTCGCCGCGGCCAAGACGCGACACGATGTTTTCGACGCCCGGCAGATCGCTGATCATGGCGATCGCCTCTTTTTCCATGCGGATGGATTCATCAAGCGCGATGTTCGGCACACGATCCATATTGGGCGAGATCGTTCCTTCTCTCAGTTCCGGAATGAAGGAGGTTCCGAGCAGGGGAAACAAAGCCAGAGATCCGGCGAGGAGCCCGACCGCCGCGAGTATCGTCGTCTTCCGGTTGTGCAGCACGTGACGCAGAAGATAGAGATACGGGGTCTTGGTGAGACGGACCAGAAAGGTGTCATGATCTCCTGCCGCGGGCTTCAGCAGCAGGAACGACAAAACGGGTGAGAGCGTCAGGGACAGCACTAGCGAAACCGCCAGAGCAATGGCGATCGTGTACGCGAGTGGCGCGAACATCTTGCCTTCCATTCCCTGCAGGGTCATGAGCGGCAGAAACACCAGGATGATGATGCAGATGCCGAAGATCACCGGTGTGCCCACTTCGGAGACGGCGTGCACCACCGCATCGAGGCGGCTTTCATTCCGGTTTTGTCCCAGGCGGGAAAACACATTTTCGACGACGACTACGGAGCCGTCGACCATCAATCCGATCGCGATGGCCAGACCTCCCAGTGACATAAGGTTCGCCGATAGCCCGGCCTGGTTCATGATGACAAAGGTCAGAGCGGGCGTCAGAATCAGCGTGGCGATCACGATGAGGCTGCTACGCAGATCGCCGAGGTAGAGGGCGAGGATCAACACGACCAGAGCGATGCCTTCGACGAGCACCTTGGTCACGGTCTGCATGGCTGCGTCGACCAGCTTCGAGCGATCGTAGTAGGGAATGATCTTGAGGCCGCCGGGCAGCATGCCTTTAGCGTTGATCTCTTCCACGCGCGTCTTGAGGCGTCCGACAATTTCTTTGGCGTTGCCGCTCGCGATCATCATGATGATGCCGCCCACAGCCTCGGTGTGCCCGCCTTTGAGCATGGCGCCATAGCGGACCTCTTCGCCGATTCGAACATCGGCGACATCGCGGATATAGACCGGGGTTCCGCCGACTTCTTTGAGCACCACGGCGCGGACATCGTCGAGGCTTCGAATCAAACCAACGCCGCGCACGAGCAGCACTTCGGGGCCCTGAGGCAGGAGTCCGCCGCTCGAGTTGGCGTTGCTGCGGCTGAGAGACCGGTGCACGTCGCCGATGGTGACGCGGTAGTAGCGCATCTTCACCGGATCGACGATGATTTGGTATTGCTTGACGTAGCCGCCGGTCGAGTTGATTTCGGCGACGCCGGATATAGAACGCAATAGCGGACGCGCCACCCAATCCTGAATCGTGCGCCGCTCGACGAGTTCTTCTTTGGTGAGCGCACGCTTGCCGTCACGCGGATTCTCGAGCGTGTATTGATACACCTCGCTGAGGGCCGTGGCCACAGGGCCGAGCACTGGAACGATGCCCTCCGGCAGACGGCTGCGAACATCGCCCATGCGCTCGGCGACGAGTTGGCGGGCGAAATAGACCGGCGTCTTGTCGTCGAACACCAGGGTGATGATGGAAAGGCCAGGCTCGTTCTGGGACCGCATTTCCGTCATTCCGGGCAGGCCGGTCATGGCGATCTCAACTGGCACGGTGACGATGCGTTCGACTTCGTCGGGAGAGCGGCCGGGAACCTCGGTCGCCACCTGCACCTGTACGTTGGTGACATCCGGAAATGCGTCGACCGAAAGCCTGCGGGCGGCGTCGAATCCAAATGCGAGCGCAATGAGAACGAGGACGAGCACAACCGCGCGCTGCTCCAGCGCGGAGCGAACAAGGGAACCGATCATGACTAGTTCGGCTCACCGCCGCCGGCGGCGACGTTGATCGCTCTGCGGCGGCGCTCGTTGTTCAAATGAAAGGCGCCATCGATCACGATCTTTTCGCCCGCGCGGACGCCCTCGAGCAGAGCTTTCGAAGAACCGAATTCGCCGCCGATCTTGACCGGGCGTAGCGCAAAGGTATCCGAAGCCACTTGCACGAACACGTGTTCCTGATCGGCCTCGCGGACGATCGCAGCCAATGGAATGACCGTTTGCCGCACCTTGTGATTGCCGATTTCCATCGTGGCGAGCATCGACGGTTTCAAGCGGCGATTCGGATTCGGAACGTCCATTCGTGCGCGAACGGTGCGGGTCTCAGGATTCACGGTGTTGCTCACGAAAGACAATTTGCCGCGCAGCTTTTGCCCTGGCAACGCGGCGATTTCCGCTTCGACATCGAGCCCTTCGACGAGCGCCCCGGCGTTCTGCTCGGGAACATCCGCGATCAGCCAAACGGACGACAAGTCGGCGATTTCCGCGACCGTATCGGCCGGTTGCACCACCTGACCCACGGTCACTTTGCGCGTCATCACCGTGCCGTTCATCGACGCGATGATGGGAGAGACAGGATGCAAGGCGCGTGAATGTTCCAGTTGGGCCACATCTTCCGGCGGCATGCCCAGCAGGAGCAATTGGTGGTGGGCGGCATCGAGTTCCGCGGTGGCGTGCGCGAGTTCCGCTTCGCGGCGCTGCATCTCCGCGGCGCCGATGACTTCCGCACGCAAGAGGTCCTGCGCCCGCTCGAGCGAACGGCGGGCCAAGTGCTTCTGCGAGATCGCTTTCAGAAATTCGAGCTGTGCACTCGAAAGCCCCGTGCTGTTGAGTTGCGCAAGCACCTGTCCTTTGGCGACATCCTGCCCCTCGCGTATCGACACCGAAGTGATTCTGCCCATCAAAGGAGAGCCGAGGCGCGTGATTCGGGTATCGTCCACTTCAATGCGGGCAGCCACGGTAAGCGTCGTCCCGACGTCCGCGCCAGCCGGTTCGCCGATTTTGATGCGCTGGAGCAAGGCAGGCTCGGTTTTGATTTCCATCGGATCGGAGGGAGCGGCTGCGGCCGCCGGCTTGCTGCTGTTCGCGGAGGCGGTTGTTGCGGCGGAGCTGCCGCCAGCTTGCCCGCATCCAGCTAGCGACATGAGAATGGAAGCGCCAAGCGTCAGCCAAGCGATGGTCTTCATTTCTTTCCCGGCTCCACGGCACGCAATTCGTCGAGGTCCACGAGCGCCTCCTGGCGGTCATATTGAGCGTTCAAAAAGTCCAGGCGGACGGTGCGCAACGCGCGCTGTGCATCGAGCACCTCCACGATGCCCCGCTCGCCGAGTTGGTAGGCGGCCTCAGCCGCTTTGACTGCCGTTTCCGCCTCGCGCAACACGCCCTGCTGGTAGGATTCGAGGAGTTGCGTGCTGATCCGGTAGCGGCCATAGGCGCTTTCGAGGCTGGCGACCAACTGCAATTGGCGGTTTTGCGCGAACGCCTGGCTCTGCTTCACCAGGGCCGCTGCTTCCGCGATGGGGCCTTCGCGCCGGTTCCAGAAGGGCAAGGGGATGGAGATCCCGAGGCGGTAGGTTGGCGTGTCCGGAGGCCGGTCCACTTCCGCAACAAGCGAAGGTTGCGGACGGCGCGAGGCCGTTTCGTACTCGAGGCGCGATTCCGCGCGGCGGACCTCCGCCTGCGCCAATGCTAGCGAGGGATGCTTTTCGATGGTTTCGCGGCGAAGCTCCTGCAGAGAGCCGAGCGCGGCGGGAGGATCCAGCGCGCCGCCTTGCTGGTTGATTTCCGCATCCATGGGGAGCCCGATGGCCGCGCGCAATTGCGACAAGGCGGTGAGGTACTGCAGGCGTCCGCTGGCAACGGCATTGCGGGCGGTAGCGACTTCCGTTTCCGCGCGGACGAGTTCGAGGCGCCCGGCCTCTCCCACTTCGACGCGCACTTGGATTCTCTCGCGAAGTTCCTCAACCAGGCGCAGGTTTTCGCTGAGGATGGTGATTTCTTCGCGGGTCCGCAAGGCTTGGAACCAAGTGCGGCGCACTCCGGAGAGCAGGGCCAGGCGGACTTCGGCGAGCGCCAGTTCGCTGCTGGCCTGACCACGCCGGGCGAGCTCGATTCGCGCGGGGCGAAGGCCTCCGAGTTCGAGTGGTTGCGCGAAGCTGTAGGATTGGACGAACCCCGATACGTTGCCTGGAACCCGATAGGTTTGCCTGCCGGCCATGGCGCCGAATTCCGGATTGGGACGGGCCCTGGCGGTCGTGATGCCGGCCTGGGCGGCTTCGATTTGCGCGGCGCCGGCGGACAATTGGGGATGGCTGTCTCGCGCCATGGCGAGCGCCTGTTCGAGCGTGATGGCGCCGCTCACGGCCTGTGACAAAAACAGCAGGGATGCTGCGCTGAGGAGACTGTGTTTCATGTTGTGGGCGTGTTGAGTCAGGTCCTCGAGTTACGGGACTCGTCAACACGCGGCGCGGACAAAGAGGTGAACTTCTCTTAATCCTAGCAGTGCGTAGTGGTTTTTCAGTCGAAAATTGGGCGATTTCTGACCGATTAGGGCAGGTTTGGCCAAAAGATTTCAGGCTGGCTATCCAACGGAGCGCCTTCCGCGCCAGGGACACCCCACAACGCCGCACGCCAAGCGCCTAAACCCAACCGTGGGAACGATGACTACTACTCCCCTGCGGGTGGCAGGGCCTCTAATCGGAAGCAGACCCCGGGCTCAACTGTCGCAGCAAACTACGAGGCGGCTTCTCGTATCGCTCCCAGCCCGGAAACCCACCCCATCGGAATCCTCGCCGCAAATAGTTGACAAATGTGGATTCAGGCCCCTCGTTTAGTAGGAAGGGAACATCCGCCAGAAGACCTTCCGAACCCAGCTCCACAAAATAGCCGTCGTCATGAGACTGTGGCGTCACAACCTTCAACTCGTCGGAGTCTGAAATTATAAGGCGTACGCTCAAAGAGCCTTCCCCCTCGGCAAGCTGGGCGGCTTCTACCTGCATCATCACATCCCGAAGACTTGCAACTTCGAGAGGATCTGCAAGAATCTCGTCATCCAACATGTCGTCGCCATCGTCCCAGTCACCCGCGATCTCCAGAAACTCAGGGTCGAGAGGGCACAACCGGCGATGATACCCGGCTAACCGCACACCGCTTACAACTTCCCACCTCGTCCGAAGAGAAAGCGGCAGTGGAACTCCTATTCGATCTTCCAGCTTTGACCAGAGTTCCTGTGGATTCGCAAAGGCGCTCCACAATCGTGGGCATATTCTGGCGCGCCCTCCGCATTGTCTCTTCCGCGACCGCTCTCAAGCTTTACCCTCCGTCTCTCCAAAACCTCCACAACCGTTCAAACCAGTGGTAGGCGCCGGTAGCCAGAACGAGTGCTGAAAGCCCATCTCCTCGATACACGCATACTAGGGCCAAGATGCCAAATATAGTGGCCAGCACACAGATCGATCCAAGCCGGAAGGTCTTACTCATAAATTGAATGGCCAAAATGGAAGGCTAAACGCGATCCACACTCAGAATGGCGTTAATCCGCCAAGACGGCCGAAGCAACCACCGAATCGATTCCGTCAACGGCGCATTGCCCGGATCGGCGAATGACGCTATTCCCGTTCCATCGGCTTCATGTGGCCCTTACGCTATCACCATGTTCACCGTCCCCATCGAATCCGGATTCAAGCTCTCAATGATCAACTGTACCAGCAACAATCGTCATTCAAGAGTAGCTGGCGGCGTTTGCCAAATTTCCTGGTGGCAAGCTTCAGCTTGCTGTCGCCGCCCTGCGAGTAATCGGCTTTAGCTCACTGGCTTCGCCAGCAATCCGTAAACGCGGCGTCCACAAGCGCCAGCGGGAGGTCATCGCGAGCCATCGGGGACGATGCGCTCCCCTTCGACCTTGGTGCGCGTCGCCAGATACACAATCAACGCGTAGGCGAGGACCTGGAGAACGCACGGAATAACACTTGGGCGCCTCGTCACCAATAGCAGATCGAATACTACAACTCTATTCATTTCGCCAATTGGCAGCAGCCAGCCGGGCCCGAGTGGAACAACCCCAGGAATAAGAATGCCCACCCATCGAGCCGACATCCCTAGGTACCGCAACCGCCTCACCGTCCGATAGATCGCCATACATGCCCAAAACGTGAAAAGCCCAGTTAACCATGGCGATTGCTCGTAGTAGTAGTAACTGTCGTATACAGACATAGGAATGCTCCAGCACCAAAAATCGACGAATGTATGTCTGTCCCCTGGGTGATTCTCTCTTTGCTTCATAAATCCCAAACCGTTGGAGGCGGGCCCGGCGGGATTGGCCGCGCCACGGATTACCACGCGTCCATCGCTGTCCACGAAGTCCGTTTGATCACTAGAATCGTAAACCCTTCGTAAGGCGCAATAGACCTGCCCTGAATCTGCCCCACGAACGAAGAATGCATCGGGTCTGTTGATCTCCAAGTTGGTGGCCTGGAATCCTTACGGGGACTGGGGGGATAAGCAACATGACAGGATAGAGCAGGGCCGCAGGGAGAACTTGCGCGGCTCCGCAAACAGCCACGGCAAACCTTATGAGGCAGGGGCCGGAGTTGCGAGCGTAGGATCGCATAACAAGCATGAAACTGGGATTCCACGCCCTGGAGAGTATATTAGCCTGACCAAGACGAGTCCAGAGTTGAACGTTGGCATTCGCAAACGTCACCGTGTCCCTGGCCCGCTCGCCACGCTCCATGCGTAAGTCAAGCCTTGCCGTGGATTCAGCGAGTCATTCGTCGCCAAACCGGCCCATGACAATTCCCCGAGGAAACAAATCGTCAAAACGAACTGCGCACGAATTCGCCGCATGACTGCCCGAAATCGAAACAATGACGCTGTCAGATGCAGCTTGCGTCTTATTCGTTTGTAACGCAACTCTGTTCCAGCAAGCGCTTCATTCCAGCCTGGGTATCCGGTAATCCGAAGTGTTCCCAAAGATTGGTTCGCTGCTCCCACGCTGGATCGCAGTTAGCTATGGCCTCCAATGCCCCCCTCTGCGATCGAGTCAAGTCGCCCACCGGCGCGAGAGGCCCTCCTCGAAAGTCGAACTCCTTATGGTATCGGAGGCCGTACTGTGCCCGCACTTCTTCCGAACGCCCTGATTGGCCTACTATTCGAAGTCTTTCGTCAAATACGCAGCGCAAAAGGTCTCCGCAAAAGGTCAGCAATGAGGCCGGGAATGGATTCCTTCGAAGCACCACTCGATACACGCGAACAACTTGGTCGATCGGGAGACCTGACAGCAAAGATTGGAGCGTTAGGCCTCGGACGGAAACCAGTTCCTTTACGGCCTCTTCCAGCAGCAAATCACTAAGCTTCTCGGGCCTTTGAATGCGTACAAGCACCCGGATGGACAGCGTGGGTGAACCGATGTGCCGGTCCAGAAACTCCTCCAACACTCCACTAGGCTCTAGCATCCGGCACGCCGCGTGAAAGAGCTCTATACGCCAAAACTCGTCGACGGCAGGCGACGAAAGCGCCTCCTCCAATACCGTGATGAAGTGTTGACGGTCATCGACGCGTGTCGACCCACAATGGGTTAGGAGGATACCGGCTAGCATACGGCTCGCCGGCCATCCGCGCCCCGCTCCAAATCGCTTCCAAAATATGGGCTCCCCTGCCCCGACCGCTTCGAACAAGGCCTTTTCGAGCGCCTCGAAGTCGCGATAAGGTGTAATCGCAGAACTCCGGATCAATAGTTCGCGGTCTGCAGCGACCGCAATATTGCAGATCATCCTCACGATACCGAAGACCCATTCCAATTGCCGCGAGTTGAAACGAGGCGCCAATTCTAAAAGTTCAAGGATAATCGCCGGCTCTGCGGAGCACAACGAGCCCGGAACGATGATGCTTTCGCTCAGGTCTTCCATTGCCAGGGTAAAGTCTTTGTCTGTTGAAACGAGTACCGTTTCCCAAACTTGCTTTATCGTGCCCGCCACACCGGACCCATCGAGGAGTTGGTCCCAGTCTCGAATCACCAAGTCACATTACCCTCTTATTCTCATCGCTATCGGATGAATTCGGCGCAGGATCCCAGTCCTCTACCCAAGAACTCTCCAGTATAACGGAAAACTCGAGAGCACACCGGGCAACTTACAAGAGTGGCGCCATTCCCGCGGGAAACGAGGAATCGCATTTCGAACGCGTGCTCCTTCAACTCATCGACCAGCCGGAACTCGCTGCAAAAATGGGACAGCACAACCATGAACAGATCTGCAACGTCGGCCGGCTTTCCGCTTCCCGCACCCTCGCCAAACTGAGTAGAGAATAAGGAAATCCAGCGCGCAGCCTGGGGAATCGTGCGCAACACAGGTTGTCTATTTCTCAACGGAGCGCAGAGCCCTATGATGCATTTGATTCTCTCCGGGTTGCGAGCCGCGATGCGGGCTCCCTGTTTTTCGTCGCTCGCGGCTATTCCCCTTGCGGTTGGTTTAGCCGCGGCCATGGTGATTTCCTCGGTCGGAGTCCGGCTCTACTACCATTCCTTGCCTGTCGTCAGCCCCGAACGGCTGGTGGTGTTGAGCGGGATCGAACTCCGGTCTATTAGTGAGTAATCAGAATGGATCAACAACGGCTGGTAGAGTTGCTGAGGAACGAGCCAGCAAACGTTTGGATTGAGAATCTTAGGCGGTACGAGAACGGTGAGCCTGTTACTTGTCGAAATGCGATGCTGGCGGTTTACGAGGTTGCGCTGCTAAATTCTGAGGAGCAACAGGATTTAGAGTGGGTCGAGGTTGCCGTGCGAGCTGCTGATCTGGATGCACGATCCGAATCGAATGTATCTGCTCGTGAGGGAGCACTGTACAAGGCTATGCGCTTGCGGGCCCGCTACATATCTACCGGAGGGTCCCGCGCTGGGCATCCTGTTCTGGACCGGGAGATTGTCCTTCGATGGATCCTGGCAGGTCTAACCCTTGCGCCGGAGGCCGCGTCGGCTATGACAGCGACGCTATGGGCAAGGCTCAAAGCCGCCAATCAATCACCCAAGACGGACAACGATCAGGCGTATCTCGACCTGATTCGACTGCGTCGAATCAAGAATCGGCTCAAGATTGCTCAAATGCTCTTCGATTCAGGAGAACTACCGACCGATTCAGTGATACGGGCGTGGCTACCGATAAGGGAGATCCTTCCTTGACTCCTCGACTCATTTTCTACGGCTCTGCGCAGCAATCCGACACCTGGACGAATTGGCAGTGGTTTCGGGGAATGGCATGTTGTAGCCTGAAGGGGCTTTGAAAGACTCAGACTGGACACGGATTCTGGATTGGCCCGGGTTCCGAGTGTATCGACAGGAAATTGACGAGAAGGCCAAGACGTTAAAGCTTTGGGTGCGGCGAAAAGCGGGC
>JACXTT010004255.1_pt1 | contig 21346 bp, 15 predicted proteins | sample 9270951 | NCBI WGS metagenome assembly JACXTT01 (sample SAMN15532306, study PRJNA645909) | rock metagenome | isolation source: weathered quartz diorite | place: Puerto Rico | collected 2017-06-21
GCCCAATCGTTGTGAACATCGCAGAAGTAGTTGAGGCAGTGGTAGACGATGTACCAGTGATAGTCGGTCAGCTGGTGGACGCGCGGATCCCGGCTCGCTGCCAGGATGCGGCCTATGGTGTCGCGGGCCAATCGAGGCGAGAAAAACTTGGCGAACTCAGGGAACCACTCTGCCCATTCCTTGGGGTTTTCTCCAGAGTTCTCCATGTGCATATCAATTTCGTCGGCCTTAAACTCGAGCGCGGCATGAAGAATCTCTCCGAACACCCGGTCCGGACGACTCTGGAAGCGGAGCATGCGCCCATTCTAATCCTTCCACTCCTCACCTCTGGCCCGGCAGGCCCCGGGGCGTCATGCCTCTCTAAGCGAGACGCAAGTAGCGCAGCGCACCTGCTTTGGGAGCGGTAGGGCCGAGCTTCCCGCGATAGCCAAGTAGTTCCTAGATTGTCTCTCTTCTCTCGGCTATTGTCCCCGCGGATCCTAGAATGGCCTCTCGGATCCCTCGGAAACCGTCAGCGTGGCGTCAGCAGAGTAGTCTCGCGAGTTCGTGCTGTTTTGGCTGTCCTGACAGTGAGGAGAGTGTCTGGTGCGCTACTTGAAGACACTCACATGGGATTCCCCAGCACATGTGCTTACTCATAGCGTTTCCAGTTGACAGCGAACACCGAGCGGGAATACTGTCGCTCGCGGCCATTCACCTGTAACCCGCTCAAGCCCCAGAGGGGAGAATGCGTCCACCCTTCTATTTGCCGGCGTCGGGGGACTCGAAGCCACCTACCGCAGTACTCCGAGCGACCGGGTCGAGGCGAGCGAGCCCAATTTTTCCGGTTGTGGTGGCGCTAGTCTTGCTGCCCGCAATTGCCTTTGCCAGTCCTCCTGATCCGTCATGGGTCGTCGGAATCTACGATGACGCCGACGGCGACGACGTTGTGATCCTGATCGCCGACAATGCAGCAACGAACGCCCCTTCGCTCCCTCAGATACCACCGCACGCTGCGTTGGCCGAAACACTACTCGGGTTAGGACCGCGCGCCCTCCAGGGCTGCTACTCAGGCCAAGACCCTCGAGGTCCGCCGACTCCAATGTGCGCCGACTCTCCGGCTACACCCGCTAAGTCCGTACAGCGTTCAAAACCTACCATCTTCTCGGACTCTTCCGTTCTCCAATCGCCGGTGCGTTACCGCCGGGCGTTCCGGCTTCAGCCACTTCCTCCTCCGGACGGCGCCTATACCATGCTCGCTCCGACTAAGAAGTGAAACAGCACGCGCAGCCTCGGCGATCGACCGCTACGGACTAAGCACATGGACATCCTAACGTCGCTGGCCCTCCTCGTAGGTAGACTACTGCTGGCGCTTGTCTTCGTTGTGGCGGGATTGAGTAAACTTCTTGACGTAGCGGGATTCCGGCGGGCTCTTGCGGAGTTCGGAGTTCGGCCTTTCCTCGCACGCCCGCTCGGCGTCATTTTGCCATTGGTAGAACTTGGTACAGCTCTCACCCTGGTACCTTCTGCCTCGGCGAGGTGGGGAGGTGGGGCTGCCCTTGCACTCTTGGTGTGCTTCATGGCCGGTATTGTTGCCAATCTGGCTCACGGGCGAAGGCGCGACTCAAGGCGCTGTCGCGGGTGCCCGACCGGACCTTAGCGACTGGATAGACGGGATGCTTTCCGGCGGGCCCGAGACACTCTCGAGCCACCTTTCGATTGTCAGACACGGCTGGCCCGAGCTTCCGTAGACGCCCCTCCATTTCACCCCAAGATGGTACTTGGAACTGGGAGCCCATCAAGTGGAGATACGTCCCGGCATCACCGCTGCGCCTGCGACCCTACCCACCGGCACGGCATACTTCTTCTCCGCCGCTCGGATCTCCTCAGGTGCTTGACGCGAGAGCTGAGCGTGTGCGTCCAATAACCATTGCTGATAGCGCGCCACTCGCGCAATCTGTTCCACCGGATCGCCGGGTCGAGGCGGTGCGGCCTCCTCGAAGCGTCTCGCCAGACCAGCGATCATCTTATGCATGGCGCTGAGGCCGGCCTCTCGGTCCGTAAAGTAATCCGCCTCCACCACCAGGAACGTCGGCGCAAAATGCAGACGTATGGAGTCTGCTGCCGTCTCTTGCACGTTCACTGCCGATGAGTCGAAACGAGCCACGTTCTTCGTCTCATATACAGCCAGATCAAGCATGAAGCCCCCAGCCGCGTCCTCGGTGTCTAGCCTCGTTACCCGTACATCTGCAAAGCCTACGAACTGATGCGCAGCATCGGCCCCATCGAAGGAGAAGCTGATGTCGACATGCGCCGATATTCGGCCTTCTCGAGGATTCAAAAACAGGCGAGTTTTCTTCGGAACCGAGCCAGTGTTCTCGAACACCTCTTCTTCGTCCTCACTGAAGATGGCCGTCTGATACACATCGTAGATGCACCCGTTCTCGCTATTGAGATCGAACGAGATTGGAGTAGCCGGAAATACCTCCATTTCGTCGAGTGATTTAGTAGTTGACCCGTATGTGGTGAGGGTGGTTTTGACGTCTATGGGCAGTGGACCGGGACCTGACTGAGGAGGGTGGTCGGAATTTGTCCATACGCGATACCCGAGTTGAATCTTCGAACGGTCCATGCGGCGCGCCATCGGAATCCGAAAGGTCTTCACGATTGGTTGGTAGTAACGGATGGCCCTGTACTTCTTTCCGGGTTGGCCTGCGAACTCCCCGATGATCCCGAGATCAACCTCTTCTAACACCTCCGACTGCCGAACGCCTCCCAGCCCGAAGGGCGATGTATGCCGGGCGAATGTCGACGGGGTAATGGTCACGAACTCGGATTCTAGGGATGGAACGACGAGCGAGAAGACTGCGTCTCTAAGTGTTTCCAGGCGGGTAATCCCACTCGCGTCGCGAACAGCCTGTAGCAGTTGCTGAAGACGGTTGCGCGCTGCCGCCACGGCCGCATCGTAGTTGTCGATGTCCCAGTAGCCCTCCTGCGTCGCACTGTTCGTATTGTAGAAAAGAACTAGAGCGTCGCGCCAGAAGGGGTCGAACGCCGTAACGCCAGATACAGGATCGATCACGCCGAGCGGCAAGGCCGGGGGGGTGGTCTGGCTCATATCGGGACCGAGATAACTGGAGCCGGGACTAATCCAAGGATGATAGATGCGGTGGCGGCCGTTGATGTCGTCGAGCGGGTCGAGAGGTCCGACGATCTTCGTCCGTAAAAAGTTGCTGTCCCATGTATCGACAAAGAGCGAAAGGCCAGCGTAGATAGCGCGTAGGTCGTCGCGGTCTTGTCCCGTCGACCGAAATCCCGGTTCTAGAGCAGCGAGTGCCGCGACCCGGAGAGTGATCGCTTCGAATAGTACATCGATGTAGTAGCCGGGATCCCAGATACGCGACGCCAGATCCGCTGCGTCCCCGTTCGACACCGGTCGGCCGCCGGTCGTCTCCATCCATAGGGGCATTGCGTAGTCGGTCCAATGGTCAGGGATTTGGTTCTGGTAGACGTATCCGCTCGGATGCCCGCCGTACGTTTGACGCATGAACGCAATGTCGCCCGTGCCAATTCCGAGCATCGCGTTGATTGCCGTCATCAAGTCGCTTGATTTGTTCCATAGGGCGTCGAGGTCGGTCTGTGTTCGAGAGAGCGCGAGATTTGCGACCGCGTTGCGGTCTTGTTGCGCGGCACCCCGCCAGCCATTTGCGGCCTCGAACTGCGACTTCCTGTCCGTTGCCTCAAGGTAGTTGTAGATCGCGTCGACTTTGGTTCCGATCGCCTCGAGAAGCTTCTTCGACGCATCGTCCTCGTCAAGGACTCCCATGAGGGTCAGCACGTCTTTGACGGTGATCGCCGCCGACACGACCCACGACACGACCGTACCTAGCTGCACGATGGTTCCGACGAACTTTTCGATTCGCGCGATCTGGGCAGGGTCGTATTTCAGGAACTGTAGTGCGCTCGCAAGCGCGCTTGGATCATCGTCCTTGGCGTCCGTCTTGCCGAGCACGCCGAGCGCTCCGGGTTGGAGAGGGGAGAGTCCAGCAGGGGCCAACGGTAGGGGTCCGCGCGCAAGCGCGGCGGCTATGAGCTGTCGATGGCGTGCGGCGCGCCCCAGTTCCTCCATAGCCCATCTCGGTGTTGAGAAAGACAGGGGACTTTTCATCTGGCACCTCCTTCAGCGGTCGCTAACTGGGACGTGCCGAACTGTTTTTCGCGTGAGAGTTTGCTTGCCAGAGGAATGTCGGGGCGCGTCCCTCGCCTGTGCGAGCCTAGCATAGGGGAGGGAGGCTCCGCCCTCCAACGGACTGTGTAAGGACACACGGGACGCTGCCGCAATGCTTGCTGCCGGAATTGGTTCCTTCAGGGAGTCTCGTGAGTGGGTCGTGGACGTGGAAAGGTCGAGAAGGCACTGAAGGCGGGCGTCACGTTTCGCCTGAACGCACTTCAGTCATACCTCCCATCAACTGCCAGTAGTCGGTTTGGCGAGTCTGTCGTGTTGATGCGTGATCTCGTCCCCGGAACGAGCATTTGCGGCTGGGCTCCTCGGCCTAGCCGTGGTTCCCGGTTCAGCAAGGTTCGTGAGCTGATGAGCTTCTGAAACCGGCGGCAAAAGATGGCGTAGTTGGAACCGTACTCGTCGGGTCTTGGGATTCGCGGCTCGGCCTCATAGGTCGCGCATTGTCCGGAGTCGAGCTACGTTGGCGGCCGGCCCTCGAAGTTGCTCAAGGTGAAGCAGTCCGCTCTACCGCGAGGGTGAGCCCGGGTGGGAGCCGAAGTCCTGGCGCGCTAGACTCGTGATCAATTTCTGAGCCCCGTCTTGAGGCGCATCCGGCGCACGAGACGCTCCACTCGTTCATCGAACGCGAGGAATGGGTCCGAGCATGCGTTGGCCTCCGGGGAGGATCCAGGCTGGGTGGCCAAGATGTTGGGATCTCGAACGGGGGACATCGTACTCGACCCGTTTGCCGGGTCGGGCACCATCTGTCTGGCGGCGGACCAGCTCGGGCGGACGTACATCGGGATCGAGCGAGGCCGCGACTATCTGAAGATCGCGAAGGCGCGTCTCAAAGTGTTGCCGCGGCTTTCTTCGCCGAGCGCCGGCGTCTGGATAGACGGCAGTCTCTCCTACGAGCCCGAGACTTTCTTGGGTCTCCTTTTTTCGAATACGCGGCATCGGTTTGTCGCAGGCGATGCAACTACACAAGGAGCTTCCGTCCATCGCACCATGGAGGCTAAGCTGTCGCCACATTTCGTTAGCTTGGGTTCACATCGCGAGTTTCCTGCTCCGCGGGGAGTTGGTCCTGCGTCGCGTACAACATATCGCCCGCCTTTTGGTGCGACCCCGAAATCGCCCGAGAAATCGGTCTGAAGGGATCTCGGTAGATCGGATGGTGCGCCCGCTCGGCATGCGGACGTCCAGATCACCCTGTAAGGGCATCTGCGCCTGCGGTAACTCCATGTGCTTACTGCGTGACTCGCTGGTCGAAATCCTGCTTGAGTCGGTGTTTGACAGGGTCAGCATCTAACTTATGATTAAGTAATACGTTCCGGTATTATATCTCCATCGCAGTCCGGAATTCATGCCGTGATATAAGCGGCTCAGTGCTTCTTTTACTCATCCCTCGCCGCTCCATCTGGTAGCTGCTGGAGGACCCGCCATTGGCTATGCCTGGTAACCACACCGACATCGAAAAGCGGCTCTGGGACTCCGCGGACCAGCTCCGCGCGAATTCCGGCCTAAAGTCTTCTGAATACGCAATGCCCGTTCTTGGGCTTATTTTTCTTCTTTTTGCTGAGCACCGATTCAATGTTGCGGCCAAACAGATCGAAGGCGATGCCTCTAAGGAACGGCGCCGGCGAACGATCGGGAAGGCGGACTACCAGGCGCGCGGCGTTCTCTATTTGCCAGAGGAGGCACGTTACTCGGGCCTTCTGAATCTGCCTGAAGGTAAGAACATCGGTCGTTCGATCAACGACGCGATGCGAGCGATCGAGGACGAGAACGACGATCTGAAAGGTGTCCTGCCTAAGACCTACAACGCTCTTGATAACGATACGCTCGCGACCCTGCTCAAGACATTTTCCGAAATTCTAATGGACTTCGATGGCGATATCTTTGGCAGAATCTACGAGTACTTCCTCGGAAAGTTTGCTATGGCAGAGGGCCAAAAGGGCGGCGAGTTTTACACGCCGGCATCCCTGGTCAAACTCATCGTTGAAGTGATCGAGCCGTACCACGGGCGGATTCTTGACCCAGCGTGCGGCTCTGGCGGCATGTTTGTGCAGAGCGCAAGCTTCGTGAAGAGGCACCGAAAGAATCCCAGCAACGAGATTGCGATTTACGGCGAGGAGAAGGTCGCAGAAACCATTCGACTCTGCCGCTTGAACCTCGCGGTGCATGGACTCTCGGGGGACATCAAGCAGGGGAACACATACTACGAAGATGCGCACCGAACCGTCGGCAAGTTCGACTTTGTTATCGCCAATCCGCCGTTCAACGTGGACGGCGTGGACAAGGAGAAACTGAAAAACGATCCCCGTTACCCCTATGGCCTTCCGAAGGTCGACAATGCGAACTACCTCTGGATCCAGCTCTTCTGGTCGGCGTTAAGCGACAAGGGTAGAGCCGGCTTCGTGATGGCGAATTCCGCCACCGATGCAAGGGCGACGGAGCTCGAAGTCAGGAAGCAGCTGATCGACAATCGCGGCGTCGACGTGGTGATCGCGATCGGCTCGAACTTCTTCTACAACGTGACGCTCCCATGCACACTCTGGTTTCTCGATAGGGGCAAGAAGAAAAGTGACCGTAAGGACAAGATTCTCTTCATCGACGCGCGGCATACGTTCCGTCAGATTGACCGGGCGCACCGGGACTTTGGTCCGGAACACATCGAGTTCTTTGGGAATATTGTCCGTCTGTACCGCGGCGAAGACGTTGAGACAGGGGGCGGTAGCGAGTCACTGATGAAGGAGCATTTTCCGAAGGGGAAGTACGTCGACGTTGCCGGACTGTGCAAGGCGGCGAATCTTAAGGAGATCGAGGGGCATGGCTGGAGTCTGAACCCAGGGCGCTACGCTGGGGTTGCGGAAGGCAAGAAAGAAGATGCCGACTTCGTCGGGCGGCTAGAGGAGCTCAACGAGGAGCTCGAGAAATTGAACGCCGAAGCGCGACTGCTTGAAGAGCAGATTACCGAGAATGTGGCCAGATTAATTGAGAAACAGTGACTATGCATGAGCGCACACCCAAGGGTTGGACGCGTAAGAGACTAGATCACCTCGGCTTTGTAGGCAGAGGTAAATCCAAGCACCGACCGCGGAACGATCCTTCACTTTACGGGGGCCAGTATCCCTTCATCCAGACTGGCGAGGTCAAGGCGGCTGACCTCTACATTGCCGAATACGGCGAAACATACAATGAGAAAGGGTTAGCCCAGAGCAAACTATGGCCAGCAGGGACACTCTGCATCACCATCGCTGCGAACATAGCTGAGACGGCCATCCTGAAGATGGAGGCGTGTTTTCCGGACAGTGTAGTGGGCTTCATTGCTAACCCGAAGGAGGCAGACACTCGGTTTGTGAAGTATCAGATCGATACGATAAAACTTCGAATGCAGAATATCTCGCACGGCACGACTCAAGACAATTTGAGTCTAGAGAAGCTTCTGAGCTTCGACTTGTTGGTCCCGCCGGTACCCCTACAGAAGCAGATAGGAAATCTTATAGGAGCTTACGACGAGCTTATCGAACACAACCGTCGCCGCATCGCGATCCTGGAAGAGATGGCGCGGGCGCTATATCACGAGTGGTTCGTCAATTTCCTGGCGCCGGGGATAAGGCTAAGAAAAGCTATGCCGGCGGAGCGGAAGATTAGCGGAAAGGACGTGTTCCCGGAAGGGTGGGAGATTGGTCGCCTCGGAGACCAGATGGTGGCGATTGAGGCTGGGAAACGGCCGAAGGGAGGTGCGACCGAAGCGGAAGACGGCGTGCCAAGCATCGGGGCGGAGAATATCAACGGTATCGGAAATCACGACTTCGCAGGAGAGAAGTACGTGCCTCGGGCGTTTTTCGACGAAATGAGAAGGGGGATTGTGCGTGATCGTGACGTCGCCCTTTATAAGGATGGAGCGCATATAGGGCGCTCGTCATACTTCCGTGATGGCTTCCCTCATGTGGAATGCTGTGTCAACGAGCACGTGTTCCTGCTCCGAGCTACCGGAATGCGCCTGACACAGAACGGACTTTATTTGTGGCTACGGGAGCTTGGTACTGTGGCTGCCATACGGGGTACGAACGCGAACGCTGCTCAACCTGGGATCAATCAGCAGTCAGTAAGCGGCCTCTCGGTCGTAGTGCCGGACACCAAGACTGCAGGGCGCTTCGACGAGCTCGTCGAGCCCATGCTTGCCAATAGCATTAGCCTAGCAAAGCGTAGTCGGACGCTGCGCCAGACGCGTGACCTATTGTTGCCCCGGCTTATATCGGGGGAGGTCAGCGTGAATGACGTGGCGATCCAAGCGGCTGATCGCCAAGGGCAAGAGGTAGCGGAGATTAGCACGTAATCGGCACCCCTCACATGCCTGAACAATCCGACCAAGGATATTCCGAAGATAGCCTTATCGAACAGCCCGCCATCGAGCTGTTCTCTGCGCTTGGCTACGAAACGGCGAACTGCTTCTACGAGGAGATCGGGGAGAATTCGACTCTTGGCCGCCGGACGACCCAGGAAGTGGTTCTGGTCCCGAGGATGAGAGCCGCCCTGAAACGGCTAAACCCGAGTATTCCGGCCGACGGGATCGAACAAGTCATTGAAGAGGTAACAAAGGATCGCAGCACACTGCATCCAGTGCTCGCCAACCATGAGGTCTACCGGCTCCTGAAGGAAGGCGTCACGGTGACGCTTCAGGATGCGAGAGGGGAAGAGTATCCGGAGAGAATTCGAGTAATCGACTGGGAGAACGCGGAGGAAAACGACTTCTTCTTGGCTTCGCAATTCTGGATCTCGGGCGAGATCTATAAGCGCCGGGCCGACCTGATCGCTTTTGTGAATGGCCTGCCGCTTGTCTTCATTGAGCTCAAGGCGGTCCATCGCAGGCTCGTGACCGCCTACTTCAACAACATCACTGACTACAAGACCGCGATCCCGCAAGCGTTTTTTTACACCGCCTTTATTGTGGTCTCGAACGGTAGTGAGACTCGGATCGGTACGATGAGTGCTCCGTGGGAGCACTTCAACGAGTGGAAGAAGATCAGCGATGAACGCGAGCGGGGCGTTGTGTCGCTGGAAACCGTCATCCGGGGAACCTGCGATAAGCGGCGCCTGCTCGATCTGATCGAGAACTTCACGCTATTCACCACCGATCCGCGCGGTGCTCCGATAAAGGTCATCGCGAAGAACCATCAGTACCTCGGCGTCAACAACGCCCTCGAGGCAGCCGAGAAGATCAAAGCCAACCAGGGTCGGCTCGGCGTGTTCTGGCACACGCAGGGGAGCGGCAAGAGCTTCTCGATGATCTTCCTCTCGCAGAAGGTCCTCCGGAAGGTCGCCGGGAACTGGACCTTCCTGATCGTGACCGATCGCCAGGAACTCGACGGGCAGATTTACAGAGAGTTTCAAGCGGCGGGGGCAGTTACGGAAGAGGAGGTGCAGGCCGAAAGCGCCGACCACCTGAAACAGTTATTGAAGGAAGACCACCGACACGTGTTTACGCTGATCCAGAAGTTTCGGACTGAGAAGGGCCAAGCGCACCTAAAGCTTTCGGATCGGTCGGACATCATCGTCATGACCGACGAGGCTCACCGGACGCAGTACGACATACTTGCCAGGAACATGCGCAGCGCGCTGCCAAAAGCCGCCTTTATTGGTTTCACGGCGACGCCGCTTATCGCGGCCGAGGAAAAGACCCGAGAAGTGTTTGGCGACTACGTCAGCATCTACGACTACCAACAGTCGGTTGAGGATCGCGCGACGGTTCCGCTCTACTACGAAAACCGGATCCCCGAGCTCCAACTGATCAACGAGAACTTCAACGAGGAGATGGGTGAGCTGCTCGAGGCAGCCGAGCTCGATGAGGCGCAGGAGAAGAAGCTCGAGCGAGAATTCGGACGAGAGTATCACCTCCTCACGCGTGACGAGCGGCTCGAGAAGATCGCCGAGGACATCGTCTCGCATTTCATGGGGCGAGGATATCAGGGTAAGGCCATGGTCGTGTCCGTTGACAAGGCCACGGCGGTTCGGATGTATGACAAGGTAAGAGAGCATTGGAGCAAGTATCGCGATGAGTTGGAGAAGCAGCTCGGCAAGTCGAAGGAGGAGTCCGAACGGAAAACGCTGGAGTTGAACATCCGGTACATGAACACCACCGACATGGCGGTGGTGGTGTCGCAAGCCCAGAACGAAATCGACAATATGAAACAGCGGGGCCTCGATATTCTTCCGCATCGCATGCGTATGGTGAAGGAGGACCTGGAGAAGAAGTTCAAGGATCCAGACGACCCATTCCGACTGGTGTTTGTGTGCGCGATGTGGATGACCGGGTTCGACGTGCCCTCGTGCTCGACGATCTATCTCGACAAGCCCATGCGAAACCACACGCTGATGCAGACGATCGCCCGTGCGAACCGAGGGTTCCGGGACAAGACGAACGGACTCATCGTGGACTATGTGGGGGTCTTCCGGGACCTGGAGAAGGCCCTAGCGATTTATGGGACAGGCCCGGGGGGACAGAAGGGCGACGGAGAAAGTCCGGTTGAGGACAAGGAAAAGCTACGAGCGGCCCTGCGCGAAACGGTCAAGCGGGTGGATGCGTTCTGCAAAGAGCGTGGCGTTGACCTAGCCAAAGTACAGAGCGCGAAGGGCTTCGACCGCGTCAAGCTGATCGACGACGCCGTGGATGCTCTGGTCGTGAACGACGGATCAAAGCGAGGGTACATGTCCCTCGCGGCGGAAGCCCTCCGGCTCTACAAAGCGGTCCTGCCCGACGCACATGCCGAGGAGTTCCGGGGGGTCACGGCTGCGATGGCCGTAGTCGCCGAGAAGATCAGATCGCTTGCGCTGGACCCGGATATCTCCGCGATCGTGAAGGCGGTCGAGGAGCTTCTTGATCGATCGATTGCCGCCGAAGGGTATGTCATTCCCGCCGAGCCGAAGGTGGTGGATCTGAGCCGGGTGGACTTCGAGGCGCTTCGTCGGCAGTTCGACAAGGGCAAGAAGCACACCGAGGCGGAGAGACTCCGAGCGGCCGTGGAGAGGAAAGTCAAAGAGCTCTTACGCCTAAATCGGACCCGCATGGACTATGAAGCGCGGCTCCGGCAGTTGATTGAGGAATACAACACTGCGGCGATCAACGTGGAGGAGTTCTTCAAGCGGCTGGTCGCGCTGGCGCACGCGTTAAACCAAGAGGAGAAGCGCGGGATCTCAGAGAGCCTGAGTGAAGAGGAGCTCGCGATCTTCGACCTCTTGATGAAACCGGTGATTGAGCTTTCTGAGAAAGAGAAGAAGCAAATCAAGGCGGTAGCGAAAGATCTCTTAGAGAAAGTGACGAGGGAGAAGCTGGTCCTCGACTGGCGTAAGCGCCAGCAGAGTCGCGCGGAAGTTCGGCTCACAATCGAAAAAGCCCTCGATGATGGCCTCCCTGAGAAGTTCACGCCCGACCTCTACCGGCAGAAGTGCGAGGTCATCTATCAGCATTTTTACGATTCTTATTTTGGCGAGGGGAAGAGCATCTACGTGAAAGCTGGTGCTGCCTAGGACGGCAGAGTCATGACGTGGGGACGACAACTTGAGGAAGTAACGACTGGGTTGCGTTTTTGATTTAACTCTCGCCGAATAATTGTGACCATTTTGTCAATCTTGCCAGAGAACGCCGGAAGGAACTACAGTTAGGAGCAAGTAAACAATATGGATAAAGGAGCACACTTTTACAAATGCGATATTCAGGTCCACTCTCCGCGTGACCCGGGGTGGAGCGGTGGGGATGCGGTCAGCGATGCGGACAGGAAGGCTTATGCGAACGAGCTAATTCTAGCGTGTCGGCAGAAGAGCCTCGGTGCAATCGCCATCACGGATCATCATGACTTTGTCTTCTTTCCTTACGTGAAGAGGGCGGCCCAAGGCGAACTCGATGACGCGGGGCAGCCCGTTTCGGCCGATCAGAGAATTGTGGTGTTTCCCGGGATAGAGTTGACGTTGACCGCGCCGGCGTGCCAGGCGCTTCTGATTCTCGACGCAGAGTTTCCTGAGAACCTACTGCCGAGCGTATTGATGGCGCTTGCCATTGCCCCGGCACCGGCGGCTGACTCAAAGCATCAGCCAACTGTGCAACGTATTCCCCAAAGCGTCGTGAGTGGATTGGCAGACCTATATGAGAAGCTGAACGCCCACGAATACCTTCGCAGCCGGTTTGCCGTTTTTCCGAACGTGACCGATGGTGGCCACGGGACGATGCTGCGGTCTGGATTCGGGGATTTTTATAAAACGATGCCGTGCGTCGGCGGATACACTGATGGTCCGATCAATTTTGGCACGGGGAATCTTGCCATCGTTCAGGGAAGGAACAGGGACTACGGGTTCAAGTCGATAGGTCTGTTCCAGACATCTGACAACCGGAAGCGTGATCACTCTGACCTAGGGAAGCATGCGACGTGGGTCAAATGGTCCGAACCGACCGCCGAAGCTTTGAGACAGGCGTGCCTTGCCAAAGAGTCTCGTCTAGCTCAGGACGATCCGCGGCTGCCGAGTCTCTGGGTTACCTCAATGCGTGTGTCGAACTCGAAATTCCTCGGCAGGGTTGAGATTGATTTCAATCAGCAGTACAACGCGGTGATTGGCGGCCGCGGGACCGGCAAGTCGACGATTCTCGAGTATTTGCGCTGGGGCCTCTGCGATCAACCGGTTGAGAATACGGACTCTGACATCGCGCCGGTCCAGACCAGGAGGAAGAAGCTGATCGACGATACTTTGCAGAAATTCGATGGCGAGGTAATTGTCGCCTTCCTGCTGAACGAAGTGAACCACATTATCAAGAGGAGTTCGAAGACGCAGGAGATTCTTCTGAAGATCGGTGACGGTGAGTTTACGAAGGTTACCGAGCTGGAAGTCAGGAACCTCTTTCCTGTGCAGGCGTACAGCCAGAAGCAGTTGAGTAGTGTCGGGGTCCGAATCGAGGAGCTGAAGCGCTTTGTAGAGCTCCCGATCAAGCAAACCTTTGATCAGATCCGAGCCGACATTCGCGACACCGAGGCGAAAATCAGGGTGGCCTATGGCAACCTTGTCCGAAAGAGAGAGATCGAAACGGAGGCGGCGAAATACACCCTCGAGCTTGCGTCCTTGACGCAGCAACTGGCGAAGCTCCAGAAGGCCCTCAAGGGGCTCTCGGATGACGATCAGGGAATCATCAAGCAGAAGACAGAATATGACAACGAAGCACTGATTATCGAGAATCTCGAGAACGAGATGACTCGAACGAAAGAGCTTGTCGACTCCCTGCAAAGCGGGGTCGATGATGCGCCAGATGAAGACGATGAGGTCGAAGTTCGCAACAAAGCACTCATCAAGAGCATCCGTGCCAAATACGCGACAAAGTTTGGGGAGATACAGAAGCAGATTGGGGTGCTATCCGAGCTTTTTCAAGGGTCCTCCCTCAAAGAGATAGGCGACGATGTTAAGAAGTGGCATAAGGTGTACGCGGAGTTCGACAAAGAATACGAGGCGGCGAAAGCAAAGGCCAAGATCAATCAGCAGCAATTGAAGCAAATTCGTGACGTCGAGAAGAGGAGTGGCGAACTTAAGAAGTTGCAGATGACGAACCGGAACGCCCTCACGGCGCTCGGCGACCCTGAGGCCGTGTATACGGGGTGGAAGACTAGATGGAGCGATCTCCATGCTCAGAAGATTCGAATTCTCAATGAGCAGTGCGAAAAATTCTCCACGCTATCCGATGGATTGATCAAGGCGGATATCGACGAGAGCCTCGACGTGGAGGCGCTGAAGCAAAGAATTCAGGTTGCATTCGCGGGCTTGAACATCAGGGAGCAGAAGATCGAGGATCTTTGCGGAAAGGTTTGTAAGTCGGCAGAGCCGATTGTTAAGTGGAACGAGAGTCTCGCCGAGCTCGAGAAGCTCGCACTGCATAACACGAGCGGGACCGATCCGATGCCAGCCACGCCGGTGATTGACGGGTGTGGATTCACAGCGAACGAGAAGGCCCGACTCGCCGCGGGCTTTGACGCAACCAAGTGGCTCGAACTGTCGGTGACCGAGCTCGAGTTCAATCCGGTCTTCGAGTATAGCATGAACAAGGATACGAAGGAGTATATGCAATTCGCAGATGCGTCAGCGGGTCAACAGGCGACCGCACTTCTCACGGTGCTGCTCAACCAGGAGGGCGCACCGCTCATCATCGATCAACCCGAAGACGACGTGGACAGCAAGATGAGTCCGGCCATCGTCCAGCAAATATGGAAGGCGAAGAGGGGGCGTCAGCTTCTGTTCGCCAGCCACAACGCGAACTTCGTGGTGAATGGCGATGCGGAGCTCGTGGTCTGCTGCGACTATGTGCGTGCTGGCGATCAAACCGGGGGGCAGATTAAGGCCGCGGGTGCAATCGACAATGTAAGAATTAAGGAGGAGATCACCACCGTAACCGAGGGCGGGAAGGATGCCTTCAAGCTTCGCATGGAGAAGTACGGATTCTAAAGGGGTGCTCTCCGCTTGGGCGCAATTGAAAACTTATTGGTGGATTGGGACGTGTCGCTAGGTATTAATGAGATGCGGTGACTCTGTTCTTCCCGGGAGACAATGATGCCTGATCCAAAGGGTAGTGCATTGGTAAAAACAGTTGAGACGCTAGCGACACAGAAGGACGAGCTCGCCACCAAAGAGAAGGAGCTTGTAGAAACTCTGAACGCTGCGCTTACACGGATGGGCTATCGAGTGGTGCCGGTGGCAGGAGGGGTCGTGACCGGCAAGCGTCGGGGGAGACCGCCGGGCAGCCGATCGGCATTGGCCTCGAGTGTGTCGCAAGCGCGCCCTGGACGGAAGCGCGGACGCAAGGCCATGAGTGCGGCCGAACGAAACAGCGTCAGCCGGCGGATGAAAGCGTACTGGTCAAAACGGAAGAAGGCGGCCAAGAAAGCCAAGTAGCGGGCGAGGTGAAACGCGCTGCAGAAGGACTAGCCCGTTGAAGCCGTACTTCGCTACTTGGGTTGGGGCCTCCATCGTCGCCGGCTCGCTGATGCTCCGCCGTCCGAACTCCTACGCGGTATTCAACCGAATCTACTGGCGTGCGCTTCTCGCACCCTGGAAGCTCGTGACCTTTTTCGTCGCGACCACCGGGATCACGCTCATCGCACCGTACACGGGTGATCCGACGTGGGATTACGTCGACGCGCTCTTCATGTCGGTGCTCGCGTTCACCACCGCGCCCTGGACGGTCGGAGCTCTCTATCGCGTGATCCAAAGGAAGCTTCCCGTTCAGCAAGGCTTTGTAGCCTGCTGCGTCTGGATGTTCTCGGCAAGCTGGTCGTATGATCTCTATCTGCTTGTCCGGGACGGCTTCTATCCGGGCACCTGGCTCGCCAACCTCCTCGCCTCGTCACTCCTGTACCTCTCGGCGGGATTGTTCTGGAGCTTACAGTGGACCGTGGAGACGGGGATCACCTTCGCGTTCACGTACCCCGATTGGCCCCAACAGCCAACCGACTCGCCATTCGGGAAGATCTTCTGGGCGGCGCTGTTGTTCATGGGGCTGGTGAGTGCGATGGTTCTGCCGCTTCTCTGGTGGAGCGCCGGATAGCCGCCCCGAATGTAGTCTGCAAGGGATCTGATGCGGCCAGACGATGGCCCAGCCCGCACTTAAGTCGTGGGGATATTGTTGTTTGCTGCACAGCGATACTCTGTGATAAAAGAGGGTGGCGTCTCTTTACAAAGCGGCGCCGTTTCGTTTCTCTGACTCTTCCTCGCTTCGTCTCTCGTTCCTGAGCGTCGCGAGCTTGGGGTTCTGCCCTGAAGCTTCTCCGTACCTGATCAAACCGTCGTAGTAGAACGGCCGGTGCGCCAGGACCGCGGATACCTGCCGGGCGGTCCAGGGCTTGCCGTTTCTCCGGGTGAACGCATTCTTGTTTAGCGCCCCTACGATGTCTTTCACTTGTAAGTCCGCGGCCTGAAAGATGAGGCGCACCATGCGGATCTCTTGAGGGACGAGGACTATTTCCTTCCCCTCACGCGCCAGGCCATACGGCAGGTTTCCGCCTGCTGGCAGTCCACGCCGTACGCGCTCCTCACGGCCCTTCTTGAGTCGCTCGATGATGTCCTTGCGGTTGTCCTCAGCGATTGCCTCGCGGATCTGCCGGATGAGGACGTCTTTCCGATTGCGGCCGTTGTACGCCGGCATGTCCGCGATGAGGACCTCGACGCCGGCTTTCCCGAAGTCATAGAAGAGATTCTCCGCCAAGCGGACATCCCGGGAGAGGCGGTCGAGAGACGGTAGGATGACCTTCGCGACCCGCCCCGCGCGGCAGTCCTTGAGCAGCCGTTGGAGCTCCTTGCGGTTCTCTTCAACGCCACTCTCTGCCTCGTCCTTGTAGAACCGGAGGATGAAAAGGCCAGACCGCTCTGCGAAGAGGGTGACGTCGCGGATCTGAATGTCGATGCCGGAGCCGCGCCGCTTCTGCTCGAGGGTCGAGACACGGCAGTAGGCTACGACGATCTTCTTGCGGTTCATAAGGTGTCAATTTCGATACACCGACCTTTCCCGGCGCCGCTTTGTAGAGCGGCGCCTATTCCTTCATTCTGGCATCCTGTTGTGAACCGTCAAGGAAAGGAGGGGATGTGAGCTGCCGAGGTATTGGCCGAGAGAACAAGCGTGAACCGACCAGACGGTACGTAAGGAGGAAACCAGTGAAGAGGAGCGGTGCTGTGGTTCTGCTGGTAGTAGGCCTGTTTCTACTGGCGAACGTGGCGTCGGCACAACCAATCGTAGTGGTTCAGGACCCATCGAGTCTCGCGGGTAAATGGAAGGGTCCAGGTGGCCCGGGCGCACTGGGCAATTCCCCGGCCGTCGTCGTAGAGCAGACAAACAATCCCGATGGAACCTATGAGGCCGTTGTCACCCTGTCATCGGGACAGCGCGTACCATCGAAGGGGACGATGAAGGTCCTCCCCGACGGCACCGTCGCCTACGAAGGTCAGACGACGGCTGGTGTGTACAGGCTCTACGTGGTCAACGGACAGAGGGTAATCCGGGCCGAGGCGAAGAACAAGACCACCGGAGCTGCATCGTGGGCCGAGCTGACCGAGGTGAAGTAAAGCCGCGCTCAATGGGCAAGTTGAAGTTAAAGGGGGAACGCGATCGCACCTCTGTATCCGATTCCAGACATTCTTGCGTGGCTCGTCTGCTGGTAGCTTTCCGTTAATGGCGATCCTCGACGACTTCGAAGCCTTCATCCAGGAGCACCGACGCTGCGGTGAGCTGACAGGTGGTGTCGACAGCGCCGACAAGCACAGCGAGGTTGTTTGGATGGATTGTAGCTGTGGTGGATATATCGTGAGGCCTACCTGCAGTGAAGGAGAGGAGGGAGTGGCATGACGACACAATACCGGCAAGGGGATGTCCTACTCCTAAAGACGCGAAACGAGGACCTCGACGCTGCCAAGGCAGTTCCGAGAGACCATGGCCGGATCATCCTAGCCGAAGGAGAAGCGACGGGCCACGCCCACGCGATCGACTCTCCGGAAGCGGAACTCCTGGAGGTAGAGGAGGGTGAGCGCTACCTGCGTGTGGACGCTCCCTGCGACCTCGTCCACGAGGAGCACGCCGCGATCGTGCTTGTCCCGGGTCTCTACCGGGTGATTCGCCAGCGGGAGTACGGGCCAGGCGTGACGGAGTATGTCCGAGACTGAGGGACTTCGCCGGCGTCTTCCGGAGATTGACTACGCCAATCCCGCGATCGAGCGGGACCACGCTGCCGCTGGGCTCATCGAGCACCTGAGGCGCCTCGGCCTTGAGCCGGTCAGGGTCCGCTGGATGCCAGATGCCGAAGAGGGATTTCTCCGGGCTGAACGAGGTCCGGGGAACTCCGACTGGAAACGGCGGCTGAATGCAGCGGAAGTGGGAAAGGACACTGGGGTAGAAGCTTCGCCCCGGTATCTCGCCCGTGCCCAGCTCTGGCCCCTGGCCTGGCGGTCTTTCGAGGATCGGGCTCGGCGCTCCGCTGCGGGATCGGTCGAGAGGCGAACCCTCCGTGAGCATCTGACAACCGGCTGGACGGCGGCCGGCGGGGCGGTGAGGGCTCTAAGCTACCTGGCGGCCCTGGGTTCGGCCAAGGGTCGGCTCGAGAAGATCGCCTGTGAGGGCGGGCTGCGGCTCTGGAGCCCCCTTTTCGAAGCCTACGCGGCGGGGCTCTGGCTCTACTGGATTCTCCACCAGGAGGTAGTCGCAGTCGCCCGCCCGGCGTTCCGGACCGTTGACGAGGCTCTTCACTGTCCGGATGGGCCCGCGGTCGCCTGGCCCGGTGGGGCCCAGTACTACTTCTGGCGTGGAATGGAAGTACCCAAGCGCCTCATCATGGAGCCCGAAGGGCTCAGAGCCAGAGCGATCGTTGGCGAGCCAAACCGGGAGCTTCAACGGGTGATGCTCGAACGGTTCGGCTACGATCGGTTCATTCTCGAGCTCGCGGCAGTACCCGTCCAGGCCGACGGCTTCGGGACACTCTACCGAATCCACATGGGGCCGTACCGCGAGTCGCTGGCCCTGGTGCATGTGACGAACAGCACGCCGGAGCCGGATGGAACGCGGGAGCGCTACTTCCTGCGGGTGCCGCCCCGCATGAAAACGGCGCGCGAGGCGGTGGCGTGGACGTTTGGCATGCGGGCGGAAGACTATCGGCCCGCGCAGGAGACGTAGAGTTCACCCAGTAAAGACAACACAATCTGATTGCCCTTATTGGGTGAGGCGCATATCTCAGTAGAATTGTGGACTCCTCTCCTGGAGATCCGATCGCCTGTTCTCCTGAGTCTCTCCGCGACACCGCCGGCGCTGCAGACGACGGGGGCGGAGGGGTGGCGGCTACTTCCCAGTGAGCAAGTTTTTGATTGCGTCGGCGCTGAAGCCGAGCAGAAATACTGCGATGATGCCGCCGACGAGGTCGAGCTTGATGAGTTGTTCCCGTGCACCCGCGAGCAGGCCAAGCAGAGTAGCACCGAAAACGATGCCGAACCGGACGAGCTCGAGGCGCGTGCGAGCGCCGAACCAGGAGGTGCGTTGGGTGCGAACGAGGAAGGGCCGCTCGAGCGTGACTGGCTGGCCGTTCGCTATGACCCTGGCGCCGGTCCGCGTTTCGGTGAACGTGGCGCGGACAATGTAGCTGCCGTCGGCAGGGAAGTAGTGCCATACCTCCCAGCCATCTTCCGTCCATTCAATGGACTGATGCAGAAAGGTCCAGTGACAGGTGATGTCTTCGCGGCCCGCCGAGCGACCCACGAGGTCGGAACGGAACCACGCTCGGAAGCGCACCGGCTCGTACGGGCTGGCTTCCTGGGGCGAGGGGACGATGTCGATCTCGCTGGCCCTCAGCTGGACAAGCACGTCGTCGACGAACAGCCCCTGCACGATCTGTGAGTGCACGAAGGTCGCGTCCTGGAACCAGACCCAGCCATCCACGTCCAGGCTCTTCAGCAGGCGCGCCTCGGGTCCGTCGGGCACGGTGAGCGCCGCCCGGACCGCAGCCGGTCGGCTGTCGAAGAACTTTACGTACTTGACCAGGAGATCTAGGCGCAGCGCCAGCAGGTCGAGGGCGGCATAGTCTTTGACGTCGATGGTGCCCGAGACAGGAATCGGCATGCTCAGCGCCGCCGTGAGTCCCAGGAGGGGAGCAAGCCGGGCCCGGGTGGGGTTGCCGGCCGGGATGCCTCCCGCTGCGGGCTGGATTCTCGTGAAACGGCCGATGAGTTCCGTCTCGAACGTAGGGTTCGACTTACGGATCGTGCGCAGCAGCGCATCGACGTCGCCGACGGCTGCCTGCGCTGCCTGAAGATCAGCGTCCTTGGGTTCGGCGCTGCGCAGGGTCTCGGTCGCCATCGTCAAGCGCGCCTGCACTTCGTCTAGGAGGGTCGGCGGTCCCGCCGCGATGTGGTCCATGCGAAACTTCAGGACCGCCGCGGCGAGGCGATCGATGGTCTCCAGCAGGTCGAGCTGGCGCGCCAGGACGCCGATCCGACGCGTACAGTCCGCAAGCGTCGAGCCCCAGTCCGGACTGAACGGGATGCGGGAGGTCGCCAACTCTACGAGCCGATGTCGCTGGACGCGCACGAGGACGCGCACGCTGGAGTCCAGCGACGACGACAGAGAGCGCGTACGATCGGCGATCGCTTTGAGCTGCTCCTGCACGTCGATCCCGGCCACGCGGTTGGGCACCCAAAAGCGGAGCAGGAGTGAGCTGAGCCCGCCGAGGAACACGAGCAGCGCGACCAGGCCGGTGCCTATAGCGGTCTGGTGGAGGGTGGATCCCGATCGCAGGCGGGCTCGGAGCGGTAGAGCCTTCGAGGCCAGCGCGCGGTCAGCAGCCATGCTAGTGGGCGGGAAGCGCAAGACGAGCGTGCCATCCTGCAAGTCATCTTTGAGGTACGAGGTCGGACCACGGAACCAGGCGGTGGCCGGCGTCACCGCTATCGTCGTCTGCGCATTCCGCGTCAGCGTCACGCTCCGGTCGCCGGCGACGGTCACGCCGTTCACCACGACCTTCCAGTCGACCACGTAGGTCAGCGGGTCGTCGTTCCGCACAACTACCTGCGTCGGCTCAAGTCCCGCATTGGCCTGCGAGTCGCTCGGAGCGCCGAACGCCGATCTGACGAAGTCCCCGGCGAATGTCCACGGCCGCCTGGGTATCGACTGAAACGTGACCTCGGGGCGCTCGGCGGGCGTGCCATCGAGCTTCACGGTGAAGGGCACATCCGACCGCAGCGCGGTGATGTTGCCGATGGGCACACCGTCGGCGAGCAGGCGCGCTGTAGCGGGACCGGCCTCGACGAAGCCGGCAACGTCGATTCGGACCGGTACGGCTGCGCCAGCCGCTACCGTAAGCGAGTACTGATCCCTACCGGCCGTGGTTGGCGGTCCCAGCGTCGCTTTACCGTCGATCCCCAGATGGTCACCATCGAAGCGGAACTCCTGGACACGCAGCATGGAGGTCACGGAAGCGCCAGAGCGGTTACGCACATACAGCACTGCGCTGCCGTTACTCGAGGTCTTGTCGATCCGGACCGTCGGCGCGTCAACCTCGAGCTGGGCGGCGGCGGGCGCCACGCCGGCGGCGAGCAGGCCGAACATAACCACGATGGCCGAGTGGTTCATCCGAATGACCTCCATAG
>JACXTT010004256.1_pt1 | contig 21340 bp, 20 predicted proteins | sample 9270951 | NCBI WGS metagenome assembly JACXTT01 (sample SAMN15532306, study PRJNA645909) | rock metagenome | isolation source: weathered quartz diorite | place: Puerto Rico | collected 2017-06-21
GCTCGCGTTCTGGAGCGCGGCCCACAGGCTGGAATCGTCGGGTAATTGCGGGTCGGGGGCGAGATCGGGACGCGGCGGGCGGGCTGCCAGGACGCGCGTTCCTTCTTCGGCGCCGAAAATCCGGCCGTCCGCGCCGACCAGATTCACCGAGCCTTCCAGATTCACGCGGTCGATCGTAATCTCGATCCGGTCGCCATCGAGTACTTTGCCGACAGGCCCGCCCGCCAGGGCTTCCGGCGTGACGTGGCCGATGCACGCGCCGGTGGACACTCCGCTGAAACGCGCGTCCGTCAGAACAGCGATGTGCTTGCCGAAATCCAGATACCGGAGCGCGGAAGTGATCTGGAAAATCTCCTCCATGCCTGAGCCCATCGGCCCGCGGCAGATCAGCACGATGATGTCGCCGGGCTGTATGCGGTCCGGCCTGTGGCTCTTGATAGCGGCGATGGCGGCGGCTTCAGTGCGGAATACGCGCGCCGGCCCCACCTTGCGATAGACGCCGTCGGCATCCACGACGCTCGGATCGATGGAAGTGCTCTTGATCACCGAGCCGCCGGGAGCGAGATTGCCGTGCGGAAAGGTCACAGTAGACGTAAGACCGCGCTTGCCGGCGCCCGCGGGATCCATGATGACGTCATCGGGATCGATGCCGTCGCGATCGCGCAACACTTGCCGGAGACGAACGCGGCGCTCGGACTTTTCCCACCAATCCAGCATGCGGCCCAAGGTTTCGCCGCTGACAGTGAGAACGTCCAGCTCGAGCAGGCCGGCCCGCCTCAGGTGTAGCATCACTTCCGGGACGCCGCCTGCGAGAAACACCTGCACCGTGGGATGCGAGCGCGGACCGTTGGGTAGTACATCCACGAGGCGTGGGATTTTGCGGTTAATGGCCGTCCAGTCTGCGGCGGTCGGCCGCTTCAGGCCAGCGGCGTGCGCGATGGCGGGCACATGCAGAATCAGGTTGGTCGATCCGCCAAATGCCGCGTGCACCGTCATGGCATTGCGCAAGGCAGCGTCGTTCAAGATGTGCTTCATGGTGATGCCGCGCGATTCGAGCGCCATTACAGCGCGCGCGGATCGCCGCGCCATATCGAGCCAGATGGGATGGCCCGAGGGTGAGAGCGCCGCGTGCGTGAGCGTCATCCCGAGCGCCTCGCCGACGACCTGCGATGTTGCCGCCGTTCCCAGGAACTGGCACCCGCCACCGGGTGTGGCGCAAGCCCGGCAGAGGTTCTCCGCGGCGGCTTCGAGCGTGATCTGGTTGTGCGCAAACCGCGCGCCGACTGATTGCACGCGTCCTGCGTCTTCACCTTCTTCGGCCAGCAGCGTGACGCCGCCGGGAACGAGTACGCACGGGAGTTCGTGCATGGCGGCGAGCGCCATCATCATTGCAGGCAGGCCCTTGTCGCACGTGGCTACGCCGATCACGCCGCTGCGCGTGGGGAGTGAACGGATAAGGCGCCGGAAGACGCTGGCGGCATCGTTGCGATACGGCAGGCTGTCGAACATCCCCGTGGTGCCTTGCGTGCGGCCATCGCACGGATCGGTGCAGGCCGCGGCGAACGGCACCGCGCCAAGCTTCTTCAATTCTTCCGCGGCGGCTTGCAGCAGTAATCCGACTTCCCAATGCCCGGTGTGATATCCCAGCGCCACGGGCGTACCGTCGGGATTGCGAATGCCCCCGTGCGTGCTCAGCAGCAGAACTTCTTTGCCGCCCATGGCGCGCGGGTCCCAGCCCATGCCGGCGTTCTGGGCCCAGCCGAACAGGTCGCCGGACGGGCGCGCCAGCAACATCTCGGGCGTTACCGGCAGAGTGCCGCGCGGCCCCGGCGCCTTGGTGCGAACGTCATAGAGCGAGGCGTCCCCGGAATCGGTGATATTCTCGAATGCTATGGCCATAGGAAATCCTGATCCTACCACCCGCAGGACTTTCCTCACAGCGCTCAGCGCGGCATCTTACACGCGTATTCTGGGCGCCAACGATCGCGTGCAGGTCGGTTTTATCGGATACGGACTCATCGGCAGCGAGCACGTTAGCGATTTCAAGAAGCAGGCCGACGCCGACCTCGCAGCCATGTCCGATGTCTACCAGCCGCGCCTGGAACAAGGAGTCGCCGCGTGCGGCGGGCACGCTAAGGGCTACAGCGACTTTCGCAGGCTCCTCGATGACAAAGACATTCAGGCCGTTGTCGTCTCGACGCCCGACCACTGGCACGCGCTCATGGCCATCATGGCCTGCGCCGCAGGCAAGGACGTCTACGTCGAGAAGCCGCTCACGCTCTTCATCCGCGAAGGCCGGTGGATGGTGGAGGCGGCGCGGCGATATCAGCGCGTGGTGCAGGTGGGCACGCAGCAGCGGTCGGGCAAGCACTATCAGAAGGCCGTGGAAATGCTCAGCGCGGAATACATCGGCAAGGTGATGAGCGTGCGCATGGGGGCGTTTCGCAACGTCATGCCGGGCTTTGGCGAGCCGCCGGATTCCACACCGCCGAGCGATCTCGACTACGACATGTGGCTCGGCCCGGCGCCCAAACGTCCGTACAATCCGCACCGCTCGCTGTATCATTTCCGCTGGTTCTGGGATTACTCGGGGGGCCAGATGACCAACCTCGGGGCGCATGAGATCGACATCGTGCAGTGGGCCATGCAGGTGAAAGGCCCCGCCGCGGTTTCATCGAGCGGCGGCCGCTTCGCGCTTCAGGATAATGGCGAAACGCCCGACACACAGGACGCGCTGTTCGAATATCCCGGATTCACTTCGTCGTTCGCTATGCGCGAGGCCAGCGCCGGCCACCGGGGCGAGGGCAAGCTCGAGTTTTTCGGCAGCAAGGGTACGTTGGGCATCGATCGCAGCGGATTTGAAGTGTATCCGGATATGAAGATCGATCCCATGAACGCGATCCCAGTGTTCAGCGGGCATCCGTCAGGCGGGCCGCAGCATTCCACGACGCGGCCCGAGCCGTGGATCGAGCCATTCAGCATGCCCGGCTCCTCGGCGGAGCAGTTCGAACTGCACGTGCGCAATTTTCTCGACTGCGTCAAATCCCGCGAGCGGCCCATCGCCGATGTCGAACAGGGCCATCAGGTCACTACGGCCTGCCACCTGGCCAACATTTCCCTGCGCACCGGCCGCAAGATCCGCTGGAATCCGGAGACCGAGGAGATCGTAGGCGACCCAGAGACCTCGAAATGGCTCGAGCGGCCGTATCGCAAGCCGTGGGATGAAGTTCTTCGGAGCTTCCATTTATGACCCGGCGAGAATTGCTGCTTGGCGCTGGCGCCGCGGCCACGCCAGTGTTCGGCGTTCCGCGCACGGGCATGGGTATCGCGACTACCTCATACATGACGGCGCGGCGCCCGCACGATACGTACGAGTTCCTGGAGTACTGCCATTCTATCGGCGCGGGCGGTATTCAGGCTTCGCTCGGTTCGCTCGAACCGGCTTACCTGAAAAAGCTACGTGACCGGGCCGGGCAGCTCGACATGTACATCGAAGTGATGGCCGAGCTGCCGAAAGAAGATACGGCCGAATTTGAACGGAGCGTGCAAGCTGCCAAAGACGCGGGGGCGGTGTGCGTGCGCACCGCGTGCCTCGGCGGACGCCGCTACGAGGACTTCTCGAACCTGGCGGACTGGCAGGCGTTCGTCGTGCGCAGCAGAGCCGCGATCGACCGCGCATTGCCCATCGTGACGCGGCGCCAGATACCGCTCGCTATCGAGAACCACAAAGACTGGACGGCCGAGGAACTGGCGGCGCTGATCAAGTCCCGGTCGAGCGAATATCTCGGTGTGTGCCTGGATACCGGAAACAACATCGCGCTGCTCGATAACCCGATGGACGCGATCGAAACGCTGGCGCCGTTCGCGTTTTCGACGCATTTTAAAGACATGGCCGTCGAGCCATACGCGGACGGCTTTCTGATGTCAGAAGTGCCCCTGGGCGAGGGCATCGTGGACCTGCGCCGTGCGGTGGCCGCGGTGCAACGCGCCCGGCCGAAGACACGCTTTACGCTCGAGATGATCACGCGCAATCCGCTTCAGGTGCCCTGCCTCACCGATCAGTACTGGACAACATTTCCGGACCGCAACGGCAGATTTCTCGCGGACACGCTGCGTCTGGTGCGCAGTGCCGCCGGCCGCCTGCAACACCTACCGCGGGTGGACCAGGAAAGCGAAACAGGTGTCATGCAGCTCGAAGAAGAAAACGTGAAGCAGAGCCTGCATTACGCGCGGACGAGGCTGGGATTGTAATGCGAGGTTACCGGGTATTCGCGCTCGTGGTGGTTACGCTGTCTGCCTTCGCCCAGGACAATCTCTCCCGCCTCCATCAGCACAAGGTCACGGCGAAAGAGAGCCCTGCTCAGGAGCCGGGTGCGGAAAACGAGCTGATTCCGTCGCTCGTCGACGGTCTCCATTCATCACAAGACTGGTATCAGAAAAAGCAACCCGAGCTGATGAAGCTCTGGATCGAGATTCTCGGCAAACTCGAGCCGGATGCGAAAGACAAACGATGGTTCGGCGACATCCGCAAAGCCGTGATCCGTGATCGGCGCGAACTGGAACACTACACACGCCTGGAAATCGACCTGCCCATCGAGAAGGACTTCTATCAGCATCACCTGCTGTTGCTGCCGAAGAACCAGGGGCGCGGCCCGTTTCCCGCCGTCGTCTGCTGGACGTCGAGTTCGCCCGACTACGCCGCGCCGGAACAGTGGTGGGGCCAGTGGCTCGCCGAGCATGGATATGTAGTGCTCACCAGTTGGTCGTTCATCCGCCACTACCGCGATGACACCAACTACGCCACGGGCGCGATTGACAAGCTCTACGAGCGCTTCGGGCACTGGCTGGGGCTGGGCAAGATGGTTCATGATGCCCGCCGCGAAGCCGAATACTTGCGCTCGCTGAAGCAGGTCGATCCCCAGCGACTGGGGTTCATCGGCTTTTCGCTGGGCGCGAAAGCCGCGGTTTATGTGGCGGCATTTGCGCCCGAATTCAAAGCCACGGTGGCGCTCGACGCGCACATCGCGGTCAACGGCAACACCAACTGGTACGATCGCTGGTACCTCGACTGGCTGCGGCCCTTTCCGGACATTTCGACTCCGCAGCATACAGTTTTGAGCCTGCTGAACCCCGACCCGGCGCGCCCCGGCTTCGAGCACGATCATCATGAGCTGATGGCCCTCGCCGCGCCGCGCGCGTTTCTGCTGATCGGCGGCAGCCAGTCGGAGGACCACGGCGGCGATTCCGACGATCTCGAAAGCTGGGGCTACGTGAACCGCGCGCGCGAGGTCTACCAGTTGCTTGGCGTGCCGGAGCGCATACAGTACGTCTCGACCAATAACGGGCACAAACCCAACGGGCCCGACATGGACCCGGCGTGGCGCGCGTTCTTCGACCGCTGGCTGAAGCAGACCCCGATCAGGTAGCATCGCATTTGCGCGCTTCTAAGCCCTCGTCCGCGCTCCGCCACTGGACACCCACCATTTCGATGATGCTGGTCTCGGTGATCAGCTACATCGACCGGCAGACGCTCGCGCTGCTCTCGCCCACGATTCTCCGCGAAACGCATCTCACCGGCGAGCAGTACGGCTTCATTATTTCCGGCTTCTCGATCGCCTACATGCTGAGCAACCCTGTGTGGGGCCGCATTCTCGACCGCATCGGCCTGCGCGCCGGCATGACGATCTCGGTGGCCGCCTGGACGCTGGCGTCTGTTGCTCACTCGCTGGCCTCGGGGTTTGCAAGTTTCGCGGCGGCTCGAATCGCGCTGGGCTGCGGCGAGGGTGCGACCTTCCCAGGCGGGCTGCGCACCGTCACCGAGACTCTCAAACCTTCCGAGCGCGGGCGCGGCGTGGCCATCGCCTACTCGGGCGGCTCGCTGGGCGCGATCGTCACGCCTATCGTGGTGACGCCCATTGCACTGGCATGGGGCTGGCGCGCGGCGTTCCTGTTTACGGGCCTGATTGGCGCGATCTGGATGTTGCTGTGGTGGTTTGTCTCGCGTGGTATCCAGATCAAAGATCACGTTTCGCACGCGGAACTACCTGCGCCCCGCTGGACCGACCTGCGACTGTGGAGTTACATCTCTGCGTACGCGCTGGGCGGTCTGCCCCTCGGCTTCGTGCTGTACGAATCCGCCAATTACCTGAGTCAGGCGCGCGCGCAATCGCAGGCGTTCATCGGGATGGTGCTCTGGATCCCGCCGCTTGGATGGGAAGTAGGCTATTTCTTCTGGGGCTGGCTTTTGGATTTCGCCATCCGCTCCGGAACTCCGGTCATCGCGGCGGCGCGCCGCATGATGGCCGTGTGCATGGTGCTCAGCCTGCTGCTGATCGCGGTCCCGTACTTCCCGCGAATCTGGATGGTGATGCTGGAGCTGTTCGTCGCCATGTTCATGGTCTCCGGTTTTGTCATCCTGGCAGTGGCGTACGCGACGGACGTCTATTCCACGGCTCATTCGGGATTCATTGCAGGCGTGGGCGCGGGCTCGTGGGGCGCGGCCGTGGCGCTCGCCATGCCGGTATTCGGCCGCTTGTTCGACCAGCAGCGGTTCGATATCGCCTTCTTGATCGCCGCCCTGTTTCCGGTGGCCGGATACTTTGGCTGGCTATGGCTCAGTTCGCCCCGGCCGGAACGCGCGGTTTGAAAGAGCCAATGGCGATGCCCACGGCGCTCACGGCAGCGCCGGCAACCGCCCAGGTGGTCAACAACCGATGATCGATCAGGAATCCGGCGATCACCGGCCCGATAATCTGCGCCACCGACATCAGCGATTGCGTCAGCCCCAGCACCACGCCCTGTTCGTCGCGAGCCGCGCGCTGCGTGATCAGACTGGTCAGGGCCGGCCGCAGCACGCCGGTGCCGAACGATGCGATGGAACTGGCCACCAGCAGGCTTGGCAGCCGGTAAGTAAAGCCCATCAGCGCAAACCCAGCGGTGGCGGTCACGAATCCGGAAAAGACCAACTTTTCTTCGCCAAATTTTCGCACCAGCCGCCCGATCAGGCCGCCTTGCAGTATGATTCCCAGAAACCCCACATATGCAAAGACATATCCCACTTCCTTGACGCCAAACGGGTGGCCGTTCCACGTGTAACGTCTTTCTGCGAAGAGGGCGAAGCCGGACATGAAAATCGCGAATGTGAAGGTAAACGAGAAAAACTGCCACAACAGCGACGCCAGCGCCGGCCGTTTGAAATAAGTGGCGTAATGGCCCCAGTCGAGCACCCGCAGACGCCGTCCGGCGGGTGGCGCCGGCCCCTCGCGCTTCTCTGATTCGGGAATGACAGGCGCTGAGGGTAGCAGAAAGTAGGTTGAAAGGATGCTGGTGAAAGAAAGCGCGGCTGCCGCAAAGACCGGGTACTCATAACCGAATATCGAAAGGAACCCCGAGATGGCCGGGCCAATCAGGAAACCGACGCCGAACGCCACGCCGATGACGCCGAACGATTTGGCGCGCTCTTCAGGCCGCGTGACATCGGATATGTAGGCCTGGGCGAGCGAAAGGTTCCCGGCGGTCAAACCGTCGATGACTCGCGACACAAACACCAGCCACAACAGCCCATTGAAGCCGGCCCACGCCAGAATCAGAAACCCGATGAAGGTGCCCATCTGGCTGACCAGGAGCAGTGGACGCCGGCCCACGCGGTCGGACATCTGGCCCAGCACCGGCCCGGCGACGAGCTGGCAGGCGGCGTAGGTCGATACGAGAAGACCGACCACGGTGGGGCTGGCGCCCAAGCGCTCGGCGTAGAACGGCAGCAGCGGCAGAATGATCGTCAGGCCCAACACGTCCACCATGACGATCAGAAAGATCGGCAGTAGCGGTGACCGGCCCCGGGATGCAACCTCTTCTGCGTTCAATGCGCTCACGATGGGAAATTTACGATTTTTGCGAACGAGACCGGATCGAGGCTCGCGCCGCCCACCAGCACGCCATCGATCTCGGACTGCGCCATGAGCGACTTAACGTTGTCCGGTTTGACGCTTCCGCCGTACAGAATACGGACGCTCCCGGCCGCGTCCGAGCCAAAGCGGGCGCGCATCTCGCGGCGAATCACGGCGTGCGCCTCGGCCGCTATCTCGGGCGTAGCCGTCTTGCCGGTCCCGATGGCCCACACAGGCTCATAGGCGATCACGATTTTCGCGAACTGCGCGGCGTCGAGACCCGCAATACCATTGCTGCACTGCTCGCACAGGACAGCCTCGGTCTGGCCGGCTTCGCGATGTTCGAGACGCTCGCCTACGCAAACAATCGGGGTGAGGCCGGCATCGAGCGCCGCCACGGTTTTCTTCAGCACGCTTTCATCGGTTTCGCCAAAATACTGGCGCCGTTCGCTGTGGCCGATTATGACGTGCGTGGCGCCGGTGGCGCGGATCATGGGTCCGGAGACTTCCCCGGTAAAGGCGCCTTCCTTGGCCCAATAGAGGTTCTGCGCGCCGACCAGAATGCGCGTCTCGCGCGCCGACTCGACCGCGGCCGCAAGATCGGGAAACGGAGGGCAGATCACGATTTCACAATGCGCGGCGCCTGCGACGAGCGGCCGGAACACCTCAAAAAAAGCGCTGGTCTCGGCGGGCGTCTTGTACATTTTCCAGTTGCCCGCCATCACGGGTTTTCTCATAGTGTGGATGCTTGCTCGCCGCGGATTGCCGGCGGGCACATTTTCGAGCGTAGCAGATGCGGGAGCGGTTCTGAGCCGGCTGCTTATGCCGGGCTGGCAGGACGCTGGAATTGCGGGCGCACGGGACGCGGCCGGCGCCGCCGGAACGGCTTCCGCGCGGCGACGGTGCGCGACGCCACCAGCGAGACCAAATCCTGCTCGCTAAGCACGGCGTGCATAGGCCGGGCTCTCTGCTCGCTCGACAAAGCCAGTTGCGCGAGCAGAATGCGCGTGCACAGGGACGGACCTTCCTGAATTCCGACGTGGTGCTTCTGAAACAGCCTGACGTCGGTGGTGACCTCAAGATCTTTGGTCTGCTCGCCGGCCACGATGCCATGAAAGCGGAAAGTGCGGACGTGGTTGACCTGGTCAAAACCTACGTAGCGCAGTTGAATGGTAGCCGGCGGTTTCTCCGGTGCATGCGCCAAATGGTGGTCTTCAAACAGGTGAACGTTAGCCGCTTTCGGCCAATGACCGGTCTGCAGTTCAAAGCTGACGGCCTGACCGACGGTGAGGAACGGAAAATCATGCTCCCAAACCGCCGATCCCGCGAAATAAACCGTTTGACCGTTCTCCGCCTGGATGAAGCCTGAGCGGCTGGTAGCGCTCAAGTTCTTGATTCTTCCAATCATTCGGTCTTCGCGCCTGATCTGAGCATGTCTGAAGTAAAAACCCCGCCTCGATTGCTGCTTCGGGCCGTTGGCTGGCTAGGGCCGGCGGAACGAGAGTGTGTGGCTCAGTTACTATGATCGGACAAAAAACCTCCAAAGTCAATTCCCGCTTATACATACCGGGAGCCGGCAGCGTGCAATTCGCTGGCGACTCTGCTACACTCCCACATTAGATTTGACTGCAACCGGCTCTCAAATCCCAGAGGAGAACTCGCGTGAAAAGCATTTTCGTAGGCAATTTGGATTTCGGAGTCACCGAGGACCAGATCCGCGCACTGTTCGAGCCGCACGGCGCAATAGAGCGGGTCAGCATCATGACGGATCGCGATACCGGCCGTTCGCGCGGGTTTGCCTTCGTCGAGATGACGAATGCCCGGGAGGCCGATCAGGCCATCGCCGCAGTAAATGGGGCGACCCTCGGCGGACGCGCCCTGAACGTCAACGAGGCAAGACCGAAACCGGAGCGTCGCGGCGGTCCGGGAGGCGGCGGCCCCCCGCGCCAGCGACGAGAGCCCCGCTGGTAGCCACCAGCTCCGTTTCACACAACTGAAGAGAGAAAGCTGGTACCGCGGCCGATCGCGGTTTCGAAATTCTCCGCTACTGTTTGTCCCACGTCCGAGAGTGTGTCGCGCAAGCCCAGATCCACTCCCGCACGCACCTTCGGCCCACAGACCAGCAGCGGCACGTACTCGCGGCTGTGATCAGTGGAAGGCGTGGTCGGGTCACACCCGTGGTCCGCGGTGAGAATCGCCAGATCACCTTCATTCAACTTCCTCAGAAACTCCGGCAGCCAGGCGTCGAACTGTTCGAGGGCCGCGGCATAGCCTTCTACGTCGTTGCGATGGCCGTACTGTTGATCGAAATCGACCAGATTGACGAAGATCAGCCCGTGCTCGAGTGCGTCCATGGCCTCCAGCGTCTTCGCCATGCCGTCCTGGTTGTCTTTCGTTTTGACGTGATCGCGGATGCCGCGGCCGAGGAAGACGTCGAAGATCTTTCCGACGCTGTAGACTTCGATGCCGCGCTCCTCGAGACGGTCGAGCAGCATGCCCTTGGGCGGGGGCACGGCGTAATCCTGGCGATTGGCGGTGCGGGTGAACGCTCCGGGCGAGCCGGTGAACGGGCGCGCGATCACGCGGCCTACCTCGTACGGCCCGCGCAGGATTTCCCGCGCCGTTTCGCAAATCTTATACAACTCCCATAGCGGAATGACGTCCTCGTGCGCGGCGATCTGAAAGACGCTGTCGGCCGAGGTATAGACGATGGGTGAACCGGTGCGCATGTGCTCCGCGCCCAGTTCCTTGATGATCTCGGTGCCCGATGCCGGTTTGTTGCCGAGGGCGCGCCGGCCGATACGGCGCTCGAAGGGGTCCATGATTTCGCGCGGAAAACCGCGGGGGTAAACCTGGAACGGCTTGTCGAGATGAATGCCGGCCATCTCCCAGTGGCCCGTAGTGGTGTCTTTGCCTGGCGAGGCAAGCGCGCACCGTCCAAACGCCCCCGCCGGCGGTGCAGCAGGCTCGAGACCGGCGAACGGCCTGATATTCGCCAGGCCAAGCCGGCACAGATTCGGCAGGATCAACTTGCGCGCTCGGGCGATGTTCCCCAGCGTGTCGCTACCCGCGTCACCGTAATCGGCGGCGTCCGGCATCTCGCCGATACCGACACTATCCAGCACGATCCAGACGACGCGGCGGAACATGATTCGAGCGTAGCATCATGCTTTCCTTGACGAGGCGCACTGGTGTAGGCTAAGGCTCACATGCAAGCCGATGAAGAACATCTCAATTTACTGGCCGTCTTCCACTACGTGGTAGCGGCCATGACGGCCTTGTTTTCGTGCTTCGCGCTGATCTACATCGGGCTGGGCCTGGTCATGATTCTTCACCCGGAAAGCATGTCGGGATCTCATGGCGAGCCTCCGCCCGCGTTCATGGGTTGGCTTTTCACTTCAATTGGAATCGCATTCCTGATCGGGGCATGGACGTACATCATCTGCCTCTTTCTGGCGGGCCGCTTCCTGAAGCGCAGGCAGCACTACGTATTTTGCCTAGTCATGGCCGGCCTTAGTTGCATGTGGATGGCGTTCGGGACCGCTCTTGGCGTTTTTACTTTCATCGTCCTGCTGCGACCGGAGGTGAAGGCCATGTTTGCATCTTCCAGTACATCGCCGGCCTGAATCACTATCCGGGAATCCGACTAAATACCTTCGGGACGTGGCCGCCTTCCGGCACTTGCAGGCGGAATTGCTAGGCGCAGCAAGGTGACGCGGTGCCATTCTGTCAAATACCTGTGCCAACTTGTTCCACACTGGCGCTGCTAACTTTCGTAGATCGAGGCAGCCGGCCCCGGCGCAAGTCTCGTCTTTGAAGGGACGTAGCGTTCAATACGCTGGCGGCGGTGGATGGAACTGAAATTGTAAGTGAGATGTAGCCATGCGAGTACGAATGGTAGTCAAGCTGAAACCAACAGCGCCGCCTCCGATAGCGGCGAGCGGTCCTCGTTCAGAACACCGGTCCAATAAACGGTTGCCGGTCAACTACCGGTTCTTGATCTATTTCAACGACCCGGAAGCGGGGCAGCGCTGCGTAGCCGCGCGCGGCATCAATATGAGCAAGTCCGGCGCGCTGGTGGAGACGCAAGAACCGCTCGCGCTTGGCAACACGGTTTACCTCAAGGTCGGCGAACTCGGCCTGATGGGTATGGCGTCGGTGCGGCATTGCACGGTGAGAGGCCCAAAGTTCAGGATCGGCCTCTATTTTCCAAATCCGCTGACGCGATCGTCCTAGCAGCCGCGGCCGGGGCTAAGCCAGCGTCTCGTTCACGATCTTTTGCTTCTGCTCGGCGCGGAAGCGATGCAGCTTCTTGCGCAGGTCGGGACGGCTGTTAGCCAGAATTGCGACGGCGAGCAGCGCGGCATTTTTCGCTCCCGCTTTCCCGATGGCCAGCGTGCCTACGGGAACGCCGGCGGGCATCTGGACTGTCGAAAGCAGCGAATCCATTCCCTTGAGCGCCTGGCTCTCCATGGGGACACCGAGCACGGGCAGGGTGGTGTAGGCGGCGGTGACGCCTGCAAGGTGCGCCGCACCTCCCGCACCAGCAATGATCACTTCGAGGCCGCGGGCTTCGGCGCCCGCAGAGAATTCGGCCGCGAGTTCGGGCGTTCGGTGCGCGGAAAGAACGCGGCTCTCGTGCGGAACGCCAAACTCTTTCAGAGTGTCGCTGGCGGCGCGCATGGCGTCCCAATCGGACTTGCTGCCCATGATCACCGCGACCAGGGGCTTGGAATCATCTGACATTTGTGAAAGCTATTCTCCTTGGGCGAGAGTGAAGCCCGGCTTGCCGTCGAAATTTCGCAGGCTCTCGGTTTTGACCACTTCCAGTCCGGCAGCCGCAACGCGCTCGAACAGTGAAAGGATATGGCGCGGCGTGACGATCGAGCCGGGCTGTTTGGCCTTGTAGCGGCAGCGGAAGCTATCGGTGCAGAAAGTTTCGGGAATGCCGTCCGGCCAGACTTTGAGGCCGCGATTGGCGATAGTCGAGAGCGCCAGGCCGTCCACGTCGATACGCTTCATGGCGTCCGCCAACTGATCGGGATTGCGGCTGGGCCATTCGAGATAAATATCGATGCCGACCAGCTCCGTCTTGGGCGGCACTTGCGCGGCCCTTCCCGCAACGGCAGCTTGCGGCTGCCTGTGCTTGTAGCTCACAGCTTTCAGCGTTTCGGGCTTCTGGCCCAGCCGCGCGATGACGGCATCCGCGAATTCTCTGGTCCCGACCTTCTGCTTGCTGATCCCCTCGGTGTAGACGTCGTAGGTGTGAACGCCGTCTTCGAGCGTGCGCAGCCAGCCGTTGTGCACGCGCTCGGCCGCTTCCGGCTGATCGATGTGCACCAGCATCAGGACCGCACCCAGCAGCAGCCCCGAAGGATTGGCCAGGTTCTGCCCAGCGCGCCGCGGCGCCGACCCGTGGATGGCCTCGAACATGGCGCAGCGATCGCCGATGTTCGCCGATCCAGCCAGGCCCACCGAGCCCGCAATCTGCGCCGCCACATCGGAGAGAATGTCGCCGTAAAGATTCGGCATCACGATCACGTCGAAGGCCTCGGGCGTGTCGGCCAGCTTGGCCGCGCCGATATCGACGATCCAGTGCTCGTTCTGGATATCCGGATAGGCGGCAGCAATCTCGTCAAAGACCTTATGGAAGAGACCGTCAGTCATCTTCATGATGTTGTCTTTGGTGAAGCAGGTGACCTTCTTGCGGTTGTGTTGCTGTGCGTATTCGAAGGCGTATTGAACGATCTTTTCGCATCCCGGCCGGGAGATGAGCTTCAGGCACTCGATCTCGTTCGTCGTAAGCCAGTACTCGATGCCCGCGTAGAGGTCTTCCTCGTTTTCGCGGACGATCACGACATCCATTATGTGATGCTTGGTCTCAACGAACGGATGATACGAGACGCAGGGCCGTACATTGGCATAAAGCCCCAGGGTCTTTCGGGTGGTGACGTTGAGGCTCTTGAATCCTCCGCCCTGCGGCGTGGTGATGGGCGCTTTCAGGAACACTTTGGTGCGCCGCAGCGATTCCCAGGCGCTGGGCTCGATGCCGGCCGTGTTGCCGCGCAGGTAAACTTTTTCGCCGATTTCAATGGTCTCGATAGCGAGCGGCGCGCCGGCCGCTTGGATGATCCGGAGAGTGGCGTCCATAATCTCCGGGCCGATGCCGTCGCCATGGGCCACGGTGATGGGAACTTTGCCAGCCATAGGGTTGAACACCCAAGATAAGGAATAATCCGGGCTGGCGCAACCGCGTGTAGGATAATAAAAATTCCCTCGGCCACCAGGCCGGTAAAGCAACACACGCCATGCGCATCTGCTATCTGGACGCTTTTTCGGGCATCAGCGGGGATATGCTGGTCGGCGCGCTAGCCGACGCCGGCGCGGACTCATCCGCCATCGCGGACGCGCTGCACTCTCTGAACAGCGGAGCGTCCGTGTTATTTGAGAAAGTACAGCGCGGCGGCATCGCGGCGTGCAAGTTTCACGTGCAGGTCGACGAGCCGCAAAAGCACCGGCACCTTTCGGCTATCTTGAAAATCATCGACGGCGCAACGCTGCCGGACCGGGCGAAGCAGAATGCCACGGCCGTGTTCCAGCGCTTGGGCGAGGCCGAAGCCTCCGTCCACAACGTGCCCATCGAGAAAGTTCATTTCCACGAAGTGGGCGCTGTGGACTCGATCGCCGATATCGTCGGCGCCTGCCTGGGATTCGAACTTCTGAGCGTGGACGCTATTTATAGCTCGCCGCTCAACCTGGGCACCGGTACCGTAAGGGCCGAGCACGGCGTGATGCCGGTGCCGGCTCCGGCAACCGCGGCCCTGGTCGCCGGCAAGCCGGTGTATGCGCGCGGTCCCGCTGTTGAATTGACCACGCCCACGGGTGCCGCTGTCGCCGTCACGCTCGCACGGGCCTTCGGCGTGATGCCGCCAATGAAGATCGCTGCCATCGGGTACGGCGCGGGAGATCACGATTTCGCCGAGCAGGCCAACGTGCTGCGCGTCTTCATCGGTGAAACTTCGGGAGCCGTGGAAGCCACCACTGTCGCCGTAATCGAGGCCAACATCGACGACGCCAGCCCGCAGGTGCTTGGTTACGCCATCGAAAAGCTTCTCGAAGCCGGCGCGCTCGACGCGACGCTCCAACCGCTTCAAATGAAAAAAGGCCGGCCCGGAACTCTGCTGCGCGTTATCGCCACGCCGGAGCAACGCAACATTCTCGCCGATGTCATCTTTCATGAAACCACCACGCTGGGCGTGCGAACCTATGCGGCCGAGCGTCTGGTCGAAGCGCGCCATTGGGTAGAAGTCGAGACCCCGCACGGCAAAGTGCGAATCAAGGTAGCCGAGCACTCCTTCGCTCCCGAATACGAAGACTGCCGGGCGCTGGCTCGCGCGACCGGCGTGGCGCTCAAGGACATCATCGCCGAAGCGAATTTCGCCTATCTGAAAAACAATCGATGAAATATTACCTGACCACACCGATCTACTACGTCAACGCCGCGCCGCACATCGGCCACACCTACACCACCATCGCCGCCGACGCGATCAAGCGCTTCAAGCGCATGCAGGGTTTCGATCCCGTGGTGCTCACCACCGGGACCGACGAGCACGGGCAAAAGGTCGAGCGCGCCGCAAAAGCTGCGGGGAAAACGCCTGAAGAGTTTACTACCGCGGTCGCCGCCGAATTCCGCCGGCAATGGGACGAATTCGGCCTACAGTACGACCGTTTCGTACGCACCTCCGATCCGCGCCATCACGAGACCGTGCGCTGGCTCTTCGAGCGCTGCATGAAAAACGGCCACATCTACAAAGGCAGCTATACCGGCCAGTACTGCGTCTTCGACGAGTTGTATGTGAACGAGGCCAAGCCCGGGGATCCCTGCCCGGACTGCGGCCGGCCGACCGAAACGGTTACGGAAGAGAATTACTTTTTCAAGCTGTCGGCGTTCACCGAGCGCCTGCTCGATTTGTACGAGAAGCAGCCGGATTTCATTCTGCCCGAATCGCGCCGCAATGAGGTGCTCTCGTTCGTCAAGCAGGGGCTGAACGATCTTTCGATCACGCGCACCACCATCAAATGGGGCATTCCGGTTCCAGTGGAAGGCCATCATGTCTTCTATGTCTGGTTCGATGCGCTGATCGCTTACATGACGGCGGTGAAGGATACCGATCTATGGCCAGCCGACCTCCACCTGATCGGCAAGGAGATCGTGCGCTTCCACGCCATCTTCTGGCCGGCGTTCCTGTGGGCCGCCGATCTGCCGTTGCCCAAACACATTTATGCGCACGGCTGGCTCTTGTTCGAGCACGACAAAATGAGTAAATCGCGCGGAAACATCGTGCGCGCCGAGCCGATCCGCAAAGTGATGGGCGCCGATGCCCTGCGCTATTTCCTGCTGCGCGAGATCGTGTTCGGCCAGGACGGCAGCTTCAGCTACGACGCGCTGATCGGGCGTTATAACTCGGAACTAGCCAACGGATTAGGCAATCTGGCCAGCCGGACGCTCACACTGATTCAACAGTACCGTGGCGGCGCAGTGCCGGCCGGTAACGCGCAGCAAGTTCAGAAAGTCGCCTGCGAAACAATCGGTACGACCGCCGATGCGTTTTACCACTTTGAGTTTTCGAAAGGACTCGAAGCCATCTGGACGCTACTCTCGGCGGTCGACAAATTCATTGTGGAGCAAGCGCCCTGGAACCTTGCCAAGAGGCCAGACGGGGAAGCGCAGCTCGATTCGGCGCTCTACGCCGCCGCCGAAGCCCTGCGCATAGCCACAGCTCTGCTTTCGCCCATCCTGCCCGAATCCTGCGCCAAAATCTGGTCGCAGCTCGGCATGCCCGAGCCGCTCGAGTCCGTCCGGCTCGATTCGCTTGCCTGGGGACAACTGCGCGCCGGTCAGAAAATCGGCCAGATCGCCGCCGTCTTCCCGCGCATCGACGCCAAACCGGCTATCGAAAAAATGCGCGAGCTAGAAACACAGGTTTCGGCCGAGCAGGCCGTGCTGCTGGGCAAGGCCCCGGCCGTCAGCCAGCAGCCCGCACCCGCCGGTCCGCAAATCACCATCGACGATTTCTCTAAAATCGACCTTCGCGTGGGCCAGGTGCTCTCGGCAGAGCGCGTCAAGGGCGCCGACAAGCTCCTGCATCTGAAAGTGGATCTCGCCGAAGCCAAGCCGCGCTCGATTGTCGCCGGCATCGCGGAAGCTTACGCGCCAGAAGCGCTGGTGGGGCGCAAGGTCGTGATCGTCGCCAATCTGGCTCCGCGCAAGCTGCGCGGCCTGACCTCGAACGGCATGATCGTTGCGGCTTCCATCGAGGGCGGCAAACCTGTGCTGGCCGGCTTTCTCGAAGATATCCCGGTGGGTGCGCGTCTGAAGTGAAGCTCGTCGATTCCCACTGCCATCTCGACGACGACCAGTTTGCCGCTGACCGCGATGCGGCCATCGAGCGCGCCCGCGCCGTCGGCGTCGAGCGCATGGTGGCCATCGGGACCGGCGGCGGCCCGCCCGATCTCGAAGCTGGCCTTCGCCTCGCCCGCCAGTATTCCTTCATTTACGCCACGGTCGGCGTGCATCCGCACGACACCGCCAAAGCCACGCCCGAGACCTTCGCCCGGCTGGCTGAACTCGCGTGGGAAACCGTGGCCATCGGCGAAATCGGCCTGGACTACCACTACGATTTCTCCCCGCGCGACGTGCAGCGCCGCGTATTCGTGGAGCAACTGACTTTGGCCGCCCGCTCCCGTAAACCGATCATCATCCACACCCGCGAAGCCTGGGACGATACGCTCGCCCTGATCCGGGAGCACGGCCTGCCCTTCGGCGGCATCATGCACTGCTTTACCGGCGGGCCGACGGAGGCCCGGCAGGCCCTGGAGTTGGGCTTTCATCTCAGTTTCGGCGGTATCGTCACATTCCCGAAAGCCGATGCCGTTCGGGAAGCGGCGGCCCTTACGCCGGAAGACCGCCTGCTGATTGAGACCGACGCCCCCTATCTCGCCCCCGTTCCCCACCGCGGCAAGCGCAACGAGCCGGCCTTCATCGTGGAAACCGTACGCCGTCTGGCTCAAGCGCGCGCCGTCACTCCCGAGCATATGGCCGCCGTGACCACAGGGAATTTCGAACGTCTATTCAGGCTCGGATAAGTTTACAGGCGCCCGGAAAAGGTCAGTTGCATTCCCCGCGCGCTTCGTGCATTCTAATAGGTTTTCTATTCTCGCCACGGCATGCGGATACGGATTCTCTATCACGATCACTGCTTCGACGGCGCTGCATCAGCAGCCTATTTCAGCCGCTTCATGGAAGGCGGGTTTCACCCCAACGCCGAATTCGCGTACACCGGCATGGCGCACAAGGCCTCGCAGATTTTCGAGCCGGAACTTTTCGATGGCGATGAGAACGCGATTGTGGACTTCAAGTATTCGAGCGATCCGCGCCTCACCTGGTGGTTCGATCATCACCAGAGCGCTTTCCTCACACCGGAAGACGCCGAGCACTTCCGCCAGGACCACAGCGGCAAGAAGATGTACGATCCTTCCTTCAAATCGTGCACCCTGTTTATCCGCACGGTGGCGAAGCAGAAGTGGGGCTTCGACGCGCCGGACCTCGATCAGTTGGTGTATTGGGCGAATATCATCGATGGCGCGCAATACCCTGACGCCAAGACAGCGGTGGAACTGGGCGCTCCGGCCATGAAACTCACGCTGGTGATCGAGGGGTCGAAGGGATCGGACATGGTCCAGAAGATCATCGGATGGATGCGTCACCGCACGCTCGAAGAAATCGTCGCCGAGCCGGACGTGCAGAAGTTATTTGACGTGCTGTACAAGCGGCATCTCGACTCGGTGGATATCATCCGCAGCCGCGCGCATCAGGATAATTCGGTGGTTTACTTCGATCTCACAGGTTATGACGTCGAAGGCTATAACAAGTTTATTCCCTACTATCTCTTCCCTGACTCCACTTACACTGTCTCGGTAAGCCCGTCCAGCTTTCGCACTAAGATCTCGGTAGGCTCGAATCCCTGGACTCCGCACGAGCCCAAGCACAATCTCGCCACGATCTGCGAGCGCTACGGCGGCGGCGGCCACCCGCGCGTCGGCGCCATCAGCTTCGAGCCCGGTGCGGTAGAGAAGGCGCGCGCCGTGGCCGCGGAGATCACCGAAGAGCTGAAGAGCTAGAATAGAAACATGCCCTCCCGAACGCTCGTTTCGGTGGATGAGTACCTGCACACCAGCTACGATCCCGACTGCGACTACGTAGATGGCGAGATCGTGGAGCGAAACGTGGGAGAACTGGATCATAGCGACCTGCAAGGCGAGATCATCACTTATTTCCGCGCGCGGTTGCGAAATCGTCGCGTCTTTGCGTACCCGGAACAGCGCCTCCAGGTATCGCCCACGCGCTTCCGAGTTCCCGACGTCTGCATCGTGGCCGGATCCAAGCCAACCGAGCAGATCTTCACCAAGCCGCCGCTGGTCGCCATCGAAATCCTCTCCAAGGATGACCGCGTGAGCCAGATGCAGGAACGAATCGATGATTACCTGAGGTTCGGCATCCGCTATGTTTGGGTCATCGATCCGCGGACGCGCCGCGCCTGGATCTATACCAGCGAAGGCGCCGTCGAAGCCAAGGATGGCATCCTGCGCACCGAGAATCCCGCGATCGAATTACCGCTTCCTGAAATATTCCACGCTCTCGAGTAATTTTTCCACGTACTTGGCCAGCACGTCGCACTCCAGATTGACCCGTTCACCCGCCTTGTAAGTGCCGAGCGTGGTCGCCTGATAGGTATGTGGAATGATGGTTACACCGAGCACGTCGCGCTCGAGCGCTGCAATCGTGAGGCTGACGCCATCGATCGCGATCGACCCCTTGAACACCAGGTAACGGTCCAGTTCCACCGGGACGCGAATCTTGAGCCACCAGTTCTCGTCGCCGACCTGTTCGAGAGATAAGAACTCGCCAGTCCCGTCTACGTGACCCTGTACGATATGCCCGTTCAGCCGGTCCGTCGGCAAAAGTGGCCGCTCCAGGTTCACGCGCGAGCCCGGCCGGAGGTCGCCCAGGTTGCTCCGCCGCAGTGTCTCCGGCGCCAGATCCGCCGAAAACGAGCCGCCATCCAGCTCGACGGCCGTCAGGCACACGCCATTCACCGCAATGCTCGAACCCTGCTTGAGATCTTCGAGCACCCGCGCACATCGCACTCGCAACCGCGCGCCTGCCGTCTGCCTGGCCAGCGACTCGACCATGCCCAGCTCCTCGATGATTCCCGTGAACAATCAGAACTCCTTTCGGACGTACCCTTCCACGGCAAATTCATTTTCGGCGATAGGATGCAGCTGAATGCGATCGAGCAGGATGGCATCCATGCGCCGCCGCCGGCCCGTGCCGCCGGCCATGGGCAGCGACTCGGTCCCACCCAGAATCTTCGGCGCGTAATAAAAAAAGATCTTGTCCACGATGCCTGCGTCCAGCGCCGCCCAGTTCAGCATGCTGCCGGCCTCAATCATCAGCGACAACCGCTTTTCTTCGCCCAGCCATTCAACCAGCCGCCGCAGATCGGTTCTTCCGCCGCGCCCGTCAAACGTGAGCACATGTACGCCCCGATTCTCCAGCGCCTTGCGCCTCTCGACCGACGCCGCCGACGTCGTCACCAAAGCCAGATCGTCCTGCGCGCCGGCCACCATCTTCGAATCCAAGGGAATACGAAGCTGAGAATCGGCCACCACGCGCAACAGCGGCCGGCTGCGCGGCAGACCCGTCCGGTCCGTCAGCAGGCAATCGTCCGCCAGAACCGTGCCCACGCCGGTCAGCATGGCATCGGAATGGTGACGCAACTGCTGCACGTGCTCGCGCGCCGTTTCGCTCGTGATCCAGCCGCGATTATCATCGGGGGCGGCGATCTTGCCGTCGAGAGTCAAGGCTGTCTTGAGCGTAACAAGCGGGCGACCGGTGCGCATGAAATGGACGAAATCCTCGTTCAATTTTTCCGCTTCCGCCGTAAATTCGCCCGGCACCTCGACATCAATTCCGGCGGCGCGCAGTTTACGAAATCCCTCCCCGGCCACCAGCGGATTCGGATCCTGCATCGCTCCCACCACCCGGCTTATCCCCGCGGCGATCAGCGCATCGGCGCACGGCCCCGTGCGGCCCTCGTGGGAACAGGGTTCCAGATTGATGTACAGCGTTGCACCTCGGGCCCGTGTCCCGGCTTCGTCCAGCGCCTGAACTTCAGCGTGCTTCATGCCGGCGTAGGTGTGAAATCCCCGGCCCACCACCTCGCCCTCGCGCACCAGTACGGCCCCCACCATCCGATTGGGGCTGGTCTGCCCTCTTCGCCAGCGCGCCCGGTCAAGCGCCTCGCGCAAGCCCGCGGGTTTCATTTTTCGAACCGCGATTCGATGCACTTTCTGGCATCGAACCGCCCAATTTCGTCCAACTTCCCGCCCAC
>JACXTT010004257.1_pt1 | contig 21335 bp, 20 predicted proteins | sample 9270951 | NCBI WGS metagenome assembly JACXTT01 (sample SAMN15532306, study PRJNA645909) | rock metagenome | isolation source: weathered quartz diorite | place: Puerto Rico | collected 2017-06-21
CGGTTCTCCAGCATGTAGGAGACCCCGGATGGCACGCGGAGATTGTCTTCGAGAACATAGAATTCACCTTCTCCGGTGCGCACCACATCGATACCTGCGATATGCACATAGATGCCGTGGGGCACGCGAAAGCCCGCCATTTCGGGCCGGAATTCCGCATTTTGGGCAACGAGCCCCGCAGGGATGAGTCCCGCCTTGATGATCTCCTGCGGGCCGTAGATATCGGCAAGGAAGCGGTTAAGCGCTGTGACCCTTTGTGTGAGGCCAGCTTCCAAATGCGTCCATTCCGAGCGCAACAAGAGCCGCGGGATGATATCGAAAGGGATAAGCCTTTCTGCACCTTCCGTTTCGCCTTCGGTATAAACGGCGAATGTTATGCCAATCCTGCGAAACAACAGTTCGGCTTGCAGCCGCCGGGAGGCAAGAAGTGCCGGGGGCGTTACGGCAAGCCAATTGGCGACCTTGTCGTAAACCGGCCTAATCGCGCCATCCCTCAAGGTCATTTCATCGAAACAGGGTTCTGGCGGTTGCCCAAACTCACTGGTGCTGGCCTCCGGGACGGCTGTTTCCGGGATGTGGGCGTTCTCGGTTGGTTGCTTTTGCATAAGAAGCAGGTTTCGCTTTGCCGGGAGCGCCGGCCAATCGCAGGTCCTCTGCTCTGGCGCGACGACCGGCGCGCCAGACTTGGAAGCATTTATTATGCCAAATTCCCGCGCAAATGCCAGTGGGGCCGGACTGGCCAGCCAATGCCCTACGCTCTCAGGCTGGCATTGGAGCAGCTCCATTCCATAAAACCTACCGGCGGTTGCGGCCGCCCGCTGGTTCATACCCCCACTACACTTTGGCGAGGTGCAGAACCCGCTTCACCAAGAGAAACGCGCCGCGCGCGCGCAAATTGCGAGGCTCGCCATATTCGGCTTGCCGCAGGACAGCATCGGCGAGGGCGATAGACACGAGTGCCACGAGAAACCCTCCGCCCATATCGATGAAATGATGTCCCCCATCGGCTGGAATGGAAAGCAAGACCAAAATGTTGCAGGCGAGAGCGGTCATTCCGGCAAAAGGAATTTTCCAAAGCGCCTGGACCGTGAGGGCGGCCATGACGGTATGGAAAGACGGAAAACCAATCAAGCCCGTAAGATCGGAAAATCGCAGCGGCGGCACCGGGCCTGCATATAGGGCAAGCTGTTGCAGCGCGTCCGCTTTCGACATGGCGAGGTTAAAGGCTGGCTCAGGCAAGCCTTGCGAATAATGCAATGGCAGAGCGCCGAAATTGGGAAACACGACCCAGAAGGCGATTGTCATCGATCCCGATAGCATGAAAGCGAGCGCCAGCCGGTCGAGGCGGGCGAACCGCCTGGTGAAGCCGAGAAATAGAATGACGGCGGCAAGCTGCCAGATCGACGAAGCGTAGGCGCAAGTCAGAATAAGCCCAAAGAAACGATTGGATTTGACCCAAGTGACATAGGCCCACCAGTCGATTCCCGTCGCGCGGTCGATCCCCGCCAAATATTCGTCAATCAGCGGACGGTGCAGCGTCAATCCGAGATAATTGTCGAGCTCAGCAAGGTTTGAAAACAAGAGGACTTGCGCCATCACGAAACATGCCGCGGCAATCCCCTTGTCGCGATTTAGGCCGCGGTAAGCCAAACCTGCCGCGGCCAATGTGGCGATCAGGAAATAGGGCACACCGAAGCTTGCCCATTCAATCCTGAGCCGGGAAAATGGCTGGGCAATCGAAAAAATAAGCAAGGCGAGACCGGTGATTGCAAGTCTCAAGTTGTCGGCACAAGTCAAAAATCGGTTTGTCATGGAAGTGTTCGCTGGAGATGCTGCAATTGCGCGATGATGCAGTGGGGGCGCACGTCCGGGCGCCGGTCGCTCTTTCGGCTTAGTGGCGGGCGGCCGCAAACCAAATTGCGGTTTCCGGGTAAAGCAGAAGGCCGGCACTCGCCAGCGCGATCCCATAGGGAATGCCCGTGCCGGGCTCATGTAAGCGCCGGATCCACGCGTGATTCATCAACGTACTCAAAACCGGCCACCAGCGAAGCGCGAGAATTACAAGCGTCAACATACCGCCGAGCAGGCTTGCGGCGAGCGCATATTCGCCGAGGTGATCGAATCCAAGCCAGAGCGCTGTGGCGGCCGCAAGCTTTGCGTCTCCGCCGCCGATCCATCCCAGCGCAAACATTCCGAAGCCGAGGACAAGAATCGATGTCCCGCTCGCGAGATGCCAGGAGATTTCCGCGGCACTCAGTCCACTAGCTATGGCCATGGCGATGAAGAGGATGGTGAGCGCGATTGAGACGCGATTGGATATCGTCATCGTCAAGAGATCGGAAAAGGCGGCGAAAATCATCAACGCCGGAAAGAAGAAGAGTGTTGCAGTTTCGAGCATGATTTCTCGACGTTAATGGTAAAATGGCAGTTGAGTGGCCGCAGTACGGGTGCAACCAAAACGAGCGGCAAACGGATGGTGCCGTCACTTAGCTGAAACCTGAGGCCAGCGGCCCGTAGAAGTCAGTCGCAAGCCTCGTGCCGATAGAACCTACGACAACGTAGATTGCGAGGACGATAAAACCGGCGATGAGCGCATATTCGATGGCCGTCACGCCGGATTCGCTGGCGGCAAACCGGTGGAGCAAATTTATCACGGGAAAAACCACCTTTTGCGGTTTCATCCTCCTCGCCCCCGCGCCAGCACGCCGCCCAGCAACTGCGGCGCGCCGGTTTGGAACGAGCGAGAGCGGCTGCATTCGCCAGCACTCTTAGGGCAAGACATTGGCTACTGTGTTGAAGGTGTTCCCTACAGTCGTGCCGAGCGAGGTCACAGCAGTAAGGATGACGACGGCGATCAAGGCGGCGATGAGGCCATATTCGATGGCTGTGACGCCGGCGTGATCCTTGATGAAGCGCCGAAACAACAGGTACATTGATCGCTCCTTGACGGACCTGGAGCCTGACGCCTAAATTTGCGCGCGCCGCCAATTGAAGCCGCCAGACGAACGGTGCCGGCACCCTTAGGGCAAAGCGTTGGCCACCGTATTGAATGTGTTCGAAACTTTCGTCCCGAGCGATGTCACAGCGGTAATGATGACGACGGCGATCAAGGCGGCGATCAGGCCATATTCGATGGCCGTGACACCGGCTTGATCCTTGATGAAGCGGCGAAACAAATTCCTCATAAGCTAAACTCCTCAAATTGGGACTACCTAACGACCCCAGATACTTTGCTCGACTGGCAACGTCTGGAATCACAGCAACATAAACAATCATCGCTTTCGGGGCAGTTATCCTAATGACTAAACCTTTCATTTAACTTGGGTTAATTGCATTTTGGGTTAAATATAAACGCAACGGCATCTCTATTTATACGGTATTTTGACGAAAACCTTTTACATAACGGCAGGCGAACCAAATTGCACTGCGTTGAAACAGCGGGCGCACGACTGGGTTGGGGCGTGAGCCGCCGGGTCCGCCGCATGTAGCCAGAGCGGCAACCATGGGCTAAGGGGCAGCAACCGCCGGGACGCAAGGCAGAAAGCGGCGACTCGAGCCGAGGGATGTTGTCCAAGCGGCGCAAATCTGGTTTGATGACAGAATAAGAACGGGCGGCGCCAGCCAAAGAGGCGCCTCGCCAGCAGAGGGATTTTGGAGCAAGATGGCGGCGCCTTTATTTCCAGATTACCTCGCCGAGCGGCGTATTTTGCGCCGGCGCTTGTCTTTTTGGCGTCTTGGCGCCTTCGCGGCGCTGATCTTGGGGCTCGCAATAGCGGGTTTCCGTCTCCTTGGACCGGACGCAACCCTGCGGTTTACGCCGCATATTGCGCGGTTTACCGTTGAGGGCGTTATCACGGGTGATCGCGAAACCTTAAAACTCCTCGAAAAAATTGCGAATGCGGAAGCCGCGAAAGCGGTTGTGATTGCGATCGACAGCCCCGGCGGCACGACTGCAGGCGCGGAGCTCCTCTATAACGCCATCCGCCGCCTCTCGGAAAAAAAACCGACCGTTGCCGTGGTCGGTAATGTGGCGGCCTCCGGCGCTTATATCGCCGCCCTCGGGACGGATCAAATCGTCGCGCTCGGGAATGCGCTGGTGGGTTCGATCGGTGTGCTCATTCAGTATCCGAACGTTGCCAAAATGCTCGACACGATCGGGGTTAAAATGGAGGATGTGAAATCCTCCCCACTCAAGGCGGCACCCAATCCGTTCGAGCCCACGACTCCGGAGGCGCAGGCCGCGCTTGCCGCTCTCGTCGGCGACAGCTTCTCCTGGTTCAAATCGCTGGTCAAGGAACGCCGGAACATGACCGGTGAAGAGCTGGACGCGGTAGCCGATGGACGTGTCTTCACCGGCCGCCAGGGACTTGATCTGCACCTGGTCGACCGCCTCGGCGGCGAACGCGAAGCCATCGATTGGCTGGAGCAAGAGAAAAAAATTCCAAAAGGCCTGGAACTGCGCGATTGGAAGCAGGGCCGAACGCTGGAACGGCTGGGAATTTTGAGTTTGGCCGCGCGGGCGGCGGAAATGCTCGGGCTTGACGGACTCAGCCAAGCGCTGGAGCGGGCCGCGAGCGCCGCTCAGGCGCGCGTGCTTGACGGCTTGGTGTCGATTTGGCAAGCAGGCAGCGCTAACTAAGGCGTGGCAGGGCCAAGACGAAAGATACGGTAACCAAATCAAGGTTAAGTTTTGGGACGGGGCAAATGATCAAATCCGAACTTGTCCAACGGATTGCCAACCGCAACCCGCACCTCTATCTGCGCGACGTCGAAAAAATCGTTAACGCGATCTTTGACGAGATAACCGCCGCTCTGTCGCGCGGCGACCGGGTCGAATTGCGCGGATTCGGCGCCTTTTCGGTAAAGCACCGGGAGGCCCGGGTTGGCCGCAATCCGCGCACGGGTGCGCAGGTGCCGGTCGCGGAAAAATCCGTTCCGTTTTTCAAGACCGGCAAGGAAATGCGCGAACGGTTGAATCAACATCATGACGGCTGAGACTTGCCAGGCGCTTTTGCGTTGAGGCATAAGGCGCAAAGACTTTAGCGCAAATCGACCGGCGGATGAAATGAAGCGATTTTTAAAACTGCTTTTGTGGGTTCCGCTTGCAATTGCGGTGCTGGTCGTGGTTGTGGCCATGGCCGAGGCCAACCGCCACTTGGTCACGATCTATCTTGATCCTCTGGCTGGTGCTTCGCCCGAAGGCAGCAAAATCAACGAGCGGCTTTTCGTTGTGATTCTGGCCTCGATCATGCTCGGTGTCATTTTCGGCAGCGTTGCGACCTATTTCGAACAAGGAAGACACCGCCGCTCTGCCCGCCTGGCGCGCGCCGATGCGGAATCTTTGCGCGCGGAACTTGCCCGCCTGTCCCGTCCGCGCCCTGGCGAAAAGGGAAGGGGTTAGGAGACGCCGCATCTTTCCCGCGATGCCGATGGAGCCCGCCGGTGAGCGTCATTGTGAAAATCTGCGGCCTCTCGACGGAAGAAGCGCTCGACACTGCGCTCGCGCACGGCGCCGACCTGGCCGGCTTCGTCGTTTTTGAAAAGAGCCCGCGCCATGTCTCCTTGGAAGTTGCGGCGCGCCTTGGCAAACGCGCCGGCAACCGGATACGCAAGGTTTTGCTGACGGTTGATGCCGATGATATTCTGCTCGCCGCCGCAATCGCCGCGCTCGAACCGGCGCTCCTTCAGCTGCATGGGAGCGAAACGCCGGAACGCGCCGCCTCCATTCGCGCCCGCTTCGGTTTGCCGGTCATGAAGGCAATTGGGATCCGCGCCGCCGCCGATCTCGCGCTGATCCCGCAATTTGATGCCGTGGCCGATTTTCTGCTGTTTGACGCCAAGCCGGCGCCGAAGGCAAAAATCCCTGGCGGCACGGGCAAAAGCTTCGATTGGAGCTTGCTCGCCGGGATAAACTTCAAAAAACCCTGGCTGCTTGCGGGCGGCCTCGATGCGGGTAATGTCGCGGAGGCGCTGGCTCTGACCCGCGCGCCGGGGGTCGATGTTTCCTCCGGCGTCGAAAGCGCTCCGGGCGTGAAGGATCCAAACAAGATCGCGGCTTTCATTGCGGCGGCGCGGTCTGCCGCGGCAAAAGAAACGAAGGCGGTCTTAATCGACTCCTAAACAAGAAAGGCGACCGCGTTGGCGTTCGTGAATTCCTATCGCACCGGCCCGGATGAGCGCGGCCATTTCGGTATTTTCGGCGGAAGATTTGTTGCCGAAACCTTGATGCCGCTCATCCTCGATCTCGAAAAACACTATAATGCCGCCAAGACCGATCCGTTCTTCAAAGCCGAACTCGATCATCTGCTAACCTATTATGCCGGGCGGCCGAGTCCGCTTTATTATGCCGAGCGCCTGACCGCTCATGTCCGGCAACAAGCCTCCGACGCGGGGCAGCGGGGCGGCGCAAAAATCTATTTTAAGCGCGAGGAGCTCAATCACACCGGCGCGCATAAGATCAACAATGTGCTTGGCCAAATTCTTCTCGCCCGCAGGATGGGCAAGTCGCGGATCATCGCCGAAACGGGGGCAGGCCAGCATGGTGTTGCGACCGCCACCGCCTGCGCGCGTTTCGGGCTCGACTGCGTCGTCTATATGGGTTGCGTCGATGTCGAGCGGCAAAAGCCCAATGTCTTTCGCATGAATCTGCTCGGCGCCAAGGTCGTGCCGGTGGATTGCGGCGCCAAGACTCTCAAGGACGCGATGAACGAGGCGCTGCGCGACTGGGTCACCAATGTCGAAAACACTTTTTACTGCATCGGCACGGTCGCGGGCCCGCATCCGTATCCGGCGATGGTGCGCGATTTCCAATGCGTGATCGGCGAGGAGACAAAAGCACAATTGCAGGCGCTTGAAGGCCGGCTGCCCGATTCGCTTTTTGCCTGCATCGGCGGCGGCTCGAATGCGATCGGGCTCTTTCATCCCTTCCTCGACGATCCTTCGGTCGAAATTTTTGGCGTCGAGGCGGCTGGCTACGGGCTCGACAAAAAACACGCGGCTTCCTTGGCGGGCGGCAGGCCGGGCGTTCTGCACGGCAACCGGACCTATTTGCTCATGGACGCCCATGGGCAGATCGAGGAAGGCCATTCGATCTCGGCCGGGCTCGATTATCCGGGCATCGGCCCCGAGCATGCTTGGCTCAAGGAATCAGGACGCGTCACTTATCTCTCCGCGACCGACGCCGAGGCTCTTGCCGCCTTTCAACTCTGCGCCAAATTGGAAGGCATTATCCCGGCGCTCGAACCGGCACACGCGCTCGCCAAGGCCGCCGAGACGGCGGCGCAAAGGCCGCAGGATCATCTCATGATCGTGAATATTTCGGGCCGCGGAGACAAGGATATTTTTACGGTCGCGGATCATTTGGGCGGCATTGCGCCCTCGCGGGTTTCTTAGAGTTGATTTCGACTTGGCGAAGGCTCTGAAGCAAGCCGAGCTTTCTCAGTCCAAAACTCCGGTGCAAAGATGTTCCGTCATTTACGGTCGACCGATCGCCGAAGAGCTGGTGGCGGTCAAAGGCAAGCGGCGGCTCGGCGTCTCAGTGCCGGCCGACAAATGGATGAATCTGCCCTCGGCTATCGGTTCCCGCGACGGAAAGAACCCTTGGCGCCGCCCTATTGCATAAAAATCACGTGGGTTGGGGTTCGCGGCGGAATTTTTTCACCTTGATTTGGCTGGCATGTTGGCGGGCTTGCCAGAGATTCCAATTCATCTGCATGCGCAGCCATGCGTCTGCCGAGCTCCATCCTGCCTTTTCAAGCCGGATAGCCATTTCCGGCGATACGCCGCTATGACCGTTCAGCAAATCGGATAGGGTCTTGCGCGTGACGCCGAGCCCGTCGGCGGCTTCCGTCACCGTCAGCCCAAGAGGTTTTAGGCAAGATTCCCGGATCACTTCGCCAGGATGCGCAGGATTGTGCATCAAGGGTTCCTTCCCCTTCCGGCCGTTAGGGGTAATCGACTAGATCGACGTCGGTTACGTCCTCGCCGTCAAAGGCGAAAACCAGCCGCCAATTGCCAGACACCGTCACCGCCCATTGTCCTTGCGTTCACCCTTTAAGGTATGCAGCCCATAGCCGGGATTGTTCAAATCCGCCGCGCTTGCGGCCACGTCGAGCGAGGTGAGCAGAACGTGGAGCCATGCCGCATGCTTGGCGTTGATCCCGCGTGTATCGCCGCTTTCATAAAACCGCTTCAAACCCTTGTGGCAGATGCGCTTTATCATATGTAACGTGTAACTTAGCACTAATCAATAGGCAATTGAAGTTGCCTAACAATTCTTGCGGATTACACAGCTTTTTACGGGAACATGCGCACTCGTGCACATGGGATAAACTGAATTTACGGTTTTATGCCTTAATCCCGACGGTATATAGTTCAAACTGGCAGCCTGGTCATCTCGAGGCGCATGATGAGGCGCATGAATCTTACCTTGTTGATCGTTTCCAACAGCGGTCTGAGCCAATGGCGAGCAACGGCGCCCGATTCCAATTGCACCAAAAAATCTGTCGATCTTACGAGACCAAAGCGGAGCGCTGTTTTCGGCGTGTAAGGTTTTGGGCTGCGACCGGACAAAAAGTTTTCACGTGAAACATTTTTGGAATTATTCTAAACTGCGGGCAGCAACCCCGCTTGTGGGTTTTCATGGGCCGCGCGTCTCGCGCGTCACGCCTCTTTTGCGAGATCGAATGCGCCCCGGTCGATGCCACCGCCGGCGAGGATCGCACGCTTGCCGGAATGATTTGGTGCGCCGACAATGCCCTCCTCCTCCATCCGCTCGACCAGAGAAGCGGCCTTGTTGTAGCCTACGGAAAGGCGGCGCTGAATGTAGCTGGTCGAGCATTTTTTGTCGCGCAAAACAATAGCCACTGCCCGGTCGTAAAGGTCGCCCGCTTCCTCGGCGTCCATGCTGCCTGGCACGGGGGCTTCTTCATCCTCATCGTCCAAATCGCCGTCCTCGGTGATCGCGTCAAGATATTGAGGCTGGCCTTGCGTCTTCAAATGCGCGACGATCTTTTCGACCTCGTTGTCGGCGACGAAGGGCCCATGAACGCGCGAAATGCGCCCGCCGCCCGCCATGTAAAGCATGTCGCCCTGGCCTAAAAGCTGCTCGGCGCCCTGCTCGCCAAGAATCGTGCGGCTGTCGATTTTCGAGGTCACCTGAAACGAGATTCGCGTCGGGAAATTCGCCTTGATCGTTCCGGTGATGACATCGACGGAGGGGCGCTGTGTCGCCATGATGAGATGAATGCCCGCGGCGCGCGCCATCTGGGCCAGCCGCTGTATCGCGCCCTCGATGTCTTTTCCGGCGACCATCATGAGGTCGGCCATCTCGTCGACGATCACGACAATGACGGGCAGAACCGAAAGCTGCATCACTTCCTGTTCGTAGACCGCTTCGCCCGTTACCGGATCGTAACCTGTCTGGACCGTCCGGGTCAGCATCTCGCCCTTGGCTTCCGCCTCCGCGACCCTGGCATTGAATCCTTCGATGTTGCGCACGCCGAGCTTCGACATATTTTTGTAGCGCTCTTCCATCTCGCGCACCGCCCATTTGAGCGCCACCACCGCCTTCTTCGAGTCCGTGACGACGGGCGTCAAAAGATGCGGGATCCCATCGTAAACCGAGAGTTCGAGCATTTTTGGATCGACCATGATGAGCCGGCATTCCTGCGGTTTTAGCCGGTAGAGAAGCGAGAGGATCATCGTATTGATCGCGACCGACTTGCCCGATCCCGTCGTGCCTGCGACCAAGAGATGCGGCATGCGCGCGAGATCGACGATCACCGGTTCGCCGCCGATTGTCTTGCCAAGCGCGATCGCGAGACGATGTTTGGATTTTTCGAAATCTTGGCTCGCCAGCAATTCGCGCAGGTAAACCGTCTCGCGCTGCTGGTTCGGCAGTTCGATGCCGATGACATTGCGCCCCTGCACCACGGCGACACGCGCCGAGAGCGCCGACATCGAGCGCGCGATATCATCGGCAAGGCCGATGACCCGCGAGGATTTGATGCCGGGGGCAGGTTCAAGCTCATAGAGCGCGACGACCGGGCCTGGCCTCACATTGATGATCTCGCCCTTGACGCCAAAATCGTCGAGCACGCCTTCGAGCAGCCGCGCGTTTTGGTCGAGCGCGTCTTCGGAAATCCTGTTTGCGGTCGATCTCCGCGGCTCTGCAAGAATATGCAGCGGAGGGAACATATAGTCTTGCCGGGAGAGCCGGTCGAAGAGCGAGGGCTGCGCCTCCTTCAAAGCCCTGGTCCCAGGCTTTAGTGCAGCCGCGGCCGCAGCGATCACGCGGCGCGGCGCATATATATCCAGGCCCGGATCGGGGCCGGCACCGTCCAGTGCCTGCCCGCTTGGCCTTCGGGCGGAGGGCGTAGCATAGGCGCTCGCGTCGAAACTCGACTGCGCATCGCCAGGTCCCGTCCAATGCAACGGCTCGACGGCCAGATCGAGCGGCCGGTCGAACGCACCGTCTTGCTGAACCACGTCCTTAGGCCGTGCTGGCTCAGCGCGCGCATTGCGCCGCGCGACGCTGCGCGCCAATGCCGCCTTGAGGCTGAGGCCGGCATGAAAGAAGGCGCCGAGCAGAACAAACGCGAGGCCTGGCTCGCCCTCGGCGTCCTGATCTTCGGCAATGGCAGGAGCACGGAATTGCGGCGCGGTATCATTCTCGTCCTCGTCCGGTTCCGTCGAACCATATATCCGCAGAGTCATGGAGGCCGAGAGGCAAAGGATGGCACCGGCCGCAAGAATTGCGGCAAACAAGAGCATTCCGGCGCCATGGCCTGCGAAAAGCCGCCGCGGGACCATCAGAATGGCATCGCCCAAAACCCCGCCGAGGCCAGTTGGCAGCGGCCAGCGTGCCGTGACCGGAAGAAGCGAAGCAAGTCCCGCCGAACATAGGCCGCCTGTGAGCAAGAGGACAAGCCGGGCCTTTGCCCGTTCGAGACGCCGCACGGTCATAAGCCTCCATCCCCAAAGGCTTGGCGGCGCAAGAAAGGCGATAGAAGAGAGGCCGAGCAATTGCATGACGAGATCGGCCGCAACGGCCCCCGGTGCGCCGAGCAAATTGTACACCGGACCGGATGTAGCGTGATTGAAGCTCGGATCATCGACCGACCATGATGCCAGAGCCAAGGCGAACCCTGCCGCCCCGCAGGTGAGCGCGAGGCCCGCGATTTCCGCGCCCCTCCTTGCCACGAAGGCGCAGACAGGTTCTGAAAAATGGTCAAGAGCCGAGGCGATTGCTGTCGTCCGCATCCGATCCCCTCGCCGTCGCGCCGCTGCCAATTCGCGTGATCCTTCCGCTGGCCGCGTTGGCAAGGAAAAGGGACCCCCCAAACCCCGCCCGGCTCTTGCGGCAAGAGTTGCTTGAAAACGACCATCTTAACATCGGTGTCGCTTCGCTCGCCGTTTGCCAATGAACCGGCGCTGGCAAGTTTTGTGGCAAATTATCGGGAGGCGGTTAAAGCTCGTTTAACCTTGCGTCCGGCGGACTCCTGCCGATGGGAGAACTTGCTTGGCCTATTCGAAGCCGGACGCTCTGCGGGCCGCGCCGCTCAACGCTGGTGGTAGTATTACGCTGCAAGAACGAGGGGGTTCACGCGTAAAACATTCCTTGATAAACGACCGCGCATTATGCAGGGATGCTGTCCAGACGTGGCGGCTATAACTTAACAAGCAAGGCCTGGCCGCCTTTGCCCGCCTGGAGAGCAATGAAGCGCATTCTCGATTTTTTCTGGCCGCTCCTTGGCTTAGTTGCGGTCGCGGTCTCGCTATGGTTTCTTCACGGGGATTTTCAGGGCGAGCGTGTCGGTCCCGAGGTCTGGAAGCATTTCAAATCCATTCCGCTTGGACATACCCTGCTAGCGATTCTTTCGACACTCGTCGCCTACGCGGCGCTCGCTTGGTATGATCGCATTGCCCTTCTCCATCTTGGCATCAAAAATATCTCTTGGATTTTCATATCGCTCTGCTCGTTCACGACTTATGCGCTCGCGCACAATATCGGCGCGACGGTTTTTTCGGGCGCAATGGTGCGCTACCGCGCCTATCACTCAAAGGGGCTGAGCGCCGCACAAGTCGCGTGGCTGGTCGCTATCTGCTCCCTCACTTTCGCTCTAGGCACCGTGTTGATCGGAGGCATCATCTCGGTGCTTGAACCGGACCAATTAGGCCGGTTCCGGGGCATGCTGCCGGAACAATTCCGCTTTCTTACCGATCGAACGGCCGCCAAGCTCGTGGGCGTTGTTTTGCTTGGCGGCGTTGCCATGTATGTGATCGGCTCGATCTTTAAATTTAAACCATTAATAGTAAGAGGTTTTCGCCTCGAATACCCGGCTTTCGCAATCGTCCTGCGGCAATTGGTGGCGGCGCCCCTCGAACTCCTCGGCGCCGCAGGAATCATTTATTTCGCATTGCCCGAGGCTGGCAATCCCGGCTATTTTTCCGTGCTGGCGGTGTTTATCTTTTCATTTTCCGCCGCGCTCTGGTCCAATGCGCCCGGCGGGCTCGGCGTGTTTGAGTGGTTTTTTATAAGCGCCATGCCGGAGATGCCGAATACCCAGGTTCTTGCGGCCTTGCTGGCCTTTCGCGTTTCCTACCTTCTGATTCCGTTCTTCCTGTCGATATTCGTCGTCATCGCGTTCGAACGCAACAGGCTGCAAGAAACGCTTCACCACGAGCAGGCTCATCCAGCCCCTAAGATCAAGCCTGCTACCGAAAAGCAACCCCGAGCACCCCTTAAGGCACCTCCAACTTCGCGCCGTTAAATGTGGCCGGCTGCGAACGCCGGGCAAAGCATGCTTGGCCCCAAACGGCACAAAATTGGCCGAGAATAGTTGGTCATGTGTCGTAGCCGTAGGATCTCAGAACTTGAGCGGACCAAGATCTCCGACGACGCGTGTCCCGGGCAGGAGTCCCCGCGCGCGCGCCGTGACTTTGCAAACGCCCAGGCCGCTCGACACCTCGAAGAGGTGGTATCCCGCGCGCTGATGCCGTGTTCCGCGAACGACTGAGGCGGATGGCACGCCGACGACAGGGGCAAGTCCTTTGGGCGTTTCCAAGCGACCCATACCGAGCCGGTGATCATGGCCATGTATGATGAGTTCGGCACCCGCGTGGCGGATCACTTCCGCAAAGCCATATGCGTCCACAAGTCCGCGCCCCAGGCTCGAAACAGATATTTGCGGCGGGTGATGCAGCATCACGATGCGGTAGAGTCCGAGCCTTCCTGTCTCCGCGAGAAGGTTCTCCATGGCCCGCAATTGACGGCGGCCCAAATATCCTGAGGCAATGAAGGGGGGGGTCGGAATAGCCGACGACAGCCCAATCAGGGCCACCTCGCCGCGCAGGCGCAAATAAGGAAAGTCCTCGCCGCCATTTGCCTCTCCTGCCGTCCAAGGCGCAAAGGTGCGGGCAAGAGCGGACATAGAGCCGCGCACATAGGCGTCGTGATTCCCGGGCACAAAACTCACCTGCTCGGGGGCGCCCAAAGTCTCGAGCCAGCTTCGAGAAAGCCTGAACTCGGCGGGCAGCCCGATATTGGAAACATCCCCGGTGACCGCGATGTGAGTTGGATGATGCGCCTTCATATCCGCGACGATCTGGTCAAGGACCGCCATATCGTGGATACGCGAGCGCGAACGGGTCCAATTCAAATAGCCGGTCGCGCGTTTACCGATGAGCTCGGATCGGCGCGGGCGCGGCAGGGGTCCGACATGCGGATCGGACAAATGGGCAAGCAAAAACTTCAAGCGGATCCGGCTACTGCGTAGAGCGCGTCAAGCGCTTTTGATGATGAAAGCTTGCATTTGGCAGAAAGGTCAAAATATGGGAATTTTGCGGACTTTGGTAGCACCCAAACCAGACGAGCCCGGCCGGCAGAGCAAGATTCCAGCCAGGCTTTGCGCCGCACTCGCCAGTGCCAGCCCTGAACTCGTAGCTTCACTGTGCCGCGGCGTCATTGCGATATAGCTTCACCTTGCGCACGGGGTCCTGGTAAACACGAATTGATTGGCGCCGCGTAGACGTTACTTTAAGCTGACCGGACGCTCTAGGCCGTTCTCGTCTTGGGGACCATTCATCATGGCATTCGCCCGGCGGTTTATCATGGCGCTCTTCGGGTGCTTGGCGGCCGCGGCTGCTTTCTGTGCCCTTGGAACGGTTGGGTTTGCCACAGCGCAGGCCGATCACGTCATCGAGCTTTTCACGAGCCAAGGCTGTTCCAGTTGCCCGCGCGCCGACCGCTGGCTTGCTGCAATTGCGCGAAATCCCGGCGTCGTCGCAATTTCGTTACCCGTGGACTATTGGGACTATATCGGATGGCGGGATACGCTTGCATCCCCCGCATTCACTGCCCGCCAAAAAGCCTATGCAGCGGCAAACGGAGGCGGGCGTGTCTACACGCCCGAAGTCGTTGTCAACGGACTGGTTGCGGCGGCTGGCGGAGATGAGACCGAGATCGCTGAGGCGATTGGCCAAGCCAAAGGCGTCGAAGGGGCGATGACCGTGCCGATGCGGCTATCAAAGACGGACGGCCATTATTTGGTCGAAATCGAATCAGGAAGCAACGGGCCGGCGTCCGTTCTGGCCCTGCGTGTCGCCCGCGCCACCACGGTCGAAATTCGGCGCGGCGAAAATGCCGGCAAGAGCCTCACCTACACGAATGTCGTGCGAGCAATCAACAAACTGGGCGAGTGGACCGGAGCGACCGCGACCTTTAACCTGCCGGGCACGCCTCAAGATGGCGAGGGCTTTGTGGTGCTGGTGCAAAAGGGCACGCCGGAGCGGCCAGGTGCCATTCTTGCCGCCGTGAAGTCTGACGGTCTCTGAGCCAACCGGGACTGCGATCCTCTTTCCCGGGAAACATGATCGAAGAGGACGCTTCTGGCCTTCCAACTGCCGTGCTCACTGCCTATAGAAGAGCCTAGGCAAAGAGCGCCCTTGCGCGCCAGCCAGCCAGGACAATCGCAGGAGTATCCAAAACGATGTCTCGCAAGGCTTTTCGCGGAATCCGTGCTGCCGTTTTGCTCGCCAGTGTGGCTTCGCTCGCGAGCACGAGTTCTGCTATCTCGCGACACCGGCACAAGGCGGCCAAAACCGCGCCAAAATCGGAGCGATCGGAGAAAGCGACCGAGAATTCCAATTCAGCGGGCAGGCCTTCGCAACTCGGCATCTTTGGCGATTGGGGCGTCTATTTTGCCAAAGGGGAGAAGTCCAAGACCTGCTACGCGCTGGCGACGCCCAAAGAACGGGAGCCCGAGGGTCTGAACCGCGACCCGGCCTATATCTTCGTCTCGAACGGGCCGGGCGAGAATATTCGCCAAGAGGTCTCGTTCATCATGGGGTTTCCGTTGAAAGAAGGAGCCGCACACGCCGAAGTCGCAGGCTCGAAGTTTGCGCTCATTGCAAAAGGGGCCAATGCGTGGATCGAGAACCCCAAAGACGAAGCCCATTTCGTTGAGGCGCTGAAGAAAGGTTCGAAGCTCGTCGTTAAGGCGGCCTCGGCAAGAGGCAAGGTCACGACGGACAGCTATTCGCTCGCGGGCCTCTCACAGGCGCTCGAAAAAATCGACAAGGAATGCCCTTGAGGCCGCCCCGGTAATAGGAATGCGCCGGGGGGAAGACAAGCCGGTAAATGGCCCCGAAGAGGAACGGTATGTCCCAAAAAACCTACCCGGTTTCTCCCGCCTGGAAAGAACGGGCCTATATCGATCTTGCAAAATATCAGGAGCTTTATGCCCGGTCCGTTGCCGACCCCGAATCCTTTTGGGCTGAAGAGGCGCGTAACATCGATTGGATCAAGCCTTTTACGACAGTGAAAAACACCAGTTTTGGGCCAGACTCTGTCTCCATAAAGTGGTTCGAGGATGGAACCACAAATGTCGCGCAAAATTGCATCGACCGGCACCTGCCGCGGCTCGCCAACCATACCGCGATCATCTGGGAAGGCGACGAGCCGGGGCACGCGAAACACGTAACCTATCAGCAACTGCATGGCGAGGTTTGCCGCCTCGCCAATGTCCTCAAAGCGAAGGGCGTCAAGCAGGGCGACACGGTCACGATCTATCTGCCGATGATTCCCGAGGCGGTCTATGCGATGCTCGCCTGTGCCCGGATCGGCGCGATCCACTCCGTGGTCTTTGCCGGCTTCTCGCCCGATTCGCTTGCCGGGCGGATTGCGGATTGCCGCTCGAAACTGCTCATTACAGCTGATGAGGGGCGGCGCGGCGGCCGCAACACACCGCTCAAAGCGCATGCGGACGCGGCGGTGGCGAAGTCCGGCGGAATGATCCAAAAAATGCTCGTCGTCCGCAATACCGGCGCCACGGTTCCCTGGGAGAAGGGGCGCGATGTCTGGTACCATGAGGCCAGGGCCGAAGCCGCCGCCGAATGCCCCTGCGCCGAGATGAATGCGGAGGACCCGCTGTTCATTCTCTATACATCGGGCTCGACCGGCGCGCCGAAGGGCGTCGTGCATACGACGGCGGGCTATCTTCTCTATGCGGCGATGACTCACAAATATGTTTTCGATTATCACGAAGGCGATATCTTTTGGTGCACGGCAGACGTAGGTTGGGTCACGGGACACAGCTACATTGTCTACGGCCCGCTCGCCAATGGCACCACGACCTTGATTTATGAGGGAATTCCGACCCACCCGGACCCGTCGCGGTTCTGGGAGATTGTCGACAAGCACCAGGTCAATATTTTTTATACCGCGCCAACCGCAATTCGCGCTTTGATGCGCGCGGGCGATCAGCCGGTCAAAGCGACAAGCCGGGCGTCCCTGCGGCTCCTCGGCACGGTCGGCGAGCCGATCAATCCCGAAGCTTGGGAGTGGTACTATCATGTCGTCGGCGGCGGGCGATGCCCGGTTGTCGACACTTGGTGGCAGACGGAGACCGGCGGAATTCTTATCGCGCCGCTGCCCGGCGCGACGGAACTAAAGCCCGGCTCGGCAACGCTGCCGCTCTTCGGCATAAGGCCGGAGGTGGTGGACAGCGCGGGCAATGTCCTCGAAGGCGCATGTTCGGGCAATCTGGTGCTCGCGGATTCCTGGCCGGGCCAGATGCGCACGGTCTATGGCGACCACGCGCGTTTCGTTGCGACCTATTTTAGCGCCTATCCCGGCAAATATTTTACCGGCGATGGCTGCCGCCGCGATGCCGACGGATTTTTTTGGATCACGGGAAGGGTCGACGACGTCATAAACGCCTCGGGACACCGGCTCGGCACGGCGGAAGTGGAAAGCTCCATTGCCGCGCATCCTCATGTGGCGGAAGCCGCCGTCGTCGGGTATCCGCATGACATTAAGGGCCAGGGCATCTATGCCTATGTGACGCTGATGATCGGCGTCGAGCAGAGCGAAGAGTTGCGCGCCGATATCGTTGCCTGGGTACGCCGGGATATCGGCGCCATTGCCAGCCCCGACATCATCCACTTTGCCCCCGGCCTGCCGAAAACCCGCTCCGGAAAGATCATGCGCCGCATCTTGCGCAAAATCGCCGAGAAGGAATTTGAGGCGCTCGGCGATATTTCGACGCTGGCCGATCCCGCGGTTGTCGAAGATTTGATCCGCACCCGGATGCGGTGATGCCAAGTACAAAGGCGCGCCACAAAGCCACATATAGAGAATCGATAGTCACAGTTTTCCCGTAATAAGGCCAGTCACGGCGGCGACCAGGATAAAGCTGAGCACCCAGCCTACGACAGCAATCACGGAAAAGACGAAACTTTGCCAGCCGGTCAAGCGTTCGCGTTCTGGATCCTTAAAGAACTCAGAAAATTCCTTGGTGATCTCGATCCCCGGCAACAGCCGGGTGAGGCTGGCGCCGTAGCACCAGACGAATCCCTTGCCCTGCGCCCCCTTTGCGCACCTCCACAAATAGAGAGCGCCGAAAAGCGAAATGCCGATCACCCAATAGAGAACTTTAAAGGGATAAAGGCCGAAGCCGACGACGTATTGCAGGGGATAAGACCAAAACCAGCTCTGGCTCAAGGGCTCTAGTTTTTCGCGTTCCCGCACGCGCCCGAGGTAGCGGATGGCGTCGGCTTTATCGCGCTCGCCAGAGGCGGCGAATGCGGCGGCGAGCTGCTGATAGGGGAACGGACTATAGTCAGGGTCGCGCCTCAACCAATCATCCCACCAATCGATCGGCCGATCGCTAGCCCTTTTGAGTTCATGGAAGCGGCCGAGACCGGTGAAAGCGAAAGCGAATCCGTCGAGATGGAGATGACGCCTTTCCGGCCAGGCGTTCTGTGCGTCCATCAGATTGGCAACGCGGGTGTTGCGGAGAATCAAATCGCCGGGCTTGTTGTCCTCAGTGAGCCAGAGGGTGGTTGCATGTTCAGCATCTTTCCAGCCAAGACTAAGTTCGCCGTTAATCGACGCTCCCGACAGATCGAGCGTGGCCAAAGTGGCCCCACGGATGTCGAGGTTGGCGCCTACATGGGCATAGTGCATAAGGGCTGGTTGACCAAAGACGGCGGCTCGCATGAATAGGTTGCCTGCGACCTTCAGCGAGTGAGCCACCAGCTCGCCATCGATTTTGGCGCCGTCCAATTCGAGGTTGCCGCGGACATTGGCCATGACCAGATTCACTTTTTCGAAACGGGTCACCTTTTTCTCCGTTCCCATGATAAGGCCAGCGGCTCCGACCTGCAGAGCATCGGCATCCAGGTCCCCATCGAATGTGGCGCCCTCCATGCTGAGTTGACCGGAGGTCGGCGCCGCGCAGGACCACGTTCTTGAAGCGGGCGTTTTGGAGTTTGGCGCTGCGATGACAATCTGAATCGGCCGCATTCCAGTATCGGCTGGTTTGCGCCAGCGATCTTCGCCAGCCAATTCTCACCACCACAGGGCCAAGGCGCTGCGCTCCGAAATGGACTCCGCGCCTTGGGCCGTGGCTCCATCCGCGTATAACGCCAGCAGCCGCCAGACTCTACCCACAACTTGATGAAAGCCGGCGGTAACGTCACATCGGCAGCCTGACGCCCGCCGACCTCTACTTCGGGCAAGCCTCGAGGATGCCCTTCGGCGCTGGGCATGCCAATCGAGGCGCCACCGCCACCCGATTCCAACCGGACCAAAAAATCTATCGATTTTATCTTACCTAATTGAAGGGCGGCCGCTGTCTTCATGCTTGTAGAATAAGGTTTTGCGCTTTAATCGGAACATGATACCCGAGTGCAATAGAAGTCGGCGAAGTCTTCCAGGTTGGACCTGTGCCATGCAAAGCCGGTCCCGCAAAACACGAGGATGCCCGCGCCGGGCTTGACCTCACGTGCTGCTGCCGGCCTAGTGATATAGCCCAAGCACTCTCAGGAGGAACTTGGCGACGTCTTTTACAGGGTATATCCCGGTCCAGTAGGACAGCGCGACCGCGTAGAGAGCCAGAAAGATAAGCCACGCTACAGGACGCGCGATCTCGCCGGCGGTCGATGACTTGAAGCGAGAGCGAAGGGAAAGAAAAGGCTTTTCGACCCGATGCCACGATGCGCACGCAACTAGGAGCGTGATCGGAAGCGCGATCGCGAAGTCGATCAACGCATTCTGTTTCGCTGAAAAATGAGCGATCGTCTGCTGGATCGGGTAGCCGTAGATATAGACGCCATAGCTGTAGTCACCCGAGCTAAGAAACGGGATCTTCGGCAAGTTGGTCAGCCCGACAACCGCGATGACGTAGATGTAGGCTGGTATGGCGGCATAGGTTAATAGCGACGCTGAATAGGTCTGTGCGGCGAAGATCGCAAGCGTCGCGGCAACAAAAGACAATGCCGCTGCGGCGCGGCTGTAACCTATGCGGTCTCGAAAGACGAAAAACAGCGCGCCAACGAGGAACGAAAGTATCAGGATTTTGGCGGGCAACACTTCCGCGACCTGGGCGGGCGGGAAAATCGAATCCGCGGCGATGCAGACAGCCGCATAGGCAAGCGTGATCGCAAGAAGGGCCCTTTTGTTCTTGTAGTACCCCGAGACCATTAAGGCGGTCATTGCCACATAGCACAGGATCTCGGGCGCAACCGACCAGAGGGCGAAGTTGACGAAGTCGGGAGTGGGATTGTACGTGAACACGCCAGGAAGGCTGAATCTGACGCGGCCCACGAGCGAGCCGAAATATTCGCAGAATCGATGATCGGTGAGATAATCGGAAAGCGACAATGTCGTGAGAAGGGGCCAAGGATCAGCGCCGACAGCGTGATCTCGGTGGACAGGGCCGGTAAAATTCTCAGCGTCCGGAACGTAATGAACTTTTTCACGTTCTGCGTGCGAAGCGCGCTTCCGATCACGAGAAAGCCGCTCAACCCAAAGAACATCGGCAACAAAGCGGAGAGAAGCGGCGGCACTGGAAAAGACGGCAGCGTCTCGGCGTAGGCGAGGCCATAGCTGTTGCTGAAGCTGTGCCAGAGCAGGATCGCAAGCGAAAGGCCTATCCTGAGATGATCGAAGCCGGGGCCGACGCCGTTGAAATCTGCAAGGCGCGCGCCAAGGGTAGGCGCGGGACGTTCGGAAGAGGCATTCTGAATGGTCGAGTGCATGTCAGCTGTATTTACCGAGCCCGATGCGGCGTCTCGTCCGTTCCTGGGCTCACGGTACGTCAGAGTAAGCGCGTTCCTGGCAAGATCATCTACCCCACGTTGCCTTCCCCGCCTAGCACCGGTATTCGAACGCTCTTGCAAAAATCTGCGGCTGAAATTGCAAATATAACGCGCAATATTCCGCGTCCGAGAAACTGGAAATCATCCGGCTTGTTGAGCAATCACCGCTGCCGGTCAAGCGTATCCTGGAGAAATCGCCGCTTGCTGCACCAGCAGCAAGCGGCGTAACATCGTTAACCAGAAGAGCCAAAGACTCTCTTATTTTACGCCGCTCCTAGTCCCAAAACTCTGACGGCGGAGCTGCGGAAAACTGAACCTGTCGTCAGAGCCTTGGCCCGAGTCCGCGCCCATTGTCGGGCCAAGGCAATTATTAACCGCACTCAGAGGTGCCGGCACGATCGAATTAGTATGGGACGCCCGTGAAGGTGCTAGTAGCACTCCCTTGCAGCCCTGCCTTGTCGACCGCGATCGTAGTTACCGTGTGGAAGCCAACCGTATTCCTAAACACCCCACCGCAATAGGTAATATTACTACAAGTTGCGAGGGTGGTGTTGTCGACCTTTACGGTGATTGACGCGATGCCTGCTCGATCTGGCGCCGTGGTGACGCCGATCCAGACACCCCAAGGAACCTTGTATATGGCGTTGTTTGCAGGCGAATAGATGATGGCTTGTGGAGGAGGGGATGGAGGCGGCGGTGGAGGCGGCGGCGGAGGCGGCGGCGGCGGCGGC
>JACXTT010004258.1_pt1 | contig 21335 bp, 19 predicted proteins | sample 9270951 | NCBI WGS metagenome assembly JACXTT01 (sample SAMN15532306, study PRJNA645909) | rock metagenome | isolation source: weathered quartz diorite | place: Puerto Rico | collected 2017-06-21
CTGGCTCAGCTCATCACGGCCACGGCGACGGTCATTATCGTGTCGAAGCGGTGAGGGCCGCGGTCAGGGTGAAAACAATTGTAACGCTGAGCTGACCATTCGGATCCTGCCCGCGGCGTGCGCACGGGCCAGGGAGTCGAGGAACCAATCGAACCCATCCGCGGGCCTCACAGTTCGCGAGTGCACGATGAATACGGTAACGTGTCGAGGTTCTACTGCTCTGGCCCAAGCTCGGAGCACAGTGTCCCGAGGGACACCATTCGAAATGGTGATGTGACCTAGCCCATAGGCAGTAGAATCCGGCAGCGGCAGGAGGCGCGATCCGTTGTAAACGTAGGCCTCGAACACCGTCGTGAGCGAGCGAACGAGCGAGCCACGCCAATTGTGAAGCTTCGTGGCGGCATCGAATGACGTCGAGTCCTTCCACACACCGGGCTGGGCAAAGATCACGGTCGGCAGCCCCTGCGCGGCCATGTCCGCGATCGAGCCGGCAAATTCGGCGACGAACTCCTCGTCCGTCCCTACGGACCGATGCCAGCGCGAATGTGCCGCGATACCGAAGCCCATGCTGGCCCAGCGTCTTACGTCTCTCCATGCCATCGTCGTCGTCCCGCTCACCAATCGCGTCGGAATAGCGAGTTCCGCGACGAGCGACCGCTGCCGGACCCGCTCCAGGAAATCGAGGTCGCTCAACGCAGCGTCGTCGACGCGTAACAGAACGAGGGGAGTGGAATCGGAAACTGCCGATTGCTGGTGCCCAATGCTGATGCTGGGCGGCGCCAACGTATCGACATGAACCCCGAAGAACGCGACTGTCACCGAATCCGCGAGCGTCGTGAACGTGCCGCGGGCCACGCCCCTGCACACGCTATACGTGAGCCTCCCGGGCGACCCGGCCACGGGCAGGAGCCATTCCACATCGCCATCCACGTCGCAAGGGCCGGCCGCGCAGCGACCGACGCTTTGCGCGCCACTCAAGTCTTCAGTGGGGTTACCCGCCCAGTCACGCGCCGGAAGCACCGAAAGTCGCAGCGGCCAGCCAACGGCGCGATCGAGCGGTTGAGTCGAGGCCGCCGTCACGTGCACCAGCTGCACGTGCTCGGTCACTCCCGCAGGGCCGGCAAAGTGGAAAATCCAGTAGCCCCTCGGTCCATGGGAAATCGGGGCTCCGACACCACAGCCGTCCGTCATCGCACTGCTCGCGGGCGGTCCCGGTTGCGTCGTTGCCGGATCGAGGCAGCCGGCCATCCCCAGTGCGACAACGACAAAGGCCCGTGAAGCACGATCCCGACAGGTCGCCATTGAGGGTCTCCATCGTGTTGAGGGCCTTAGGCGGACCTCTAACGCTCGCCTCCCCCAGAAGAACATCATACCTTCCGCTGAGTTTGTCGTCCAACTTGGGAGCGAACCGTGGACGCGGCCAATTCCCCGTTCCATCAACCCTGGTGGCTGGACGCCGTCGCACCCGGGCGCTGGAAGGCGGTGGAGGTACGGCACGACGGCGTACTCGCCGCGCGTCTCCCGTACGTAATCCGCCGGCGATACGGCCTCACCCTCCTGACCATGCCCCCGCTCACACCGGTCCTGGGGCCATGGCTGGCCGAGACGCAGGGCAAGTACGAGTCCGCGCTCACGCGACAGCATCGCCTTCTCACCGAGCTCCTGGAAGGCTTGCCGCGGTTCGATCTCTTCAACCACAACTTCCACCCCAGCGTGACCAACTGGCTGCCCTTTTATTGGCGAGGCTTCACTGAGACCACCCGGTACACCTACAGGCTGGAGCAGACCCGTGACCTCGCCGCCGTGTGGTCGGCGTTGCGTGACAAGACCCGGAACGCGATCCGGAAGGCGGAGCAACAAGGCATCGTAGTGGAGGAGAGCGACGACATCGAGACGCTCATCGGCCTGTACGCGAAGTCATTTGCCCGGCAAGGGCTGCCCCTGCCGTGTGAGCCGGAGCTGATCCGCCGGATCGACCAGGCGAGTGGGCGCGAGAACGCCCGGACGCTCTTCATCGCGCGTGGCCGCGACGGCACGCCGCACTCCGCGGTGTTCTGCGTGCACGACCGGACCTCATGCTACTACCTGCTCCAAGGTGGTGATCCCGCGTTCCGAGGCAGCGGCGCCAACGTGCTCGCCGTGTGGCGGTCGATCGAGTTTGCCGGCAAGGCGGGGCGCGCGTACGACTTCGAAGGCTCTGTGCACAAGTCGATCGAGCACTTCGTGCGGTCGTTCGGCGCGACGCAGACGCCGTACCTTCAGGTCCGCGGTGCCAGCCGGCGGATGAGGGTGCTCCTGGCCGGTCGCGAGATGTTACGGGCGTTGTTGGGTCGGTAGCGATGGGATCAGTCGGACGGTTCCCGGACCAGCAATCGCCCCACCAGCGGTAGCTCTCGAGCTGCGGTGCGGAGTCGCATGAGGCTGTCGGGCCTCTTTCCAGGGGGATGTCGGAGCGTCTCCTGGAACACGATCACGAACGAGACGGCGGCGGTCGTGAGCACCACGGTGAGCAGCAGCTTCAGGAGCCGACGTCGTGGAACCGGCGGGAGGCGCCGCGGGAGGGAATCGATCACGACGAGGGCGGGAGTGTCCTGCAGCTCCTTTGCGATGGCGGCTTCTCGATCGGTTACCGCCAGCCCATACACCTGCTGAGCAAGATCCACCGCTCGCTGCAGGCGCTGTTGCACCACGGCGTCCGGTGAGAACGGCGCGATGGCGCGGTTGCGCGAGAGGAAGTGGATCAAACTGTCCTGCGCTTGCCCGAGCTGTCTCGACGCGCTGTCTACCCTCGCCTGCTGGGAGCGCCGCAGCTCGACCGCTTGAGCTTTCGCGGCCTGCACAAACGCCCGACCCACCTCGTCGACGAGGCGCTGGGCTATGGCCCGGGCGAGCGCGCTGTCTTTGTGGCTCACCGTCAACGTGATCGTGCCCGTCTCCCGTTGCACGGAGGTCCGCATGAGATTCTGCATGACGACGGGGATCCGATACGAGCGAATCGAATCCGTATGGGACGATTTGGCGATGCGATCGATGATGCGCTCCTTCAATCCCTCCGAGACGCTCGACTGCGCGACCTCGGTCAACACGCCGGGCAGCTGCATCAGCTCGACGAGAAACGGAGGGGTCGCCTGCAACCCACCCTGCGACGATGCCGCGAGGAGCGTCGCCGCCAGGCCACCGCCTGACGGCAAGGCGCTGCTCGACACGGTGGAGAGGGTCATAACTGCGTCGTAGCGCTGCGGCATGAGCAGCAGCCACACGAGCACGAGCAGACTCACGGCACCCACCGCGCCGACGAGCAGTCTCCATCCCTCCAGTAGGGCGGCGATCGCCGTAGGGAAGTCGATCTCGCCCCCGAGCTCGTTCTCTCGCTGAGGTCCCACCGCCGCACGCGCTAACGTCATTCGTCACTCCCTCGCTGGCCGGAAGCTGCTGCTCCGGCATCCGCGCCGAGCGACGGGTGGCTCCGAAACTCAGCCACGAAACCTGGCTCATATACATCCCAGGTGTACTGGCTGCGAATCGCCCGTAGCCCGTTCTCCCCATATCGCCGCCGCCGGGTTTCGTCACGCCAGAGCGTGATGACTCGATCCGCCAGCGCTTCGACCTCGACCGGGCACGACACTATTTCCCCGCACTCGGTGTCCCGCACAAGATACGGGTCCTCCCCCACCGGGGTCGAGATCACCGGCACGCCTACCGCCATGGCGTCGAAAATCTTCGTTGAATACCCGTATTCGGCCTTCGGAGTGTCGCCATCCCGCAGCGAGAGCATGATATGGAACTGCGCGACCAGGCTGAGAACCTGGGTAACCGGCACGACGCCGAGGTACTGGATGTAGTCGCCGCAACCGGCGATCCGCTTGCGGAACTCGGCCTCCCATCCGCTCATGATCGGCCCCCCGATCACGAGACGGATGGGCACGCCTCGCGCTCGCAGCGTCTTGGCCAGCTCGATCAGCGGCTCCACGCCGCTATAGCGCGGGGTGATGGAGCCGATGCGCCCGATCACGAGCATGTCCGACCCGGGCCTCAAGCCCGGAGGAACGGCGAGGGTTCGGCATGCCGGTAGGTTGGGCAAGTAAAAGATTCTCCTCACTCCCATTTCCCGATAGCGGGTGACCATTCTTGGCGTCACGGTGATCAGGAGGTCCGGCCGTCGAGCCAAAAACGCCTCGAGCCGCCGCAGCCACCGTTGGAACGGCGCGATGGCGGGCAGAATGCCGACGATCTGCTCCGCGTACGGCTCGTGTGCGTCAAAGATGGTCTTCTTGCGCCTGATCAGACGCAACAGCCACCCGACCGGCCACAGGTACAGCTCGTGCACGAGGAGGACGTCGTACTCAGCTCGCAGACCCTTCCGCAGGAACCACCAGTAGAGCGCCGGGAGCTTCAGGAGGAACCTCCATTTTGACCCCGAAACGCTTCGGATGGAGACCCGCTCGATGACGGTACCGTCGCGCACCTCCCGCTCGAGCGACGTACCGAAGCGGTTCCAAGCCAGTAGGGTCACCCGAAAGCCGGCGCGCGTCAGCGTCCCAGCCTCCTTTTCCACCCTCGCGTCCCGTTCATACGGGTCGAGGAGGAACATGAGCACGTTCTTTCCGACGCTCACATCCGGCCCGGAGTGGAGTCAGGACCGCGGAGCCTCATCGCGACGTGGAAACGATACAGGTGCACCATGGATCCGAAGAACTCGACCGACAAACCGAACCGCTCGCCCAGGGAGCAAAAGTCAGACAAGTCGTACCAGTGCCCGACGGAATTCCCTAACGCGCGTCGGAGCGCCTTCAGGTAGCTGATCGGCGATCTCGTCACACAGGGCCTCTCGAGGTAACCCGAGTAGTACTCCCACCGCCGGGCGCGCCACGGCACCGATCCGCACACGAGCACGGATCCACAGGCCATCATCGTCGTGGCGTTTGCGATGTGCTCCGCAAGCATCTGGGAATCGAGATACTGGATGAGCCCGTTGGAGAATATGAGATCGTACTTGCTGGCGTCGCGATACGTGTGCCCGTCCCCGCACTCCACTGAGACGAGCGGAAATCTTTGACGAAATACCGCCAGCATCGAAGGAGAGAAGTCCACCCCCTTGTACTCCGATCCCTCGAATGCCAGATACGAGTAGAGCGCGCCATCTCCGCAACCGAGCTCGAGCACGCGTCGGGGAGTGGTGCCATGATACAGGAGTCGCAACTCCGCTGCGTACATTCGGTAGTACGCCTCGTCGCCGTAGCGCCAGGCCGGGGTGGACTGCTTCGCCCAAAACGCCTTCCACTTGGTCGAACTACCCATTGCTCCATTGGGGGCTAAGGCGTTCTGTCTCACTTGTGCTCGGGTGAGACGCTGCCGGTCGCCCGATGCCCACACCCAGAAAGACCCCCGTCAGCGCGAAGTAGAACTCCTTCCAGCGCTCCACGAAGAGCGTGTCCTGAGACAGCCCGCCAACCAGTACCATAACGTTCAGCAGGATCAGCGTGTGGAGATACAAGCGACGACGATGGTCGGCGGTGCGCCGGAGGAGCAGCAGCGGGACCAGAATGGAGGCCAGCTGCCAGATCACGAGAAGGACTCCCGTGATTCCGTACTTCACGAAGAAGCCAAGATACTGGTTGTCCCAGGAGAGGAACACCGTGCTCTCGTAGACGGGCATCGGAAACCCGAAATAGAAGTACTCGCTGGTGAGCAGCTTGCGTGAGAGAAACGCGAGGGTGGACAGGCGCACTTCCACATTCGGGGGGAGCACGCCATACCGCACGAAATCGAGGAGCTCGGTCAAGCGCGCGCTGTTCTGCGCGCCGATCAGGTGCTCCACGGGCACAAGAAGCACGACGGCCACGGCCGTCGTGCCCGAGATCGCGAGCAAGCCCCATCGGCGATCGATTAGCGTGACATAGAGCAGCATCGCGCAGAAGAACAGGAGAGCCAGTCGCGAGTTCGTCAGCACTAGGCAGGGCACACCGAGCAAGACCGCAGCCGCCAGCCACAGACGACCTACGCTGCGACGGTTGACGGTCAGTACGGTCAGGCCGTACAAGAGGAACTCGCCGAACGTGTTCGCCCACGAAAAGATCGAGGTAATCCGCCCGGCCTGCTCGGCTTGCTCCACATTCGTGAGATTGTTTCGCAACTGCATCTCATAGACGCCACTCACCAGGCTGCTGAACGCGCCGGGTCGGACATACTCCAGGAGCCCCACAAGACTTGTGAAGACGATCGCGATCACGACGAGCTGCATCATGCGCCGAACCAGCAGCGCCTTCTCGTCCTCTCCCCCCGCCCGGCTGATCCACACGCCGAGCATGCCGAGAACGCCGAGACTCGCGGTCTTGAAGACATTGTTGAGCTCGTCGCTGTCGAGCGGCACACCCCGCAATGTCCTCCCGAAGAACGCCACGGCCACGGCCAACGCAGGCCACGCAAAGAAGGCCAGCAACCGCGCGTTAACGCGGAGCCGGGTGACCGCGACGAACCCGATCGCGAACGTCAGGAGGACGAAGTCTCCGAGCTGGACGCCTCCCGCCTTGGGATTCGGGCCGATCAGGTAGACGAGCAGTACCAGGAGGAAGAAAGAGCGCCGAATGGTCATTGCTCCCGCCCAGCCCTCATCCGAGCCGCGAGCGTAACGAGGCCTTCCCTCCAGGGCATCGCGAACAGTCGCCGCGCCGCCATGAAGACCGCAACGCAGGCGAGGAGCTGGCTGATGACAGCGGCGTAACCGGCTCCGATGACCCCAGCGAGTGCAATCAGCGCCACCGATATCGCGAGCGAGACGACACCGACAGAGATCGTGATGTAGCTGAGCAGGTACGTCCGCTCCGAGAAGAACAGGAAGTTCGCGAACATCTTGTAGATGCCGTTGAGCGCGTACGAAAGGGCGATCCAGACGACGAACACGCGCGCTCCGGCAAACCGCGGGCCGAACAACGGAAACAGGAACGGCGCGAGCAGCGTGACGAGCAACGCCGACCCCACCATCGCGACTCCATAGAGGTAGATGAACTGAACGATCTTCAGCCGCGACTTCGCATCGCCGCGCTGCAGCCGGTCAAAGAAGAACGGCACCCACGCACGGTTGAATGCATCCTGCAGCAGTGCCACCCCGGCACCCAGGGAGTACCCGACACTGTAGATGCCCACGGCCGCAAGGCTTGTGAATTTGGCGATGATCACCCGATCCGCCATTCCCATGAGCCACCCGGACACCCGATGGGGCACGAGCGGGACCCCGTAGCGCAGGAACGCCCGCACGTAGGCACGGTCCCAGGTGCCGATGATGTTGCCTTCGCTCACGAGGACGTAACCGCTGTACAGCGCGAATGCCACGAGGCTCGAGGAGTAGCCCCACAGGAGGCCCTCAAGACCACCCGAAAAAAAAACGAGCGGCGCTAAGGAAGCGGCAAATCGCAGAACGGTTTGGAGGACGGTCACGGTGGCATAGGCCTTTGCCCGCTTCTGCATCTGCCACAAAGCCAGCTGCACCGCCTTAATCGACTCACCGAGAGCTACCAGGACGATGACTGGGAGCCAGTGTACGGGGAAATCCAAGAAGTGCGCGATGGGGCCTCCGAAAACCAGAGCCCCCCCGAACAGGACGAGCGTGACCAGACCGGTCACAAAGAGGGTATTGGCGACGTAGCGTCCCAACTCGTGACGTCCAAGCAGAAAAAACTCGCGAGAAACCGCCGCCTCTGCATTGATGCCGATGATCGGCAAGATGAAGTTGAGAATCACCTGATACATGACGTAGGTGCCGTACTCGGCGGGCGTCAGGTATCGCGTCAGGACGGGCAGCAGGAAAAATGGAAAGGCGCGGTTGAGGACGTTGGCGACCGTGTACACCGCGGCATCGCCGAACATTCCCAGCCACATCGGGGCTTGCTGCGTATCGCCCGAGCCCCCAAGCCCGCTGCCGACGATCTCCTGATCGGGCTTCGTCACATCGCCGCCTTCAAGCCCGCGAGCTCCTCCTCAAGCACCGTGTACTCGAACGGCTCCGCTCCATGCGCGATGCCGTCGATGCAGTCCGTCATGTAGGGAATCGAATCCCGGGTGTGAGCCAGATGATGCGCGACGAACATCTGGGTGGCTTCCAAGTATTTCTCGTAATCGGCGAACACGCGGGCTACTCGATCCCCGAGGTCCAGGGCGGTTCGCGCCCGCGGCAGGAAGAAGCGCTCGAGCGCCAGGTAATCGTCCGACACCTCCGTGTCGTTGATCACCACCAAGGGTCGTTGCAGCAATGCGGCTTCGACGGCGGCGTTCGACCACATGACTATCGCGAGAGACGCGGGCGCGAGTGCGTCCCGCATGCTCATGGAGGGGTCCAGAATCCGGACGTTCTCCGCTCCCCGGGCCATTACGGCGATCCTCTCAGGCCGCTCTTGCGGATGGAGGCGGATGTGGATCGCCAGTTCCGGATGCTGCGCCGCGAACTCGATCACCCGGCGCGTGTTGCGAACCAGCAGCTGCTTCACCTGCGTTGGGTAGGCAGGCGAGTCCAGGACGGCATCGGACAGCTGGGAAAAGAACACGACCGTTCGTTGGTCCCGGTTTGGCGCCAGGTGAAAGTCAGGGTTCACATTGAAGGACCCTGTGAGCACGGCCCTCGTGGCTCCGATCCGGATCGGCTTGCGGGCGGCGTTCTCGAGCGAGCCCTGACCAAACATGAAATAGTAGTCGCAATCGAACATGTTGGACTCGTCCCCCGGAGGTGTTACGCCGTGGGAGATGTTCACCATCTTCGCCCGGCCGGCGCAAGCCATCCGCAAACAGGCCGTCAGGGGGGAGTAGTTCTGAAAACTGATAACGACCTTCGGGGAATGCGCGGTCACGAGGTAGCCGGCGTAGAAGGCGTCGAGACGCCACGAGAGGGGCACGGCGTGACCGGGATCGTGAAGCATTCGCCCGATGAGCCGTTCGAGACGACCCGCGCGGTGATGATGCGCGACCCTCAACCCGCGGGCTTTCAGATGTTCCTCGAGCACCGCGACGCTCTCCGGACCGCGCTCCCAATCGTGGATAAAGAGGACATCGCACGGCGTCACGGTGAGCGGCGCACGTCGCGACCAGAGGGCGATGATCGGGCCCACGGATGTCCCGGCTGCCCGCTTCCCAAGATACGCCAGTTTCCCCAGACCTGGCCTATGACTCGCATTGTACCGCATGTACAGATCGAGCACGCGGTACCGGTCCAGCGCCGATGCCGTACTCCAACGCCCGCTCACTGATCCGGCACCCGTCACCGCGCGGGATTCGGAACCGGAGCGGGGATGAGTTGCCGTACCGTCGAGATGACCCGTGCTTGCTGCTCGGGTGTCAACGACGTCGAGCTCGGCAGGCTGAGCGCCTGCCGATTCAACTGCTCCGCCACGGGGCAGGCCCGGGCAAAACTCCCTCGATGCGCCGGACTGCGGTGGAGCGGTTGCCACAGGGGACGGGTCTCGATACGGGCCTCCTCAAGGCGGCGCATCAAGGATCGACTGTCGAGTCGGCACTGCGCCGCATCCACCAGGACGCTGAAGAGCCAGTAACTGGCGCGCGCCCAAGGAGCCTCGCGCATCGGGGTGATGCCTGGAATGTCGCTAAGTTCTTGCGAGTACCGGGAAGCGACCTGTCGCTTCCGCTCCACGAACTCCTCCAGACGCTCGAGCTGCGCGCACCCCATGGCCGCCTGCACATTGCTGAGCCGATAGTTGTATCCGACTTCACGGTGCACGAATTCCATGGGGTCGTCCTTCGCCTGCGTGGTCAGATACCGCGCTCGCCGCGCCAGCGCCTCGTCGTCGGTCACGAGCATTCCGCCGCCCCCGGTCGTGATCACCTTGTTGCCGTTGAAGCTGAAGCACGTCAGACGGGTGCCCCTGCCCAGTCGCCTCCCCCGATATTCCGCGCCAAGAGACTCTGTGGCGTCCTCGACGATCCCCAACCCATACTCACGAGCCAGCCCATGTATCGCGTCCAGATCGCACGGGTGACCAAGGATGTCGACGGCCTGGACGGCGACCACCCTGCGATCAGTATGCCGATTCCGTAACTCGCCGAGAACGCGGCGGCAGTCCTCCCTCAGGAAGGCGGCAAGCTCCGTTACGTCCAGCTGCCAGTGATTCGGATCCACGTCGACGAACGTCGGCCACGCCCCGACATACCGAACCACATTCGCAGGTGCGATGAACGTCAACGACGGCACCACGACCTCGTCCCCGGGCTGCACACCCGCGAGAAGCATTGCGACGTGGAGCGCCGCCGTTCCGCTGCCGGTCGCCACCGCGTGGTCGGCCCCGACCCAGCCGGCGAACGTACGTTCCAGGCGCTCGACGTAGCTGCCCACGGACGACACCCAACCGGTGTCCAAGCAGTCCTTCACATACTCCCATTCACGTCCCCCGATGTTGGGCACACACAACGGCACGAAGTCGTCGGCAGGCACCGGAGCGGGCTCGCGGCTCTTAGACTGCATAGACCTCGGGCCGAAACCGATTGAGATTGGACCGCATCCACGCGGCGGTACGCTCCAGACCCTCTTCCAGGGCGACGGTCGATTGCCAGCCCAGCAGGCGCTTCGCGAGGCTCGGGTCCGATTGCAGCACCATGACCTCGCTGCGTTCCGGACGGACGCGCGCGGGCTTGGAGTCGGCGACGGCTTCCACGCCGCAAACTCGGCAGGCGGCGTCGAAGATCTCTTCGACCGATGCGGCTCGGCCCGTCCCGAGTTGAATAGTCCGGCCCTCCAGGCCGTCCACGGCTCCAGCCGCGAGGAAGCCAGCGATGGTATCCGCGACGTACGTGAGATCGCGCCGAGGCTTCAAGCTCCCCAGCTCCACGTTTCGCGAGCCGCTGAGCAGTTGAGCAAGAATGGTGGGGATCACCGCGCGCGCCGACTGCCTCGGGCCGTACGTATTGAAGGGACGCAGCGTCACGATCGGCGCATCGAACGAGCATACGAACGATTCGCAGAGCTTGTCGGCGGCGATCTTACTCGCGGCGTAGGGTGACTGGCCTTTGAGCACGTGCGTCTCCGTGATCGGAAGCGCTTCGGGCGTGCCGTATACCTCGCTCGTCGACGTGTGCACCAGCCGTGCGCAGCCGGCGCGTCGAACACCTTCGAGCACGTTCAGGGTCCCCTTCACGTTTGTGTCGACGAAGGATTCAGGAGCGATGTAGCTGTACGGGATTGCGACCAGCGCGGCCAGATGAAACACGATTTCCATTCCCTCGCACGCGGTCGCGACAATGCGGGCGTCGCGGATGTCACCGAGGCATGCCTCCATCTTCGCTCGCACGTCGGGCTCGGCGTCCTCGAGCCATCCGAGGGATCCGTTCGAATTGTAGAAGCAGAACCCTCGCACGACGGCACCGGCGCGAACCAATGCTTCGGCCAGATGACTTCCGATGAAGCCATCGGCGCCCGTGACCAGCACTTTCCGCCCGCGCCAGGTCATGCGCCGCCCCTCGCCTTACGGAGCTCCTCGTACCCTCCAACGTCGACCCATTCGGTCTCGATGAAGTGGGCCCCCACCTTCAGGCCTCTGTCCAGGCAGCGCTGGAGCAACGTGGTCATTGGGAATTCCTGGCCCTTGGGGACCATGCGGACGGCGCGCGGAGAGAGTACGTAGATACCCGCGTTCACCAGCATCTGATGGCTGGGCTTCTCGTCTAGCCGCACAATGCGATCATCGACCACGTCCGCCACGCCGTACGGCACGTCGATCGAATACGGTCGCAACCCCAACGTCACGACGTGGCGGCCACGTTCGTGGACCTCGAGGAGCTTTCCGACGTTCGCCTGCGTCAGCAGGTCACCGTTCAGCACGACGATGGGTCGTCTGGGAACGCTTGGCAGCAGCGACAACGAACCGCCCGTCCCGAGCGGCCGCTTCTCACGTAGATATTCAATCCGGCAACCGAAGGCGGAGCCATCCCCGAAGTGGCGCTCGATGACCTTCGAGAGGTAGTTGACGGAGATGAAGATGCGACGAACGCCCCATCCCACCAGATGAAGGACCAGGCGCTCCAGGATCGGGCGTCCCGCCACCGTGATCATTGGCTTCGGCACGTGGTGTGTGAGAGGCCGCAGCCGGACCCCCTGCCCGCCGGCCATGAGCACCGCCCAATTGTCGCGCTCCACCGCGCCGAGGAGCTCTCGCAATAGGTGAAGGGCGACGAGTCTACCCCGCGCGTCGAGGACGGGAACCTGGTTGATGTCTCGAGCTCGCATCATGTCGAGCACATCCGCCCGCGCATCGCGCGCGCGAACGAAGGAAAAGTCGCGACGCATCGCCGCCTTTAAGCATCTCGCCCGCAAGGCCGCGCCCTCGAGGATGGCCCGACGGACATCGCCATCGGTTAGTGTGCCGACAACCCGGCCCTTACGGTTACAGACGAAACTAATCCCCTGTCCACCCCGGTTGATCGCTTCCAGCGCGTCCCAGAGGGTGGCATCCACATCAACGCACATGTCGCGAAGGGTCATGGTCACGGCACCCGCTCCCGCGAACGGGCCGGCACGCCGGTCACCATGGCGCCCGGCGGGACATCGCGCACGACCACCGCGCCCATCCCTACCTGCGCGCCCGCGCCCACGAGGCGATGATCTCGGATGGACGCGCCAATGCCGACAAAAGCGCCGCTCTCGACCCGCGCTCCGCCGCCGACGACGCACCGGGGCCCCAGAAATGCGAAATCTCCCACGATCACGTCGTGCTCCACGACGGCGCTCGTGTTGACCACGCAATGAGAACCAACGTGTGCTCCGGTATTGACGACCGCGCCCGCCATGACCACCGAACCTTCCCCGATGGTGGCGCTCGGCGATACCCACGCGGCTCGATGGATTACGACGGCCCAACCAGCCAGCGTACCGGACAGGCGAGCCACGACCTCCTCGCGCAGGCGGCCTGGCCCCACCGCACCGATTCCCAGCACGCCTAGCGCTGAGCGGTGGGAACGGAGAGCCGTGTCGTCCCCGAGGCGACGCAGGCCGAGCTTCTGCAGAGTATCGCGGCACTCCTCCGGATCGACGAAGCCCAGCAGATCGAACTCGTCTCGCGTGGAAAGGGCCGCGTCCGCGACGACGCGTGCGTGCTCGCCACCTCCAACAAGAACTAAGGGAGTTCGGGCCATGGCACCGCGTGGAATCGCTTTCGAGGAGGGATTGGTGGTCGCCATGCCGCAATGGCTTCGACAATTCGTGAGGCGGCCGGGCCCGCCGGATACATCGGTGGCAGGCTTGCGGCCCACACCTTTCTTTCAGGCGTGATCGCGCGCCGCAGCGCCGCTGTGATCGCGTCGACCTCGGCCGGCACGTCCTCGACGCTCGGATGTCGCAGCCTGCCCTTCTGGCGGTCTCCGACGTTCACCGCGGGTACGCCCACGGCGGGCGCCTCGATGATGCCGCTCGATGAATTCCCCAGGACCGCGTCCGCTACCTGGAGCAATCCCCACAACCGCGTCGCCCCGACAGCGTCCACCACGCGGACCCGGGTTCGCCCTCTGGCCCAGTCCGACCAGAAGCCTCGGATGGCCGCTCCACCCTCGTCCGCGTTCGGCTGCGAGACGATGTATGTCGCCGCGACTTGAGTCATGGCGCCCGCCACGGCCGCGACGTCATCGATGGGGTCGCACCCGAGCGTAGTCGGTTGCACGGTCACCAGCACCACCGGAGCCTCGAGCGAGCAACCGAGGTCACGCGCGAGGGCGGTGCGGTTGGGAAGATCCGGTCGGTACCTGTTGTCCAGCCCGGGAGGCCCGACCACGACGACGCTGTCGGGATCCTCTCCCATTTGCAGAACACGGCGCGCGTGATCCTCGTGGCTGACCAAATGGAGGTGACTCAATTTGGTCAAGGCATGGCGGAAGGCATTATCGATCGCGCCTTCCGACTCCTCCCCGCCGTGGAGATGAATCACTGGAACCCGGCAGAGCGCCGCCGCGAACCCAGCTGCCAGGGTCTCCGCTCGGTCGGCGACCAACAGGATGGCGTCCGGGTGATCCGCGTGGAGCGCGCGGCTGACCGTCTCGAGTGCCCGCGCGGCATCGCCCGCGGGCTCTGGCGGTTCGTCCACGAAATCCAGGCGACGCTCGATTGCCAAGCCGTCCGCCTCAACATCCCTGACGGTGAGCCCGAAGCGCTCCTTCAGGTGCATACCGCCCACCCACAGCAGGAGGCGAAACCTGTCATCCCGCTGCAGAAGCGGTAAGGTGCTCCTGAGAATGCCGTAGTCTTGCCTGCCCGTTGTCAGGACAGCGATGGCGCGAGGTTTAGACCACATCGCCCTCGCCTATCATCTGTCCCTGCTTGAGCGGCACGCGCAACGTGCGCCCCAGGAACCGAGGCCCTTGAGATGGCGGGACGCCGCTCCCCGGCCGAAGGGCCATCAAATCCGCTTCCCCGAGTGCGTGCCCAGCCGGTAGGTCCCTCGCCGCGTGGAGACTGCGTCTCACCACGGGCGCGAGTTCTATCTCCCCTACGGTCGGTCGCTTGATCCCGTCCCCCAGACACGACTCAATCGATCGCACTGTTCCGACCAGGTTTGCGAGCTCCCGTGGCTCGAGCGAAGCCCGGTGGTCGGGGCCCGGCAACGTCCGATCCAGCGTGAAGTGCTTCTCGATCACCGCTGCTCCCAACGCAGCAGCGGCACACGAAACCGCCACGCCTGGCGTGTGGTCGCTCCAACCGACCGGCACGCCGAACAATCTCTCCATCGTCGCCATCGCTCGCAGGTTGCAGTCGGACGCCTGGGCAGGGTAGCTCGTCACGCAATGCAACAGGGCAAAATGCGTCGCCCCGTTCGTCCTGATGACTTCGACGGCGTCCGCAACCTCCTCCAGCGAGCCCATCCCCGTCGACACCAAGAGGGGCTTCCCCTTGCGCGCGAGGTGCGCGAGAAACGGATGATTGGTGAGCTCACCCGAAGGCGCCTTGAAGGCCGGAACACCGAGCGCGTCGAGGAAGTCAGCGCTCTCTTCATCGAAGGCCGTCGACAGAAACAACAGGTTTCGCTCTGCAGCGTGCCGCCGTAGCTCCTCGTGCGCCGACCGTGGCAGCGTCAGCCGCCGCAGCATCGCGTGTTGTGACTCCTCGCCCGCTGACCCGGTTTGCTGATAGCGCGCCTTGGGCGCGTCTGGAGTGACCAGGCGATCGGGATCGAAGGTTTGGAACTTCACAGCGTCAACCCTCGCATCAGCGGCCGCATCAATCAGGCGGTGGGCGAGACCGAGATCGCCATTGTGATTCACTCCCGCTTCGCCGATCACGAAGCAGGGAGCACCCGGTCCAACCGGTCTCCCCGCGATGGCAAGGGCTCTCGGGCTTGTGGTGGCGGCCAGGGCACCTGCCAAAAAGAGATCGGCCTCCGTGTCGACATCCACGGATCGAGCTCGAGGGATGACCACACCCCGGCTGAGCCCGGGGACGAGGAACGTGCGGTGCTTCCGCAGGCAATCGGGCGTCGTGATGTACACCGCCCCCGTGGGCATATAGCAAACCGGGAACTCCTGGCGACGAAGATCCTTCGGCTGATCCCCCAGCGCCCATCCGAGCGTGCCGCGACGATCCATGCTCAACGCGAGCTCGATCGGGTGTGGCCACTCGTCAACGGACACGATCGATGGTTGCGCCTCGAGATCGAACGCGTCCCAACAGAGACGGATGTCTTCCACAGTGCGCAGGGGCGATGTGGGTTGGAGCAGGACCACTACATCAATCTTGCCGTGAGTGCTCTCGAGCCGATCAATGGTGTACATAACCGTCTCGACGGTGGGCGTGGCGTCCGCGGCGAGCTTTGGAGGACGGAGAAAGGGAACGTCCGCGCCCCAGCGCCGCCCTTCCGCAGCGAGTTCTTCGCTGTCCGTGTCGACAACGAGGAGTACATCCGGCAGTTGACTGCCACGGACAAACTGGCGCCCCGCATGCACGGCCCTCGCCAAGAGGCTCATGCCGCCCACCTGCCTCAGGTTCTTGCCTGGCAGGCCCTTGGATCCGGCCCGGGCGGGTATGTGCACCAGAACTCTCACCAGCTGCGCCTCCCAGCGGGATCCCTAGTCGGACTCCTGCCAGACTGCGTGGCGGAGGACCCAGGTGGTTCCATCCCTCCGCCAGAGGTGAGGCGAGCGGAAGTCGTCGGCGAGAGCGAGAAAGCGGTCTCGCGTCATGACGGGTTGGGCGAACGACGGCGCCGCGACCGGAAAGTCGCGGGGGGGAAGGGAGAGATACTCAAGGATCTGATCGGCAAACCGCTCTGGCCACTCACCGTCGAAGCGCTTGACGAGCGCAACCCCCTCGTCCCGCGTGATGTCTCCCGACCGGATTTCCTGAGCCGCATCGTACGTGGCGCGCCCGATGCCGAACTTGATGAAGGTAGTCCAGTAGTGGAAATCGTCGATTCGATCGTCGATGCTGTTGTACTTGCTATACGTGCCCGGCGTCCGCTCAGGCGACGCTTCGAAGGCCCCGTGCTCCACGGCGTAGTAGTAGCAGCTCTGCGGATGCCACCTCAGGTAGTAGCCAAGGTAACGAACGTCTACTCCCGTCTCTTCGAGGCGGTCCGGGTTCGCAGGCATGTAGGGCAGGAGATCGTTGTCGTTGAGTCCGTACCGGCTGCGCAGCTCAACCAGCGAAGCCCCGCCCAGGAAAATCTTCCCGGGATCGTTCGAGGTGAAATAGCTCCAGTCACGGCGAGCCGTCGCTGTCTCCGCAATCGGGTTCCCGTATTCGGCCTCGTTCTCCCCATAGAACACCAACGGAACGTCGAACAGGAGCGCCATTTTGGGCGCCAGCGCCTTCTGACCAATAATGAAAGGCTGAAATGGATGAAACAGGTTCTCGACGGCCAGACGGGTCAAGAGGCGGTGGACGCGTCCGTTTGGAGAGCAGAGATAGTTGTCGAATCCCGCGTGAATCCAGGCGCGATGGTTTCGCCAGCCCCATTCGGTGTAGAGGTGTGGCGCCCACGTCACCGTCAACGGGTGCATACCGTACTTGTTCTTTAACACGTGGGCCGCGAAGAAGCTGTCCTTCCCTCCCGACCCCGGGACGATGCAATCGTACTGCCCGTCAGTCGCCCGATAGCGGTCGCACAGTTGTCGAAGCTCGCGATCGCGCTCCTCCCAGTCGATGTCGTTGCGCTTCTGCTGGGCGTACCGGCACGCGTCGCATACTCCCGCTTCATCGAACCGAATGGTCGCCTTGGCGACGTCGCGATGATGCGCGTACTCGACTGCCGAGTTGGGGCGCTGGTTCGACATCACGCACGAGGCGCAGAATCGCACCTCGCGCGGGAGGCCGTACTTGACCTCCACCGCATCGGAAACCGTTTGCGCCCCGAGCGTTGACACAGGTCTAAGACTCCCGCTGTAGAAGACCGGCTTGCACTAAGTTCGCGAAATCTCGATAGATACGCAAACCTCCCGAACCGCTACGCTCGGGATGAAACTGGCACCCGAAGACGTTCGCCCGGGCCAAAGCGCTGCAGAACGCCACGTTCCCATACTGCGTCTCCGCGACGTGCACGCCCTCGTCCAGCGGGATCACATAGTAGGAGTGCACGAAGTACATCTGCACTCCCTCCGATAGTGAGCAGAACGGAGTCTCGGCCCACGGATCCCGACCTCCGCCGGCGCCGCTGGCCCTTGCCTTTCGAACGCTATTCCAACCCACGTGAGGCACCTTCACGCGACGCCCGTTGAGAGACACGTGCTCGAAGCGAATCACCGAGCCGTTCACGATGCCCAGCCCTTTGTGCCGCTCGAACTCGGTGCCCTCAGCCATCAGGAGTTGCAGCCCGAGGCAGACCCCAAACAGCGGCTTCCCCGACTGGGCATACGCGACGAGCGCCTCGACCAAGCCCGAACGGTGCAGGGTCCGCATCGCATCGGGCATGCCGCCGACGCCGGGAAGTATCACACCGTCCGCCGTCGTCACGTCGTCGGGCGACGACGTAATCGTCGCGCTGAGACCGACGTGTGAACACGCCTGTCGCACGCTGAAAAGATTCCCCATGCCGTAATCGACTATCGCCACACGGGGCACTCCACGCTTCTCACGCATGCGCCGAAATGCCGTCGGCCGGTCGTGACTGTATCTGCTGCGCGCGAAGGTAGTCCTTCAGGTCGGCCAAGCTCACATCCTCTATCCTCCCGAAGCCCTTTGCGTCGCGCAGGTGCGCCAGATTGATGCTCGGCTCGAACTCGCCCTCCAGTAGATGATGTCGCACGAAATTGTAATGGAGCATCGAGGCGAGGCAGACGGCATCGGCCATGCCATCCACGACGACGGCAGCCACGTGGGAGACCGATCCCGCGCCCCCGCAGGCGATAACCGGGATGGGAACGGCCTGCGCGATGCGTCGCGTGAGCTCAAGGTCGTAGCCCTGCCCCGTGCCCTCCATGTGCACCGCGGTGACGAGGAGCTCGCCGGCGCCGAGCTCTGCGGCTCGGACCGCCCACTGGACCGCATCGAGTCCCGTCTTCTCGCGCCCGTTGTCGGTGTAGGCTTCCCAAGTGCCATCGCGGTGCCGAATAGCCTCGACTGAAATGACGATCGTGGACGAGCCGAATGTGCGCGCGGCCTCGCGAATAAATTCGGGTCGCCGCACGGCGGCGGTGTTAATGGCTACCTTGTCTGCACCGGCCCGGAGTACCGTGCGAATGTCGTCGATGGTGCGTAGCCCGCCGCCAACGCCCAGAGGCACAAAAATCTCACGAGACGTCCGCTCGACGATGGCGAGCAGGCTGTTACGGCCGTACAGGCTCGCCACGACGTCCATGAAGAGGAGCTCGTCGGCCCCGTGTTCGTAGTAGAACCTCGCAAAGCGCTCCGGCTTGCCGAGCACCCGCAACCCTTCCAGATGAACGCCCTTGACCAGGTTGGGGCCCTTAATGTCAAGTCTCGGAATCACGCGAACGATCATGACTCGCTCCGAATCGCACTAACTAACGTATAAGGTCACGGTAAGCGCCGCGGCCATACGGGCGCGGAGATGTAACTCCCAACTCCCCACTGCGTCGATTCCGCACCGAGCCATGAGACCCGTGCCCGACCGTCGCCACCGGAGCGCAATCTGAACGCCCCGCGACGTCTCGCAGAGGGACGCTCCCCTCAGAGCGCTCTGGCTCACACCATCGCGAAGCACACAGTCGATCGCGTAGGAGATTCCCGGCAGCAGACGCTCTTTGGGTCTCCACACGAGGCTCCCATCCTCCGCCAAACCGGACGGCGCCTCCTCGATCAGACTCTCACCCGGAGCCCGACCGGCGAAGACCCCGCCGAGCACGCTCCGGCACCTCAGCAGGCCCTTTTGCTGGTATGCGCGACAGAGTCGAGCGAGCTTGTAAATTCGCGCCGTCAGCAGGGCCCCCCGCACCGCCTTGACGCATTTGGCCGTATGCACGACGAACTCCGCGAACAGGCCTTCACTTGCGACTCGTCGCACGATGCCCTCGATTTCGGGCCACGATAACTCGTCAATGGTGACGTGCGACAGCCCGAGTCGAGTGGTACCGTCCAACGGCAGAGGCGATAGCGGCTGGGCCGCGTAGCCCTCGAGGCAGACGAATCGGTCGCCAATCCGTCGGTTCAGCGCTGCTACCCTAGCTGCGTCATCCAGGGACCCGGCTCCATCGCCGCTCCACGGTCCGGGTTGCACGAAGCTCCACGTCGCAATGCCGTGGCCGTCGAACCACGCGTCTGCCGTGGTGATCTCTTTCACGAGGTCGTCGATCGTTTGCGGAGCCGGGCCGTGGGACCACGAGTGGTTCGCGACCGTATGTCCGGCGCTCGAGAGCCGCTTGAGGTGCGCGACAGTCAGTCGATACTTCTGGCCCACGTATGCCGCTGGAATCGCGATTTCGACCGGGATCCCGCAGCGCGACATCAGCAGGCAAAACGCCAGGTCGGTGACCGGTCCATCGTCGAACCGAAACGTCACGACTCCGCCCTGCACCGACTTCTGAAAGCGTTGAAGGTGCCGCACCACTTCCCCGGACGGGATCACAGTCCGGGCCGCTTCATGGCGCGCCTGCGGGCACCATGCTTACGCGCTCCGGAGCCCCTTCCGTAGCTCGTTGGACCACTCGATGGCGTCCAAGAGACGGGAGTCGTTGGTCTGCTTGAGCAACGCGATGTTCGGCATCACACAATGCCCGCCGATGATTCCCGGAAAGAAGCGCGTGGCCGGCAGGTAGTTGATCTCGTCGTAGAAAGACAGGATGTCGTCGTACGGGACTCCTGCCTGCCGCGCCATCCGGTCGACATCCTGCGCGAACGCGATCAGGAGGCCGAAGTACGTCGTCTCCGCCAGCTTGGCCAGCTCTGTTGCCTCGGGCGACCCAAGTCGCCGAGTGCGCATTCCAGCCTGCTCGAAATAGTGCCCGACGCGAGCGCCCGCCTGGGCATCCGTCGTACCGACGAACTTCGTATACCGAATCAGTTCCTCCTCCATCCGGGCGTGCTTGCCACGCACCGGACTGTGCACGACTGGAACGGGAATATTGCCCTGAAGAGTGCGCGTCGTGCCGACGGGAACCGTGCTGTGAATGACCACGACCTCGGGCCGATACCGCCGCGCGTACGCGATCGTTGCAGCCACGAAGCCGTCAAGGTGGGCGGGGTAGCACACGTGCATGAGGTCCACTCGGCCGTGCACGTCGTTGGCGGGAAGATCGACACCTTCGACGCGATGGACGCGCTGCAACACCGCGAGGAGCGGGCGTCCGACTTCACCCAGTCCGATGACGAGGGACACGCATGGAGCGGCGTCGGGCTGCTCACGAGTCATCGACACGAGGCTACCTCCTCGACGATGCGAACAAAGGGCGACTCGGCATCCTGCCACGCTCGGGCGATGGGCAGCGCTTGCGCACGAGCTGCTCGCGCGCGGGCCTGCTCCGGTGCTGCAAGGACTGCCCGGAGTGCGGCCGCGATCCCCACGGCCGACGGATCTCGCACGAGTGTAAGCGTGTCCTCTGGAAAGTAGTATGCAATGGTGGGGGTCCAAGTGGCCACCACCGGAATCCCCAGCCGCACGTACTCGAGCACTTTGACCGGAAGCATGATGTCGGTGAAGGCGTCCCGGCGCAGGGGCACGACGCCGACGCCGACCTCCTCCAGCCGGGGGAGCAGCGCTTCGGGGCGGAAGCGCTGTCCCGGAATCTCTATGTCCGCAGTCAGACCGAGTTGATCACGCTTGCGGCGAAGTGCCTCGACCGCGTCGCCATCCCCCCACACCGCTCCCCTCACGGGCCACCCTTCCTGGCGCAGTAGGTGCACGGCGCGGAGCAGCGCGTCGAGGCCCATCCGTTGCGCAACGGTGCCGTGATACGCGACGAAAGGGGCT
>JACXTT010004259.1_pt1 | contig 21329 bp, 16 predicted proteins | sample 9270951 | NCBI WGS metagenome assembly JACXTT01 (sample SAMN15532306, study PRJNA645909) | rock metagenome | isolation source: weathered quartz diorite | place: Puerto Rico | collected 2017-06-21
ATCTCGGAATTCTGGAGCGCCTGCAAGTCGGCATACAGGGAGTTGAAGTTGGCTAACTGCTCAGGGTTGAGCCCCTGCGGCGGCAAAGTAGGCGCAGTGAGCAGATTGTTGGCGAACTGCCCATCGGGGCGGTCGATTTTAGGAAGCGGAACGGATTCATTGATCTCGTAAAACTCTGTAACCGTGTCATCCTTGCCAGTCGTGCAGTTGGGCTTCTCATTCTGTACCAGCTTAAAGCGGTCATTCCGTATAGCCAATGCAGAATCGGGCAGGATAGCGTAGTCTTGCTTGGTCGCATTATTGACGTCACAACAGGACTTGAGCCCATCAGGAAAATCCTGGTTACCGGGACCGTACCATGTTCCCCCTTCGAATTCGCACAGCTGTTGTTGCGGGAAAATCTGGACGCAGGTGTCTAGACTCGTGAGGACGCACGGGAAGGGCCGTTGGCCGTTGGCGGTGATATTGATCCCGGTCTGGGTGAAATTCGTCGTCCGCAAGCTTTTCTGTGTGGGGTTAGTCAAATACGGCAACATAGAGACGGCGTCGAGGGTGTGGGACTTTGGCGCCACTTTGTTGACATCTATACCCGCCACCTCGCCAAACAAGGCAAAGAGATCGGCGACGTTGATCATCGCCGTCACCTCGCGACCTGGTGCGTTCACCATGGGACCGGCTGCGATGAGTGGGACCCAGACGCCGGTCTGATACGGCGTTCCTTTAGCGTGATTCAGATCGAAAGGAGCTTTTACGCCTGGACCATAGGTGCCGTTATCGCCAACGATGACGACCAGCGTGTTCGTCGCCTCTGGGTGATAATCCAACGCGCCATCCGCCTTGCGCGTGGCGAGTCCCGTTTCTACCATGACGCGCCCCAACTCTCTGTCCAGCGATTCAAGCATTTGGTTGCTTAACACCCGTAGCTGGGCCTCGGCCGCACAGTTGAAGCTATTGGTACCGACCGAGGCGGTTGGCAAGAGCGCGGTAGGGGGCTGTTGGTATGGGGTATGGATCGAGGAGTAGCTCACTGTCGCCATCCACGGCTTTTTTGAATTATGTTGTTTGATCCACTGGATCGCCAAGTCGCTTTCGACAATCGAGCGATAGGTGCGCGCCTTTCGGTCTGTGAAAGGGACGTCCTCGGATGACCCGTCCCCATGATTGATGACCAGTTGGCTCACGTAGTAGGCGTTCTGAGTCTTGAAATTCACGTTGCTGGGCGTCGATGCCTGACAACCCTGATTCGGGACGAAAATGCCTCCCTGGTTTAAACAGGCTCGGCCAGGGGTGGACTGCGCAGGGCTGCGGGAGAGTTCTGTGCAGGTGCGACCGTCGGCGAAATAGCAGGCGCCCTGGTCGGCCCCATATTGGGGATTATCTGTGGTATTCGGAACAAACCCGCAACCATAGGGGCCTGAGTTGCAGAGCCCGCCGTCCTGGCACTCGTTGCCGTTCGGACAGGACGCGCCTGGATTGGAGCCTCCTACGCAGATAGGTGAACCCACACCGACGCCCCCTGCTGTTGTGTCGACCGGGTGAGGGGCGCCGTCCAGATATCCCTCGAAGAAATCCCAGCCCAGGGCATGCACGACATCGTTGCCAAACGGATTATTATCTGATCCCGACAGGTGGAACTTGCCAAACAGGGCGCTGTCATACCCTTTTTTCTTGAGAACCTGCGGTGTGGTGGTCTCAAAGGGCGAGACTTGGGAATTAGCTAAGTCCAAGGCGAGAATCGCATTGAACACGTTGGTGCGTAACGGGTAGCGCCCTTCGAAGAACATGGCGCGGCTGGGCGAGCACTCAGGCATGGACCAGGTGTTTCTGAACCGTACCCCAGCTTGGGCGATGGCGTCGATGTTGGGAGTGCGCGGCTGCGCCGGCGGCAGTCCCCCATAGCCGAAGGTTTGCATTTGATCGATGCCGACATCATCCATAATGAAAAATAAGATATTGGGAGTCTTAGGTGGTTTCGGGTGCGGGGCCGCCAGGAGAGTCCCGAGCCCCGGGTTCAGCAGGAAAGTGAGAGCGACGCTTGCTGCCAGTCGCCGTCGTCCGCGCTTTGCTTGTGTCAAAATGCTCATGTATTTTCCTCCTCCTGTTTTATGGCAATGAATGATGGATATGCTGTCCTCAGAGGCTCTGAGGCAGCTTTGCAATCGCATGATTATGGGACTGCGACGCCCGCGGCGGCGAAGCAGGCCTGCCATCCCTGTGAGATGAAGCGCGCCGTGTCGCAGTACACCGCCGTCGGATAGTATGCGCCCATCACTTTTTGTGCGCACTGGCCTGCGTCCGCAATGTCCTGGTAGGTAACGGTCGCCCCTTGCTCATTATCAAAAGTGCATCCCGCAGCGTCCGCCTCCTGGACAGATTTATGGAAGCTGGAGGCTGGCAGCATGTTGCGGAAGATCAGGATATTGCGGACATCCGTTGGCCCCCATGGCAACCAGGTTGCATCGGGCGGTAACCATGATGGAGACTGCGCGTCAGCGGAGAGGACATACGTGTAGAAGCCTTGGCTGTCGAGCTTCGTGGCCCAATCTGCCTGACATTGAACCACGGGGTAGGGTATCTGCTGCTCATTGCTGCACATCGACCAGTAGCGCAACGCGACCTTCTGAAATTGCCCCGGAGGCTGCCAGACCGGCGCGCCATTGTAGGTGTCCGGCATCGGCGCACCCTTGCCTCTAACTACGACGATCCGGTTTTGTTGAAAGCAGAGAGCCGGTGCGGCAATGTACTTGTTGGCCGGGTTGGGGAAGTAGCCGCCCGTGCTGAGGGGGATGGCGAACGCTACCTGATCCGGTGCACAGGTGACGTCTCCCGAACTGGCCCCTCCATCGTCTCCCTCAGTCACTTTCGTTGCGAGGAAGTCGGCGGCATCCGTGAAGCCGTTGTTGCTCAGCGACGTAATGACATTATTCACGGCAGTTGAAAAGTCGCCGAACGAACACGGCGACAGGGGATGCAGACTACCGTCCTGAGCAACGAGCGTGACTGCCGGGAGGTCGACCCCGCCTTGTGCATCCTTTCCTTTATCGGGCACGTAGATGCGGTAGATGACCCAGCCAAGAGTGGAATCCGCCATGCCAAGGTGGTTGCCGCCTTTCGCCGCCTTCCCGCTTCGACTGATTGAGATGGTGTACGTATTCCCGAAAGTATGCCCCTGTCCATCTCCTTCGTCAGCCTTCCCTGGTTTGAAGGGATTCTTGCTATGGAGGTCAGGCTTGATAGCGTAGTCCACAATGCTGTCAGCCACCGACGCCAGGGCGTCGTAGGTAATGAAAGAGATAAACCGGGCTTCGGGGTAGGTGCCCGTGATAATCAGCTCTTTCCAACGGCTGGAGTCAAAAGGCATCGTCCAGTACGTGGCGTTCGTATCGGGATAGGCTACATTGGTCAATCCGTTTCCATCAGTTTTCAACGGCCAGCTACAGGCTGGCAACTCTTCCGCCATGACGGTGTTGGAGACCAGCACGGCGACAAAGAGTACGAGCCCCAATAGGAACCCGACTGTGAAGCGACTCGCCTCGGCCGCGCCAGATGAAGATTGTCTTGATCTTCCAACAAGATCACAAATAGTCGGACTGTACCCCCGCTGCATAACGCTCTTCCCCCTTGTTTGAAATTAAGTGTGTCGACTTAGCGCTTCTCAAAGGACGCTGCAGCCAGGTGCTGGCTGGTTGCGTCTGTAGCTGCCGTCTTTGCCGCCATCTCCGGCGTCATGACACAGCGGAAGCCAACGTGCGGCAGACTGGTGTCCGGGCTCGCCTTCATCCGTGCGCTGGGTCGGTAACTGGCGCAGTAATGCTCGTCGCACAAATAGGATCCGCCCCGCTGCACCCGCTTGGGCACCGTCGGTTCGCGCGGATCATAACTGCTCTCTGGTCCCTGCGGATCGACCGTAAGCGCGGCTGTAATTTGTTGTGTGTACGTATCGGGGCGATACCAATCGTGCGTCCACTCCCATACGTTGCCTGCCATGTCGTACAGGCCATAGCCGTTGGGCGCGAACGTGCGCACGGGACTCGTGGTCAGATAGCCATCGGCCCCAGTGTTGTGGCGGGGAAACTCCCCTTGCCAGATGTTGGCTCGCGGTTTGCCGACATATGGACTCTCGTCGCCCCACGAGTAGGTTTGGCCTTCAAAGCCGCCGCGGGCGGCATACTCCCATTCGGCTTCGGTAGGCAGTCGTTTGCCGGCCCATTGCGCGTAGGCTTGGGCGTCAAACCAGGAGATCTGCACGACGGGATGATCATCCTTGCCGACGATGGAACTGCCGGGTCCATCAGGCTGACGCCAGTTCACGGATTTGCGCCACTCCCACCACGACTGGCCTGGAGCGGAGGGAAAAGCAAAGACGATAGAGCCAGGCACGAGCATGTCGGCGGCTGGCGGCGGCGTTCCGGGCGGGAGTTGGGCCATGATCTCGTGGAGGTCAGGGGCTTTTTCTGCCGTCGTGACATACCCGGTGGCCTCGACAAACGCACGGAACTGTTTGTTAGTCACTTCGGCAGTGTCCATCCAAAAACCCTCAACACGCACGCGATGTTCAGGCTTTTCGTCGGCGCGGGCAATCTCCAAGGTGCTGCCCATGGTGAACTCCCCGCCGGGAATCCACGCCATCCCCGGCGGAGCTGGCTGCGGAGTGTCTGGACCCTTGGAGACAGGGCCGTCTGCGAGCACGAGACTACAGAGCAAGAAGCCTGACAGAAGACTGGGGATACCACACGTGAGAATTATGGAGCGAAGATTCATAATGCACTCCGTTCTTTTCTTTACTTTGTTTGTTTACAAAAGCTAACTAGCGATGTTGTCTATAATGAGCCATCTTAAATTTCTTGTTCTGTTGTGGGCGGCGGCGATGAGTCTAGCTTCGCCAACTCCTGTGTGATGAAGTGTTGCAATTCCTCCCAGGAAGAGAAGCGGGTGCGGCGCCCTGAGGTCAAATGTTCGACGCGCCCAGCGATGGCGGCGGTGTGACCGGCAGATACTCCTTCAAACTGCACCACGAAAGCGCGGTTTGCAGGTAATGTGACCTCTTGTAATAAGGGCGGAGTTTGGCTATCCATCGTGTCGACTTCCCCCGTAACGTGTGAGCTGTCTCGTGCGAGGAGGAAGATACAAACTTGAACGCTTGGCAGGAAGCGACAAACGCTTAGTTTTCGCTTAGGATCGCTTGGTTTTCGCTTAGGATTGCTTAGTTTTCTGCTTGGGCCTGTGAAAAGAGGAGAACTCGATGCGCCAGCGCCCCTCCAGTGCGGAACGTACGCCAATGCGGGCAGGAGTGCACTTTGGTCCTTTTCGCTTGACTGATGACCCCCTCCAACTCTGGCGGGGGCGGAAGATTGTGCCGTTACAGCGCCGCCCCTTATCGGTGTTGCGCTACTTTGTGGAGCACCCGCAGACCGTGATCAGCAGCGACACTTTGCGTCAGGCCATCTGGGGCGGCACAGTGGTCAGCACAACGGCTCTCCAAGTCTGCATACGTGAGGTGCGTAAAGCCCTGGGCGACGAGACCAACACGCCGCGCTACATCGAGACCGTAGGTCGAGAAGGCTATCGGTTCATTGCTCCGCTCGCCGCCACTCCTTCGCCCGTTTCTGGTTCTAAGTTTCCGGTTTCTGATCTGAACATTGCGCAACAAGAAACAAGAAACGAGAAACCAGAAACTCCTCTTGTAGGTCGAGAAGCTGAACTCGCCCAACTGCACACTTTGTTAGAGAAGGCTCTGCACGGCGAACGGCAGTTGGCGTTTATCACCGGTGAAGCGGGTATTGGCAAGACAACGCTGGTGGACACATTTCTCTCGGGGATTAGGGATTGGGGGTTATGGATTGGCCGTGGGCAGTGTCTGGAGCACTACGGCGAGGGAGAAGCGTACTTGCCGGTGCTGGAAGCGATAACCCAGTTGTGTCGAGGACCCGAGGGCGCCGAATGTCTGTCAGCGTTACAGCGGTATGCGCCAACCTGGGTGCTGCATTTGCCTGGCGTCATTGACCAAGCCGAGCACGCACTCCTGCAACAACGAGGCGCGGGCGCTTTACAAGGGCAAATGCTGCGAGAGATGGCGGAGGCGCTTGAATCGATGAGCGCCGCGCGAGGCGTAGTGCTGGTGCTGGAAGACTTGCATGTAAGTGATCCCTCCACTGTGGAGCTGCTGGCGTACCTGGCGCAGCGGCGTGCGCCGGCGCAGTTGTTCCTCGTTGGTACGTATCGGCCTGTGGAAGTGGTGGTGAATGATCATCCGCTGCGAGGGCGTGTCCAGGAATTTCTGGCGCGTGGACTAGGCAATCGCTTGACTCTAGAGTTGTTTACCGAAGTAGAAGTAGATGCTTATCTGCGGCGGCGGTTGTCCGCCGCCGCGTTGCCGGCGACCTTGGCGCAGCAAATCGGACAACGAACTGACGGTAATCCCTTGTTCGTGGTTAACACAGTGGAATATCTTCTCCAGCGGGAACTGCTTGCTGCTCACGCTGGCCAGTGGCGGCTCACGAGAGCGCTGAGCGCGCATGAGATTCCCGAAACGTTACAATATTTAATTGGGAAACAACTTGATGATCTGCCCCTCGAGCAGCAACGCATGCTTGAAGTGGCCAGTATCGTCGGCTCCGTGTTTACAACCGCCAGTGTGGCGGCGGGGATGCAGACGTCGGTCGAATCGGTCGAAGAAATCTGCGAAGGATTGGCGCAGCGGGGGCAGTTCATTGTGGATCGGGGGCTAATGCAATGGCCGGATGGCACGGTGAGTGGGCAGTATGGGTTTCGTCATGCTCTCTATCCGGAGGTGCTGTCCCAGCGGCTCGGACCGGGACGACAGGCGCGCATGCATCGCGTCATCGGTGAGCGAGAAGAGCAGGCGTACGGTGAACGGGTGAATGAAGTTGCGGCGGAGCTAGCGCAGCATTTTGTCCAAGGTCAGGATGCGCCTCGCGCAATCCGCTACTTGTTGGCGGCTGGTCATAACGGGATGCAGAGGGCGGCCTGTGTCGAAGCGTTCAGTCTTTTCTCCCAGGCGCTCTCGCTCTTGGAGAAGCAAGCAGAAACGCCCGAACGAAGAGTGCAAGAACTCGAAATACGACTCGGACTTACTACCGCGTTAATGCTAACCAAGGGGTTCGCGACGCCGGAAGTGGAACAGGCCCTCATTCGCGCTCAAACTCTGTGTCAGCAGGTTGGGGAAACGCCGGAACTCTGTGTGGTTTTGACCGGATTCTGGGGAGTGTTTTTTGTCCGTGGTGAAATGCGAGTCGCACGGCAATGGGCGGAGCGAGCGCTGCAGGCGTCGCAAGGGGAAGCTGATCCCGCGTGGCGCGGCGTGGCGCAGGCGAATATGCAGGTCACTTTATACCATCAAGGAGAATTAACGACCGCGTGTCTCTATGGGGAGCAAGCCTTGACCTCCTTTGCGAATGCTCCAACTATCCCAGTGCTGTTTAATCATGTCGCCGATCCTTGGGTGCGTTCTCAGGGCTATGGGGCCGTCATCCTCCATGCTTTAGGTTATCTTGATCAGGCCTTACGACAGATTCATGTGGTGCTGGCGCAGATGCGAGAGCGGCAGCAAGCACAGATTCTCATATCCGTCTTATTGTTTGCAGCGAATGTCCATGCGGGGTGTCGAGAGTGGGGGGAAGTACAAAAGTTCGCCGCTGAACTCATTGAGCTAGCTCTGGCTCATAGCTTGTCGTTTTGGTGGGCGATGGGGACGTGTATTCATGGAGTCGCGCTGACTCAGCAGGATCAACTTACGGAAGGCATTGATGAGATTACACGAGGCGTAGCGTTTTACCGGGCAACGGGAGCGAGCTCGGGAATGCCGCGGTTTCTGGGTTGGCTGGCTGAAGCCTATGGGCGGGCAGGGCGGATTGATGAAGGATTGGCGCTGATCGCGGAGGCGTTCGCACTGATCGAGCGGGATGGTGAGCAGCTGTGGGAGGGGGAGCTGTATCGACGGAAAGGGGAGCTGACGCTACAAAAAGCGTTCAACGTTCAAGGTTCCAAGTTCCAAGACCCTAACGCCCAACTCCTAGCACCCAGCACCCAAGTAAATGTAGAAGCCGAAGCGTACTTTCTCAAAGCCATTGCCATTACGCAGCAGCAACAGGCGAAGTTGTTTGAACTACGGGCGACTACAAGCCTTGCTCGACTGTGGCGGCAGCAGGGTAAAATAAAAGAAGCTCACCAAATGTTAGCCAAGTGTTACGGTTGGTTTACGGAAGGCTTTGGGACCGCAGATTTACGGGAAGCCAAGGCATTGCTGGATGAATTAGTGTAAGGAGTTTTCCTCTTCGTGAAGCGACTCTCGGCTACACGCTCACAAAAGCACCTTTGTCGCACTTACAGCGAGAAGAGCAGCAGCCAAGCCGCGAAAAGCGGGGTTAGCAGCAACAGATTGGTTCCTAGGAACGTCGCCACACTGAGAAGCGACCATCCAGCAAACGTTACATAATCAACCAGTGTCGCTGGACCAGGCTCGGCGTCGAGTCGCAGTCGACGGCGCAGTTCGCCAACCGTAGGAGTCAACAATGTCTCACCGAATTCTTCACGGTATAAATTCCCCGTTTGTCGTCCACGCCGGAAGGCGCGAAAGATGGCCTTGGGATTGATGGCCAAACCAACTGTCATTGCCTGAAGATTCAACAGCCAGGCGGCGTAGTGTCGCGCGCAACCGGAGGCGATCTCCCACGCGCCGATCTCCGCTTCTCCTGTCCAGTCAGTGTCGTAGGCGGTCAACACATGATGGAGATCGTGAAAACGTACGGCCGCTACACGCGCTGACGTATTGGGAAACGCTAAGGGAATGGGACCGGCTTTTAATTTGACCCACCGTGCGGTATAGCCGCCGTCCCCGAAATTGTTGGCGACAAAATAGCGCGCCCGCGCTTCACGAATGGTGAGATCGTTGTTATAGGTCGCCATCTTAAGCCCTTTATCCGAGCGATGTTAACGCGGGCGGCAATGATGAAACCGGACGCCCGGCGCCGTTGTTGCCGCTCAGTTTTTGTTGCAGCCACCACCAGACCACACGCGCTGTGATATGTGGCGCGAATAAGGCTACAGGCATTTTTAACAAATTTAATACTTCTCCTGTCTGCTTACGGATTGCCACATCATCATCCCCAGCCCTGAACAGCGTCTCTAAGTACGGGCTGATGAGATGCCTGACTCGTGGACGTTTCCCTTCTGTGGCTGGGAAACGAAAGTCAGCGCCGGTGGCGAGACCCCAGGGAATCTGTTGAAATTTAGCTTGAGCTCGAAAGAACTGACGCGACAACTCTGGATGAGCGGGGCCGTACTTTTTCAGACAATCCGCGAGAATTGTCGCGGACACCGTGCCGGTTGTCATCCCTTGTCCATAGACCGGGTTAAAGGCGCAAGCTGAGTCGCCCAGCGCGACGAAGCCGTCGAGTCGCTCTGACCAGTGTTCGTAATGACGAAAACGGTTCGCCATGGCGCGATAGCTGTAGACCGGGGAGATCGGCTCGGCGAAGCGCACCATTTCTCCGATGATTGGCGAGCGCAGTTGATGCAACGCCGCCATGAATCCTGCTTCGTCATTCGGAGGATAATTTTTTGAGGACCCGGCTATGGTGACGAGCCAACGTCCCCCGTCAACTGGAAAGAGCACGCCAGCAAGCGTGTTTTCCGGTAGTTTGATATCGATCCACACACCCTGCCACCACCAGTCTTTCGGCAAGGAGCCCGAGACTGGCGCTTTAAACCAGCGTGAGCTGTAGCCAGAAAAGGAGTCAACAATAGTTTCTTCCGGAGGATTCAAGCCCAACGCTTGTAGCCACTCTGGCGCCTTTGATGAGCGGCCGCTGGCGTCAACGATGAAATCGGCTTGGAGTTCTGACGAAACGCCGCCATCCAATGGCGTCAGTTGTACGCCGTTGGCGCGCAGGGAGCCGTTGTGTGTGGCGATGAGATTGGTGACTGCCGTGCGTTCGGCCAACCTCACGTTCGAGTGTTGACGAAGGAGACGCCTGATAACCGACTCGATAAGGGTGCGGCTGGCGAAAAGCAGCGTCAATTTACTCTGCGCCTGCTGCGCCCAACCGGTGGGACGCAGAGTGGCGAATGTCCAGCCAAAGTCCAGATCGTTTGCTCCGCCCGCTAACATGACTTCATCGAAGCCGGGAAAGAGCCTGTTTAATTCCTTTCGTCCTCGGGCTAATAACGCATGCACGTGGCGGCTTTGCGGAACCCCCGGTCGTTCTATGGCGCCTTCCGGATAGGCGTCTCGGTCGATTACGGTGACGTGGTCAAATGAGTCGCTCAGCACGCGAGCCGCGCTGAGGCCCGCCATGCTTCCGCCTATAACGATGGCGTGAGTTCCCTTCATTGGTTTCTCCTCGGAGTAGGTTGCAAAGGACGAAGAGTCAGTTTCTTGGTCGCGAGTCCATTGAGAGTGATATCGAGCGATTGTCGTATGGCTTGAGCAAGGTCGAACTTTCCGCCGCGTTTTGCCCATTCCCCGACAATGACAAAGTACGTCGCCGTGAGCATGGCGGCGGCGATACGCGGATCAAGAGCGCGGCGCAACTCGCCGGCTTCTTGTCCGGCTACAATAAGACTGGCAAAGAGTTGTCCAAGATCGCGACTTTGTTCTGTTGCATTGGCGAATGCTGTGGGGCGCGAGACTAATTCCCGCGCCAGTAATTGAATGATCGCGGCGTGTTGGGTTGCGCGTTCGGCTAAGGCGGTGAGGACTTTTTGCAAGGCTGTTATTGCGCTGCCCTGATGCGCCTGCAGCAAGGCTTCAAGCTCTTGTACGGCCTGATGACCGTATTCAAGGAGCAGTGCGTCCTTCGTGGGAAAGTGAAGAAAAAAAGTGCCTTTGGCGACGTCTGCAGTCTGGCAAATCTCTTCGATGGTCACGGCGTCGAATCCTCGCGCCACAAACAACTCCATGGCCGCGCGATAAATTTCTTGCCGGGTTCGTTCTTTTTTCCGTTCTCGCCGGGAACCTACGACCGCAGCGACGCCGGGTGCAGAGAAAGATAGATAGTTATTCTCCGACATAGAGATGTACTAAGGTATAGTAAAATACTAGAGTCAAGTCAAGAGAGAATTCACTTGCCGAACAGACTTCTCTAAGAAGAGGAGAGCTTTTAGGAGGGAAGAGAGCGGAAAAATAGGGAGAACAAGGGACGAAGACTGCGCCTCAGCAAGGAGTGCTTGATCGACTTCTCCCTTGACTTTACGGAGAAAGGTTCTAAGGTAGGGCCCTCATAGTCAAAATTTATTGGCCTGCCCGGGAGGGGGTGACAACCAGCATGGCAGGGGTACGCGTCAAAGATAATGAACCCATTGAGAGTGCAATCCGTCGGTTTAAGAAGCAGTGTGAAAAGGCGGGCATTCTCCAAGAACTGAAGAAACGCGAGCATTACGAGAAACCTAGCGTACGACGGAAGCGGAAAGCGATTGCTGCAAGAAAGAGAGCGCTTCGTCGTGCAAGCCGGTCCTTTTATTAGGAGAGAACTCGTAATTGCCTCTTGCGGGCTAGCGCAAAAGGCGGTGTGCTCCCCTCTCTTTTTTCGCACCCACTCCCCTTTGGAGTGGGTGTTTTTTTACCTCATGAGTTCCTGTAAAGGGAAGGGCAGAGACATTTATGGCGGAACGGATTGCAGAAGAAATCCTGACTGAAATCCGTGCGCGCATCAGCCTCGTGGAGGTCATCTCTGCGCACGTGGCGCTACGCAAGGCAGGCCGTAGTTATACCGGGCTGTGTCCCTTCCACAGCGAAAGCACTCCATCATTTAGCGTGAATGAGGAAGGCGGCTTCTTTCATTGTTTCGGCTGCGGGGCCGGAGGCAATGCATTTTCCTTCTTAACCCGAGTCGAAGGCATTTCTTTTCCAGAGGCGGTGCGCCGATTAGCTGCGAAAGCAGGCGTCGCCTTGCCACAGGCGGAGAGGGATCCCCAAGCAAAAGAACGCGCTCGTTTGTTGCGCTTAAATGAAATCGCGGCAACCTACTTCCAGCGATGTCTATGGGGAAACGTCGGAGAGCTTGCCCGTCAGTACTTAACTGAACGTGGGCTGGAACGATCCGTGGCTGAGCGTTTTCGTCTAGGCTTGGCGCCGTCTGGCCGCGATGGTTTGACGCGTTTTCTTGCCGCGCAACAAGCAGATCTAGACAAAGCAGCTGAACTGGGCTTGATCGGAAAAGGGGGGAATGGGCAGTTCTATGATAGATTCCGCCATCGGTTGATCTTCCCCATTACCGACGTTGTCGGGCGTATCGTATGTTTTGGCGGACGACTCCTCCCCATGCCGCAGGCTGCGTCCACGGGAAAAAATTACCATCTCCCTAAATATCTCAACTCCCCGGATTCGGTCTTGTACAAGAAAGGAACGCTGCTCTACGGTCTTTCGCAGGCTAAAGAATCGATTCAGCAGCAGGGACGAGCAATTCTGGTCGAAGGATATATCGACCTGCTTGCTCTCGTGCAGCAGGGCCAGACAGAAACGGTTGCGGTGTTGGGGACTGCGCTTGGCGTTGACCAGCTGAAAATGCTACGCCGTGCGACTGGGACGTCGGACGTTTATCTGTTTTTCGATGGAGACGAAGCTGGCTATCGCGCTGCTACCAGAGCTTTTCCGCTGTGCGTAGAGGCGGAGATGCGAGGACGCGGTATGTTTCTCGATCCAGGAGAAGATCCAGATACGTTTGTCCGGAAGCATGGCGTTGCAGCTCTCAGTCGTTTAATCGATCAAGCCGAGCCATTGGAAGATTTTTATTTTACCCGGCATGCGCCTCCGCCAGGCGCATCGGCCTTTCAGCGCGCACAAGCGACGCGCGAGGCGTTGATTGTGCTCAACTCGGTCAGTGATGTGGTGGCGCGTGGAGCGTTGTTGACCCAAATTGCCCAACGTTTTGCCGTGAATGAAGAAGAATTACGTCATTCGATGACGACGCCTAATCTTCCGCGGCCACAACAAGCTCCACGCATTGCTCCTACCGAGGAACGCTTGAGCGGGCAAGCTGCGATCGAAGCTGAGCTCATCCAACTGATGTTGGTAGATCGCAATGCTGCGCTATGTATTGCTGACGAGGAGATTGTGCCTGCCTTTCAGCGCTGGGGAGAAATGGCGAATGAGATTATTGTGGCGTGGCGTCATACGGATCATCTCGATTTAAGTGAATTTTTAGCTAAATTACCGAGAAAAATAGCGGATCAAGTCTCACGGACCTATGGACGCCCTCACACTGAGGAAGACGAAGCTGCACGGCAACGGTTCCTTTTTGACTGTATAATGAAAATTCGTGGCGCCCAGCGTAAGTTAAGCAAGGAACAGTTATTACGTGAGTTACGTGAAGCAGAACAACGCGGTGATGAGGCTGCGGTGCGATTTGGCTTACAGCGCCTCAAGCAATTCGAAGGGTAGGAATAGGAAAAGTTGTGTTCGCGTGATATGCTTAAGAAAATTTGTAATGTACGGGCCCATAGCTCAGCTGGTCAGAGCTGCCGGCTCATAACCGGCTGGTCCCAGGTTCAAGTCCTGGTGGGCCCATTTTTCCCAGGTGACAAAAAGTCCAGTCGCTGGGTTTGCTAAGAAAGGAGGTCCTCGTTGGCCTCGCAGATTGAACTGCTGGCTGCGCTCCAGGAAATAGATCAGCGCTTACAAAAGAAGGGGCAAACGCTCGAAGCGCTTCGTCAGCGGACAACGGCTATTCTTTCTGAAATCAACGACAAAGAACGTGAGGCTGTAGAACAACAGCAACGCGTCACAGAGTCAGAAGTAGCGCGCCGCACAGCTGAATTACAGCTGCGTGAAGAGGAAGAGAAAATCAAGGAGAAACGGGTTCGTCTCAATCGAATTCGCAATGAACGCGAGCTGCAAGCGTTGCGGCGAGAGATTGACTCGATGAAAGAAGCGAACAGCAAATTGGAGGACGACGTCCTGCAATTGCTGGAACGTATCGAACAAGAAAAAAACAGCCTCGTGCAAACACAGACACGAGTTGAGGGATTAAAGTCGCAAATTGAAACGGCGTCGGCGCAGATTGCCGCTGAAGTCGCAACTTTAGAAGAGGAGCTGCAGCTTGAGCAGAGTAGTCGCGATAAGCTTGCCGTGCAAATAGATGCTGATCTCTGTACTCGTTACGAGCGCATCTTCGCCAAACGCGGCGGTTTGGCGGTAGTCGAAATCCGGGCTGGAACCTGCCGAGGGTGTCATATGCGTATCCCGCCGCACATGGACAATCAGATCCTCAGTAATGTGCAGCAAAGTACTGGTGTGATTTTTCATTGTCCTCACTGTGGGCGCATTCTGTTACGTAAGCTGGAACCAGAAGCGCCTCCGGGTGCGTAAGGTTGGCGAGAGGAGATTAAACGATCGCGCGCCTGTCTTTTTCGACGCGAGGAAAGTCCGGACTCCTTGAAGCAGGGTGGCCGTTAACGACGGCCCGTCGCAAGGCGGGGAAAGTGCCACAGAAAAAAGACCGCCGGCAAACCAGATAGAAACAGAGATTTGAGGCGGAGAAAAGAAAGTGTTTCTCTATCTCTATTTCCTATCTCTATCTTGTCGAGCCGGTAAGGGTGAAAAGGTGAAGGTAAGACCTCACCAGCGCCTCCAGAGATGGAGGTGCTGGGTAAACCCCACCCGGAGCAAGACCAAATAGGAGGGGCCCCTCCTGGGCAAGAGCCGCTTCACTCCAGCCCTCCGGGTTCGGTCGCTTGAGCATGTCGGCAACGACATGCCCAGAGGAATGATCGTTGCCCTCTTCTGTTACAAGGGGGAACAGAATCCGGCTTACCGATCTCCTCTCGCTATTCTCTCTTTCACGTATTCTCTTTTGTAAGCTCACCAAACAATGATGAGGAGGGTATTCATGTCAGTTGGTGGAAATCTATGGACTCAAAACACGTCTGTTCATGTTGCCGTGCGATGCAGTCTCTGTTCGGCCTTGCTTGTTGACGGAACCAGAAAACTTCTTGCTGGCGTCTGTATGTTAGTCACGCTTCTTTTTGCGTTCGCCTGGGCGGAGAGTGAACCTGAAGAGCCGACACAAGAGACGAGCACGGTGCGAGAGTTGACATTGGATGACGCCTACCGCCTCGCGACCGCTAATGATGAACAGATTAAAACAGCCGGAAGCGAACTCGCCAAAGCGCAGCTTTTACCCTGGCGGGCGATTGCGCTGCTCACGCCCCGTGCGGAGGTCGACGGTACGTACGCACGCAATAAAGAAGAAATCTCCTTTACGCAGACTTCTACGCTTCCAGGACAGACCAACACCCCTTCCTTAATTCGCCCGCTGGAAAGTTGGCAGGGGATTTTCTCCGTTACCCAGCCGCTTATCCAACCTGCTTTCCCTCCTTCATGGCAACTTGGTAAAGATGCGATTCGACAAAACGAGCAGCAGTATGGTTTCACCATTCGTGAAGTGCTGTTCGGCGTCGCCGGCGCTTACTATGATGTTTTACGCGTCCAGGCGCAAGTAAAAGTAGCGCAAGATACGTTGAAACTGACCCAAGCTGAGCTGAAAGAGGCGCAAGTACGCTTCAGAGTCGGAGAAGTGACCAAAACCGACGTCTTGCGCGCCGAGGTTGAAGTGGCCCGCGCCGAACGAGAGGTCATCACTACAGAAAACAATCTTCAGCTTACTTCGGCGGTCTTGGCGCGAGCCATTGGCTTACGCGGCCCGGTACGCGTTATTGAGCCAGCCGCGCTGTCATTTCCCGGAGGGGACTACGAGCAACTGGTTGACAAAGCCTATAAGCAGCGTCAGGACCTCCGCGCCCAAGCAGCCGCAATTGACGTAGCGCGTCAGCGCCGCAATCTTGTCCGTGCGCGCTATTTCCCTTCGGTCGGCGCCCAGTGGCAGTTCCCCAAGCTAGATTCTCCCACCTTTGCCAACCGTGACGAGTTTTGGACGCTGACGTTAAATTTTCAGGTGCCGATTTTCGACGGCGGAACGCGTGAATTGGATTTACAAGAGCAAGAGGAAAATCTGTCTCAGTCGCAATTTCAATTCGACCGTCTCAAGAAAGATGTTCGAGTTGAGGTCAAACGATCTTTGCTTTTTGTGGAAACGCTGTCCGCCACGCTTGCTACATTAAAAAAAGAGGTGGCGTTAGCTCAGGAAAACTACGATATCACCTCGAAACAGTATCGCGTCGGTTTGGCCACCAGCCTTGATGTCAACACCGCGCTCAACAACTTGAATCAGGTGCGCACGCAGTTGATTGACCAAACCTACGCCTACCAGGTTGCCCTTCTTGGGTTAGACCGCTCCGTCGGCATTTTTGCGCAAGACTATGTCAATCAGCGCTGAGGACTAGTCACCAAAGTGATAAATTCCTCGCGCGTCGCTTGTTGATTGCGGAAAGCGCCCAGCATCGCGCTGGTGGTGACAATCGAGTTCTGTTTCTCTACGCCGCGCATACGCATGCACAGATGTTCCGCGCGAATGACAACCCCGACGCCGAGCGGGTCCAACACTTCCATGATGGTGTTGGCGATTTGCGTAGTCAGCCGCTCTTGGACCTGCAAGCGACGGGAGAACACTTCGACTAGACGAGGAATCTTGCTCAAGCCCACGATGTGGTGGCGAGGGATATAGGCGACATTAGCCTGCCCGAAGAAGGGCAGAATGTGGTGTTCACACATGGAGAAGAAGTCGATGTCCCTAACGACCACCATCTCTTGATAGTCTTCTTCGGTGAATTTAGCTTGGTTAAGAATTTCCTCTGGATCCTGTTGGTATCCTCTTGTGAGGTATTCAAACGCCCGCGCCACTCGGAGCGGAGTTTTGACTAAGCCTTCACGTTCTGGATCTTCTCCCATATATTCCAAAATTTGACGGACGTTCTCTTGTATACCGTGCAAGCGCACAGGTGGGGATTCAAGTACGGTCAACTTCCCATTATTTGTTTTTCTGCGGACGGCGCGTTTAGTGGACATTGCTCTCTGTCGCTCCTTACTCTGATGGAGGGCTACATTTCCCTCCTCTCTCTATCTCTCTCTTTGTGATAATATTGGCAACTAAGTTAATACTGAACAACCTGATGATTCCGGCTAGGCGTTACATACGAAACACTCCCACTCGATGGTCAGGAATCGACGCATTGAGAGACATGGCAATGCTGAGGCCCAGCACGTCTCTCGTCTCACAGGGGTCAAGAATGCCGTCATCCCACAGTCGGGCGGTCGAGTAATAGGGGTTTCCTTCTTCTTCGTATTTGGCCAGCGTTGGCGCGGAGAAAGCCTTCTGTTCTTCGAGCGCCATCATTTGCCCTCGCTCCTTGAGCTGTTGGAGCTTGACCGTGAGCAAGACGCCGGCGGCTTGTTCTCCGCCCATGACGGAAATGCGCGAGTTAGGCCACATGAAGAGTAGACGCGGCGAATACGCGCGGCCACACATGCCATAATTGCCCGCGCCATTCGAGGCTCCGATAATCACCGTGAATTTCGGCGTCTGCGCGTTCGCCACTGCATGCACCATCTTCGCGCCGTCTTTGGCGATGCCGCCTTGTTCATATTTTTTCCCAACCATAAAACCGGTGATGTTTTGTAAAAAGAGCAGTGGGATCTTTCGTTGACTGCAGAGCTCAATGAAGTGTGCGCCTTTGAGCGCGGACTCTGAGAAGAGCACTCCATTGTTGGCGACAATGCCAATGAGATAACCATGAATGCGTGCAAATCCAGTGACGAGCGTGGAGCCATAGCGCGCCTTGAATTCATGAAATCGGCTGCCGTCGACAAGCCGAGCAATGACTTCGTGGACGTCGTAGGGAACACGGGTGTCGCGCGGAATGACTCCATGCAGTTCCGCGGGATCATACGCTGGATCTTCAGGCGTCTCTCTCTCAAGAGGAAATTTCTGAGCGCGTGGTAGATTCTCAAAAATGGAACGCGCGATTTCGAGCGCATGTTCGTCGTTGTCCGCCAGATGGTCGGACACGCCCGAGAGACGGGTATGGACGTCGCCGCCGCCGAGTTCTTCCGCTGTCACTTCTTCTCCAGTTGCGGCTTTCACCAAAGGTGGACCGGCAAGAAAGATGGTGCCGCGCTCGCGCACAATGACGTTTTCATCCGCCATGGCCGGCACATACGCGCCGCCCGCCGTGCAGGAACCCATGACTACGGCGATTTGGGGAATGCCCAGCGCTGACATGCGTGCTTCATTGTAGAAAATGCGTCCGAAGTGCTCACGGTCTGGAAAGATATCTGCTTGATACGGTAGATTGGCGCCGCCGGAGTCGACCAGATACACGCACGGCAAACAATTGTCTTGGGCAACTTCTTGCGCGCGTAGATGCTTTTTTACTGTTATCGGGTAATAGCTGCCGCCTTTGACTGTCGCATCGTTAGACACGATGACTGCCTCGCGACCATGAATGACCCCAATGCCGGTGACGATCCCCGCCGAAGGCGGATTATCGTACATGCCGTAGGCGGCAAGAGGCGAGAGTTCGAGAAATGGCGTATTGGGGTCGAGTAATGCTTCGATGCGTTCTCGCGGCAATAACTTTCCGCGCTCCTTGTGGCGTTTACGAAATTCCTCTGGTCCGCCTAGACGAGCAAGGGCGCTTTCTTCTTTTAACTTTTTCACCAACGTCGCCATGTGGGCGACGTTAGCCTGAAATTCCGGGGAATTCGTGCGAATTTTACTTTCGATACGGTCCATGAACTGTGCTTTCTCTCCCTATGACTAGAGTGACTGTGCAAAATGAAAGCATTCAACGACAGAAGACGCAACACGTGACATAAGGATTGCTACGTTGCCTCATTACGATAGATAGGGATCGCCATAGCGCTCTCGAAAGGCGATCTTCCCTAGTCGTTTTCTCACTTTAGGCTTGGTTGTTTCTTCTGCTGTTGGATAACCGAACGGAATGACCGTGATAAGTTCCGCCTCTTCTGGAATACCAAGCAACTCTTTAATCTTGGGACGGTCTATACCGCCAACCCAACACGAGCCTATCCCTTCGCTCCAGGCGGCGAGCATGAGACACTCAGCGGCGCGCGTTGCGTCAATATACGGGTTCTTTGCGCCTTCGATGACGAGCGCGATGGCGAGCGGGGCCTCTGCGATGTAGGGGCCGGTCGAGGCGAGAGCGCCGATCTGCTTGAGAGTGTCTCGATTCTGCACGATAACAAACCGCCAAGGTTGCCGGTTCCGCTGCGAATGGGCTTGGCGACCCGCATGGAGAATCTTCTTGATAACATCTTCTGGTATTTGCTCCGTGCGAAAGCTTCGCACAGCCGGGCGCGATTGAATACAAGCGAAAACGTCCATGATTCCGTTCCGAAGAGTGAGCGCCTCAGGGGGCGACCTATGAGAATTGCGGGATGACCTCTTTTCCGTATTGTTCAATTTGGGAAACGAGTTCCTCGGGGGGGACGATGGGCCACAAGACGAACTTACTGCATCCCGCCTCCACGTACGACTGTACTTTCTCAATACATTCCTGTGCTGAGCCGATTGCGCACCGCGCCGCCATGGCTTCGACCGGAGCCGGAAAGCCGGAGAAGAACTTTTGCGTGATTTCCTGCGCTCGGGAGCGGTTCTCACTCAGGTGTGTAAAGATCAGCACGCCGGCTTCGCGTGTATTGATCTCGCGGTTGTACTGTTTCCCATAATCAATCAGTTTTCCTATGCCCTCTCTAAATTCTTCCGGTGAAACAAAGGAGGGGAACCAGCCATCGCCGTAGCGAGCTGTCCGCTTGATCGCTAAGTCTGATTTGCCGCCAATCCACACATCGAGTGAACCTTTTGCCGGGCGCGGCGTGATCGTAACGTCACTGAATTTGTAAAACTTGCCTTCGTGAGAAACATTCGGTCCGGCCCAGAGTTTCCGCATGACCTGAACCCCTTCTTCCATGCGCTTGGCGCGCTCCTCGGGGTTGATGCCGCACGCGATACAATCACGCGGGTCGCTGCCGAGGCCAACCGCCATGATGACGCGGCCGCAACTCCCGGTCAGATAGTCTAGCGTGGCGTAGGTTTTGGCGACCTGGACGGGATCACGCGCTGGCAGCGTTAACACGCTCGGACCCATTTTGATCTTCTTCGTTCGAGCGGCGAACATAGACATAATGCAGGTGATGTCTAAATCCGGTTGGCGAGAGACGATGTGATCGGAGAGCCAAATCGAATCGATGCCAACGTCTTCCGCGCGTTCAGCATAAGAACAGATCGTATCCGGCGACGGCATGCCGAGTCGCCATAGTCCAAAACCGATGCCGATTTTTACTCCGCTCATAACGAACCCTCCCTATTACGAGTCTGGCGGGCACTTTACCAGATTCTTTCCATGTAACTCTAGTAACCCTGCATAGAAGCTGGGAAACCCGCGCCAGGGCTGCGCGGGAGCGGGATTTTGCACTTCTCACCTTGTTTCCCAATTCTCAGGATTCCCCTATAGAGTCCCGCGAATTATCACAACAGGGCTAGGCGTCCTGCCGAAGCTTTGCCTCTTTACGACAGGCCATACTTTTGCAGGAATCCGAACACCATTTTCTCCGTGCTTTTCGCTTTCCACAGTGTGCGCACTTTTGAATGCTGCGCGTACGTGTGACGTCCCAAGCGAACTGAAACCACAGCATTCCGAGCAGGGTCAAGGGACGGAAGTACAAACCGAGATCTTGGTTCCGTTTCCAAAGCAGACACGGTGCAACCTTGTCGCTGAGCTTTTTGTTAATGACATGCTGGAGAATATACCATCCCACAAAGATGGGGTTCTCCGGCGTGAATTTTTTCAGAAAATCGGGACTTTCGGTATCTGGCGCCCTCAACAGCTCGAGCCAGCAATCTTTTCCTCAAAAAATTCGAGAAATGCCGAGGAGCTGGAGAATGGCGGGATATCCTTCTCTTCCCTGATGGGGTCAGCACTCACGCTATATCTGAAATGCCTCAGTTCCTTTCCATTTTCGTCTTTCATTGTCCATCAACGAATACGCTTCTGAAGCCACACCTCATCAACGATGCGCGAGAAGAGGAGTTGTTCGAATGAATGCCTTAGAATTGCTCCATCAACTTGAACAGCAAGGATTTATTCTCACCCCTCTTCCAGAAGGAAAGTTGGCGGTGAAACCGGCGGCTTGCTTAACCGATTCTTTACGAGAGCAAATCCGGGCTCACAAAACTGCCGTCGTAGAATTACTGACGAAACCCTACCTGACGCTCACCGGCGAGCTGCGCATCCCATTTACGATTGACAGAAAATATCACTGGTGGGCCGGCGGGTAGTCTCTCGCTGAAACGCTACAAGAACTCAACACGCCTCCAGAGGTATGGCGGCGTTACGTCGAAGGCTTCACAGAGACGCGGCAATGAGGGCGCTTGAAGAACGGAACGTGTAAAGAA
>JACXTT010004260.1_pt1 | contig 21321 bp, 14 predicted proteins | sample 9270951 | NCBI WGS metagenome assembly JACXTT01 (sample SAMN15532306, study PRJNA645909) | rock metagenome | isolation source: weathered quartz diorite | place: Puerto Rico | collected 2017-06-21
ACGACTCGAGGCGAAACTCCACAAACAAGCCGCTCAACGCGGCTACAAACTTGTACCGATTGAGTCAGCCGCGTAACCCACTGATTCGAAACTCCCCAGCATTCGGTTCCTTAGAAGCCGGATGAAGGACTTCTACGATGTTTGGTTCTTGGCACGGACCTTTCGTTCGAGTCGTCTGTCCTCGAAACGCCATCGTAGGTGTCTTCGCCCGGCGCCAAACGGCCTGGTCTCAGGAATCGTTTGTTGCGCTTCTCGCGGAACTCGGCGCCGACAAACGGAAACAACTCCAGTGGCGAGCATTCCTAAACAAGGGCCGGTTGGAGGCTCTTCAGGGATTCCGCGTGGTTCTCGAGTTTCTCCCCTTGCTTACCGAGGGTAGTCATGATAATCTGGCCTCGGTAACCGAGGGTGAGTTCATGAGCAAACCAGCGGATCTGGTCCAGGGCACTCTGGACCTCCTGCTTCTGAAGATTGTCGCATTGGAGCCACTGCACGCCTGGGCGATCAGCCAGCGGCTGAAACAGGTTTCAGGAGACGTCCTTCAGGTTAGCGACGGTTCGTTATATCCAGCACTCCATAAGCTCGAGCAGGAAGGGTGGATCAAAGCGGAGTGGAAGATTACAGAGAACGGCCGCCGCGCCAGGTTCTACTCGCTGACAAGGCCTGGACGCCGCGCTTTGGAGCGCGAGGCGGCGAACTGGGAACGGCTGGCTAGCGCGATCTATCAAGTCGTGCGTCTCGACGAGGTTTAAAGCATGACCGAGTGGCGTTGGCCGCGTCAGGTACTTCTCCGCATGCGAACGCTGTTTCTACGGGGTCGTGTAGAGCGCGAACTCGAGGAAGAGTTCCAATTCCACATCGAACAACGGGTCGAGTTGGAAATGGCGAGAGGGCTCTCGCCGGGCGACGCTCGTTCCGCGGCGCTTCGCGCCATGGATGGAATGGAGCAACACAAGGAGGCATGCCGCGATATGCGCCGCCTGAACTACATGGATGACCTTCTCCGCGATTTGCAGTACGCCGGCCGCAATCTGCGCCGCAGTCCGGGCTTCGCGGCGCTCGCGGTTTTGATCATGGCGCTCGGCATCGGCGCTAACACCGCTGTTTTCAGCGTCGTCAATGCCGTACTCTTGAAGCCGCTATCGTATCGCGATGCGGATCGAATTGTGACTCTGTCGAGTACTTGGACGACCCGCGAGTCCCCGACCGCGCTATCGAAGCAAGTCTCGATCCCCGATTTCAAGGACTGGCGCGAACAGAGTTCCTCGTTTGAAGCGATGGCCTACTACTCCTCGCGGGAATCTGCGGTGATTCGGGATTCGAATGCCGAGTATGCCCGAGTCACCGCTGTGAGTCCCGAGTTCTTGGGTGTCTTCTCGATTGAGCCGATCATCGGACGCTTCTTCACGACTGAAGAAATGAAACAGGGCGCCGGCGGGGCCGCGCTGATCAGCTACACATATTGGCAGAGTCATTTCGGTGGCGACCCTCGCGCCCTGGGCCAGACTATTCGCTCTCTGGGACCGCGTCCCATCGTCGGAGTGCTTCCACCCAGTTTTCAATTCCCTCTTCGGACGGAAGTGTGGGTCTCTTCAAACGGGCCGCCCGGACAGAGGTCAGGGAAAAACTATCCCGCGATTGGCAGGCTGAAACCAGGCGTTTCTCCGGAACAGGCAAACACCGAGATGACTTCGATCGCTGCGCGTATCGAACAGCAGTATCCGGAAAGCAATCAGGGGCGAAGCGTCCGGGTGACGCGCATGCGGGATGAGATGGTGGGCGACGTTCGCCTCACGCTCTACCTCCTGTTGGGCGCCGTAGCCGTCGTGCTTCTGATCGCATGCGCAAATACAGCGACCCTGCTCCTCGGCAAGGCAACTGCGCGCACCCGCGAAATCGCCCTTCGCGCGGTGCTCGGGGCAAGCCGGAAACGCATCGTGAGGCAGTTGGTTACGGAAAGTCTAATGCTTGCGTTCCTCGCCGGCGCTTCGGGACTCTTGTTAGCCCATTGGGGATCGAAAGCGCTGGTAGCGGCAGCCCCTGCCAACCTGCCGCGGCTGGCCGAAATCGGTATGGATCGATGGGTCCTCGCATTCACTCTCGGCACGTCGATCGTCACGAGCCTTCTCTTTGGCTTGGTCCCGGCTTTCTACGCGTCGAGAGTCGAATTGAGTGACGCGCTGAAGCAGGGGGCTGCGCGCGTTGTGAGTGGTGGCGGCGGCGGAATAACGCGGATGCGTGCGGGGCTCGTGGTGGCTGAAATCGCAATGGCTGTGGCGCTTGTCTCAGCGGCGGGTCTACTGATCAAAAGTTTTGTGGCTTTGAACAGTGTGGCTTTGGGTTTTCGGCCTGAGAACGTGCTCGTGATGCGCGCGACCGTGCCCGCTCCGCCATCGGTCGGAATCGCTCGTGCGCGTCAATACTTCAAAGACATGCTGTCTCATGTTGCAGCGCTGCCCGGCGTGTTGGCGGCCGGCGCAACAATGGCGCCGCCTGGATATGTCGATTCCACGGGAGCGTATCTCATCGACCGCATGCCCGCGCAACCGGATTGGACCCACGCTCCCTCCGTGGCGCTTTCGATTGTAGCTCCGGGCACGTTCGCGGCCCTCGGAATTCCACTGAAAAGCGGACGCGACTTTAGCGACAGCGATGCATTGGACAGGCCCTTTGTAGCGGTGGTGAATGAGGCGCTTGTTCGAAAGTCCTTCCCCAATCAAAACCCGATCGGCAGGACTATCTTTTGTCCGTTCGATTCACTTCAGGGCATGACGATCATCGGCGTCGCCGGCGACGTGAGGCAGCGCGGACCGGAGCTCGAGCCCATGCCGGAATGCTACATGCCCTACTCGCAACACGCCTTCAATGGGGCTGCTTTGAGCCTCGTGGTGCGCACAGCCAGCGATCCAAACGCGTTAACCGAGACATTACGGCGGCTGGCGCGGGAGACGGCTCCGGATGCACCCATGCGCTTCACGACCATGGAGGCGGTGCTCTCCGAGAACGTTGCCGCGCCTCGCTTTCGCACGCTTTTGTTCGCAGTGTTCGCCGGCCTGGCGGTGTGTCTCGCTATGGCTGGCGTCTATGGCGTGACTGCCTACGCCGTTAGCCAGCGATCGAGTGAGGTGGGCTTGCGGATCGCATTGGGAGCCAGCACGGGGTCCGTGCTTCGCCTGATCCTCGGGCAGGGGTTGGCGCTTACAGGTCTCGGTCTGACCTTGGGCTTGGCCGCCTCAGTAGGCGGAACTCGATTGCTCACAACGATGTTGTTCCAGGTGACGCCGAACGATCCATTCGTATATGTAGCCGTTGCGGTTCTGCTGGCGTTGGTCGCGCTGGTTGCCAGCTATGTTCCGGCAAGGCGCGCATCGAGAATCGACCCGGTCTCGGCGATCAGACAAGAATAGATGCGCTTCATCACTTGCAGGTAGTTCCGGCCAAGCGCCTCCTGCACGTCTTCTGGGAATTTCTCCATAGGAACCCGATTGAAGTCCGCCACTGCCGCATGGACTTCATAAAGAGCGACGCCTGCCGGAAGTGTGTTGCGCAAAGTCGGGAGAAAGCAGACCCATCTCGCAACCTCTTTGTTGTGTTCATCCGGAACCGACGGGCAAGTCCTTTGGTTCGGTCCACCAGGGCTCCACGGTGTGCCGACAACCTCGACAGGAAATGGCGTTGCGGCCGCTCCGCCGCCCGCTAGGGCGCCGATTTTGTCGCTCATTTCCTTCAGCGCCGATTTGAAGTTCTTTTCTGTCGTAACTTCCAGAAGCTCAACGCGGATGCTGTTGCCGCCCAACTCAACCATTCCCATGCCATCGGGCTTCCGGAAGTCAGCGAACGCGGCGCCTTCGCGAAAGGCAAGGCTCATCCTGCTTACGAGGGTGCTGATCAGGGGTTTGCCCGGAAACTGGACCAAAGCGGTCGTCCGCCCAAGATATTCATATTCGGTCATGACGACGCCGTCTGGGAATCGTCCGAGGAAGTCCCGGCGGAACCACTCGTAGGCGCGAGCCTGGGCGACTACCGAATCGAGTCCGCGTGCAGCCGCCGCAGGCCCACAGGCGAGAAAGACTTCTGAAGACAATAATCACCCCGTCTGCGGCAAGAATGGGGTATCGAAACGGCTTTTCGATTCCGGCTGCCATCTACTGGTAAGTGACGGCAGACGCAAAAACGTTTCACATAAAGTCTTGACTCGGGGTTACGCGCACTTTTGCACCCCGCGTGGCAAGTAACAGTAGGCTAAGTTGTTGATTTTATGGTGCGCCCGAGAAGATTCGAACTTCTGACCTTCTGGTTCGTAGCCAGACGCTCTATCCAGCTGAGCTACGGGCGCACTAGGGTGGGTGACTACGAACCTTCAGTATAGCGCGACTCTACGCGGCAGTCCACCCACCGTCGATGGAAATCACGCTTCCGTTGACGAATTCCGCTTCCTTCGAGCACAGGTACACGGCGAGGTGCGCGATCTCTTCCGGCTTGCCCAAACGCCCGATCGGCTGACGCGCATTCAGCTCCGCGCGGACCTTCTCTTTTTCATGGCTGTGGTACTTGTCCAGGTAGCCTTCGACGAACGGCGTATCCACCGTGCCCGGGCACACGCAGTTGACGCGGATCTGCTGTGGGTAGTCCACCGCCAACTGCCGCGTCGCCGCAACGACCGCGCCTTTGGTCGCGCAGTAAGCGAACCGCTTTTTGACGCCGATCAACCCCGCGACCGAACCTACATTCACGATCGATCCATAGGAGGCAATCAGCAGCGGCAACGCCGAACGCGTGACCAGGAACATCCCTTCCACGTTCACGCGGAACAGCCGCTGGAAATCGGCCAGCTCAGTCTCTTCGCAATTACCGACGAGGCCAATGCCGGCGTTGTTGATCAGAATGTCCAGCCTGGGGACCTTCGCGAACGCCTCGCGCACCTGCGTCTCGTTGGTGATATCGCACTGCAGCGCGCTCGCGCCCGGCAGTTCCGCCGCCAGATTCTGCGCCGACTCGAGGTTCATGTCGAGAATGATGACCGACGCGCCCGCATTTGTGAGCGCGCGCGTCGTCTGTTCCCCAATACCGCTTGCTCCGCCCGTCACCAGGGCGATTTTTCCATCCAGCCTGAAAGGAGTCATGAAACCGCTATTTTCTCACAACCCCTTTTCGGCGCGCGGCGAAAACTGCTATTGCTTTTGCTTGTCGTGCTTCTGCTTGTAAATGTCCTTCGAGATCCTGTCCTGGCGGGCTTCGACCTTGGCTTTTTCTTTTGGCGTGAGCGTCCCGCCGTTCGCCTTGCGTTCCTGGCGGATCGTTTTGTTGAGGTTCGCTTCGCGGGTTTCGAGCTTGCTGGCTTCTTTGGCCGTGAGCGAACCGTTTTCGACGCCTTCGCCGATGCGCTTCTGCTGGCGTTCCTTGCGTTCGGCGATGCGGCCCTTCTTAGGCGCCGGCGCCGGTGTGTCATCGAAAGCAGCCGGCGCAGCGAATATTGCGAGGCCGGCGATCATAGAGGTGAGAATGATTTTTTTGAGCATGTGATACTTGGCTCTCCTGCCCTCTATGAATCACAAAAACGCCGATGGTTGCGGCTTTCGGCGTTAATTTCCTTTCACCCCAACCACCCTGCTCCAGTACCAATAAGCAGGCAGCCCAGCCGCGAGGATCGCGAGTCCAATGCCGCTCGCAGCCGGTGCATGCAGAATGGTGCTCCCCACCACCCACCAGCTTGCCGCGACGAAGAAGAGAATTAGCAGCGGATTCTTCGAGCCGGCGGTTGCTGTTGCTCCTTGCCGCCTGCGAAAGATCAGCAAGGAGGCAGCCGTGAGCCCGATGAAGAAGAAGTCCACCGAAACCACGTAGCTGAGAATCTTCTCATACCCGCCCACCGTCGCGATGATCGCAGCGAAAATGCCTTGCAGTACGATCGCCGCCACTGGGGCCTGCGTGCTTGCTGAAATGCGGGCGACTTGCGGGAAAAACAGGCCATCCGCCGCCATCGAGAAGTAAACGCGCGGCGCAGTGAGCATGCCCTGGCTCAGAAAACCGAGAGTCGAAACCGTGATCGCCACCGCGGTCAGGCGTGATCCCGTGGCCCCGAGGATGCGCTCCATCACCGCGGACGCGGGCGTTTTCGATACGCCGAGTCCGCCAGGTCCGAGCACCCACAAATACACGAAATTGATGGACACATACAGCGTGACGACGCCAATTACGCCAAGAATCATCGCCCGCCGAAGATCCCGCTTGGGGTTCTTCATCTCCGCCGCCACAAAGCTCGCCGTCTGCCATCCGCCATAAGCGAACAACACGGGAGTCATCGCCGCGCCGAACGTCGCCGGATGAAACCCGGCCGCCGCTGCGGGACCTGCAATGGAACCCGCCGAAGATCCAAACGCCAGCCCGCAGACCACAAGTCCGCCAATGGCGAGAATCTTCATCACCATCAGCGCCGACTGCACGCTCGCGCCCGCTTTCACGCCTAAACAATTGATCGCCGTCAATGCCGTAAGCGTGCCCGCCGCGGCCAGCGAATCATTCCATCCAAGCCCGGTGAGATTGAGAAAGTAGCGAGCAAACGTAATCGCCACGGCCGCCATCCCGCCCGTCTGAATCACCAGCAACAGCACCCAGCCGTAAAGAAACGCTACGGCCGGATGATAAGCGTCCCGCAGGTATGCGTACTGCCCGTTTAATTCCGGCTTCTGTTCCGCGAGTTCGGCATACAGAAAGCCGCCAGCAAGCGCAATGAGCCCGCCGAAGATCCACGCGCCGAGAATCTGCACCGGATCTGGGACGAGTTCCGCCACCACATAGGGATTGATGAAAATCCCCGATCCGATCACGCCGCCCATCACGATCATCGTGGCGTCGAAGACGCCCAACCGCCGGGCGAGCGCCGCCGCGGAACTCACTTACTCGCCGCCGCGATCTTAGTGAACTCGTTCGCGCCAGCCGTGGCGATGACGCCGTCCTGCTGCGATGTTACGCCGCTGACGCCGATCGCGCCCACGCAACGGTCGCCGATCATAAACGGAATGCCGCCTTCCACCGGCAGCGCGCCGGGCAGTTTCAGAATCGCCTGCCGCCCGCCGGCCACTGCATCCTCAAAGGCTTTGGTCGGGCGCTTGAAACCGACCGCGGACCTCGCCTTGGCCTGCGAAACTTCGATGCTGCCGATCTGCGTGTTGTCCATGCGCTGCAGGTATAGCAGGTTGCCGCCCTCGTCAAGAATGGTGATGACGACAGTCCAGTTGTTCTTCTTCGCCTCCGCTTCTGCGGCCGCGGCAATCTGCTTCGCGACATCGAGTGTGATTGCTTTGCGCGTCGAGAGATCCGCGGCGGACGCCGTCCCGCAGAGGGACATCATCACTGCGAGGAAAGTGTAGAAAATCGATTTCTTCATATCCGAACGATTCTACTACCTGCCGGTCAAAATGAGATCATCGTAGGCATGCAGGGTAAATGGATGCTCTTTGCGGGCATCGCGGTCCTTCTCGCGGTTGGCGCCGGCGCCATCACATGGTGGCGGAGTCAAAAGGCGGACGGCCGTTCGAAGACGCAGCCTGCGCAACAGCAAACCCAAAGCGCCGCCAACGGCGGCAACGAAATCAGCTTGACGGGACAGATACAGGCGCAGGAAGTCATTCCTGTCGCGGCGCCCATTGAAGGCATCATCGATGAATTGTTTGTGGATGCCGGCGCGGAAGTCTACGAAGGCCAGTTGATCGCCCGCATCCGCAGCGGCAAGCTCGATTCGGTGCTGGAATCCGCCACCGCCGAAGTCGAAAAGCTGAAGGCGCGCATCACCAACCTCGAAGGCTCGATCATCGCAGCCCGTCTCGAATCCTCGCGCGCCGCCGCCGACGCATCGCGTGTCAAAACCGAATACGATCGCCTCGACCGCGCGTTTCAACGCCAGCAGATGCTGCTCAAAGAAGGGGCGACGCCGCGGCTTACCTACGAAAAGGCGGAACGCGACTTCAAGCAGGTCAAGACAGAATACGAAAGCGTGGTGGATGTCGCCCGCAGCGCTGACGAGCGTGTGGTTAACTTGAACCGCGATCTCGACACCGTGAAGAAGTTGCTCGACGGCCGCGCGCAAGAGCTCGAAAACGCGAGAGAAGAAGCAGGGCAGGGGGAAGTCAAATCTCCTGCCGAAGGCGTCATCGTGTCCCGCAAAGGCGCGCCCGGCGAGCAGGTGAGCCCCGAAGTGGAAGACTTCTTCGTCGTCGCGGCCAACCTCAACGCACTGCAGGCGGTCGTGGAACCCGATCCGTCCATCCTCCCGAGAGTCAAGCCCGGCCAGGTTGCAGGCATCCGCATCGCTGAATCCGGCCCCGCCGAAATCCCTGGCGTAGTTCGCGAAGTCAAAGGCGCACGCGTACTCGTGGACTTCACCAGTCCAGGCCCCGCGGTGAAGCCAGGCATCTCGGCGCAGGTCCGCATCAACCTGCTCGAAACCGTGGCGCTGCCGCAGACCGCGAATGCTCCCGCCGGCTCTGCGCCAGCCACGAAATGAGCCAAGTTTTCTCTTGACGCTCGCCCAGCCTCATGGTATGTTTTTGACACCCAGTAGGTAGATCAGGTCGCTGTTTCCCTGACTTTCTCCGTCCACCGGTCTGGACACTCCTATCGCCAAGACATGCGGTTCACAGGCAATACGCCGCCTTCCGGGCGGCGCATCTCGCCTTGGCTTCTTGACCCCTAACCGAATTGAGGTGGGAGCAGTGAATCGACTATTCCTCGCCGGCAGCGCTTGTGTTGCGCTACGGAATTTCTTTCTGTTGGCGCTGGCGGCAGCGGCTTCACTCGAAGCGCAATCGACGTTCGGCACGATCGTGGGCACAGTGCGCGACCCTTCTGGCGGCGTCGTCTCGACGTGCTCGGTCACGTTGCTCGACAAAGGGACTTCTTCGCGGCGCACCGCGCTGACTGGCGACGACGGCAACTACACGTTCGTCAATGTCGCGCCTGGCGCCTACAAAGTCACTTTCGAGGCCGTTGGATTTCAGCGCGGCCTTTACGAAGATGTGCAGTTGAGCGCGCGACAGAGCTTGCGCCTCGACAACCAGTTGACGGTTGCGGCGCAGACGGAAAGCGTCAACGTGAGCATGGCTTCGGAGCCGATTATCCAGACGGAGGTGTCGAACATCGCCGAAACCAAAACGGGCCGCGAACTGGTCGATTTGCCGGTCGCATTGGGATCCAGGTCAACCGGCTCGACGAGCCCTATGACAACCTTAACCACGCAGCCCGGCGTGCAGACGGACGCGAGCGGCAACATCTCGGTGGCTGGCACAAAACCCAGCATGCTGTCGATGAGTATCGACGGCATCAGCAGCATGGGTCCGCGCAGCGCGGGTCCACTGAGCGAGCTATTCCCGTCGATGTACGCGATCGCCGAAATCCGTGTCAGCGAAGTCAACAACAGCGCCGAATTCGGCGGCATCAGCGACATCACCACCGTTTCGAAAAGCGGCAACAACGCCTTTCACGGCGGGGCCTTCGAGAATCTCCAGAACACCTCGCTCAATGCCCGCAACCCCTTCGCGAGGTCGAAGACCGTCGTCAAGATGAACGACTTCGGATTCTATCTGGGCGGCCCGGTTTCGATTCCCAAACTCTACAACGGGACCAACCGGACGTTCTTCTTCCTGACCTACGAAGGCCTGCGGCTGCCCCGTCAAACGTTCCTCGTGCAGAGCGTGCCCTCGCTCGCGCTGCGGACTGGCGACCTTTCCAGCTACTCGGCCCCGGTGTATCAACCCGGCACGGGGACGCCATTTGCGGGGAACCGGATTCCCGCCAGCCAGATTACGCCGTTCGCTCTCAAGTCCTTGCAGTCGCTTTTTGCGTTGCCAAACTCGGGTTCGCCGAACGCCATTTCAAGCAACTATACAGCGAACATGCCGACGCCCGTCAACAGCGATCAAGGCGACCTGCGGCTCGATCAGAAGTTGACTGACAAGCAAAACATCTTTGCCCGCATGACCTACAAGAAGCGCAGCGTCTTCACGACGCCGTCCGGGTCCGCGCTACTAGGGCCTTTTTCCAGGCCCGAGCGGGACTACGCTCTCACCGCCGCCCACAACTACCTGATCACTCCAACCGTGATCAACGAGGCGCGCGCCGGGTTCAGCGGCAATCACTATGGAACGTTCTACGGCATCGAAGCGAAGAGCATGTCCGATCAGTTGGGCCTGACTTCCTATTTGCCCCAAGCGCCCCCCGCCGGCAGCGCCGTTCCGAGTTTCGCCATTTCGGGCTTCACGACCACCGGAGGAACGGGCTCGTCGATCGGCAGGAACAATACGATTCAGATTCTCGACAATCTGACGCTCGTTCGAGGAAAGCATTCGATCAAAATTGGCGGCGACTTCCGCCGGATGACGGGATACTACTCGAACGTCTTTTCGAGTTCGCGGCTTGGCCAATACACCTTCAACGGCGGCGTCACGGGCGCCATCGGCAGCAGCAACCCCTATATCGGAAACCCATTTGCATCCTTCCTGCTTGGCGTTCCGGACAAGACCCGCATTTCCACCGTCCGCTTTGCGGATACCGACGCTTACGCCAATCACTGGGCATTCTACGTGCAGGATGATTGGAAGGTCACGCCGAGGCTGACCGTGAACTTCGGCCTCCGCTACGAATATCATCCGATGTTCCAGGACCACTTCGTCAACGTCACGAACTTCGTGCCTGACTATGCTTCGATCGTCAACGGCATTCCGGTTCGCGGCGCGGTGATCATTCCCAACCAGGATGCATTCAAAATCCTGAATGCGGATTTCGCGGCGTCCATCGCGCCGACTCCGATTCTCACGGCGGCGCAAGCAGGCGTGCCTGAGTCGCTGCGATTCTCGCAGAAAACCGATTTCGCGCCTCGCATCGGCGTCGCCTGGCGGCCCTTTGCCGACGGCAAGACCGTAATCCGCGGCGGGTTCGGACGGTTTATCGAAGGTCCGTTGGGCTCGCTGATCTCCGCCGCATGGGGCGTCCACGCCAGCAACGTCGCTTCTTACAATCAGTCCATCACTGGCGGAAAGGCCGCGCTGACCTTTCCGTTCCCGTTCCCCAGCGTGCTTGCTGTTGCGGGTTCGCAGAGCTTCTTCCAGGCTGGCGACGTTCACTACAAAGACCCTTCCGTGCTCGAATGGAATTTCACCGTCGAGCGGGATCTCGGCGCAGGCGTTGGGTTGCGCCTTTCCTACGACGGAAATCAGGGACGCGATCTGGGAACCGTCGTCAATGTAAATCAAGTACCGGCCAACACGGTTGGCTTCTCGGCGGCCAGCGCGGCGGCGCCGTTCCCGCTCTGGGCGCAGGTGCAGAGCGAACTCAATGGCGGCCGCAGCAACTATCACGCGATGACCTCCTCCGTCACCAAAAAGTTCGCCAAGGGCCTGCAGTTTCAAGGCAGTTACGTATTCGCCCGCAATCTCAGCAACGGGCAGGGCTACAACCCGTCCGCGTTCGCCAGCGAGGCAGGCGGCCTCGCTTCAGACCCCTATAATCTGGGGCTCGACTACGGCAATGTGGCGTTCACTCGCCGCCACCGCTTTCTGGGCACCTTCCTCTATGATCTGCCGTTCGGCAAGAGCGGACGGCCTCTCTCGAAGCATCTCATCGGCGGCTGGGAAATCGCCGGTGTGGTCACAATGCAGACCGGCCCGTTCATGACGATCATCAATAACAGCGCGGATCCATCGGGTACGGGCGCTCCTCTGATCAATGGTGATGGCGGGCGAGTCGATATCGCGAGCGGCGTATCGCCGTACGCGTCGAACCAGACGGCGGCGCAATGGTTCAATCCCGCTGCGTTTAAGCTTCCCGCCAACAATATCGGACGGTTTGGCAGCATGGCGGTCGGCGCCGTGACTGGTCCGGGAACCAAGGCTCTTTCGATGTCTTTGATCAAGTCCATTGTGATCAAAGAAGGCTTGAGGATGCAGATCGGCGCGCAATCGGCGAATCTGTTCAATCACACCAACCTGGCCAATCCGAATAATGTCTTCGGCACCTCGCCGTTCGGAACCATCACCGACACGCAGAGTGCGGAAGGGGCGGGTCCCCGGACCATCCAGCTCACAGCCCGCATGGTGTTCTGAGGTGAACCTATTTAGCCGCGTCGATCTTTTCGATCACGATCGCCTGGGAACCGGCCCGGGTGAATATCTTGCCGCTCGCGGTGACGCGTTTTCCGGCAAACGCCGTTAGCCTCTCATTCTGCCCGGTGGCAGGCGTGGCCTCATCTACCGGCAACACAATGGCACCGCTATCCTGCAGGATCACCAGCGGCGAGCCCTTCTTGGCGCAGGCAAGCGCGCAGTCGCGGCTGATCGGCTTTTCGAGCCCCTTCGTATAAGCGCACGCGGAATCGAGCACCCAGCCCGTCACCGTGGCGGGCTTTCCTTTGCTGTCAGCGGCGATGACGGCCGAGCCGATCAGGATCGCGCCAAACAATATTGTTTTCACCATAAATATCCTTTTCAAGGAACTGGAAGGCCCAACGGGGCTCTTCTGTAACCATCCCGCGCGACTACTGCCGCGCGTTCCCGGTAGCCGTTCATGTCATCCGGCGCCCACGTTGCGAGCCCGTCGACGTAGCGGTTGTACATGCAAAACGCTGCCGCAATCAGTACAGTATCGTGGATCTCGAGATCCGTCGCCCCTTGCTCGCGGGCTCGTTCGACGTCACTGGGCAGCACGGCCTTTCCGCCCTGTTGCACCTTGCCCGCAATCGCGAGGAGCGCCTTCATCTTCGGCGTGACATCCGCGGACTCAAAGTCCCGCCGCACATCGGCCACCAATTGCTCGTTGCCTCCCAAGTGATCGGCAGCGATCGCTCCATGGCTCGTGGCGCAGTATTTACAGTTCGTTTTGCGATGAGACGTAGGTCGCAATGAGTTCTCGCTCGGCGCGCGTGAGCGAATGCGGATCATGCAACAACACCTGCGCGAGTTCAGACATTGGCTTGGCGGTTTCCGGGCGGAAGGCGAACGGTCCGCAGATGCCTGGCAGTTCCGCCTCGAGCGCAATATGCGGCATGGTTTACTCTAACCGCGTTTCTGTGCCCCTTCAATAATACAAAGCAACTATAGACGCCGCCGTGGCGCCATATTGTACATTGACAGGACCATGTCTCGAGCGAAATCCGCAGGCTGGCGCGTCGTGTTGGCCGCGGATTTCGGCGTTATGGTGAGCTTTGGCTCGCTGTTCGTCTTCACCTTCAGCATCTTCGTCAAACCGCTAAGCGCATCCTTCGGCTGGAGCAGGGAATCCATTGGGGCGGCGTTCGGCTTTGCGGCGATGACTGTCGCCGTTGTGTCTCCCATGCTGGGCCACCTCCTCGACCGAGTCGGACCGCGCCGCGTAATCCTGCCCTGCATGGCCATATTTGGGCTCGGCATCGCGTCTCTCGGATTCCTCACGCCCAGCCTGGTGCATCTTTACGCCACCGCGGTCCTGATCGGCGCCGTTGGCAACGGGACAACCCAAATGGGCTATTCACGCGCGGTTTCGACGTGGTTCGACGACCGCCGCGGCATGGCCTTAGCCCTTGTCATGGCCGGAGTCGGAACGGGTGCGATGGTTTTGCCTCCGTTTGCCCAGTGGTGGATCGACAACTACGGCTGGCGTGCCGCGTACTTCGCTCTGGGCGCGATGGTCTGGCTGTTCGGAATCCCGCTCACGGCGATGTTCGTGCGTGAGCGTCCCCGCCAAGTGGTGACGGTCGCAAATCTCGAGGGATCCTCTGTAGAGCAAGGAGTCCGCGCCCGAGCCTCTTGGATCGTGGTTGCGACGCTTTTTCTGGGCTCATTGAGCGTCAACGGCGTAATCACCCACCTGTCGCCCTTGTTGACCGATCGAGGTCTGTCGGCCTCCACCGCGGCGCTGGCGACCTCCGTTCTCGGCCTTTCGAGTTTCTGCGGCAGGCTCCTCACCGGACTCCTCCTCGATCGATTTACCGGCTCGAGCGTGGGTTTCGCTCTGTTATCCGCGACCGCCGCCGGAATCCTCTTGCTTGCAACAGCAGGCGCCGCTCCGGTAGCCCTCGCCGCCGCAGCGCTGATCGGCTTCGGCCTCGGAGGCGAAGCCGACATCACCCCCTACCTGCTGGCCCGCTATTTCGGACTCCGGTCCTTCTCCACTCTCTACGGCTTCACCTGGACCGCCTACGCCATAGCCGGAGCCATAGGACCAGTAGTAATGGGCCGAGCCTTCGACCTGACCGGCTCTTACACCACCCTGCTCACCATGCTCTCTGCATCGACCTTCGTTTCAGCTGCTCTGTTTTTGCTGTTGCCACAACGGTATTGTTCGAGTCAGAAATTGACAGGCAACTCTGCGTAAAAATAGTACCGTCTAACGATTATCGTGTTTCCCAAAAGTAAGTGCTATTCAACGACAGCCGCGTAGCGGGTGTCTGGCAATTGAAAAAATGACCGGATGATTCAAGGGAGTCGTTGGAGAGCTGCCATGGCGCTGCGAATTGCTGCGCGGAATTGATCCTTGGTGCGAGGAGCGAGTCTTCCGACGCGGCGATGTTTGACGTCATTCCACACCTGCTCATCGGGATTGAGTTGAGGCGAGTAGGCAGGCAGATAGAAGATGCGGAGGCGGCCTTCGGTGGATGCAGCGAATTCCTTGACGGCTCGTGACCGGTGGACCGGATGACCGTCGAGAATGAGAAACACGGGCTGTTTCTGACCGGTGAGCAGCCGTTTCAAGAACTCTACAAACAAAGCGTTGTCGACCATGTTCTCGGTCAGCATGAAGCGCATCTCACCTTTGTTGTTGATCACCGATAGAAGGTTGAATTTGAAGCGTTGGCCGGTCTTTTCAACCACGGGAGTTTGCCCTTTCACTCCCCAGGTTGTGCCGGAGTGATAATCGCTGCGCACGCCGCTCTCATCACCAAACCAGATCTCGGCTCCAGTCTCTTTCGCCATCGTCCGAATGGCCGGAAAGTCCTGCGACTTCCACCGTTCGACGCGCTCCCGATCCTGCTCATAGGCCCGTTGCAACGGGCGTTGGCAGCTCAACCCAAGTTGGCGCATCAATCGATGCACGCTCGACCTGCTCAACTGGATGCCATGCCGGTCATAGAGAAGCCACTGGACCAACTTGATCGTCCACAGCGCGAACTCGAAACGGTGCTGCAAAGGCGTGGATCCCGCTATGGTTCGGTACAACCACTGCATCTGGTCCGGGCTGAGTTTCATTGGCCTGCCCAGCAATTGCTTCGCTTTCAACGCTGGCCATCCACCCGCTCGATAGGCTGCCAGCCAGTTGTAGATGCAGCGCTTTCCCAACCCTAAGGACCGAATCACATCATCTGGATGCTGCCCGTTTTGCACCGCGTGAACTGCTCGAACTCGAATCTCCTCAAGCGCTTGGTGACTCAGTTTCCGTCCATCGAGTTTGGCCTGCTTTTGCTTCACTCCTTTCAGATGTTATCCCAGGCATCTCGGATGGATGAAATTGCACTTACTTATGGGAAGACTGATAAGTTGGATGAGATGTGGACCACTTTTGTGGTACTCTTGCGAACGTTTGTCAAAAAGATGCGGGACGTCTTCGCATGTGACCGACAACGAAAACTTTGTTTATGCCCCGTCATCTTTCTTGTTCTTTCTTTCTTCTCCTGGGTTTCTTTGCCGCCAACCAATCCGCGGAAGGAACAACCATCAAATTGGCATCTTCTGCGAACCCTGTCACTTACGGCAAGCCCGTCACCCTCACCGCCACAGTCTCGACAGGCGCTACGGGCAAAGTGACTTTCTACGACGGAACCACCATCCTAGGCGTAAGCGCCATTACCGGAGCCGCGGCCACGCTCACCACCATCGGACTCCCTTCAGGCACCCGTTCCCTCCGGGCCTACTATTGGGGAGACGGTGGCAGCAACACCCCGGCGAAATCCGAGCCGATCGGCCAGACCGTCGTTGCCGGAACCTCCTTTGGACTTCGCAGACCCGTCAGCTATCCAAATCCGGGCTCCGGCTCCAATTCCCTCGTCGTTGTAGATCTCAACGGAGATCTCAAGCCGGACTTCGTGGTTTCGAACCAGTTCGACAGTACCGTAAGCGTCTTCCTGAACAATGGGGACGGAACCCTTCAGGCAGCCGTCGTCTACCCCGTCGGACCGGCGCCGGGTTCCCTCATTGCGGGAGACTGGAATGCCGACGGAAGCATTGATATCGCCTTGTGCAGCCAATACTCCGCCGAAGTAAGCATTCTTCTGGGGATCGGCGACGGAACGTTTCGTCAGGCCATTGGAATTCCCGTCGATTCGCCCCTCTCGGCGTTCGCCGCAAGTGATTTCAACGGAGATGGCAAGGTGGATTTCGTCATCGTCTCAGTGAATGGTGCGATCGGCGTTCTATTCGGCAATGGTGATGGTTTCTTTCGCGCACCCATTAACCTAGCCGGACTGTCCGTCTCAGCCGAATCGGTCACAACCGGCGACTTGAATGGCGATGGACACACGGACCTCATCATTGACGCTGGCGGAGGGTTGATCGTCGTCGCACTTGGCATTGGCGACGGAAGCTTCAACGCGCCTTCAATTCATACCGCATCGAATTCATTTCATCACCCTATTGCAGTGTGGGATGCCAACGGCGATGGCAAACAAGATCTGATCGTGACTACCGCCGACAGTCGTCTCGAAGTATTCCTTGGCAATGGTGATGGAACATTCCAGTCCGGATCACCGTTATCCGCAACCGCCGAAAATCCGCAGGCCACAATCATCGTTGACCGGAACGATGACGGTCATTCGAAAACGCGCGCCATAGCGGACTTCAACGGTGACGGCAATGCCGATTTCGTGGTTGTCCATAGAGGCTCAATCGAGGTCCTCCTCAGTGCCGCCACCGCGCTTGAAGATCAATCGGACAGCCCCATCGCGATAAGCAGTCCTTCTGTCCGCGACGCGGCCAACTCGACAAGGAATACCCCGTACATCCAGTCCGCAAGCACTGTCACGCTAACTTCTTCCCCCAACCCGTCGGTATTGGGCAAGCCGGTGACGCTTACGGCGGCTGTTGGGAGCGGGACAGGAAAGGTCGCCTTCTACGACGGGATTGCGTTTCTCGGGGTTGGGTCCATCGTCGCGGGACAAGCCACCCTCACCACCTCGCTGTTGCCAGGTGGCGTCCGGTTGCTCGTGGCCCGATACATGGGGGATTCCAATTTCACTCCGGCGTCTTCGACTGCGAGTATCCAGACGGTCAGTGCGATTCCAGTCAATGGATTCTCGGCTGTGAAAAGCGTTGAGGTTCCGACGAATGTGATGTCCACCGCTATTGGCGATTTCAACCGGGATGGCAAGATCGACTTTGTCACGTCGCATGCCGTCGGAATCGCCGTAATGCTTGGGAGAGGCGACGGATCTTTTCAACTACCAGTGCTTTATCCGGCTTCCGGTGTCTTCGCCATCGCAGTTGGAGACCTCAACAGTGATGGCAAACCGGATCTCGTTATTTCTCATGGCGACTACGATTTGTCGGTTCTTTTGGGGAACGGTGATGGAACGTTCCAGAATCCCGCTCCGATTCCAGGTTCATTCGCTCGCGTATTGAATTCCAACCTTTTCATCGCTGACGTCAATGGAGATGGCTTTGCGGACATCGTGCATTTGAGCTACCTTTCGGGTTTTGTCGTCCTGCTGGGAAATGGTGATGGCTCCTTCCAGGCGCCGCAAACAAACCGTGTCATGACCATCCCCGCAATCCTCTTCAGTGGTTTAGCTGATTTGAACAACGATGGATATCCCGATATCGTCTATTCGGATGACCATATCTACGTGAAGGTCATGATTGGCAACGGCAATGGAACGTTCCAGTCTCCGGTCAGTTATGCGGGCAACGGCTCGTCGATCCAATCCTTGACTATTGGCGACTTCAATGGCGATAACAACGTAGACGTTGTCGTACTGTATAAAAGCGCCACAGCCATTTTCAAAGGCAATGGCAACGGTGCGCTCCAAACCCCAATCGTAAAGACATTGCCTTCCGGGGCCAGTTTGCCTAGTGATTTCGTCTCAGCAGTGGACTACAACGGGGATGGAAAACTGGATCTAGCCTATTCGTCGGGATCTGGAAGTGGACTCACCCTCATGCTCGGCGCTGGCGATGGTTCGTTCACCTCCGCCGGAAGTGTGTCGCGTGCAAGATTTGCATGGGAGGTCCGCGTTGCCGATTTCAATGGCGATGGGCAGCCAGACATATTGTTTGCAAACACAGACGGCTACCCTACCCAACTCTTTCTCGGCTCGCAGGAATCCGGTCTGAACATTTCCGCGGTACGCACGGGCACGACCAATTCAGGTTCGCCCATTTCCTACCGCGTCGCGATCGAGAACCGCTTCTATACTGCCATCCAAGGTTCCGTCAATATCAATCTCCTGTTGCCTCCGACGCTCACGTACTTCTATGCGTTTGGCGAGGGGTGGACCTGCGGCCCCTTGGCCTGCAATCGTAATGGTGGTGTCGGCGCTGGCGTAGATCTCCCGCCAGTCGATTTCCATGTATGGCCGAATCAAACGACAACCCCTGGCACTGTACTCACAGTTGTCTCGATCGCATATTCGGGAGGAACGAGAATGATCGAGATCCCGACCGCCGTGTACTACCCGGCGCTCACCGAGTTGACGGTTTTCCCAACTACCGCCAACCTCGGTCAAGCCGTGACACTAACAGCCAGCGTCCGAAACGGTACAGACCCCATTGCCGGTAGAGTCACTTTCTTCGATGGCGCGGCTGCCTTGGGTTCGGCGACCCTTTCGAATGGCCAAGCGACATTCATCACCCGGTTTCTGTCTACCGGACCGCACTTCCTGACCGCTACTTTCTCTGGAAACTCCACGTTCGCGCCGAGTTCCTCGAATCCTCAAAGAATCACCGTGAAAGCGTTGGCTTCGACCGGCTTCGGATCTCCAGCCTCATACGCGACGGGAGCGAGACCGAACGCCGTCGCTGCCGGGGATTTAAACGGCGACGGAAAGGTCGATCTTGCCACTTCCAACTCCTCGGCGAACTCAGTCAGTATTCTCGTTGGAAACGGCGATGCAACATTCCGTACCAAAGTTGACTACGCTACCGGGACCCAACCCGGTGCGTTGCTGCTGACCGACGTCAACAATGACTCGAGCCTGGACCTCGTGGTAGCCAACAAAAGCGGGCAATCTTTGAGCATATTGCTCGGTCGAGGCGACGGTACGTTTCAAAATGCGATCCCCGTACCTCTCGAGCTCAACCCAATTGCGCTTGCCGCGGTGGACTTTGATCGCGACGCGAAAGTCGATCTTGCAGTCACATTCTCCGACGGATCCATCCGCCTCCTTTTCGGCAATGGCGACGCCACATTCCGCGCTGCGGCCGGTTTGCTATGGTGTCCCACATGCGGAGGGCCGAGCGCGTCACCTTCAAACGCAACTGTGACCGCTGATTTCAGGAATGACGGTCTGCCGGACCTTGCCATCGCGACTCCCTCGGACAGCTTCTTCATCCTGGCGGGTAATGGCGATGGTGACTTCCAGGGCCCAATTCCTCAGTACGGGAGTTTGGGAGGTCCCGCCCTTGCAACGGGCGACATGAACGGCGACGGCGCCCTAGACATGGTGGTGATCAACAGTGTCGGCGGAGTCGGGGTCCTGCTCTGTACGGGTTGGGACTGTCAGCCATTCGCATCCTACGCTGCCGGAGTCTCGCCAAATGCCATCAATGTCACCGACGTCAACGGCGACGGGAAATTGGATGTCATCGTGACAGACGGAGGAGCGGGATCCGTCCTAGTCTTCTTTGGCAAAGGCGATGGCACACTGCAGGATCCACCGGTCGCCTACGCAACCGGTGCGGATCCTCGCAGCATCGCTGCCGGCGACTTCAACGGGGACGGCCGCACCGATTTCGCAATAGCCAACGCACAAAGCAACACTGTCCAGATCTTCACCGGCGCGACTGGTCCGGTTCTCCAGGTTTCGAGCACCCACTCTGGTAATTTCCTGTTCAACCAGACTGGCGCCAGCTATACGATCACGGTCAAGAATTCGGGTCCTGGAAGCGTCTCCGGCGCATTTACAGTAGTCGATACTTTGCCAACTGGGCTCACCGCCACGGCCATAAACGGCGCCGGTTGGACCTGCACGCTCGGCACGTTGACCTGTACGCAATCGAGCACGCTGAGCGGCGGCGCTAGCTTGCCGCCCATAACCCTAACGGTCAATGTAAACCTCTCCGCGAATGCTCAGATCACGAACCTTGTTAGCGCCGGGGTTCCCGGCGCGGTCGCCGGATCCGGCGCCGATCTCACTCTAGTCGCGGCATTGCAGCCGCCGGCGTTGAGTTCTCCTGCCAACGGGCAGGTCCTCATGAGTAAGACGCCGAATCTGACATGGAATGCCGTCCCAGGCGCCAGTTCTTACGATATTTATTTCGGAACGCAGTCCACGCCGCCGCTGGTAGGAAACATCGCCGGGACGAGCTACAACCCCGGAACGTTGGACCTGTCATTCATCTACTATTGGCGAATCGTGTCAAAGAACGCTGCCGGCGAAGCTACTAGTCCCACACGAACGTTCAGCATCTATGCACCCAGCTACGTGGGATATTTCGATTCTGCTACCTGCCAGACCATTAGTGGATGGGCTGGGGACAACAAGCGTCCCAACGAGTTCATCACCGTGAGCATATTTGACGGCGCCACGCTGCTCGCCACCATTCCCGCGAATCAGTACCGCGCCGACACAATTGCGATCTTTGGGGACAACGGCAATCACGGCTTCACTTACGCGATCCCCAATGGATTGGGCAGCGGGTCCCATTCTATTCACGTTCAGTTCGAAACGTCAGGCTTTGATATGGCGGGTGGGCCGAGGGTTCTCAGTTGCACAGGCCCCGCCAGCAATTATGCGGGATACGTGGAAGCCAGTGCATGCGCCACTGGCGTCACTGGCTGGGCTGCCGACCGCAGCCGGCTCAATCAATCCATTAACGTTACCCTCTGGGACGGCAGCACCCAAATCGCCTCCGTTCTCGCCAACGCTTCACGTGGCGACGTTGGCTCTTTCCTCGGCGATAACGGACTCCACGGGTTCACAATCCCCATCCCAACCGCCTACGCCGACGGAGTGAGCCGGTCTCTGCAGGTCCGTTTCGAATCTTCATCCACACAACTGTCCTCCTCGCCCGTCGCCGTCAAATGCGGCGGAAGCGCTGGAGGCGCCACGCCCTCCTACACCGGTTTTGTGGATGCCGCCTCCTGCAGCACTGGCATCACCGGCTGGGCCGCCGACCGCAACCGCAAGAACCAGTCCATCAATGTCAC
>JACXTT010004261.1_pt1 | contig 21317 bp, 17 predicted proteins | sample 9270951 | NCBI WGS metagenome assembly JACXTT01 (sample SAMN15532306, study PRJNA645909) | rock metagenome | isolation source: weathered quartz diorite | place: Puerto Rico | collected 2017-06-21
GCACGCGGCGGGCTCCATCGGGTTGTGACCTGCGTAGCGTCCCAGGCTGCCGCAGACGATCGCGACGTCCGCCGCGGCGTAGTAGTCGTTGAGCACGCCGGCGCGCTCGTCCCAGCGCCAGGCGTCGCCGGCGGGAGGCGCTGCCCCCGCGTCGCCGATCGAGGTGACCTGCGCCTCGCGCCGAATCTCGGCGGCGGCGTGCGCGTGCCGCGGCACCGCCACGACCTGCCACCGGCGCCGCGTCTCGTCCGGGAGCTCGCGCCACGCGGCCGCGACGATCCGCGCCTCTCCCGGCCGCACGCTGCCCAGCACCAGCACGGGACGGTCGCGATCGAGGCCGCAGCGCGAGCGCCAGGCCGCTCGGTCCGGAGGCCGCTCGCGCAGCGCATCGTGCTTGAGGTTGCCCACGACCAGCGTGCGCTCGGGGCGAGCGCCGAGCGCGATCCAGCGCGAGCGATCGCCCTCGGTCTGACACAGCACGCCGGCGAGGCCGCCCACCAGCCCGCGCAGTCCGGCGCCGAGCAGCCGGTAGCGCCTCGTCGACCGCTCCGACAAACGGCCGCTCACGATCGCGACCGGCACGCGTTGCGTTCGTGCCCGCAGCAGCCAGTGGGGCCACAGCTCGGTCTCCACCAGTAGCACCCGCTCCGGTTGAACGCCGTGAAAGAATCGCCGGGCCGCTTGCGGGGAATCGATGGGTGCGAGCGAGGCGGGGTGCCCGAGCGCGCGGAGTCGCGACCGCCCGGTGCGCGTCGTCGCCGTCAGGTAGAGGCGGGCCCGCGGCTGCAGCGCGAGCATCTCCTTGAGCAACGGCCCGACGGCCACCGCCTCGCCCAGTGAGGCCGAATGCACCCATGCGTGGCACCCCCCCTGGAGGTAGGCCGCCCCCATGCGCTCGTTCCACAGCGGTCGTTCGGCCGGTGAGGCGAGCACCCGCGCCCACGGCGCCAACGCCCCGAGCCCCGGCGCGAAGAAGCGGTAGAGCGCCCACGCCGCGTTCACGCCCACCCTCTCGCCCATTCTCGCCTCATGTCGCCTCCCCGACGACCGCGGCGGAGCACGCCGTCAGGTCGCCGATCGCCGCTTCGATCCGCGACCGCCAGCGCTCCTCGTCGGCTTCCTCAAGTCCGGCGGGCACCCGGATCGGCTCGCCGTAGGCGACGAGCACGCGCGTGAACGGCAGCGGCACGCGAAACCGGTCCCACGAGTCGAGCACCCATGCGCGCCGTGACGCCGTGGTCACCGGAACGATCGGCCAGCCCGTGCGACCGGCGAGGTACGCGAGCCCGGGCTTCACGCGTCCCGCGGGACCGCGGGGGCCGTCCGGCGTGATCGCGAGGCAATGCCCGTCGTCGGCCAGGGCGAGCATCTCGAGCACGCCCGCCTGCGCGCCGCGCGTGCTCGAGCCGCGCGCGGTGCGGAACCCCAGCGCCTCGATGACCCGCGCGATCCATTCGCCGTCGAGGTGGCGGCTGATGAGCACCCCGATGCCGCGGTCACGGTGCGTGTAGACGAGCGGCAGCATCCGACCGTGCCAAAACGCGTAGATGCATGGCTCGCCGCCGCGAATGCGCGCGTCCTGAGCGGCGTAGCCCTCCGGATGCTCGATCCGCCACGTGCGGCCCAGCGCGGCGACGAGCAGCGCGGCCAGCCGGGCGGCCGCCGGCAGCCAACCGGGCGAGCCGCTCATGGGACCAGCTCCCGCAACAGCGAGGCCGCGCGTCGCGAGGCGCCCGGCTGGCCGAGCCGCTGCCGCACGACCTCGAGCGCGGCTCCCCCCCCGGCCCGAGCGCGGTCGTCGTCGAGCCACGGCGCCAACGTCGCGGCGATGCGTTCCGGCGTGCAATCCTGCTGCACGCACTCGGGCGCGACCGAGCTCCCGGCGACGATGTTCGGCAAACCGATGCGGTCTAGGGTCACGAGGCGTCGCGCGATCCAATAGTTCAAGGCGCCGACACGGTAAACGACGACGAGCGGCGTGGCGAACAGCGCGGTCTCGAGCGTCGCCGTCCCCGATGCCACGGCGCATGCGCGCGCGTAGGCCATGACGCTGCGCGTCCGCTGCCGCACGACGTGCACGATCCCGTCGCCGACGTGCCAGAGCAGGTGCATGCCCGGGCCGGCTTCGAGCCGCCCGCCGGCGATCGCCACCGGCAGCTCGGCGCTGAGGCCCGGCGCCAGTGCCAGCACGGGCGCGAGTTCCGGTCTCGTGGAGCGGAGACGCGATGCGGCCCCCACCAGCACCGGGACGAGCGCCTTGAGCTCCTGCGGGCGGCTGCCGGGCAGCAGGCCGAGGATCTTGGCGTCGGACCCGATGCCCAGCTCGCCGCGGAACGCCGCCTCATCCGTCTCGGGCTCGAGCTCCTCCAGCAGTGGATGCCCCACGAACGACGTAGGCACTCCCGCCGCGCGAAACAGCGGCTCTTCGAACGGGAACACCACCGCGAGCCGGTTCACCCACGCGGCCATGGCGCGCGCGCGTTCCCCGTGCCACGCCCAGACCTGCGGGGCGATGTAGTAGAAGACCGGAATCCCGGCGCGGCGTAGCGCGGGCCCCAACCGAAAGTTGAAACCCGGGGAGTCCACGAGCACGGCGACGTGGGGGCGGAAGCGCGCGGCCTCGTGGCGCAGGCGGCGCAGTGCTCCCACGAGTTGCGGGAGCCGACGCGCGACGGCCGAGAAGCCGATCACGTTCAGTTCGGACATGTCGATCACGGTCTCGACACCTGCCGCGCGCAGGGATGGACCCCCGGCGCCGCGAAAGCGCGCCGCCGTCGATTCCGTCACGGCGCGGACCAACCGGGACGCATGGACGTCGCCGGAGGCCTCACCCGCGACGATCAGGAAACGACGTTCTGCGGGATCGCCCACTGGCGGGCTCGCTGCTTCATGCTCGCGCGTACGGCCTCGGCGACGGCGAGTGCGTCGCGGCCGGCGCGGGCCGACGCGGCGCCTTCGCCCTCGCCGCGCAGCGAGCGGACGAACGCCGCCAGCTCCAGCGCGAGCGGCTCGGCGTCCACGACCGTGACGGTGTGTTTGCGGATCGCCGCCGCCAGCCGCAGCGGGTGCGGCGTTTGTGACGCCAGCGAGCGGTCGAGGCTCAGGTGATCGCACTTTCGCTCGAACAGATCGATCGACAAATACGCACTGTCTTGGAAGAACCGAATGCGCCGCAGCCGCTCCTGCGACACCCGGCTCGCGGTCAGGTTCGCGACGCACCCGTCTGCGAACTCGAGCCGGGCGTTCGCGATGTCTTCGTTCTCCGACAGCACCGCGACGCCCACGGCCGAAATCGCGCTGGGCAACGCCCCGATCGCTTCGACCACGATGTCCAGGTCGTGGATCATCAGGTCGAACACGACGTCGATGTCGAGCGAGCGTGGCTGGAACAGCGCCAGCCGGTGAGCCTCAACGAATTTCACGCGCCCGATCGCCGGCCGCACCGCCGCGAGCGCGGGGTTGAATCGCTCCACGTGTCCGACCTGCAGCGTCGTCCCAGCCCGCCGCGCCGCCTCGAGCATCGCGTCGGCCTCCGCCAGGGTCGGCGCCAGCGGCTTCTCCACCAGCGCGTGGACGCCCGCCGCTGCGGTTCGCTCGAACGCCGCCCGATGCGCCGCGGTCGGGACCGCGATCGACACCGCTTCGCACGCAGCCAGCAGCTCCTCGGGCGAGCCGAACGCCCGCGTGCCGTGCTGCGCCGCGACCGAGGCGGCGCGCGCAGGATCCTGGTCGTAGACGCCGGTGAGCCGAGCCTCGGGCAGGGAGGCATACACGCGAGCGTGCTTCTCGCCCCAGGCGCCGACGCCCCAGACTCCCGCTCGAATCGAATTCATGGCCGCCCCGTCAGCGGGTGAGCCCGCGCTCCGAGGTCTCGACGAAGCGCGCGAGATGCTCGATCTCGGCGACGTCGCGGAAGCAGGCGCGCAGCTCCGCCACCGCATCGCGCGCCGACTTGCCGTCGCGAAACAGCAGCCGGTAGGCGCGATCGACCGCCGCACGGGTCTCGGCGGTGAAACCGCGGCGCTCGAGGCCGACCGAGTTGATGCCCGCGAGCCGCGGCGGGCTGCCGGCCACCTTGATGAACGGCGCGATGTCCTGCGAGATCCGCGAGCCGCCGCCGATCATCGAGTGGCAGCCGATGCGCACGAACTGGTGCACCACCGTCGAGCCCCCCACGATCGCCCAGTCCTCGACCGTGACGTAGCCGGCGAACTGTACCGCATTGGCGACGATCACGTGGTGACCGAGGTGGCAGTTGTGGGCCACGTGGGCGTAGGCCATGAGCAGGCAATCGTCGCCGATGCGCGTCGTCGCCGCGGGCTCGGTGGCGAGATTGAGCGTCGCATACTCGCGGATCACCGTGCGCTCCCCGACCTGGAGGTACGACGGCGCTCCCGAGTACTTCAGATCCTGAGGCGGGCTGCCGAGCACCGCGCCGTGATGCAGGTGGCAGTCGGCCCCCACCGTGGTCCAACCGGTCACGAGGCTGTGACTGCCGACGTGGACGCGGTCACCGAGGCGCACGTGCGGGCCGATCACCGCTCCCGGCTCAATCACGACCTCGGCGCCGAGTTGGGCCTTCGGGTGGACGATCGCGGCGGGATGGATCGAGCCATGGCTCACGCCGGCACCCGATCGACCAGCGTGGCGAGCAACTCGGCCTCGGCGACGAGCTGGTCCTCCACGTAGGCCGCGCCGCGCATCTTCGCCGTGGAGCCGCGGAACTTGAGCAGCTCGAGCTGGAAACGCAGCTGATCGCCCGGCGTCACCGGCCGGCGGAAGCGCGCGCCGTCGATGGCGGTGAAGTACATCAGTTTGTTCGACGGGTCCTCGACCGAGTTGAGCAGCAGCATCCCTCCCACCTGCGCCATCGCCTCGAGGATCAGCACGGCGGGCATGATGGGATGTCCCGGGAAGTGACCTTGGAAGAACGGCTCGTTCACGGTCACGTTCTTGATGCCCTCGACCGAGTGCCCTTCCTCGATGCGGGTGATGCGGTCGACGAGCAGCAGCGGGTAGCGGTGCGGCATGATGTCCATGATGGCCGTGATGTCCCACTCCTCCGGCGACGCGCCCGGGCGGCGGCCCGGCAGCGGCAGCGTGCGCTTCAGGTGCCGCACGAACGCCACGTGGCCCTGGTGCCCCGAGCGCACCGCGGTGACGTGGCCGAGCAACGGCCCGCCGAGCAGGGACAGGTCGCCGATCAAGTCCAGGATCTTGTGGCGTACGAACTCGTCGGGAAACCGCAGCGCTCCCGAGTTGCGGATGCCGTTCTCCCCCACGACGACGGCGCTGTCCAGTGAGCCGCCTTTGATCCACCCGCAGCCGCGAAGCACCTCGAGATCGCGCTCCAGGACGTACGTGCGCGCGGGAGCGATGTCGCTGAGGAACGTCTCGGGCGTGACGTCGAGGGTCAGCGACTGGCGCCCGATGAGCGGATGGTCGTAATCGATCGTGAAGCTGATCCGCAGTCCTCCGAACGGCACCGCCTCGAGCGCCACGTCGCCCTCCGACCAGCGCACGGGCCGCGTGACCTTGATGTGCCGCCGGCGGCGATCCTGCTCCTCGAGGCCCGCGTCCACGAGCATCTGGGCGATCGGCGCCGCGCTGCCGTCGGCCGGCTCGGGGATCTCGAGCGACGTCGTCTCGACGACCACGTTGTCGATTCCCAGCCCGGCCACCGCGGCCAGCAGGTGCTCCATCGTGTGAACCTGGACGCCGTCCTGTTCGAGGATGGTACGGCGTCCCGCGCGCGGGTCGAACAGCGCGTTCTCGGGCCGGACCCGGACCGACGGCCGCCCCGGCAGATCCATGCGCACGAAGTCGATTCCGGAGCCGGCGGGCGCGGGGCGAAACGTGACGCAGCCTCGCTCGCCGGTGTGCAGCCCGACGCCTTCGAAGCTCACGGGGCGACGCAGCGTGCGCTGCGGTGCCGCAATCACCCGACGCGCTCCTTCTCCGCCGGGGGCGAACCGACTTGTGTTTCGAGCCGTTCGACGCGTTGCTCGAGATCCTTCGTTCGCTCCCAGATTTGCGGCAGCCGCTGCCAGAAAGCGTGCAGCCGTTTGAAGAGCGAGATCGGCACCGCCGGATAGCCGAACACCGTGGCGCCCGCGGCCACCGACTTCGAGACTCCGCTCTGCGCCCCGACCTGCGCGCCGCGACCGATCCGGATGTGACCCACCAGCCCGGATTGGCCTCCGAGCGTGACGTAGTCTTCGAGCTCGGTGCTGCCCGAGATCCCGACCTGAGCGACGACGATACAGTGCTTGCCGATGACGACGTTGTGCCCGATCTGAACGAGGTTGTCGATCTTCGTGCCGTCGCCGATGCGCGTGGCGTCCGTCGTCGCGCGGTCGATCGTGGTGTTCGCGCCGATCTCCACGTCGTCGCCGATGGCGACGATCCCGACCTGCGGAATCTTGTGATAGCGCCCGCTGTCGAATGCGAACCCGAAGCCGTCCGCGCCGATCACCGCGTTCGGGTGCACGATGCAGCGCTCGCCCAGCGTGCACTCCTCGCGTACCACGACGCCCGGGTACAGGATCGTGTCGGCGCCCACCTCGGCGGCGACGCCGATCGTGCAGCCCGGCATGAGCACGACGTTGCGCCCGAGGCGGGCGCGCGATTCGACGACGCAATGCGCGCCGACGGAAACGCCCTCGCCGAGCTCCGCGTCGGGAGCCACGACCGCACTGGGATGGACCCCGGGCTGCTGGCGAGGCAGCTCGGGCCGGAACACCCGCACGATCCGCTGGAACGCCAGGTACGGATTGTCGACTTTGAGCAACGGCAGCGGAGCGCTGCGCCCTTCGCGCGAGCAGATCACCGCCGACGCCCGGGTCTCGAGCAGGTACGACTCGTAGCGGGCATTCGCGAGAAAGGTCAGGTCGCCGGGCATGGCTTCGCGGATGCCGGCCACGCCGCGAATGACGACGTTGCCGTCGCCCACGACCTCACCGCCAAGAATGGCCGCCAGCTCGGCCAGCGTGCGGGTCACCATCGGGTCTGGTTTCCTATCGGGGGTTCGTCGGAGACGTCGTCGAGCGGCTGTTGAGCTCCTGGAGCACGTCCGTCGTGAGATCCAGGGATCGATCCGCGTAGATCATGAAGCCGCTGGCGGAGTCCAGGACCAAGGTGAGCCCCTTGTCTGCCGCCAACTTCTCCACTGCGGAGCGAATGTTCGCCACGACCTCCTGCGTGGCGCGCTCGTTTTCCTGGGCGGCGCGGCCCTGCGGGCCCCACACGTCCTGGACGAACCGCTCGTATTCGCTGATCGCCCGCTGCAGCTCTTCTTCCTTCTCCTGGCGCTTGACCGACGACAGAATCGGCGACAGGTCGCGCGACTCGGTGCGCAACTTCTTGACCAGCGCCTCCTTCTCGCTTGCCTCGTCGCGCCATCCCTGCACCTGACGGTCAAACCGTTGCTGCGCTTCCTGTGCCGCCTTGTACTCCTGGAAGATGCGTCCGGAATCGATATAGCCGACGCGCAGATCGACCGCGGCCGCGACCGCCGGCAACCCCAGCACGAGCAGGCTCAACAGGCTGATGGTGCGAATCCGACTCATGCGCCGTCAGAACGAGAAGCTGCCGAGCAGGAAGTGCACTTTTGTTCGCGGGCCGTCGTCGCGGTTGAAGCCGTAGCCGTAATCGAGCCCCACGTTGCCGAGCATTGGAATCTCCATTCGCAGCCCGGCCCCCGCACCCATCTTCAGATCGAGCGGCTGGATCTCCCGCCACAGGTCCCACGTGTTTCCAGCGTCGAAGAAGAGCACACCGTGAAGAGGATGAACAATGGGAAACTGCTGCTCAAATGTGTAGAGGGTCATGAAGTTCCCGCCCGGATAGCGGTATCGGACGTAGTACGTGCTGTCGTGAGGCGTGGGTAGGGTCACCTGAACGGTCTTGGCGACCTTGTCCGCGAACTTCTTCGGCACCACCTGGTAGTCGTCGTAGCCACGCAGCGGATCCAGCGTCGTGCCACCGCCGAGCCGGAAGCGTTCGTAGTACGGCGCCAGACGACTGGGATCGCCGTAGTCGCCGAGCAATCCGATCCGGACGCGCAGCATCGTCGTCACGTGCTTGAGCAGCGAGCGGTAGTAGCCCCTACCCTCGAGCCGATGCTTGTGGAATTCGACGTGTCCCCCCAGCGGGCCGCCCGCGAACTCGTTGTCGATTTCGAGCCGCGTTCCCTTGGTTGCGTAGAACGGATTGTCCGTGCTGTTGCGCGAGAACATCGCGTCGACGCTGCTCGTGCGCACGGGCTTTCCGAACGGTTGATTGGAGTACGCCGACACCGGACCGAGCGAGGCGGAATCGCCCTCGATCGTGACGTCCTCGAGCCGGTACGACAGGGATCCGCGAGAGTAGTCGGGCCACGGCAGCGGCCGGCCGATCCGGACCGACCCGCCGACGTGTTTCTCGGTGAACAGGTCGCGCTCGTCGCGGGTGTCGAACAGCGAGAACCCGAGCAGCGTCGGCGTCCCGCGGAACCACGGCTCCGTGAAGCTCAGGTTGTAGTTCTCGGTCTTGCCCCCGCGCTCGAGGTGCAGCGCGAGGCTCTGACCGTTGCCGAGCACGTTGTTGTGCGCCAGCTCGAGGAAGCCCGTGACGCCGGCCTGCGCGGTGTAGCCCGCCCCGGCCGAAGCGGTGCCCACCTGTTTTTCCTTGACGCGCAGGTTGATGTCCACGTCGGTGCTGTCCGCCGGCGAGAAGTCGATCTGCACGTCCTCGAAGATCCCCAGCCGGAAGATGTCTCCCTGGGTGCGGACGAGCGCCGATTTCTTGAACCGGTCGCCCTCATGGAGGTCGATCTCGCGTCGGATCACCCGTTCGCGCGTCGCATGGTTGCCGGTGATGTTCACGAGCCGCACCTGCGATGGCCGACCCTCGCGCACGGCGAATTCCACGTCGACGATCTGGTCGTGCACCGTCTCGTTCGGCTGGATGTCGACGTACAGGTAGCCGCGCTCCGCGTACTCGCCGTAGACTTCCTCGCGCGCCTTGTCCAGGCGCGACGAGTTGTAGAGGTCGCCGGGCCGCGGCTGAGGCAGGCGTTTGACCGTGGACGAGTCCACGAGCGTGTTGCCCGTCCACCGCAGGGTTCCGAACCGGTACTCGGATCCCTCCTCGACAGTGATCACCAGCGTCAGCGCTCGCGGCTTCGCACCGGGCTTCGTCGTCGCATCCGTGACGCGGGCGTCGCGATAGCCGGAGTTGTGGTAGAGAGCCTCGATCTTTTCGCGATCCTCGGTGAACGTTTCGTCCTTGATCTCGCCGCCGCCGAAGAAGTTCTTCGCGTGGGTCTTCATCGCCTTCCGCAGCCGCCGCGCGGTGAACGCCTTCGCCCCCACGAACTCGACGCGCGTGATGCGCACCTTCTCGCCCTCCTGGACGTCGAATCGCACGGCGACCGTGTTCTTCGTGGTGTTCGTATCCGCCGCGGCAGAGACCTTCGCGCGACCGAACCCTTCATCGTGATAGTACTTGAGCAGCGAGTCGACCTGAGTGCTCATGGTGGTGGGCGTGACGATATCGCCGACGTGCAGGCTGATCTTCTTCTCGAGTTCCGACGTCTCGCGTTTGCGATTGCCGCTGAATGTGATCGATCCGACGCGCGGGCGTTCGCGCACGTGGATGACCAGGTCGACGACCCCGCCTTCGCGCGGGAATTCCTCGATCGACAAGTCTTCGAACAAACCCAGTGCGAACAGCTTGCGCAGGCCGCGGCGCAGCGCCTCCTTGTTGTAGCGGCTCCCGGGCGCGACCTCGAACGACCGCAGGATGCGATCGCGGTCGGTACGCTCGTTGCCCGCGACCGTGATCTCGCCAACGCGGGATTCGGCCGCCGCGGGGCCCGTCGTGTCGGCGCTCAGGCCCGGCCGGGGGGCGGCGGTGCTGTCCGCGGGCGGCCGGACCGGGAACGGCGCGGCCTCGGGGGCCTGTGCGACCCCCGAGGAAGCCCACACCGCGGTGGCGAGGAGCGCGCTAAGCGCGAGGAGCCGTGGCTTCAGGCAGCGGCGGAACCGAGGTCGCGGGGACGGACTCGAATGCGAGCTGTTCGTCCTTGCGCGTGACTCGGATCCGCGCTCCGGCGGCGAACTGGCCGCGCAGGATGAACTCCGAGAACGGATCCTCGAGGTGCTTCTGGATGGTGCGCTTGAGGGGGCGCGCCCCCAGCGACGGATCGAAGCCCTTCTCGATGAGCAGCTCGACGGCCTCGGGGGCGAGATCGAGTTCGATCTGCTGAGAGCGCAGTCGGGTCTCGACCTGGCCCAGCAGGATTCCCACGATCTTTCGCATGTCGTCGCGCGTAAGCGCGTGGAACACGATGACGTCATCAATACGGTTCAGGAACTCCGGGTTGAAGGCGCGCTTGAGCTCGTCTTGGACCGTGCTCTTGATCGCCGCAAACTGCTCCGCTCCTCCCTCGGCCTGCTTGAACCCCAGGTGCCTCCCGCCCGCCACGATCTGCCTCCCGCCCAGGTTGGAGGTCATGATGATGACCGTGTTCTTGAAGTCAACCCGGCGGCGGGAACTGTCGGTCAGGACGCCGTCGTCCAGCACCTGCAGCAGCACGTTGAAGACGTCGGGGTGCGCCTTCTCGATCTCGTCCAACAGAACGACGGAGTAGGGCTTACGACGGACCTTCTCGGTGAGCTGACCGCCCTCTTCATACCCCACGTAGCCCGGGGGTGCTCCCACCAGTCGGGAAACCGAGAACTTCTCCATATACTCCGACATGTCGATTCGAATCAACGCCGCATCGTCATCGAAAAGAAAAGCCGCCAGCGCCCTCGCCAGCTCCGTCTTGCCCACACCGGTCGGCCCAAGGAAGATGAACGACCCGATCGGGCGCTTGGGATCGCGCAGCCCGACTCGATTCCGCCGCACCGCGCGCGACACGGCAGCCACCGCCTCGTCCTGACCCACGACGCGCTTTCCGAGCTCGTCTTCCATGCGGAGCAGCTTCTGCGTCTCTTCCTCGGCGAGCTTCACCATCGGGATGCCGGTCATGGTCGAGAGCACGTGGGCGATGAGCTCTTCGTTCACCTGGACGTCCTTGCCGCGCGTCGACTCGCTCCAGGACTTCTTGAACTCGTTGCGGCGCGCGCGTAGCTCCTTCTCCTTGTCGCGCAAGCGCGCGGCCTTCTCGTATTCCTGACCGCGGATCGCGGCTTCCTTCTCCTTCACGACTTCCTCGAGCTTCTTCTCGAGCTCGTGGATCTCGGACGGCACCGTGCTGACGGACAGCCGCGCGCGCGCGCACGCCTCGTCGATCACGTCGATCGCCTTGTCCGGGAAGAACCGGTCGTTCATGTAACGGTCCGCGAGCTTGACGGCCTGTACGACCGCCTCGTCGGTGATCTTGACGCCGTGGTGGGCTTCGTACTTGTCGCGCAGCCCCAGCAGGATCTGGATCGTGTCCTCGACGCTGGGCTGGTCCACCATGATCGGCTGGAACCGTCGCTCGAGCGCGCCGTCCTTCTCGATGTACTTGCGGTATTCATCGAGCGTCGTGGCACCGATGCATTGCAGCTCGCCGCGCGCCAGCGCGGGCTTCAGCATGTTCGAGGCGTCGATCGCACCCTCTGCGCCGCCGGCGCCGACGATCGTGTGCAGCTCGTCGATGAAGATCACCGTGTCCTTCGACTCGCGGATCTCGTTCATCACGGTCTTGAGCCGCTCCTCGAATTGGCCGCGGTATTTCGTCCCCGCGACGACCGCCGCCAGATCGAGGGTGACGATGCGTTTGTTCTTGAGGCTCTCGGGAACCTGGGCGGACACGATACGCTGCGCCAGGCCCTCGGCGATCGCGGTCTTGCCCACCCCCGGCTCGCCGATGAGCACGGGGTTGTTTTTCTTGCGCCGTGACAGCACCTGGATGACGCGCTCGATCTCCTTCTCGCGGCCGATCACGGGATCCAGCTTGGCCTCGCGCGCGAGCTGCGTGAGATCGCGTCCGAACTGATTGAGCGCGGGCGTCTCCGGCCGCTCCTCGCGCTCGCCTGACGGCGTGGCCGACGGGGTACCGCCGAGCAGCTTGAGCGTCTCCTCGCGCACGCGCTTGCGGTCGACGCCGAGCTCCAGCAGCACCTTCGCCGCCACGCCTTCGCCCTCGCGGATCAAGCCGAGCAGGAGGTGCTCCGTGCCCACGTAGTTGTGGCCGAGCGAACGCGCTTCTTCGACGGCCAGCTCCAGCACGCGCTTGGCCCGGGGGGTAAACGGGATCTCGCCGATCGTCATGGTGCCGCCCGCGGCGCTCACCATGTTCTCGACCTCTTGCCGGATGCGCTCGAGGTCGAGGCCGAGGTTGTTGAGCACGGTTGCCGCGATGCCCTCGCCCTCGCGAATCACGCCCAGCAGCAGGTGCTCGGTGCCGATGTAGTCGTGCTGGAGGCGCGCCGCCTCTTCGCGTGCTAGATAGATGACCTTGCGGACTCGCTCGGTGAATTTGTCGTGCATGACACGGCGACCGATGGAGCATCCACCGCAACGCGGGGACCTCCACGGCCTTCTCCTTCCTAAGGGTTAGTCTCCGACTCGCGCTCGGCGGCGGTCAAGCGCTCACGCACGAGCTGTGCACGAATGACATTCCGTTCGCCGGGCGTCAGCTCGGCGCCTGCATAACGTTGGAGATGACCCGGCTGGGTCAGGACGAGCAGCTCGTTCACGATCCGCAGAGGGCACAGCCCCGGCAATCCCAGCGCCACGCCGAGTCGTATCGCGGAGCACAGGTTGATGACCTCGCGCGCGTGCACCGAACGGCAATGGCGCAGCGTGCCGTACGCACGCCAGACCTTGTCCTCGATCTGGACCCGTGCGTCGCGCATCATGCGGTCGCGCGCTCGCTCCTCGGCGTCCATGATCTGCCGGGTCACGCGCTCGAGGCTCTCGATCGAGTCACGCTCGCTGCGGCCGAGCGTCGTCTGGTTCGAGATCTGGAACAAGTTGCCCATCACCTCGCTGTGTTCGCCGTACAGCCCCCGTACGCTCAACCCCACCTGCATCACGCCCTTCAGGACCTTCTGGATCTCGTCGAGCAGGACGAGCGCAGGCAGGTGGATGAGCACGGACGCCCTGAGCCCGGTGCCGGCGTTCGTCGGGCAAGCCGTCAGGTAGCCCATCTCGTCCGAGAACGCGAAGTCCAGGGACTGGTCGAGCTCGTCGTCCGCGGTGTCGGCCGCCGCCCAGGCGTCCGCGAGTTGGAACCCCGGCGCCATCGACTGCAGGCGCAGGTGGTCCTCTTCGTTGATCATCAACGACAGCCGCTCGTCGGGCGCCACCATGATCCCGCGCGGCCGCGCGCCGTCGCCCAGCTCGTGGCTCACGAGGTGGCGCTCGACGAGCACCTGCCGGTCGATGGCGCTCAGCTCGTTCATCGGCAGCAGCAGGCCGCCGTCGAACGACGGCGCCCGGAGTGCCGCCCCGCCCGCGCTCGCGAGCACGCCCTGCAGCTGCTCGTCGCGCGCGCGATGCGTGAACGGCACGTGGTCGAGGTTGCGCGCCAGCCGGATCCGGGTCGACAGCACCAAGTCGGCGTGAGGGCCCTCGCCCGTGAGCCACGGGCTCGTCCTCGCCATCAGCTCGTCGAAGCTCGCGGGACCCCGCGGGGCGCGACTCACGAGCCCCCCTCCGGACCGGTCGCGCTCACCTCGAGGCGCTTGATCTCGTCGCGGATCGCGGCGGCGTGCTCGAATTCTTCGCGTTCGACCGCGCGCTGCAGCTCGTCATGCAGTCGTTGGATCTGGCGCGAGCGCACGGCTCCCTCGCCGTCGCGCGCGGGCACCTTGCCGCGGTGACGCGTGTCGCCATGGATGCGCCGGAGCAACGGCCGCAGCTGGAACTGGAACGCGCTGTAGCACTCGGCGCAGCCGAGGCGGCCGGTCTCGCGGAACGCCGAGTACAGCAGCCCGCAGCGGGGGCATTGGATGCGCCCGACCCGCTCCTCGTCGGAAGAGGTCATGGTGTCCACCATTCCGGCCAGGAGATCCGCGATGTCGAACTTGTGCGCGGTCGCCGACGCCTGGAGTCCCTTCTCCTCCGCGCAGCGCTCGCACACGTGGATCTCGGTCATCCGGTTGTCGTGGATTTCCGTGAAGTGCACGGTCGCGGGGTTCTTCCCGCACACCTGGCAGAGCATCGAGGCCCCTTCAGTTCACCGGCACCAGCCGGCCGAGGTCCAGCCGCAGCACCCGGTCGGCCAGCGCCGCAAGTCTATCATTGTGTGTCACGACGACGAACGTCTGATGCCGCTCTCGTGCCAGCGATGACACAAGGTCGTGAAGCGCGTGCGCCGACGCCGGGTCGAGGTTTCCGGATGGCTCGTCCGCCAACACCAGCTCCGGCGAACCGACGAGCGCCCGCGCCACCGCCACCCGCTGCGCCTCTCCTCCCGACAGCTCGGCGGGGCGATGCGCCCAGCGGCTCTCGAGCCCGGTCGCTCGCAGGGCTTCGCGCGCCCGCTCGCGACCGTCACCTGGGTTTTCGCCCGCCAACAGCAGCGGCATCATCACATTTTCCTCGGCGGTGAATTCGGGGAGCAGATGGTGAAACTGGAAGATGAACCCGAGCCGCCGTGCGCGGAAGCCGGCGATCTCGGCCGGGGACATCGTATCGAGCCGGCGACCATTCACTTCGATGCTTCCCTCGTCAGGATGGTCGAGCGTGCCCAAGACGTTGAGCAGAGTACTTTTACCGGCGCCGGAGGTACCGACGATCGCCACGATCGAGCCGCGGACGACCTCCAGATCGAGCCCTTGTAGGACCGGCAGGATCCCCGTCGGGGTGGTGTACGATTTGCGGATGCCGCGCGCCACCAGCACCGCCCTCGGCTCCATAACCGGCGTCGTTCGAGTGAATTGCATGGCCGGCCTTTCAATCTGCATCACGCCGTCCGCCGGATCGCTTCGACCGGATCCAGCCGCGACGCGCGCCAGGCCGGGTACGAGGCCGCGACCAGGCACAGCGCGAACGTGGCCGCGATCACGGCGACGAAGTCGCCCCACTCGGGGCGGACCGGGAGCCGCTCGATGAAGTAGACGTCGCCGGGGAGCCGCACGAACGGATACCGCTGGAGCACCGCGATGAGCAGGCCGCCCAGCGTCAGGCCGAGCGCTGCCCCCAGCCCGCCGATGAGCAGGCCCTGATAGAGGAACACGCGCAGCACCGTACCGTCCCGGGCCCCCAGCGACTTCAGCACGCCGATGTCGCGCCGTTTCTCGAGCACCACCATGAACAGCGTGCTCACGATGTTGAACGCGGCGACGAGCACGATCAGCGCCAAGATCACGAACATCACCGCCTTCTCGAGCTTCATCCACGTGAACAGGTTGCGGTTCAGCTCGATCCAGTTGTTCGCGCGCAGTCCCTTCAACCCGAGAGACGCCAGCAGCCTCATCCCCACGACGGGGGCGTCGAACATGTCCCGCACGCGCACCTCGATCCCGGTGACCGACTGACCCAGCCCGAAGAACTCCTGCGCCGTCGGAATCGCCGTGAAACCGAGGCTCGAGTCGTAGGTGTAGAGGCCCGACTGGAACACACCCACGAGCCGAAACGGCTTGAGTCGCGGGGCAAATCCAAGCGCCGATCCCGGGTCTCCCGTCAGCGTCGCGACGAGCACTTCGTCGCCCACTCGCGCGTCGAGATGCGCCGCGAGCTCCGAGCCGAGCACGATGCCCGGACGACCTCCGGCCGTGCGCACGGGGATCGAATCGAGCGATGGCCGGATGTTTCGCCCGACCGTCGTGACCGAGCGCTCCGCGGCGAGGTCCACCCCCTTGACGATCAGACCCTCCGTGTAGCCGTCGTGGAACGCCATCGCCTTGACGTACGTGAACGGCGCGACGCCGACCACGTCGGGGTCCTGGCGCAGCTTGGCGACCAGCTCCTCGCGCCGAGCGATGCCCGACGACGTCGTGCCGAGGATCACGACGTGGGCGTCGGTGCCGGCGATCCGCGTTTGGATCTCGTTCTCGAACCCGTTCATCACCGCGAGCACGGTGACAAGCGCCGCCACGCCGAGCGCCACGCCGCCCACCGAGATCGCGCTGAGCAGCGTCACGAACGTGCTGCGCCGCCCGCTCCGCAGGTAGCGGACGGCGACCCACAAGGGCACGTTCACGATCGCGACGCTTTCGGACTCGGCGCGTCGTCGCCGACGTCCTCGGGCTCGTCGCCGATCTCGGCGCGCCCCTCCTCGGGGCGAAGCTGCGGAAACAGGATCACGTCCCGGACCGAGCGCGAGTCGGTCGCCAGCATTGCCAGCCGGTCCACCCCGATACCCACTCCGCCGGTCGGCGGCATACCGTACTCGAGGGCGCGCACGTAGTCCGTGTCCATGACCTGCGCCTCCTCGTCGCCGCCCGCGCGTCGCGCCATCTGGTGATCGAACGCCGCCTCCTGAGCCCGCGGGTCGTTTTGCTCCGAGAACGCGTTCGCAAGCTCCATGCCCACCACGAACAGCTCGAACCGCTCGACCACCGCTGGATTCGAGCGGCTGGCACGTGCCAGCGGCGACGTCTCGACCGGGTAATCCACCACGAGCGTCGGTTGTCGAAGCTTCGGCTGGACCAACTCGCCGAACAGGGTGTCCAGCAGCACGCCCGCACCCGCGTCGGGGCGGGTCTCCACGTGGTGCCGCCGCGCGTGACCCTGCAGCTTCGCTTGATTCAGGTCGTGCACGGATTCGCCCACCGCTTCGCCCACCGCGTCCAGCATCGACAGCCGTCGCCACGGCGGGGTGAAGTCCAGCGACTCGCCCTGGTACGTGACGTGCGGACCGCCCGTCGCGCTGACGATCGCGTGAGCGACGAGTGCCTCGGTGAGCGTCATCATGTCGAAGACGTCGGCGAACGCCTGGTAGAACTCGAGCATCGTGAACTCGGGATTGTGCGAACGGTCCATGCCCTCGTTGCGGAAGTCACGCGAAAACTCGAACACCCGCTCGAGTCCGCCGACGATCAGTCGCTTGAGGTAGAGCTCGTTCGAGATCCTGAGGTACAGGTCCATGTCGAGCGCTTGATGCCGGGTCACGAACGGCCGCGCAAACGCGCCGCCATAGAGCGGCTGCAGCACCGGCGTCTCGACCTCCAGAAACCCCTTGCCCTCCAGGAACGCGCGCAGCGCGGCGACGAGCCGCGACCGGCGGCGGAACGTCTCGCGCACCTCGAGGTTCATGAACAGGTCGGCGTAGCGCTGCCGGAAACGCGTCTCCGGGTCCCGAAGGCCGTGCCATTTCTCGGGCAAGGGGCGCAGCGACTTCGCCAACAGCTCGAGCCCGTCGACCCGCACCGTGATCTCGCCCGTGCGCGTGCGGAACAGCGGCCCCTCGACCCCGATCCAATCCCCGACGTCGAGCAGCTCGTAGTGCGCGAACCGCTCGCCGAGATGATCCTGTCGGAAGTAGAGTTGAATCTTGCCCGTGGCATCGAGCAAGTGCGCGAACCCCGCCTTGCCGTGGCCCCGCAGCGCCATGATGCGGCCGGCGATCGACACGCGCGCTCCGGGCTCCGGGGTGACGGCGTCGCCCCGGACCAACAGCTCTGCGATCGAGTGCGCCGGCTCGAAACGATACGCATACGGCGACACGCCGAGCGCGCGCCAGCGCTCGAGCTTCTCACCTCGCTGGCGCTTGAGCTCTTCCAGGGACATTGGGGGCCTTTCGATCGCGCGACCGGAGGGGATCCATCGCCGATTTGCTCGCGGGAAGATAGAGGAACCCCCGCCCGATCCCAAACTTGAGACCGCGCCCGCGAGGCGGCGTCAGCGGCGTGTCGTGGATTCGTGCATCGTCTCGATCGAGCGCTTGTCGCCCGCCGTGTCGACCGGAATCGGGTATTGCCCGCTGAAGCACGCGTGGCAGAAGCGAGCGCCGTCCCGCTCGCACGCGAGCAACCCCTCGAGTGACAGATACCCCAGCGAATCGACGCCGAGGTAGTCGCGGATCTCGTCGACGGACTTGAGGCTGCCGATCAGCTCGCGCTTGCACGGCGTGTCGATGCCGTAGAAGCACGGATGCGACACGGGCGGCGACCCGACGCGGAAGTGCACCTCTCGCGCGCCGGCGCGGCGGATCGCCCCCACGAGCTTGCGGCTGGTCGTGCCGCGCACGATCGAGTCGTCGACCACGACGACGCGGCGACCGTCCAGGATCTCGCGCACGGGATTGAACTTGATGCGCACTCCGGTGTCGCGGTCGCTTTGCTGCGGCTGGATGAACGTGCGTCCGACGTAGTGGTTCCGGATCAGTCCCAACTCGAACCGGATGCCCGAGGCCTCGCTGTATCCCAGCGCGATCGAGTTGCTGGAGTCGGGCACGCTGATCACGACGTCCGCCGCGGCGGGCTGCTCGGCCGCGAGCCGATGGCCGATGCGCCGCCGGATGCGGTCCACCCCGTCCCCGAACACGCGGCTGTCGGGGCGCGAGAAATAGATGTGCTCGAAGATGCATTGCTGCGTCGGCGACGCCGGCTCGAGCGCCTGGCGCGACTGCATGCCGTGCGGGTCGATCCGAACCAGCTCGCCGGGCTCGATGTCGCGCGTGTACTCGGCGCCGACCAGGTCGAGCGCGCACGTCTCGCTCGCGACGACGTAGCCGTCGCCCAGGCGGCCGACGCACAGCGGCCGCACGCCGTGCGCGTCCCGCATCGCGAGCACCGCATCGCCCGTGAGCACGACGAGCGCGTACGCGCCGCGCACCTGTCGCGCCGCCTCGACGAGCGCGTCCACGGTGTGGTCTGCGGCCGACAGCGCCATGAGGTGCAGGAAGATCTCGGTGTCGAGCGTGGTCTGGAAGATCGAGCCCGACCCCTCGAGCCCGGCGCGCAGCTCGCGGGCGTTGACCAGGTTGCCGTTGTGCGCGAGCGCCAGATGCCCGCCGCGGTAGACGACGTGCAGCGGCTGGGTGTTCTCGAGCGTCACGCTGCCGGTCGTCGAGTAGCGATTGTGCCCGATCGCGAGATTCCCCGGCAGGCGTTGGAGCGTGGCGTCGTCGAACACATCCGAAACCAAACCGAGGCCCTTGTGCGTGTGGAATGCGCCCGCGGCGTCGCAGGCGGCGATCCCGGCCGACTCCTGGCCCCGATGCTGCAACGCGTGGAGCCCGAGCCCGACGACCGCCGCCGCGCGCGGCACGCCGACGGCCGCCACGACTCCGCACTCCTCGTGCCAGCCCTTGTCGGGACTCCAGCCGTTCATGCTCCACCTCCGTGCATGGCATCCGCCGCGGGGTCGATCCACGGCGGCTCGGCCGACGCGACGTCGAGACGGGACTCCTGGGACCAGGGGTTGCACAGCAACCCGTGACGCGCGTCGCGTACCCGCGTCAGCTCGCGGGCGGACGCCGCCGCGTCGACTCCCGTGGCAAAGCGTAGCATCCACAGCACGCCTTCGCGCACCTCGACGTTCTCGCCCGTCTCGTGCCGCCACCAGCGTTCCGCCGCGGCGCGGCGCTCCGAACCCCGCTCCCATACCAGCACGCGCACCGCATCCGACGGACCGGGCAGCGGATCGGCGGCGGCCACGCGAAGGCTGCAACGCTCTTTGTGGGGATTGTAGAACTGACTCGAGGCGTGGAGCAGCCGCTCGACATCCCTCTGCGCCCGTCCGGACCCGGTGATCTCGACGAGGCGGACGCGTCCGAGCTCGAGCAGCCCGCGGCCCGACCCCAAGCGAGCGCGCGCCACGGCGAACGCCGACACCGCCTCCGGATCGTCCGCGCGCAGCTCGATCCAGGCTTGCACCACGCCCCGCGTTCCGACCTGCACGCTCATGTCTCCACCAAGTGACCGCGCAGCGCTTCGAAGAACACTCGCCCCGGACCCCCACCGTCGGCCTCGCCGCCCGCCGGCAAGCGCGACGTCCACGCCACCTGAGCCTGCGCCACCGCGCCACGCGACGGGGCCCGCTCCGGATGCGGCATCATTGCCAGCACGTTGCCGCGCCGATTGCACACGGCGGCGGCGGCGGCTTCCGAGCCGTTCGGCAGGTCCGGAAACGCCGCGGCGACGTCGCCCGTCGCCGTCGCGTAGCGCAGCGGCACTTGGCCGGAGCGCGCCAGAGCCGCCATGCGCCCCGGCGCACCGGTGAAGCGGCCCTCGCCGTGGGCGACCGGCAACGGCAGCCACGTCCCCGGCGCGAGGCCGCGCGTGAAGATGCATGGCGAGCTCTCGACGCGCACCCGCACCCAGCGCGCGTAGTATCCGCCGCGCCGTTCCATGCGATTGCGCGCGAGGGCCAGCTCGGTCCCACCGCCCCCCGGGACGAGCCCCGCCTCGACGAGCACCTGGGCGCCGTTGCAGATGCCGAGCACCGGCTTGCCGCGCTCCGCCTCTTCCGCGAGCACCTCGATCAACGGGTCCTTGGCCGCCAGCGCTCCGCCCCGCACGCGGTCTTGATACGAGAATCCGCCGGGGAGGACGTAGCCCTGGTAGTCGCGCAGCTCCTGCGCGCGCCGCGTCCAGCGGAAGATCTCGGCCTTGAGCTCCGCCCGCTCGAGCGCCCACACGGTCTCGGTCTCGCAATTCACGCCCGGCAGCTGCAGCACCGCGATGCGCGCCGTCATGCCTCGAGATCCTCGTTCCACAATCGATCGAGCGGCGCCGCGGCGGCCGCGCGCAGCGCCGCCACCTCCCACTCCACCGACGGCGTCGCGGAGCGGAGGCGCAGTCGCCCGTCGCCAGTGACGCAACCGACCGGCCAGGCGCCGAGGCCGCGCTCGGAAGCCGCCTGCTGCAGCGGCGCCACGCCGTCCGGAACGGCGGCGAACACGATCCCCGGTGCCGCGGCGAACAGCGCGATCTCGGGCGCGACGTCGAGCGCGCCCACCTCGACCTCCGCGCCGAGCCCCGCCTCCGGGGCGCCAGCAAGAAGCATGTCCACGATCGCCATGAGCCGCCCGCCGCGCGATGGGGCGTGCGCGGCGATCGCCCACCCCTCGCGCGCGGCATCGACCGCCAGGCGCTGCAACCGGGCCTCATGCTCGAGGACGAGCGGCGGCGGCCCGCCGTCGGTGCGTCCGAGACACACCCGCTCGTAGTCCGATCCTGCCAGCGACTCGCCGCGCTCACCAACCCACACGAGCTCGAGACCCGACCTCGTCACCGCCAGGGGCACGGCGCGCGCGACGTCGTCGATGACGCCCGCGCACAAGACGATAGGCGTCGGCGGAATCGAGCGGCCGCCGCTGTGGTTGTAGAGGCTGACGTTGCCGCTGACGAACGGCAGCGGCGCCTCGGGCGCGGCGAGCCCGCCGAGCGCGGCCGCTGCCTCCGCGAGGCCGTCGATCGTGTCCTCCAGGTCGCCCATCACCGCCG
>JACXTT010004262.1_pt1 | contig 21316 bp, 16 predicted proteins | sample 9270951 | NCBI WGS metagenome assembly JACXTT01 (sample SAMN15532306, study PRJNA645909) | rock metagenome | isolation source: weathered quartz diorite | place: Puerto Rico | collected 2017-06-21
ACGGGCTCGAACTATTATAACTTCGAGCTGAACCACAGCTTCCTCAACTATTGTTGCACCGCGCCGCAGCCTGGCTCCGGATACGCGCAAGCTGTCATTACTTCCGACCCGTTATTCGTCGATCTGGCTGCCGCCAATCTCCGCCTCAAATCCAATTCTCCCTGCATTAACACCGGCAACAATGCTTCTGTGACCAGCTCAACGGATCTGGACGGCCACCCGCGCATTATCGGCGGGACAGTGGAGATGGGGGCTTACGAGTTCGTTCCTTCGCCGGTGATGCGGATTGCGCCGGGCAGCCCAAATCTCACGTTGGCCTGGCCGCTGTGGGCCAGCAACTTTGTGGCGCAGGCAGCCGGGGCTCTGCCCATAAGCTCCGGTGGCTGGTCGAATGTGACGGCAACAGTGAGCCAGACTGCGAGCGAAAACGTTGTGACTGTGCCTCCAACTAATGCGGTGAAATTCTTCCGGCTATTCCTTCCGTAGCTGAAAACATGAATAAAGCCAAAACGGCCCGAGTAGCTGTCACGGGGGGACCTGCGAAAAGGACCCGACGCTCCCTCGTTGGGAGTTTGAGTTCTGCGCAGGCTAGTCCCGGCGGGACGAGTGAGATCCCAGTGTGCTTTTCCTTCGGGACGCGCGTTAGCAATCTGCTCGCTTCCGGTTTGATTCTTTTGGGTTCAAGCACGTGTTTTGCTGCCATTCATTATGTCGATGCCAGTAGCAGCATTCCGGTCCCTCCATATACTTCCTGGGCGACGGCGGCTAACGCGATCCAGGACGCAGTCGATGCTTCATCACCCAACGACGAAATCATCGTAACGAACGGGACGTATGCCACAAAAGGGCGGGCGCTTTCCGGGACGATGACGAATCGGGTGTCGATCACCAACGGAGTCTATCTGCACAGTGTGAATGGTCCGCAATTAACGATCATTCAAGGTTATCAGGTACCCGGCATAACGAATGGAGATGGCGCGATCCGATGCGTTTTGCTTTCCGGCCCTGGCAGCCTGGCGGGCTTCACGCTGAGCCAGGGGGCAACCCGAACGAATGGGAGTTACGTTTTCGAGCAAAGCGGAGGCGGTCTATGGCTTTCAGGTGGCAACGTCACAAATTGTATAATAGTTGCAAACGCATCCGGGGGCAGTGGTGGCGGAGCCTATCAAGGGGGAGCCAGTGGGCTGTTGAGTCATTGTATTCTCGGTAATAATTTTTGCTCGAGCCTGGTGGCTTCGAACTTGGGCGGAGGGGCAGCCTGGTGCAGCCTCGAGAGCTGCACGGTCACAAACAACCGCGCGCCGTCGGGAGGCGGGTTGGGGGTGTGCATCGCGAATAATTGCACGATCAGCGGAAACTCCGCGACCAATGGTGGCGGGGTGGCGTATGGCAACATCACCAATTGCACCGTCAGTGGAAACGCAGGCGGTAGTGGCGGCGGCACGTATAATGTGAACGCATATTCATCCACGATCCGCGGCAACTGGGCGACAAATGGAGGCGGTGGCTACGGCGGAGGATTTGTTGATAGCACCGTAACAGGAAACTTCGCCACGAACGGTGGAGGCGCTTATTCAAGCTTTGCTCTGAGAAGCACGATTTCAAGCAACTCAGCCGCCAATGCGGGCGGTGTTTTCGGTGGGACACTCGCGCTTTCATTTGTAACGGGCAATTGGAGCACCAATTATGGTGGCGGTATGTACGGCGGCACCGCGAACAACTGTTTGTTCGTCGGCAACGTTGCTACCAATGGCGGCGGCATATATACGGGCACGCTTACGAATTGCACGATTTCAGGCAACTCTGCGATAAATGGCGGCGGCGCACATTCGGCCACGCTGCAGAACTGTATCATCTATTTTGACTCTGGAGCATCCGGCCCAAATTACGTGAGTGGAAACTTCGATCACTGCTGCACAACACCCTTGCCCGGCAGTGGAAGCGGAAACATTAGTGGCGATCCGCTGTTCGTGAACGCCGCTGCCGGAAACTATCATCTGCAGACAAACTCGCCTTGCATCGATGCTGGAAACAATGCGTGCATCTGCGGTGGATTGGATTTGGATGGTAATCCACGGTTCAATGGTTTGGTGGATATCGGTGCTTACGAGTCCCAGACCCCGCTGCGGCCTTCAATTAACGTGCAGCCGGCGAATGTCACAGTGACCGAGGGCTCAAATGCAACCTTCAGTGTGAGCGCATCAGGAACACCTCCGCTGAGCTATCAGTGGAGCGAGAAAGGTTCGCCGCTGGTATGGGGCACAAATGCATCGATGACATTGACCAATGTCAAGCTCAGCCAATCGGGCAACTATTATTCCGTGCTCGTCACCAACGTGGCCGGCTCGACCAACAGCACGAATGCGTATCTCACCGTCAATCCGGCACCAGTCCATGCGACGCATTATGTCAATGCAAGTGGCTCCAATCCGACATTCCCGTATTCAAGCTGGGCGACTGCGGCGTTGACCATTCAGGACGCGGTGGACTCCGCTATTGCCGGTGACGAGATTATCGTTACCAACGGTTTATACGCCAGTGGGGGCAAAGCCGTTTTCGGAGCGATGACGAATCGGGTGGCCGTCGATAAGGGACTCTTCGTGCACAGTGTTAACGGCGCGGCGGTTACAATTATTAAAGGGCAGTCCATCCCTGGCACAACGAACGGCGATGGAGCCATTCGATGCGTTTATCTGACGAATGGCGTGACCCTAGCAGGTTTCACTCTGACCAACGGCGCTACGCGCAGTGTGAACGGGGACTACTTCCGCGAACAAAGCGGCGGCGGTGCATTTTGTGAATACGGCTCCCCCCCGGCAACTATTTCGAGTTGTGTTATCGTGGGAAATTCGAGTGCCGGCGAGGCGGGCGGCGTTTATTCAGGAACGGTGAGCAACTGTGTCCTTTGGGGAAATTCTGCTTTGAACGGAGGGGCAAACGCCGAGGGAACCCTGAACAGTTGTACAGTCATCAGCAATCGGGCGAATTCCGGGGCGGCAAGCTACTTCGGCACTCTGAATAATTGCCTGGTTACTGCCAATGTGGCAGGTCCGTATAATACGTACTCCGGAGGCATCATTTATGGTTGGACTCTCAATGGGTGCACGGTTGTCCGCAACTCGGGGGTCGCAGGGTTGGGCTACTATGCTGGGCACAGCGGAGTTTCCACCACTTTCAACAACTGTATTGTCGTGGATAATGACGGCGGGAATGGCACCATGCTCTGTTATTTCGACCATAGTTGCACGAGCCCCGATCCGGGATCCGGAACCGGCAACATCACCGATCCGCCTCTGTTTGTGGATGAGAACGGTGGCGATTTCCACTTACAGCCAGGCTCTCCCTGTATTGATACGGGGAGCGATATCAATGCCTTTGGCTCGACAGACCTGGATGGGAATCCACGCGTTGTGAATGGCACAGTCGATATGGGGGGTTATGAATTTCAGACACATGGACGCAGATACGTGGACTTAAACAGCGCCACGCCGGTTCCCACCTACAATAGCTGGGCCACTGCGGCTGTAACCATCCAGGATGCCGTGGATGCGGCGTTGCCGAACGATGAGATCATCGTCACCAACGGCATTTACGCCACCGGCGGGCGCGCACTGACCGGCACCATGACAAATGCCGTGGCGTGGGATAAGCCGCTGTTTGTTCACAGCGTGAACGGCGCGGCGGTTACGATTATTCAAGGACAATCGATCCCGGGCACGACGAACGGGGATGGCGCCATCCGCTGTGTGTATCTGACTAATGGAGCCAGTCTCTCCGGTTTTACCTTAACTAATGGCGCCACGCGAAACGCAGGGGATTTTAGCCGCGAGCAAAGCGGCGGCGGAGTTTGGTGTGAATCAGCGACGGCGGTGATCTCAAACTGTGTGATAATGAACAATTCGGCATCAAGCGATGGCGGCGGAGTCTATTCTGGAACCGTGAATTGCTGCATCGTGAACAACAACTCCGCTGGATACGGTGCTGGGGTAGCTTACGGGAACCTAAACAATTGCACGGTGAGCGGCAATTCAGCAATAGACGGCGGAGGTTGTTATTTGGCTACGGCGAACAATTGCCTGGTGAGCAGCAACTTCTCCAGCGGGTCCGGTTTCGGCCCCAGTGGGGGCACTTATGGGGGGACCCTGAACGGCTGCACGATCGTTGGCAACGTCGGCGGAGCGTACGGCTACTATTCTGGCCATAGCGGAGTCGCATGCACTCTGAACAACTGCATCGTCTATTACAATAGCTCCGCTAATTACCAAATCTACTTTGGGTTCGTCTCTCTGAACTATTGTTGTACGACGCCTCTGCCTGGTTCCGGCAGCGGCAACATTGCCGACCCGCCGCTCTTTGTTGACCAAGCGGCAGGCAATTTCCACCTGCAGCCAGGGTCTCCTTGTATCGATACGGGAAGCGACACTTATTCCACGGGATCGACAGATCTGGATGGGAATCCGCGCGTTGTCAATGGAACCATTGATATGGGAGCTTATGAATTTCAAGCCGGCTCAGGGGGCCGGCCCTCCCTTAGAATTTCTCTGTCGGGCCAGGACATAACCCTGGCCTGGCCGCTATGGGCCAGCAACTACCTGCTTCAGGAGGCCGTTTCGTTCTCGACCACATGGACAACTAATCACTCAACTCCGACGGCTACGAACAACGAGAACGTCCTCACCATCTCGCCTGACAGCGCGGCTCAGTTTTATCGCCTGAACAAATGATAGGTGGGCGGTCTTCCCAGGTTTCATTCAGTCGCGCTCTCGAAACAGTAATTGCCTGACCCGATGACGAAAACGGCGCGGCCATTTTCCATCTTGAGTAATTTGATGCTTTTTGACTGCACGGCGGGTTTGTCGCCCTCGTTGACGCTTTTCATCCTACTGGCTGGCAGATAGACGGTGGCGGTTGTGTTAACCGGGATACTGATGATCCAGCGAAAGGCGCCTGTGCTTGTTTTCTTCTTCCATTCGCTCCTGATCAGGCCGTAGGGTGACCGATGTGTGGCCCGGACAAAACTCACTCCTCGCACCGGTTCGCAACGCATGACGATGTGTTTGAAGCCCGGTTGGTCCGCATCCACCTTGATGCCGGCGAGATACTCGTAAAGCCAGGTAACGAGATCGCCGATATGCATACTGTGATTGGCGGAGCTCATGCCGGCCTCGGCCACATCAGGATCCCAGAGCTCGGCAGTGTCGCCATTCCAGAGTTCCCAGATGGTGGTCGCACCCTTGTCGAGCATATAACCCAGGCTGGGGTACGAAGTTTGATTAACAATGGCGTAGGCGACATCCGGACGTCCATTATCCGAGAGCACGCGGAGCAACCATTGGCCACCAATGATTCCAGTTCCAATATGCTGCTCGGAGTCGCGTGAGATCTTGTTTACCAACCAGTCGAACATGCGTTGATGTTCGTTCGACGGCACAAGACCAAAGGCGAGGGGCAACACGCAAGAGGTCTGGGAGCCATTGTCGTATTGACCGTCTCGCTTGTTGAAAAAGCGTCGATTGAACGCCCGCTTCACGATGGCTGCTTGTTTCGCGTACATCGCCGCATCTGCGTGCCTGCCCAGCCAGGTTGCGTAGCGAGCCATCAATCGCACGTCGTGGTACCAGTAGGCGGTAGCTAGTAGCGGTTTTATGGTTTTACGGTTCGGATCCCTTGAATGAATGAGTTTCGGATCCTCCGGCGGTACACCCCAGTCTCCGTACGAGTCACGAGAAATGATGCCATTAGTGACAAAACGGGTCATATACTGGAGCCATCTGGCCATGCTGGCATAGTGGCTTTCGATGATTCCAATGTCTCCGTATTGGTCATGGAGCATGCCGGGAACCAGCACTGTTGTGCTCGGCCAAACAACATCCTCAGGACAAATGGGCCAATAGGGCGGGCAGATGTCCGGCATGCTGCCATTTTCCTTCTGGGCGTCCTCCATATCCAAAAGCCATTTGGAGTAAAAAGCCGCCGTGTTGAATATGTACGTTTCGCCCCTGGATTCTGCCCCGCGATCACCCAGCCAACCTTGGCGCTCGTCGCGTTCGGCGCAATCCACCGGAATGCTCCGGTAATTACTTCGCAAGGTCCACCGGACGCTCTTGTAGATGCGGTTCAAAAGGCCGTTCGAGCATTCAAATTCGCCCGCGCTCTCCAAATCATCGTGAACCACAAGACCAACCAGCGAGGAGGCATCGGGTTGGCCAGGGTACCCCCTTACCTCGACATACCGAAAGCCGTGGCAAGTGAAGCGAGGTTCGTAGAATTCGGTTCCATTGCCTTTTAGGATGTACGTGTCCGTCGCTTCTGCGGAACGAGCGTTTCGAGTATCTGCGAGACCGTCAGGGCTCAACGCTTCCGCGTGGCGCAACGACACCCAAGTGCCACGCGGACCGGTCACCTTGAGTCGGCACCAACCAGCGAAATTCTGGCCAAAGTCGAAAACATAAACCCCGGGCTTTGGTTCACTGATGTCTCGCGGTTTCAAGGTTTGGGTTACTCGGATTGGTTCAGCGCTTTGGGCCGAGAGCACGCCGCCTGGAGGATCGGCTAATTCCGCTTGCTGCCATTTGGAATCGTCGAAACCAATTTCGCACCATCCGTCCAGTTCCATGCGAGCGTCGTATTCCTCCCCATCGTATTCATTGTTGGCGCGAATGGGGCCCTCGGTGCTGAGCCTCCAGTGTTCGTCGCTGATTATTTCCTCAGATCCACCGTTGTCATAATCGACTTGCATTTGGAAGAGGAGTTTTGGGAACCCGTAAGACACTGTTTCCGTTGGCACGCGGGACCGAGGCGCATAGAAACGGCCATTGCCCAACATGATCCCCGCAGCATTGGTTCCGGCGCGCAACTCCTTTGTTACATCAAAGGTAATGTAGCAAACGCGCTTGGAATAATCGGTCAGCGGTGGCGACAAAACATCAGTCCCGACCTTTTTGCCGTTGAGATAGAACTCAAACAGCCCCAGGCCGCAAACACGGGCGGTGGCACGGGCTATTTTCCCTTGCATCACGAACTCACGCCGCAGCATCCGGGCGGCCAAGCGCCTTTCGCCGGGTGTGCTGATTTCGCCCCACGGTCCGGTGCCTGCGGCTCCAAGTTGTCGGGCGCTCACCCACCCGGTCTCATCAAATTCCATGTCTTTCCAGCCAGCTATCTCGACGTTCGAGGATTTCCAATCCCCGGCTGTCGCAATCAGCAGAGGCTCGCCGCGCTCAAACTCGACCCGCAGCCAGGCGATGAATCCGGCGGGGTTCGGGTCATCCTCCCAATCAACGTTCTCCGCCGAAGCGGCAATGAGGTTTGTTCCGGCACGCACAAGGCTTGTTACTTCAAACTGTGCAGCCATGCGGTGACTGTTGGCTGCGCCGGCATGCTTGCCGTTGATGAACACTTCGCTTTTACTGTCGGCGGCTAAGAGACAAGTCGCGGTCCTCACCACCCGGTGCGGATCTATGTCGAAAGAGCGCCTGAAATAGCGCGCAGCGATAGGGGCCGAAACCTCGGGTTTCCCCTCCGGGAACCAAATCCATTGTGCACCTTGGAGAGCAGGCTTCGAGGATTTGTTCTGTGCCTCATCCAACCCGATCCACTTGGCGTGCCAGTCGGCTGGTTTGAGCAACCCCATGCGCCAATGTGCGGGCTTGCTCCAGCCGGATGCTTTGCTTTGTTCGTCCCATGTGCGGACTTTCCAGAAGCAATCCTCACCCGAGACCAGTGTCGCTCCGGCGTAAGGAACATGAATGGATTGGCTCGAATGCAGCCGTCCGCTGTCCCACAGATTTCCTTCGCTCGCTTCGAGCTTGCTTCGGTTATTGGCAACTAGGATTTGGTAGGCAATTTGCCGCTGCCCGCGAGCAGTCTCGTCGGTCGTTTGCAAAATCCAGCTCAGTCGCGGGTGGGCAGTCTCAATGGCAATAGGGTCGCTGAGATATTCACATCGTAGTTCTATGGGGGCGAGGGTGCTGGAATCAGCGCCAGTACTGTCCAACTCAACCAAGGCAAGAAATGCTCCCGAGATGTAGAGACGGCAACAACCCCATACAAGCCCACGCGCGACGGAGCGTTTGCGGATAGCCTCGAGTCGTGTTTCAAGCAACATCGGTAGGAGAAATACCCGACTTTGAATTAGAACTGAAGGAAATTGAGCTCCGATGGAGGCTAAGGCCACTCTTCGCACCTAACCGTTTCCATCTAACGGTTTGCAGTGGTTCGGGCCAGAAATGTGCGAGGACATTGCTCTCCTTTGTTTTCGTTGCCTCCGATAAAACTACTCTGGTTTTCTGCCCCCGGGTTCCTCAGGCGGTCTTCCATGTTTCCGATTGGATGAGCCTTTGCAGACCGCGGGGCAAATCATGCGCGGGCTGCCAGCCCAGGCCGTGCAATCGTGAGGCATCAGCTACCACATACCCCAGCGGGTCCACAGCCGGCGGATTGAGTTCCTCAATAAGGTCAGGCTTGTCCAATATTTCCGCGAGGATCTGGGCAATTTGCCGCACGCTCACGCCAATTCCAGTCCCGAGGTTGATGGTGCCGTGGAATTTCTTCTCCAGAACCGTCAGGATTGCGGTAGCGAGGTCTTCGACGAAAATGTAGTCCTTAGTGCTATTCGGAGTTTTGAGCAAAATTTTCTCGTTTCGGGAGAGTTTCTGGATGATGGAGCTACATAAGCGCGAGGGATGTTCGCCCGGACCGTAGGGATAGAACACTCGACCCCAGCAGAAGACGAACTCGTGCTGCTCCGCATCCGCTTGCAGCGTGCGGCGCAACTCGTCTTTGCACTGCGCGTACGGGGTTGTGGGAGCGACGGGAGCGAGGTCTTCCGATAAGGGCTTATCGGAAATTTGATATTCCACGCATGTGCCCAGGCCGAAAATTTGGGTCGTGCCGGCTTCACGAATCCTCCGCAGGAAGCGGATGCTGCTTTCGAGGAAGCGAAAATTCTCCGGGGATTCCAGGTAGATGGCAGGGGTGGTGATCCAGGCCATGTGCATACAGACCTCCGGGCCGAAGGCGGCGATGTCTTTCCATGGCGCATCGTCCAGTGTGCCGCGCAGCCAGGCGAGATTTTGGCTGGACCGCAAGTCTGTCGGGACCGATTCGCTCGGAATAATCAGGCTGGCGAGTTCGTGGCCACGGGCCAGTGCCAGCCGTGTGAAAGCCGAGCCGATGAAACCCGTGGGGCCGGTCAGCAAAATCTTCATCTCGGATTAGTTGATCGAAACCAGCAGCGGAAGATTCTTATCCCGCTGGGACACAACGGGGTTCGCGATGGGCCATTGGATTCCGACGCGCGGGTCATTCCACCGAATGCCGCAGGCAAGTTCAGGAAAATAAAACTCGGACATTTGATAAAAGACCTCGCAGTTATCGGTCAGGCATTGGAAGCCGTGCGCGATGCCGCCCGGCACATAGAGCGTGCGGCGGTTCTCGCCCGTGAGTTCAAAACCTTCCCACCGGCCAAAGGTGGGCGAATCGCGGCGCACGTCCACCAACACGTCGAAGATGGCTCCCACGGCGCAGCGGATGAGTTTGATTTCGGGCTTTGGGTCGGCCTGGAAATGCATTCCGCGAATCATGCCGCGCTTTCTGGTGAGTGTAAGGTTGCATTGCGGCCAGCGTGAGTTCAGGCCGTGGTCGGCAAATTCCGTCTCGCAATAGGTGCGCGCCAGGAAACCACGTTCATCTTCGCGTGGCTCAAGCTCGATGAGCCAAACTCCGGGCAACGCTGTTTTCGAAAATTTCATTTAAGTGTTTCTAACTACGGATGAACCTAGAGGAGAGACACTAATTGCACGAATTTTCACGAATCGATCCACAGGCACCGGAGTATCTGCTGTTTTGTGAGAATTCGTGAAATTCGTGTCGCCTGCTTCGCATCCATGTTCATCCGTGTCCATCTGTGGTGAGGGCTCAAACAACCTTCACCTTCGGTATTGGGATGATGAATTTGCCGCCGCGGTCGCGATAGGCCTTTTGTTGCGCCATAATTTCGTCCGCGAAATTCCACGTCAACAACAAGGTGTACGCGGGCTGGGCCTCAAGCAGTTTGTCAGCCGGCAAAATCGGAATGTGCGTTCCCGGGGTAAGGCGCCCCTGTTTGTAAGTGCTGCGATCGGCGACAAAGTCGAGCTGATCCTTGCCAACACCGCAAAAATTCAGAAGTGTGCTCCCCTTGGCGGACGCGCCGTAAGCCGCAACGCGCTGGCCCTCTTGCCGCAAGCGAGCGAGCAGGTCGCAGAGCGAGCGCTTGATGTCGAGCACCCGTTTAGCAAAGCCTTCGTAGTAGCCGAGCGAGGCGGCGCCTCGCCGCTCTTCCGCCTCCATCAGATTCGTGACCGAGGTTTCGACTGGAAAAGAGCCGGCATGACAGGCGAACAGGCGCAGCGAACCCCCGTGGATCGGTAGCCGTTCGACACGGAAGATTTGCAGTTCATGACGCTTGAATAACGGTTGAAGTGCCGTGACAGTGAAGTAGAAGACGTGCTCGTGATAGATGGTATCGAACTCGGTGTGCTCGATTAAATCGACTGCATAAGGAAATTCGAGAACGATTCGGCCTTGCGGTTTGAGCAGAGCCTTCAGGCCTGCGACGAAGTCGTTTGTGTTTGGAGCATGGGCGAACACGTTATTGCCGAGGACCACATCTGCCTGTTTTCCGGAAGAGGCCAGCTTCATGGCAAGATCTTTGCCGAAGAATTCGACGAGTGTTTCAATGCCTTTCTCGCGCGCTACTTCGGCAATGTTCGCCGCTGGCTCGATGCCGAGACATGGCACGCCGGCGCTCACGAAGTTCTGCAAGAGATAGCCATCGTTGCTGGCAATTTCGACGACCAAGTTTCCATGACTCAGCCCAAACTCCTCGATATAGCGTTCGGCGGCTTCCTTCGCGTGACGCAACATCAGTTCCGAGAATGAAGAGAAATAGAGATAGTCGGAAAATAACTGTACTGGAGGCACCAGATCCAGGATTTGCAACAGCCAGCAGGAATTGCACACAGCAAGGCGCAGCGGGAACTTCGGTTCCGGCTTCGACAGGTCTTCCTGGCGCAGCAGATTGTTGGCGAGTGGCTGCACGCCGAGGTCAAGAATAAGCTCGCCCCGTGAGTTGCCGCAGGAACGGCATTGAAATGGTTGGATCATCTCAGGGATCACCGAGTGAGGCAGGGATCATCTTGCCCACGGCAGCTCTTTTTTCCGTGCCGCCTCTACATACTCAGCTATCTGTCCAATTGAAAATTGCAGCATCTTGGAGCGTTGGTGCATATGTCGTTCATGATACCAGGCCATGGTCCTTTGAATGGCTTCTTTAAACCCCCAGGTCGGGTACCATCCTAGCAGAGCTCCGGCCTTTTCAATCGAAAGCGACAGCAAGGTCGCTTCATGCGGACTGGTTGGGTTCGACCCGTCCACCCATTCGCCTGGCCAGCCAGAGAGTATCTCCTGCACCAATCGGCGCACTGGCTGCCGCGCCGAAGGTTCCGGCCCGAAGTTGAAAGCGCCTACCAGTCGCGAAGTTTTTGGTTCCTGGCTTAGGCGAGCCGCCAGCCACAGATAGCCGCTAAGGCATTCCAGCACATGCTGCCAGGGCCGAACTGCGGATGGGTTCCGCACCAGGATGGGCTGCTTTTGGATCAAGGCGCGCACGCAGTCCGGCACGATGCGGTCCTGCGCATAGTCTCCACCGCCGATAACGTTGCCCGCCCGAACAGTTGCCACCGGCCCGAGGTTCGAGTTGGGGCTAAAGAAAGACTTGTTCCAAGCCTGCACGACCAACTCTGTGGCCGCCTTGCTCATCGAATAAACATCGTGCCCACCCAGCGGATCGTTTTCGCGATAAGCAAAATCCCATTCCCGGTTCTCGTAACACTTATCGCTGGTGATCACGATCAGAATGCAGGCCAGGTCTGCACGGCGCACGGATTCGAGCAGATTGGCCGTTCCAACGGCATTGGTCTCGAATGTTTCGAGAGGCTCGCTGTACGAGCGGCGGACGATTGGCTGCGCCGCCATGTGAAATATCACATCCGGCTGAATCCTTTTTACTCCCGACGCCAGCTCGTCGAGACGGCGAATGTCGCACTCTATTTCTCCCGCAAAGGCTTGTGGATGGATTATTTCGTGCAGGTTCGGATGAGTCGGCGGCGGCAGGCTCACGCCCCACACCGCTGCACCAAGTTGCTTGAGCCAAAGCGAAATCCAACCTCCCTTAAAGCCCGTATGGCCCGTGACGAGAACGCGTTTACCCTGATAGAAGCCGTTGAACATCTACCAGACTTTCCAGGGCGCCCGGCCGCTGCTCCACATATTGGTCAATAGCTGCTGCTCGCGGTAGGTGTCCATGCACTGCCAGAAACCGGAGTGCTGAAAGGCTGCGATTTGGCCCCCCGCTGCCAGGCGATTCAGCGGCTCCTGCTCGAGCACGGTGGTGTCATCCTTCAGATAGCTGTCTATCCGTTTGTCCATGACGAAAAATCCACCGTTGATGAACCCCGTTTCCCGCTCCGGCTTCTCGCGAAAGGCAACCACTTTCGAATTCTTGATATCAATGTCGCCGAACCGGCCGGAAGGTTGCACCGCGGTGATGGTCACGATTCTCTTCTGCGCTCGGTGAAAAGTGATGGAATCGTTGATATTGCTGTTTGTGACGCCGTCGCCATAGGTGAGCAGGAACGTGTCGTCCTCGATAAACTTCAGAGCGCGTTTGAGCCGGCCACCCGTCATCGTCGCCTGGCCGGTATCGACCAGCGTCACGCTCCAATCCTCCTCATCATGCTGGTTGTGGTATTTGATTTGGGGCTTGGCGCCCAGGCGCAGGGTGACGTCGCTAGTGTTCCAGTGATAATTGCGGAAGTATTCCTTGATGATTTCGCCCTTATAGCCGAGGCAAAGTACAAAATCCTTATGCCCATAATGAGCATAGATCTTCATGATGTGCCACAGGATGGGCCGGTCGCCCACGGGCACCATCGGTTTGGGCCGGAATTCAGTTTCTTCGCGCAAACGCGTGCCCAAACCGCCGCAAAAAATTACGACTTTCATGAATGTCTCGGTTCAAATTCCAGCGAGGCGCAGCCTCAGACCAGAGTTGACGCTAACTTCACGAATCCCCACGAATCGTGTGAATTCGTGCAATTCTTGTCCTGCGTAAACATGACCTGTTTACTACATGTTTAAAAATTCAAAGACTCTAGCAAAATCCGGATGTGTGCCGAATTATTGCGGCAGTTAAATAGCCGCTTTTGGTGAGCGAGACAATAGAGAGTTTTGTGGAGTGCGGCGACAAGCGAAGCGCGACGCCGCACTCCATGAACGATGCCAGTGTCCCTCCGAATGGACCGTGAAATTCGCGTTGCCAGGCTGCTTCTGATGTGTATCGTGGCTGCCTATGAAGCGCTCTTTCGCCAGATCACTTCCTGTGCCTGTTGAGGCTGATATTGAATCCCTGGTGAAGGACGGAGTTGCAAGGACTGGCCTAAGTCGGGCCGAGCGACATAAGCCTGCCTGCCTCGATTGGTTGGAGGAATACCCGCTCTCGCCGGTTGCAGCAAAAGAGGCAAGACAATACTTGCGCCGTAAACTGCGGGAGAAATATGGTTGCCATAACCTGAGTGTCGGATCGTGACCGTGGATAAATCCGACTACTCGGTTTACAGGAGATTTGGTTCCGAATCCGTACCCGCAATTTTCCCACCGGTCTGTTAGATACCCCCATGAGCCGGGCCAAACTCTCCGCTGCCCGCGTCCGCCAGATATTGGCCGGCGCCGCTCAATGCCGTGTTTTGGTTTTGGGCGATGTCATGCTCGACCATTTCATCTGGGGCAGTGTCGCGCGCATTTCGCCCGAGGCGCCCGTGCCCGTTGTGGATTTCGAACGGGAAAACTTCATGCCCGGCGGCGCGGCCAACGTCGCTCGTAACCTCGCCGCTTTTCAAGCGCCCACTGAGATTTTCGGCGTTGTCGGCCACGACCCGGCGGCGCAGCAACTCAAAACCCTCCTCGCACGGCAGCACATCGGCTGCCGCGGCCTGCTCGGATGCGCCACGCGTCCCACGAGCGTCAAAACCCGCATCGTCGCCCACAAACAGCAAGTCGTGCGCATCGACCGCGAGGTCCGCGACGGCCTGGACGGGGAGCTGACCAACAGGTTGAGCACCGCTTTGCGCTCGAGAATCAAGCAAGCCGCGGCCGTGATCGTCGGCGACTATGGAAAGGGCGTCGTGTCTCAGCCACTCTTAGACGAGCTGAAACGATTATGCCGCCAGCATGGTGTTTGGCTGAGCCTGGACCCCAAACCGGTGCACCGCCTGAACCTTGCCGGTCTTTCTCTCATTACGCCCAATCGCAAAGAGGCCTTCGAGCTGGCCAATCTGCCCGACGAAACACGCAACCCATCTCCGCTTGTGGACGTCAACCTGATGCGCGTGGCCGACCGATTACTGAATGAGTTGCGGCCCGCCTTGCTGTTGATCACGCTGGGCGATCTGGGCTTGTTGCTCTGCCAGCGCGGTCAGAAACCGTTCCACATCCCGACGGTGGCGCAAGAGGTGTTTGACGTGTCCGGCGCGGGCGACACGGTCATTGCAACGTTCACGCTGGCCATCGCCGCGGGCGCTTCTCCCCTGGAAGCCGCAATTATCTCCAACCACGCCGCCGGCATCGTCGTCGGCAAGATCGGCACAGCCACGGTTGCCCCCGAAGAATTATTAGCGAGCTTCGATAAGTACCGACGCACTATTTGCCGACTTCCCTGAGCGCAGTCTCGACAGCAGTGTAAACGGAGTCCACGGCGACGGAAGCCATGCATTCGATTAGCTCCTCTTTGGTGCCGCGGATGCCTCGGCCATCGTAACGGTAGTATTCCAAATTCCTCCCAGCCACGGCTGGGTTTTTCACCAGGGAAAATGGATTGCCGTAAGGCTCGATCGGCTTGTTCCAGGTTGGGGTTTCGATCACGATTTGTTTCCGTACCTTCATCGCAGCGGCCAAATGCATGAGTGCGGTGTCTACGCTGAGAAAGACGTCGCAATGTTTCAAAAGCGCGGCTGCCTGGCGCAAGGTTTTTGTGCCGGGTTGATAAACGAAGTTGTGATCGGCCTGAGCCAGGATTTGTTCATGGTCGCGTTCCTCCTCAGGCCCGCCCAACAGCAGAATACGCAGTGCCGGGTGTGTGCGGCTCAGTCTTTTGATCAGCTCAGTGTAAGCAGCCAGAGGCCATCGCCGGAGGGCCAGGTTCTTCGTGCCGCCGGAACCGACGTGGATCCCAAGCAGCGTGCGCCCGGTCAGCTTGTGCGAATTAAGGAATTCGTCAGCCCAGGCATATTCTAATTGCGACAGGTAAATCTCGTAGTCATGGCCCGGTAGCAGCATCTTCGCGCGAATGAGTTGCAGTAGTGCGAGGTTGTTCTCGATGCAGTGCTTGGCGTAGTCCTGCTGAATCGTGCGATTAACAAGCAGGGCATCGAGGAGCGAAGCATTGTCGTAATGGTGACTGAGTCGCGTCTGGGCACTGATTAATCGCGCCACCAGCCGGTAGTGGATCCGGCTTTGGGGATGTGTGTTGATCGAAACGTCATAGCGATTCCGTCGCAACTGCGACAGAAATTTTAACGACGCGCCGGTCCCTACTTTGATCAGGTCTTTTTGATGCACCCGCTGCAGGTGTGTATTGCCTTCCAGCAAATCCTTCGCGCCAGGCCAGAGGACCAGCGCATCAATTTCGGCCTCCGGGAAATTGGCGCGGAGCTCGTGAATCAACGGCGTGGCGAAGAGTGTGTCGCCGATGCCCGCCAGTGAGATTACCAGGATTTTCATTCCGTGTCTGTCAAGGTTGAGATCAGCTAATCCTGATATAAGTAAACCTTCTTCAATTATTTCGTATTGACAATATTCGCTTAATTACTCAATCTTCGAAGGTTTGTTTGAATAGGAAATAGTAAGGATCTATTTTGAAAAATCTATAATTTACCGGCGCCCCGTCGCTTCTCGCCGATTTCCTTCTTTTCTCGATTAGAGCCTCGTTACCTCGGCTGCTACGAGAAAAATGGGGAATTTCCCGACACGCTCTTTGCCAGTGACAAAGTGGCCGTGGACCTTCGATTGGCCCAGCTACTTGTCATTACCGTTTCCTTCTAAAGCCTCGCGATCCTTTTCAGCATGGCAGTTGTGGATTTGCCGGGCACGAATGGGATGATGACAATTCTTCCCCCGGCCTGCTCTACGGTCTGGCGTTCATCCTGATTAAGGGTGTCCAGGGTGTAATCGCCGCCTTTCACGTACACGTCCGGTTGCGCTGCGGCGAGAAAATTTGTGGCGAGACGATCCGCGAAGATGCACACGCCATCCACACTCTCAAGCGCGGCCAGCACCGCTGCTCGATCGGACTCGTCATTCAGCGGGCGATCCGGCCCCTTGAGTTCCCGCACAGAACGGTCGCCATTGACTCCGACGAGGAGCGCATCGCCCTGGTTTCGCGCCGTTTCCAGATAACTGACGTGGCCTATGTGTAGCAGGTCGAAGCAGCCGTTAGTGACGACGAGCTTCCGGCCCGAAGCCCGCATGTCAGCTCGCCATTCGGGCAATTGGTCCCAGGAAATCATCTTCTTGCGGAAATTCATCACCCCAGTCTGGCGCAGGCCTCTACCCTCTGGCAACGGGTTTTGCTCCGTAGTTAATGCTCATCGCCCCGCCCATCAGATTAATGGTTCGCACGTTCACCAGGCCCAATTCGCGCATTTTCTCCTCCACGCCGCGCTGCGCCGGGTAGTGCCAGAGGGAGTCTAGGATGTAGGCATAGGCGCCGGGGTGGCCGCAAACCAGGAGACCGAGTGCCGGCACAAAGAGCCGGAGATAACCGAAGTAAAGAGCCCGACAGAGCCGATTGTCGGGCTTGCCGAAATCGAGCACGAGCAGTCTGCCGCCCGGCCGGGCCACGCGCCGCATTTCCCCAAGGCCCGCTTCCCAGTTTGCCAGGTTTCGCAGACCGTAGCCGACCGTCACAATGTCAAAAGAATCCTGCAGAAAGGGGAGGTGTTGCGCATCGCCACGGACGAAGCTCAGGGCGGACGATTTAAGCTTGGATCGCCTCGCTTCGGCCACTTGCAGCATCGGCTCATTGAAGTCAAGACCGGTCGTTTCCGCGCCGCGGCGAGCCAGGGCCAGCGCCAGGTCGCCGGTGCCACAACAAAGGTCGAGCGCGCGCTCGCCCGGTTGTGGTCGCGCCAGCTCGATGACTCTTCGTTTCCAGCAGCGGTGCAAGCCGAAACTCTGAAGGTCGTTGATCAAGTCGTAACGCCGTGCGATCACGGTGAACAGTTGATTAACCTTTTCGGCGCGGTGCTCGCCTGGGTCAAAGAATTTGCTCATGCGAAAGTCCGTTGCCATCCCACTGAAATCCTGTTAAAAGACCGATGATAATTCGATTCGAAACACTATGAATCGCAAGAAGATTTTGGTGGTCGATGACAACGCCGTGGTCGTCAAAACGCTCTCTTTGAAGCTGAAGGCCAGCGGCTACGACGTGCTGACGGCCGAGGATGGCTCAACGGCGGTCAGCACCGCGCGGCGGGAAAGACCCGATCTGATCCTTTTAGACATCGGTTTCCCCCCGGACGTTGCTCACGGGGGAGGCGTGGGTTGGGATGGCTTTCTCATCATGGATTGGCTTAAGCGGATGGACGAGGCCAAACGCATTCCCGTCATTATCATCACCGGAAGCAACGCCGAAGAAACCAAAGCCCGTTCGATGGCGGCGGGTGCCGTGGGCTTCTTTCAGAAGCCAGTCAACAACGACGAACTGTTGGCCGCGATCCGCAAGGCGTTGCCTGAGGATGCCGAGCGGCAACAATCTCCCGCTGCCTAACTTTAAGAACAGAACGGAGAAACCGCTAATCTTCGCTAATTCGCGCTAATCCTTTGGAGGGACAAGCCTGTACCCAGCGGCCGGTTCGGACAGGACAAAACGAGGATGTTTGGTCCTATTTCATTAGCGCAGATTAGCGCCAATTAGCGGTTCCTTTGAATTGTTATGGCTTAGCTCTCTGCGAGATCAAGGTTCCAGGGCCCTGCTACAGGAAGACGTTCCTCAAATACTCCAAGCTTTTCGCCGCAATCGTCTCCGGCCCTTCATCGAAGTTAAACACCTCGACCGAGACAAAGCCGGCATACCCTACCTCCTTCAACGCTTTGGCGATGGGCCTGAAATCAACTTCGCCGAAGCCGGGTCCTTTCAAGTTCTTGTCGTTGGCATGGAAATGAGCGAAGCGCGGCCATGATTCGCGGATGATCTGCTGGATGGGCTTGGCCTCCGAGCACATCGCTTTGACGTCCAGGATGATTTGAAAAGCGGGCGAAGGCAGACGTTGCACGAATTCCAGGGCTTCGGCAGCAGTGTTAATGAAATTGGTTTCCGCCGGCGCTAGTGGTTCAAAGCAAATGGCCACTGCTCGTTGCTCGGCCTTGGCCACGGCGTCGCGGAACGTTCCGGTCGCCCATTCGCGCGCCTGTTCAGCGGAGACCCCATCCATTATGTTGCGCTGTTTGGGAGAGCCGACGACCATCACCTTGCCTCCCAGGTCCGCGCAGAAATCCACCAGGTCGCAGAAGTAGCCCGCCGTGCGCTCGCGTATCATTCCGTCGGGATGATTGATGTACAGGCCCTCGGGCTTGACCAGCACCCAATGGATGCCGGCGATCTGGATTTGATTCCGCGCCGCCACATCGCGAATTCGGCGGCGTTCGCTCGACGAAATTTCCGTGACCGAACTGGCGAGCGTAAAGGGAGCGATTTCCAGCCCGTGATAGCCTAGTTTTGCGGCGTGGGCCAGTGTGTCCTCTACATTCCAATCCCGGAAGATTTCATTGCAGATGGCGAAATTCATAGATTCTGATTTCAGGAAACGGCTGTCGGCGATTGTCTATAGAGCGCGGGGAGGACGCAAGCGCGGGGGCTTGCCTTGCGTGAACAGCATGCAAAAGGAGTGGGAATCACTAAAACCGTGCATCGGTCCTTAAGCTTGCATTGAGCCCTCGCGCGACCTAGATTGCGCGCTAATGTTCGACACGATTACAGCCGAATTAGCGACCGCCACGGACAAACTCGCTCATCTGCGGAGGTTTCTTTGACGTGCCCGGCGCGCAGAAGCGCCTGGGTGAGCTCAATGCCCTAATGGCGGCCGACAATTTCTGGAACAATCGCGAACAAGCCCAAAAGCTGATCGAGGAGGCCAATTCACTTCGGAATAGGGTCGAACCCCTGCTCCAGGCGGAAAAGAAGCTGGAAGATTTCCAGGTGATGGTTGAGCTCGGCGAAGCCGAGCCCGCGGAGTCCCAGGACAAAATCCAGCAGGAGTTGGAGCGGGATCTCTCAAAATATTTCAAGGAACTCGATGCGCTGGAACTCAAAGTGTTCCTGAGCGGCCCTCATGATCGGAGCAATTGCATCCTCAGCATTAACGCCGGGGCAGGGGGGACGGAGTCGTGCGACTGGGCCAATATGCTCATGCGAATGTACCAGCGTTGGGCCGAATCGCGCGGATGGGAGGTGGAACTGACCGATGTGCTGCCGGGCGAGGCAGCGGGCATTAAGAGCGCGACCCTGGTGTTCACCGGCGAAAACGCCTACGGCTTCACCAAAGCCGAGCGCGGGGTACACCGGCTCGTGCGCATTTCTCCGTTCGACTCAAACAAACGCCGGCACACCAGCTTTGCCAGCGTGGATGTGATCGCCGAAATCGAGGAAACCTCTTCGGAGATCGAAATTCCGCCCGCCGAGTTGAAAGTGGACACGTTCCGTTCTGGCGGCAAAGGCGGGCAAAACGTGAACAAAGTGGAAACTGCCGTTCGTATTACTCACATCCCGACTAGTCTCGTGGCAGCATCGCAAAACCAGAGGTCGCAGCATCAGAACCGGGCCACAGCGATGAAGCTCCTGCTATCGAAACTCTATGCCCAGCGGCTGGATGCGCAGAAGGCGGAAATGGAGCGTTTTTACGGCGAGAAAGGCAGCATCTCCTGGGGCAATCAGATTCGCAGCTATGTTTTCCAGCCGTACCGCATGGTGAAAGACCTCCGCACCGGGGTCGAGACCAGCAACGTGCAGGGAGTGATGGACGGCGATCTGGATGCGTTTGTGAACTGCTGGCTGCGGGCGGGTTGCCCGACCAAACGCATGAAGGGGCTGAAGGATGAGGAGGAGGGGTAATTCCGAAATCCGAAATCCGAAGGAAACCCGAAATCCGAAACCCGAAGTCGAAAGCCTTACGTAACGACAATGCTAGCACGAGCAAGAGTGACTGTTCTCGAATCGATAGTTGAAGAGAAGAAGCGAGAGATTGCGCGGCTGCCGCAGCGGGTGATTTCGCCGTTCGATTTAGACGCGGCTCTGCGGAACCGCGGTGGGGTGAGGGATTTTACCGGGGCATTGCGGAAGGCCAAAACCGGAGGGGTCGCGCTCATTGCCGAGGTGAAAAAGGCCTCCCCATCGGCTGGCGTGATTCAGGCAGACTTTGATCCCGTGCGTATCGCCCGCGAATATGAATTGGCTGGCGCCAGTTGCCTCTCCGTGTTGACGGATGAAAAATTCTTCCAAGGGTCGCTTCAGCATCTGAAGCGGGTCCGAGAGTCGGTGAAACTGCCCCTGCTGAGGAAAGATTTTATCATCGACGAGCGTCAGATTTTGGAAGCGATTCATTGGGGGACGGATGCCATTCTGCTGATTGTCGCGATCTTGACCGAGGAACAGTTGAAGCGGTTTCACGGCCTGGCCACCCGCGCAGGCCTGGCCGCCCTGGTCGAAGTGCACGACGAAGCAGAGCTGGATCGCGCGATGGCTATCGGGGCTCAACTCATCGGCGTAAACAACCGCGACTTGAAAACGTTCGAGGTGGACCTCGCGACGACCGAGCGCCTCGCCGCTCGCTTGCGCTCTTCAGCACTCGACCCTCAACACCCGCCGCTGTTAGTTGCCGAAAGCGGCATCCATACGCGCGCCGATGTGCAGCGCCTGCTGCGGTGCGGCGCCCGAGCCATCCTCGTGGGCGAAGCGCTGATGAAACATGGCGACATCCGCGCGAAAGTCCGGGAGTTGATGGGCGTTGGGTGAGCGCCGCGTAAGGGCTCAGTCTTTGGTGGCGGAGTGCGCCCGTTCCCGGGCGCACTCCGGGCCGCGTCTCCCGCCTTTAACTGAGGGGTTACAGAGCGCATCTTGACACTACCACCATAATGGAGGCGTGAGAACGGTTCCTCATCCGAAAGCATGAACCTTAACCTATAGAAAGGAATATGAATTCGGACAAACCAGCCAGACAGTCAT
>JACXTT010004263.1_pt1 | contig 21314 bp, 11 predicted proteins | sample 9270951 | NCBI WGS metagenome assembly JACXTT01 (sample SAMN15532306, study PRJNA645909) | rock metagenome | isolation source: weathered quartz diorite | place: Puerto Rico | collected 2017-06-21
GCTTCGGAGAAAGAGATGGGCAGGTCGCCCAGTTGCGGATAGGTGGAGTACAGCGGCCGGCGCAGGTTGAAATCTTCGGCGGAATTGGCCGAGGGTGTTGCCAGATTGATGTTGCGCGAGTGATTGTTGTGCCGCCCGCGCACGCCCAGGTAGCCGACATCCACGATCATCCCGGGACGAATCTCGCGCTCCACATTCAGCGTCTTCTGATCCACCCGCTGATTCTTCCAATTGACATCCGCACCCCGGATCACCGCACTCGCCGGAATGATCAGGTTGCCCGACGAATCGTATTCCGCCTGCGCCAGCGGCAGTCCGTCCACCGAAAGCTGAAGGCCTGGTGTCAGATTGTTGGGCGTGGTCAATGCCTGCTTGGCGTAGCTCGGATAACCCAGTCCCAGAATCGTGAGCGGTCCCGACCAGTACGCCTGCCAGTAGGAAATTCCGTAGCCGCCGCGAATGCTGGTTCTGCCGTGATCCGGACTCCAGGCGAAGCCCAGCCGCGGTCCCCAGTCGTTCTTATCCAGATTCATCGAGGGACTGCGATTGCCGTCCGTGGCCACCACTAACTGGTTGGTTCTGACATCCCAGTTCGACTGATGGTTATCCCGCTCGATCGGCCGGCTGAACAGATCGTAGCGAAGGCCCAGGTTCACCGTCAGGGAGGGCGTGATCCTGAAGTCATCCTGCGCGTACCAGGCATTCTGCCAGTACGTCTGATACGGCGCGCCGGCCACAAAGCGGGCTCTTGCGCTTTGCGTCATCGTGCCCAGCAGGAAGCTCGGATACGCGTACGGTTGCGCGGGACCATCAAACGATGTCATGGCGGGATCAAAGGACAAAGAACGGCGCGGATCGTCGCCTCCGATCGTATCCGCCGAAGTATCTTCGACGTGATTTAAGTTGCCGCCGAATTTGATGCTGTGGCGACCCTTGATCCAGGTGAAGTTATCGGTGAGCGAGATGGTATTGCTGACGATATAACCGATCCAGTCGGGGGTGGCGATGTTGTGAACCGGCTCCAGGCTGGAAAACTCCACCATGCCGGTCGCCGCATCGCCCAGGTTGCCGTTGGGCAGTCCGAACGAGTTGCTCCAGTCCTTGCCCAGCGCCTTATTGCTCGTGGTTACGTTCGTCCGGTTGTAACCCAGGCGGAGTTCGTTCATCTTGCTGGAACTGAAATTGAAAAGATCTGAGATTTGCAGATTCTGGTTGAATGTCTTCGAATCCGCATTCCCATCCTGGAAGAACTGGTTCACGTTGGTCGAATTGTCGTTGGTGGCATCCAGAATGGAATAGCGGAAGAACAGCCGATCCCGGGTGGTGCGGACAAAATCCAGGCGTCCATCCGCCTGATGCGCGGTTTGCACATTCCGGCTCAGGTAATGAAGATTGTTGGTGAGCCCCGGACGGTTGGGACTGCCAAAGATTCTGGCCTGGTTCATCGCCGCTGCCACCGAGTCCCAACGATCGCTGGGAATGATATTTCCCGCAAACGGCGTCGCGCTCACCACGTTGCCATTGGAGTCAAACACGCGTGTGAAGGGGTCGTAGATTTGGCCCCAAGTATTGCCGGCATTGTCGGGCGCGTGGCTGGCATCGTAGAGCTCCGAGAAGTCACCGGTAATCATCTTTTCAGTCGGGACGGTCGTGTCATTGGGATTGCTCTTATGAAACGTGGTGCCTTGGTAGTCGGCGAAGAAGAAGAGCTTGTCCTTGAGAACCGGCCCACCCACCGCCGCTCCAAACTGATTGCGCTGGAACTGCGTCTGGTCTCCGGCCTGCGTAAAGTAATTCTTCGCGTCCGTGGCTTCGTTCCGCAGATACTCAAAGAGCGCTCCGTGGAACTGATTGCCCCCGGACTTGGTGACGATATTTACCACCGCGCTGCCGGAGAATCCAAATTCCGCGTTGTACTTCCCGGTGTAGACCCGAACTTCCTGAATTCCTTCAATCGGCGGCGTCACGCCGATGTACGCATTTTGCGGCTCTCGATTAAAGATGCCCTCAATGTAGACCGTATTGGCGTTGGCATCGATGCCGCCAATCGATGCCAGCTGCGGCCGAGTTTGCCCGACGGCCGAACCGTTCTCGCCGCCATTGGTCCCGTAGTTGCCGCTGCCCGCGTCGTTGTTGGCGCCGGGCATCAGATTCAGTTGGTAGAGCGGATTACGATCGATGTTGGGAAGGTTGTCGAGCTCCTTGTGACTGAACGTCTGCGACAGCTCCGACGTCTCCGTGGAAACGGCGATGGGATTCATCGCAACGTCCACCGACTCCACGACCTGGCCAACCTTCAACTCGAAGTCCACTCGCGTGGCGCTGCCGGCGTTGACCGTAACCTGCGATTGTACCGATTTGCGAAAGCCCTCCTTGGAGACCTCAATGCGGTAGGTTCCCGGCAGCAGGAAATTGACCAGGTATTCGCCTACCTCGGAGCTTTCACTGCGAGAAATGATGCCGGTGCTATCCGAGATCGCACTCACCGACACCCCCGCAACCGCAGCTCCCGTCGCGTCCGTGATAAACCCGGAGACTCTGCCGGTGTTGATCTGGGCCAATACGGACACAGACAGGAAGCCAAAAAGAAGCGCAACCAGTTTCGTGAGACAGCGCATAGTTCCTCCCTCAACTTGTGCCACACGCGCGCAGGTCTCCGGCCGCTTCGCTCCAGCACGAAAATGTGTCGCTTTTGGGTGTGTTAATTTATCACATCTTCGATGTGAGTATAGATCACTGTTACGCTTGGTCGTCAAGATTTTTTTCGCGGGCGCACGGACTTGCGCAGGGATGGTTATCCAGAGGGAGCCGTGGCCATCGCTGCCTGCGGATACAGGTCGTGATGGAAGGAATCAAAAATATGCCGAATTCTGCCTGGTTGCTGGAGCCGCTGCGCGCCATCCATGAAGAGGTTCGCAGCAAGGTGGTGGCCGCCTGCGCACACTCGTCCTCCGTGGAAATGGCCGCAGTCGCCAGCGAGGACGAGGGTGACACCATCTATGCCATCGATCGGGTCAGTGAATCTTTTCTGGTCGACCTCTTCTCCGAGCACATTGCAAGCCGTGAACCCGTGGTTCTGATCGCCGAAGGCATACCGGGGGGAAAAACCACCTTGCCGCGGGGCACGCGCGAGCAAGATGCGGTCTGGCGGATCATCGCCGATCCTATCGATGGAACCCGTGGCCTGATGTATCAGAAGAGGAGTGGCTGGATCTTGACTGGGGTCGCCCCGAATCAGGGAGCAGTCAGCACGCTGGCCGATATCGAACTCGCCATACAGACTGAGATTCCCCTCATTAAACAGCACCTGTGCGATACGCTCTGGGCAAAGAGGGGTTCGCCCACACAAGCGGAAAGGTTCAACCGTCTTACCGGCGAGCGTGCCCCGCTGCTTCCAAAGCCCAGCAATGCAAGAAGCCTCGCCCACGGCTTCGCTGCCATCTCCCGGTTTTTCTCCGGGGGGCGTGATGTGCTCGCCGCCATCGACGACGATATTCATCTCGCAGCGCTCGGCGCTGGATCTCCCGGAAAGGCGCTCTGCTTTGAAGATCAGTATCTTTCAACCGGCGGCCAACTCTACGAACTGATCATGGGACACGATCGCTTCCTCGCGGACCTCCGCCCCTTGCTTCTCCCGATTCTGGAACAACGAGGCTGGACGCAGAGTCTGTGCTGCCACCCCTACGACCTGTGCACCGAACTGGTGGCGCGTCAAGCAGGCGTGCGGATCACGGATCAAGACGGGAATCCCTTGGACGCTCCCCTGAATGTTGGGGCAAACGTGTGCTGGGTCGGGTATGCCAATGATCACCTCCGCGCGCTTGTGGAACCACTCCTGCGCCAGGCCATGGCGCGCAGAGGGCTGGCGAAGCCGGTGGGCTTGCCCGGTTGAAATCATGCGCGGCCTGGCGACCTGAACCGAGGCAGGCCTGGTGCGTGAAATCGATTACGCAAGGATGGCCTCAAACTGGAACCTGTAGCTTTTCTTTCCAAGTCGACCCGTTTCCTGGCCTTGCTCCCACTGAGACTACTGGGGGACACGGCATATGACTCTAATATTTCAATCCGATAGATACAAGACTGGCAGGCCCATGCCCTGACGTCTCTTGACCGCGAGACTGAACCTAGCGCATCATGACCGCGAATGTAATGGATTTCATATGGCGGGACATCCCGCTAACAAAGTATTGAAGTCCAACGCGTTTATTCACGCCAGCGTCAGTCTCTGACTAAATACTCTCTTGCGCGACAAAGTCAATTCGGCCAAAGGAAAGCGTTCGGCACCGACGGTCAAGGAAGTCGCAGAGCGTGCCGGAGTTTCTGTTGCTTCGGTTTCGCGAGCACTCTCTGGGGCGGGCGGCGTTCGCGAACCTGTTCGCTCGCGAATTCTCGAGGCGGCACAGCAACTCTCTTACCGTCCGAACCGGGCTGCCCGCGATCTGCGCGTGCGTTCGAGCCGCGCCGTCGGGGTGCTTATCCCCGACATCGAGAATCCTTTCTTCACCAGTCTTGTTTGCGGCATCGAAGACGTTCTCGGGAAGACTGACTACTCACTACTGCTGGCGAGTTACAACGAAGATCCGGGCCAGGAGGAACGCCGTTTGGAGGTTTTTCGGGCCGAAGGAGTTCGCGGGCTGATCTTTGCCGCCAGCCGTAGTCCGTCGCGCCTTTATACGGTCTTGGGAAAAGAGGGTATGGCGCTGGTGGCGGTCTCTCGCGACGTCGCTCGTTTACCGGTCGACGAGGTCACTGTCGCAAATCAGGACGGCGCGTATGCGGCCGCTTCGCATTTAATCCAACTTGGTCACCGCCGCATCGCCATCATCAACGGGCCGCTGGCACTTACAACGGCGCGCGATCGCCAGGCGGGATATGAGCAGGCGCTCCGCGAAGCCGGTATCGCCATGGATGAGAGGCTTGTGGTTCACACTGATTTCAGGCAATCGGGCGGCTATTCTGGGATGCGGCAACTTCTGGAGTTGCCCACTCCCCCGACCGCCGTATTTACGGGAAGCAACTTGCTGACCTTGGGCGCATTGCAAGCCATCCATGAACGCCATCTTACGATTCCTGATGAAATTGCGATTGTAGGATTCGACGAAATGCCGTGGGCCATGTCCCTGCGCCCTCCTCTGACCACGGTGGCGCAACCCGCCTTTGATGTAGGGAGAACAGCCGCCGAATTGCTGATGGCACGCGTTCGCGAACCGGCCTTGCCGCACCGGCATGTGGTGCTCGAAACCAAGCTGATCATTCGATCTTCCTGCGGTTTCGAGAAAACGACAGAGGCTCTGGCGAAGTGAACCAAGTCGCATGAATACGATCACGGCCGACGATCCGGATCGCGTGGTAGAACAGCAATCCGATCATCAGTCGGCGATGTTAAGTTCCAGCCGCCAGCGGTGGGAAGTGGTAGCTGCCGTGGTGGTTGTTTCCTTCCTGACGATTCTGGCTCGCGCGGGGATCTCGGGCGCCAAGGCCGAAATGGCGCGCGATCTCCGGATAAGCGATGTATCTTTTGGCGTAGTCTTCGGGGCTTTCGCGCTGGGCTACGCCATTTTTATGGTTCCGTGCGGATTGTTGGCCGATCGATGGGGTCCGCGGAAGTCTCTCAGCCTCAGCGTTTTTCTTTGGTCGTTGTTCACGCTATGCACGGGACTGGCGACTGGGATCAGGGCGCTCATTGGTATCCGCTTCTTGTTTGGGCTGGCTGAGGCTGGCGTTTTCCCGCAAGCGACGCGGGCTCTTCACAACTGGACCCCACCTCGTGAGCGTGGCCTGGCGCTTGGTCTTCTGAACATGGGATCCAGGCTGGGAGCCGCTTTCGGCCTGGCGATTACACCGATATCTGTCGCACGGCTAGGCTGGCGACAGAGCTTCGCGCTGTTGGGAATTATCGGCGTGACATGGGCGGTGATTTGGTATTGCTGGTTTCGCGACCGGCCAACAGGAAAGCCGAGCGCACTAGCGCCGGGCATTCCTCCTGATGCCGACCTGAAGGTGCTAGCCGCCAGGAACAACAGAATCCGGTGGCGGGCGTTCCTCTCCTCACGAAATTTCTATCTCATTACCTATCAGTATTTCGCTTCTCAGTTCACGTTCTTCATTTGTTTGAGCTGGCTGTTGCCATTTGCAATCACACGCTACGGCATTAGCGCGAGCCAAGCCGGAATGTATTCGAGCATCCCTCTCTACTGCGGGGCGATTGCGATGTGGAGCGGGGGGACTATGGTGGATCAGATATACAAGACCGGAAGATGGAGACTGTCGCGCGGATTGCCTCCCATGATGGGTTTCGCGCTGGCTACAGTGACCATGCTTCCCGCTCCGTTCATGCACTCGGTGGGATGGTTCATCGCATGTTTTGCCTTGACGACATTTGGGCTGGACCTCACGGTGAGCGCGAGTTGGACTGTTTGTTGCGATGTCGGTCGCGGGTATTCGGGTACGCTTTCGGCGGCCATGAATACCTCAGGAGCGTTGGGTTCGTTGGCGAGTGCGCTCTTGTTTCCACTTTTGATCAAATGGGCCGGGAGCATCACGCTGTACTTCTGGGTTGCAGCGCTGCTTAATGTTGTTGCGCTGGTGTGCTGGTGGTTCATCGAACCATCCAGGCCCTTACTCATTGAGCGATAAGCGAAAGGATATTTCGCGGAGTGTGACCTCGAACAACTGCCATCCGTAAACTTGGTGGTTGGCCGAATCTGTAATCGTGGCCAACACGGCGGGCAAAAGATTCTCTTCTCCCCAGTTTTGCGGGGCATACCCCAGCCGGACCACCACCAGATCAAGGGACGGTATGACATAGAGTCGACTCGCGGTAAAACCGCGGAAGGCGAAGGCGTCGCTGGGCGCAGTCGGCCAGAGCCCGCGGCTGGTATTAACCCAAAACGTGTACCCATAGTCGGGATTCATCTTCTGGGAACTTTTCGTCGCCAGTTCGATCCACCAAGAAGGAACGATCTGTTTTTCGCCCCACTTCCCGTCGTGGGCCATCAAGTAGCCCAAGCGCGCAAAATCACGTGCGGAGAATCGCAATCCGCTGTGAGGGTTCGTATGGGGCCCGATATTACCGGCCACGCCGCCCTGCCGGTCCCAGCCGAAGTTCTCGATGCCAATCGGGTTGAAGACGCGCTCTTTCATGAAGTCTGAAAGCTCGCGTCCGGTGGCGTGGTAGAACAAAAGAGACAGGTGGGCGAAGCCGGCATCTGAATATTCCCACAGCGTGCCCGGCTCGCTGGTCAACTTCGCAGCCCATTTTCCGAAGCGGTTCGGTTGCTTCCCGAGCGCGATTTCAAAGTCGCCGCCTCCGGGCGCGGCGCTCAGACCAATGAGCCCATGGTCTTCGCCGGGAATTCCGGATGTCATCGTCAACAGGTGCCGCAGTTTGATCTTGCTTTTCCCTGGATCGGTCAGCGGGAACGCTTCGGGCACGTATTGGAAAACAGGAGTTTCGAGGTCGATCTGCGCGTCGTGAGGTAACTTGTGGTTACGGCTGTCATCCATCAGCAAACCGAAGGCGATTCCCGTCGACGACTTGGTTGCAGACCAACCATCAAACGTCGTTGTGGGCATTGCCGGAACGCCATACCATTCGGCAACCAGGTAACCTTTCCGAATGATGACGATCTGCCAAGGTCCCGCGAAGAGTTGCAGTTGTCTAGCTTTGATTAACTCCAAGCGCTCCGGATCCATGCCGGCAAGCAAACGCACTTCCGCGGGGGTCTTGCACCATCGCCAGCCACCAGCGGACTCGGGCGGAGGAGTGTAAGTGTCCGCGGCGAACAGAATTGGCGCCACAATAGCGGTGAATATCGCCATGACTATGGACTTGGAGTACATTTCACCCTCCTCGCTCGCTTGTGGAGATCATCCGAATCGGCTGGACTTAAGAATGCCACCTGTCGCATTTCATTCCTCTCTACGTGCAGCCACAGGAACGAAGGTATTGAACTCCTAACCTGGCCCACTCCTGCTCGAGCACGACAGCTGCTTCGAGCGACTCTCCCGGCGGTGGCCATTGCTCGAGAATCACCGAAATGTCATTGCGCCGCGGGAGTCGCTCGAGCAGCCAGGGGATACCTAAGCGTCCGGTTCCGGCACGCGCCGCGGATCACGAAGCCCATCATGTGCGGAGCTCGATCAACCACGAAGTCTTTGACGTGAACGTTCACGGTGAGCGGCGCGAGCACTTCGACCACGCGTTGCGGTGCTTCCAATGCCCCGAGCGAGTTCGTCGTGTCGAGGCAAATGCCCACGTGGCGGCTCTCGAGTCTCCGAACCAAATCTGCGAGAGAGGCGCAAGAGTGCACTTCGTAATTCTCCAGACCGAGCGTGATCCCCTGTCCCTCAAACTCAGGCAGCACTTCACGGATCCATTTTTCTGCCTGTTCCTGCGTCGGCTGCGATTCGAACGAATGAGTGAGAGTTCGCACCAGCCGCGCATCAAACTCCTGAGCGAGCTTGAGATAGTTTCGCAGATGTCCGGCTTCGACGCCTCGCGTTCCGATTTCGATGGTGAGCCCCAGATCCGCTGCCAGATCGCGCGCGTCGCGGAGTTCAGCTCGGTCTAATTTGTCGAGGGGGAGGTTGTCGGCAACCTGAACGACTCCGACTTTCATCCGAAAGGCTCTTGTGAATAGATCTGCGAGCCGAATCGGCTTCGCCGGCTGCGGATATCCACGTACCCCGATCGCCCACGGAAACGTCCATGAGCTGATACCCAGACGCATGTTCGCGTGTTTACGCGCCGGCCGCATCCAGACAGCGCCTGTAGTTTTCGGTGGCTTTGTAAGCAGGAACAAACACGGTGGCCAGCTTGAGCGGTACTTCGCCGCTGTTGACGATCTGATGCCGCTCACCCGCCGGGACCCAGAGTGCTACATCTTCCTGGATCGACGTCTCTTCGCCCTCGTGTACGCACACACCCTTGCCGGAGACTACATAGATCAACTCCGGCCGGTCGTGAAGGTGATAATCCGTTTGCCCTCCTGCCGGCAGAATGGCATGGCTGAACGTGAGTTCCTGGACCCCTTCCTTATCCGGTGCAAAGAGCACCTTGATCCGGCGCTTGTAAGGCGAGGGGATCTCGACTCCGTTTTCTTCCCAAGCTTTGATGATTTTCAAGTGTTCTTCCTCTCGAAGGTTCGCTAGGCGACGAATTTTCCTGTGCGCAATTGCTTGAAATCGATTACAACCAAATCAGTGGAGCAATATACTCTGAAGGATCTCGATGTCAAGCGGAAATCCGTTACATATGCCTGGATCGTCGTCGACACGAGGTGGCATAATTTCTTTCTGAGACGATGTAAAGTGCTACAAAAATTGGCGGTTGTCGTAACGACGAGAGGAACCAGCGAAGAAAAATTGCTTGACAAAGCAAAATGAGGGGTCGAATAATTAGGCCCGATAAGCAGTAATCGATTTCATATTTTCAGGGCTACCACTGATTCCCCCAACTCGGCTGAACTGACCACAGGATACGTAAACGATACTAGTGAGTCTTTGAAAGCGGAAACCTGATATGGATTCAGGGGAAAGATATGGAGATGAGGACGCAATTAATTCGCGCTGTAGTGAGTCGAGCACGACCGGGTGCTTTACCGGAGACGTCGAAACTCTTGTGGTGTGCGTTGGTGTTTGTCTTCCTGGTTATGCCACTGCTCGCTCCGTCGCAGACTTATTTCTCAGTTCAGGCGAATCCTGGTTCAGAAGCTGAGACAGAGCGATTGTCAGAGCGAGCAAAGCGCGCGATTGGGGCGCGAGACTGGCCGCAAGCGGCGACGATACTCGAGCAACTCGCCCAGCTTGCCCCTTCGGTTCCAGAAATTCACGCAAACTTGGGTATCGCCTATTACTTCCAGGGGCGTTCTGCCGAAGCTCTTTCTTCATTCCAGCGAGCCCTCAAGCTAAAGCCACAGATGCGGCAAGCAAACGTCATGGTCGGTATTTGCCAGGCTGAGCTGGGCCACAGTACAGAAGCGATAGCGATTCTTGCGCCTGCGTTCAACAAAACCACCGAAGCGGAAACCCGCCTCCTGATTGGCCAACACCTTCAACAGGCATACTCAGCAGTCAAACAGTACGATAAAGCGGTCGCGGTCGGTGAAGAACTGGTTAAACGCTATTCCAACAACCCAGAAGTCCTCTTCCAAGTTTCCCGTCTGTATGCCGACCGTTCCTACGATCTGATGTCCCATCTCATGCGCTCGGATCCCGACTCGGTGTGGGCGCACTACGCTAACGCCCAAGTTCAAGAGAGTCTGGCGAGATATGACATCGCTAAACGCGAATACGAACACATTGTGAAGCGGGAACCTAAGATGCCGGGCGTTCACTACCGCTTAGGGCGTGTCATTCTTGAAGGCTCTCGCACACCGGAATCACTCGAAGTCGCGAGCCGCGCGTTTGAGGAGGAATTAGCAATTCGCCCCGGCAATCCTGATGCGGAATACGAACTTGGAGAAATCAACCGGGAGCGAGGTCAGTATGATCGGGCGCTTGAGCATTTTACGCGAGCCGTATCGCAGCAACCCGAATTCGTCGAAGCCCAGCTTGGTCTGGGGCGCACACTCATTCAGTTAGGCCAAACCGCACAGGCTCTCCCCCACATTCTACAGGCCGCTCGGCTCGACCCCGAGAACAAAGTGCCACACGCACTCCTCGTCAAGGTCTACCGGGATCTAGGCGACTTGAAGGCAGCACAGGCGGAACAAGGCGCGTATCAAAAACTCAGCCAGGCAGGAGAGTTGGCGCATGCTCCGATTGCAACCGCCCCAACGGCTCAGCAGGTTGATCCGTAACTCATTGCAATGCTTCAGGGAATTTAAGTTCAGGGAGAAAGACGGGTGCCGGACGAAAAAGGAGGGTTCATGCGAACTACCTGGATTGCGTTTTGTGCGTTTCTCTTCTTCAGTGCGACAGCCATGGCCCAGGCCGTATTTGGCAACATCGCTGGCACCGTCACCGATCCGAGCGGAGCTGCTGTTCCGGATGCCGTCGTCTCCATTCGAGATACTGAACGCGGGATCATTTACGAAGCCAAGACAAATGCAAGCGGCAACTTTACGCAGACCCACCTCATTTCAGGAAACTATGAAGTACATGTCGCGGTATCTGGCTTTTCTGAGTTCACCGCCACGGGCATAGTTCAAGTGGATACCACAACAAATTTTGATGTGCATCTCAAAGTTGGCAAGTCGGCGATTACTGTCACAGTGAGAGCCGAAGCGCCGCTTATGATAGCGGACCGCGCCGAAGTCAGCACTACCCTGACCTCCAACGAAATCGGAAAGCTTCCTATTCTCGACCGCAATGTCATCAATCTCCTGCTTGCATTGCCAGGTACCGGACGGCCGGCGACAGTCGGTGGAGGTATTGCATCCGCGGAAGACCAGCAGGGCGACCCCGGACTGCCAGCGAATGGGCAGCAGGGTTATTCAAACGGCTTTTTGCTCGATGGCACGGAAAACCACAGCAATACGCTTGGTCTCGCGGTCGTGAATCCTAATCCCGATGCAATGGAAGAATTCAAAGTCACTACGAGCAATTACGACGCCGAGTTTGGCAATGTCTCAGGGGCGCTGTTGCAAGCCACTACGAAATCCGGAACCAACAGTCTGCATGGCTCGGCCTACGAGTATTTTCGCAACGACGTGATGAACGCGGCTGATCCTTTTACTGGCATCGATGCTCCGATCCGCTGGAACCAGTTCGGCGGTACATTCGGTGGCCCAATCAAGAAAGACAAGCTTTTCGGTTTTTTTGCCTATGAAGGACGGCGCCTGCGGACCAGCGCTTCGCAAATTGCTACCGTTCCCACCGATACGGAGCGTTCCGGCGATCTCTCGGGTTTCCTCGGTAGCTTTATCTGTGCGGACGGGTCGACTTCAACTTCCGGTTGTGGTGCGGGGAATCAATCGCTGGTGACGACCACGGAAGGTGCGTCGGTCAACGCGCGTGCTGGCATGGTCTTCGATCCCTCCACCGGGAACGCCGACGGCACCAACCGCCAGGTTTTTTCTACCGGTGGAAGGGTGAATGTCCTTACTCCAGCGCCCGCATTGCAAGCACTGTTGGGCTTCTTACCCGAGCCCAATGTCAATGGCGGGCTGGACTTTAACAACTACGCAACTACCGTGGGAGCACAGTCGAACAGCAGTTTGTGGGACGGACGCGTCGATTATGCGATCTCCGAGCATCATCGCCTATTCGGCCGCTACAGTGTGTCCGACTTTAAGCTGCATGGTCCAGGAGCTTATGGGGAAGTTGCAGGAGGTCCGACGCCCAACGGTTTTGCCGGCCAATCGGTTGCGCGGAACCAGAGCCTCGCGCTTGGTTACACCTATATGCTATCGCCCACCTTGTTTGCGGAATTTCGCTTTGGTTCCTATCGTATTCACACCCAGAATACGCCCAATGGCACAAATACCACTCCCGCACTCGACGCAGGCTTGCAGGGATTGAATCGAGGCACTGAAGATACTGCGGGCATGCCTGCTTTCTACGTCAATGGGACCGATGCTTTCAGCTTCGGCTACGCGCTCGCAGTCAATGGCTGCAACTGTTTGCTGGGCGAGACCGAGAATCAATTTCAGTGGGTCAACAACTGGACAAAGTCGCTTGGGGATCACAACATAAAGTGGGGCGTCGATATTCGTCGAGCGCAACAGAAGCGCGTCGATAGCAGTGTCCATCGCGCTGGCGAAATCACTTTCACCGACTCGACCACCGGCAGCGCTAGTGTGGATACCATCGCTAACGGTAACGCCACCACAGGCGCTGCATTGGCTTCGTATCTGATCGGTACGCCCGGCAACTTCACCCAGGAGTTCACGGGCAACGGGTTTTATCCCAGTATTCGCCAAACCCGGCTGTACTTCTTCGGCCAGGATGAATGGAGGGTCACCCACAAACTGACTCTCACCTACGGTCTGCGTTATGAGAATTATCTGCCGCAGACTGGAACCAAGCCTGGTAGCGCTGGCACTTTCGATCCCAACACGGGCGAGGTAGTGGTTGCGGGTGTCGGTTCCACGCCGAGAAATATGGGCATCAAGCCGTACAATCTTGGTTTCGCGCCACGGCTCGGACTGGCGTACCAAATGTTCTCGAACACCGTAGTGCGAGCCGGGTACGGGCGTGGTTTTAATGCAGCCGGCGTAGGCGCAGTCTTTGCGCAAAATCCCGAACTCGATCCTCCTGTGCAGTTCGTCCACAATTTGACGGCTACCAATCAATACAGCAGTGCTGTGCCGACATTTCTCACCACCGGTCCTCCCCCGCCCCCGAACCCTCCGATCGGGCAGACTGGCCGCTACCCCCTGCCAGACGGTGTGGTGGTCTTCTTCTATTTCGACACGCCAGATTCGTATCGCATTCCGCTGGCGGACTTCTGGAACCTCACAGTACAGCATCAAGTCAATCCCTCCTTCACCCTGGAAGCTGCGTATGTCGGCAATGTCGGACGGCATCTTTTTCTTAACCGCAACCAGAACCAGGCGGTGCCGGGGCCCGGCTCGGATTTTGATCTTCGCCGCCCTTTTCACAAATTCGGTCTTACTCAAGCCGTCTATGACGTCTGCAATTGCGACAACTCGAGCTATCACAGTCTGCAGTTGAAAGCTCAGAAGCGAGTCTCGCGAGGTATGGATTTTCTCGCTACCTACACCTGGTCGAAAGCGCTGACGAACGGCGAAGGCGGATACAACTTCGCGGACAACTACAACGTCCAGGGCGATCATGGTCCGGCCACATTTGATCGCACGCATGCCTTCACGCTTGTCCACAATTGGGAACTTCCCTTCGGCAAAGGACGGCGGTATTTGGCGAAGGCGGCGAAGCCGGTTGATTGGGTGGCTGGTGGATGGCGCTTGAGTGGCATTACGACGGCTTATTCGGGACTGGCTTTTACGCCGACGCTCTCGAATGCGCCATCGGTCAATGCCGATTTCAACTACTTCCGGCCCGACATCATCGGCGATCCGAACCTTGGTCATCCCAATACGACACTTTGGTTCAACCCCGCCGCGTACACGCAGCCGCAAGATCCATTCCGCAACGGAGACGCACGCAAGGGGTCACTGCGCGGTCCAAGACTGGTAGTCTTGAATCTCTCTCTCGCCAAGGAATTCGTAGTGACGGAGAACAAGACACTGGAGCTTCGGTGGGAGAACTTCAACGCGCTCAATCATGTCAATCTAGGATTACCGAGCAACCAAGTCGATACCTCAGGTGCTGGCCAGATTACCTCGACATCGAATCCAATGCGACAAATGCAACTGGGATTGCATTTTCGGTTCTGACCAAATTCAACTTGATGCGACGGGTTTTCAACCGCCGACGGCGATGCCCTTCCAGGGCTGCCGGGAAAGCAGCAAATTTGCTCCATGGGACAAAACGGAGTTGTCCTTAGCCTTCTCTGGGCGATGACTCCAACCTGATCGGTGCAGCCCGGGTTTGGCATTATCACTTCGCCACGGAGGTCTCACGCTGTGCCCGCTGAATTTTCTGCCATCCAAGGCGCGTACTTGAGAGACATTCTGGACCAACCGCGGGCCCTGGAAGATACCCTGGAAGGCCTGAATAACCCGGAGACGCTGCGGGCAATCGCAACAAAACTCTGTCGAGGTGGCTTTCGAGCCGTGGTCCTTACGGGCATGGGATCTTCGTTTCATGCTCTCCATCCTTCGAACCTGGAACTCATTAATCACGGTTTCATGACCATGATGGTCGAGACTTCTGAGCTGGTCCACTACAAAAGTCGCCTGCTTGATCCGAAGACCTTGATCATCGCCGTATCGCAATCCGGGCAAAGCGCGGAAGTAGTGCGTCTGCTGGAGATCAATCGCGATGGATCGGTCGTGATTGCAGTCACCAATACAGCTGACAGCACGCTCGCCAGGAATGCAAGCGCCACAATTTTGACGCGGGCCGGGGATGAGTTGTCGGTTACCTGCAAAACGTACGTCACAGCGCTGATGGCGTTGCAATGGCTGACCGCAGTATTATGTGACCGCGATCTGGAACACACATATGAAGACCTTAAACAGTCGCCTTCGACCGTCCAGATGTACCTGGGTCGTTGGAACCAGCACGTACAGCGCCTTGCAGAGCTGCTTAAAGGGACGCGTCATTTGTTTCTGGTAGGAAGGGGGGCATCACTTGCCGCAGTCGGAACAGGGGCGCTGATCATCAAAGAATCGGACCATTTCCATGCCGAGGGAATGAGTAGTGCGGCCTTTCGCCATGGGCCTTTCGAGATGCTCAGCGACGAAGCCTTTGTCCTCGTCTTTGCAGGTGACCACAAAACGCAGGATCTCAATCACCGGCTCTTGGAGGACATCCAGGAACAAAACGCCAGAGCGGAACTGGTCAGCGAGAGTGCCGTATTCGCGCCCTGCAAGCTACCTGCTGCTGCGAAGAATATTCGCCCGATACTGGAAATTCTTCCCGTGCAAATGATTACACTGGCATTAGCGGCCCTGATGGGACGCGAACCAGGGCGATTTGAACTGATTAGCAAAGTAACGACCGCAGAATAGTCAAAGGAGGCATGCCTGATGCCGGGACGCCGCTATATGGTCGCCATGGTGTCAATTCTACTTTTCTACTCCGGAGCGTGGGCGCAGTTACCGGCAGCGCCTGCGAATCCACCACCGGATGAACGCTATAAGGCCGACATTCTCCTCATCGTTGCGCATCCCGACGACGATAGCTTGGCCGCTCCCTATCTGGCAAAGGCGATTTACGATGAACACAGACACGTGTCCGTAATCTATGGCACACGTGGTGATGCCGGTGGCAATGCGGTCGGCAATGAGCAGGCGAAATCCCTCGGCGCAGTTCGCGAAATCGAAGGACGTCGAGCTCTTGAGTCGATGGGAATTCTTGATGTCTGGTTTCTCAACGGTCCGGATACTCCAGGTCAAGACGTACTGCATTCGCTCGAGACCTGGGAACACGGAGCCTCTTTGGAAAAGGTGGTTCGCCTGGTGCGGCTCACGCGCCCGGACGTCATCCTGACATGGCTGCCGGCCTATGTTGCGGGCGAGAATCACGACGATCACCAGGCGGCAGGTGTGCTCGCGACGGAAGCCTTCGATCTTGCGGGTGATCCAGTCGCATTTCCCGAACAGCTGGCAGCGCCACGTGATCGCACATCTATCGGTAATTACGGCGAGGGGCTGACTCCGTGGCAGCCAAAGAAGATTTATTACTTCTCCGATGCAACTCATGTCGAATTCCTCGAAGGCCGCGGCCCGCAATACAAAACTGGCGAGGTCTCGCCTTCAAAGGGCGTTTCCTATGCAACCATTGCCGCGAATGCATGGATGAGCGACAAATCGCAATTGCCCCCGAACCAACTGGACCTCAAGAAATATCTCGATCAATCCTTGACCGAACCGGTTCGGTTCATACTAGGAAAATCTCTGGTAAAGGGAACGACGACCGGCGATGTATTCGAAGGGATCCTGCCTGGACCGATTCCTTACGTACGACCGCACGGATACGAACCGACGGTTCGGGGGAATCTGTCACTCGAGCTTGGTGGACCGTGGGCCTATTATCGCGACTTCTGGCGGAACCACAACCTTGAGCATCTTGCGCAGCTACTCTCGCCGGAAACGGCGCTGGGCGGTCCCGAAAACACGGTTTGGGTTCCGCTCCTGATTCATAACGGCACCGATGCAGCGAAACAGGTGACATTACGGTCGGCCTTGCCCCTCGGCTGGACAGAAAAGCCTGGACCGATGATATATACGGTTTCTCCGCACGATTCGTACCCGGTTCAAATAAATCTGGTTGCTGACTCATCGCAGAAGGGTACCTGGCAGAAAGTCACGTGGACGGCTGAGGCTGATGGCCATTCCATCGGTTCCGTGACACTTCGAGTGCATGTAAATTACAACGGAGTCCCGCAGTAGGGCCCCAAGTCGCGACGGTCGAATCCAGACATTATGCAACCTTCTTGACACCAAACGGTCACGGATGTAAAGCTTTCGCGACGCCGACGGTGGTCGGGTGCTGCATTCCGGTTGCGGCAATTGAGGGTTCTGTGAGGGCTGAGCCAAGGCGATTCGTACTGTGTTGCTTCTGCTGTGTGCTTGCGTTCGGAAGCATCGCGAAACGCCTTGAGGCCCAGCGAACAAGTCCACCCGAAAAAGATCCCGCAATCATTTCACAGCAAGCCCAGGAAGCGATGGCCGCGAAGGATTGGCCAGCGGCTGTGAAGTCTCTTGAGAAACTCGCCGAACTCGCTCCGAGCGTACCTGAAATCCAAGCTAACTTGGGATTGGCCTATTACTCCCAGAACAGGCTTATAGAAGCTGCCAATGCTTTTGAGCGTGCACTAAAGTTGAACCCAAAAACGCCAAGGGCCGAGATGATGTTGGGCCTGTGCTATGCAGAGCTCGGAAGGAATCGCGAGGCAGTCCTCATTCTGGCACCGGCGTTTCGGCGCCCTGCTGATCAGCAAATGGAGCGACTGGTCGGGCTCGACCTCCAACGCGCTTATGCGGGCTTAGAACAATATGAAATGGCTGTTGCCGTTGCTGACGAACTGCTCAAGCGTTATGCCAATGATCCCGAAATTCTCTTTCAATCTTCGCGCCTGCACGCCGACCGCTCCTACGGACTGATGAATCATCTGATGCAGGGATCTCCCGATTCCGTCTGGGTCCACTATGCAAAGGCAGAGGTTCAGGCGAGCCTGCAACATCAAGACTTGGCCATTCCGGAGTACAGGAAGGTTCTGGAGATGGAGCCGAGAATGCCGGGCATTCATTTCAAGGTAGGACGAGCGATTCTCCAGAGCTCCAAAGAAACCAATGCTGTCGATGAGGCATTCCATGAGTTTGAATTAGAGCTTGCTATCTCGCCAGAGAATTCCGACGCAGAATATGAAATTGGCGAGATCTGTCGCCAGCGAGCTCAGTTCGATGCCGCGATCGACCATTTTTCCAGGGCCGTTCAATATCATCCAAATTTCGCCCAGGCTCGTATCGGCCTGGCGAGCACGCTGATGAGTAGAGGAGAGATGCGGGAAGCGTTACCACATTTGCTGGAGGCGGTTCGAATTGAGCCGCAGAACGAAGTCGCGCATTTCCGGTTGGCATCGCTATACAAGGCCTTGGGCGACACAGCAAACCAGCAGAAGGAGATGGCATCTTTCCAGAAGCTCCATTCTGCAGCGAGCTCGGGGGAGCCGCAGTTAACGGGAGCATCCGTCACCCAGCAAACCATTGACCCGTGAAATCGCTGCCCAAGAAAGCCCGTACGTACGTTTAACCGTAGTTAACGCGCAAGCGGAGGTTGGTTATGCGCCACCTGAAAGCGGTTTTCGTCGTATTTGTTATCTCTCTACTCCTGTGCGCGGCACAATCGGGGCTTGCCCAGGCGGTGTTTGGCAATATTACTGGTACCGTCACCGATCCAAGCGGAGCTGCACTGGCCAAGGCCGAACTCGTGATTACTGACCTGGACCGCGGAATCAGCTATTCCACGCAGACCAACTCGGCAGGTAACTATACCCAGACCCATTTGCTCGCCGGGCGTTATGAGGTCAAGGCCACTGCGCCCGGTTTTTCTGACTTTTCGGCAACCGCCGAGGTGCAGGTTGACGCCACTACGCGCGTCGACGCGCAGATGAAACTGGGGAAGGCCTCGAGTACTGTCACGGTCACCACTGAGAGTCCTTTGCTCAAGGTGGATCGGGCTGATGTCAGTAATACCTTGACCGCCAGCGAAGTCGAGCGTTTGCCCATTCTCAATCGCAATATCACGACTCTTGTGCTGGCTCTCCCGGGCGCACAGCTGAACGGTTTTCAGCACGCCTCCGGCGAGAACCCGCAGGGCGGTCTGCAAATCAACGTCAACGGGCAATACTTCTACTCGAACGGATTCGAATTGGACGGAACTGAGAACCACAGCAACATTCTTGGCATCGCCGTGGTAAATCCCAATCCGGATTCATTGCAGGAATTTAAGGTAACCTCCAGCAACTACGACGCCGAGTTCGGAAATGTGTCGGGTGCTCTTCTTCAAGGAACAACCAAGTCGGGAACCAACCAGTTGCACGGCTCGCTTTTTGAGTATTTCCGGAATGACGTATTCGACGCCGCCGATCCTTTTACCCAGCTCAAGCCTCCTCTGCGCTGGAATCAATTCGGGGGCTCGCTCGGTGGCCCCATACGAAAAGAAAAACTGTTTGGTTTCTTCGATTATCAGGGAACAAGGCGTCGGACAGGTGGAGCCCTCATCGCCACAGTTCCGACTGCCGCGGAGCGTGCTGGCGACCTGAGCGCGCTCTTGGGTGATTACATTTGCGCGGATGGTACGACTTCTGCCGCGGCCTGCGCCAATCCCTACCTTGTAACCACTACCGAAAATGCGGTGGTTCCTGCCCGCGCCGGCATGGTTTTTGACCCGACCTCAGGTAATTTTGATCCGAGTACTGGTATTTTTGATGGAACCGGACGCAAGGCAATCTCCTCCGGGGGGCAGGTCAATGTTCTACCCGCTCCGAATCCTTCCATGGCAGCGCTGCTTGATTTCCTGCCGCTGCCGAATTTCGGAGCGCCTGGCGATGTGGCCAATAACTTCGCGGCTGGTTTCTCCGAGAAATTCGACACCGACCAATACGATGGCCGGATTGACTACAACATTTCCGAGAAAAACCATTTCTTCGCGCGTTACAGCATTGCCGACTTCACCAAGGATTCGCCGGGGGCATATGGAGAAATTGCGGGAGGCCCCACGGCCTTCCATTTCGCAGGCCGCTCGTTGGCGCGCAATCAGAGCCTGGCTTTGGTTTACACTTATTCCCTGAATCCAACCTTGATCACCGACTTTCGCTTTGGAACCTACAGATACCGGATTCGCGTGCAGCCCGGCGGGTTTGGCACGAATCCGGCAAGCGACGCCAGCCTGATTGGGCTAAACCGGGGCACTCTCGAAACCAGCAGCATGCCGGCATTTTACGTCCAGGGTGACGGCGGCTTTAACTTCGGCTATGGGTTGAACGTCAACCAGTGCAATTGCCCCCTGAGTGAAACTGAGAATCAATTTCAGTGGGTCAACAACTGGACGAAGCAAAAAGGCAACCACACCATCAAGTGGGGCGTGGATGTTCGCCGGGCCCAGACAACGCGCATTGACAGCGGCAATCACCGATCTGGAGAGCTAACCTTTGACGACAGTGTTACAGGTAGTGCCGACGCGGATCAGACTGCTGCGGGCAATGCCACTACGGGTCTCGGCCTGGCAACCTATTTATTGGGTCAACCGGATTTCATCGCCCGCAATTTCACCGGCACGGGTTTCTATCCCAGCATCCGTCAGACGCGTCTGTTCTTCTTCGGACAAGACTCGTGGCGCGCCACTTCGAAGCTGACGGTTAACTACGGTCTGCGCTATGAAAATTACCTGCCACAAACAGGCGCTAAGCCGGGCAGTGGCGGGAGCTTTGATCCAACCACTGGTGATGTCCTGGTAGCTGGTATCGGTTCCGTCCCCGCAAACTTTGGTGTTAAGCCATACAACTTCGGGTTTGCGCCGCGACTTGGTCTCGCGTATCAGGTTGGTTCAAGCACCGTGGTGCGCGCTGGATATGGCCGCAGCTTCAATGCAGCCGGAGTGGGGGCGGTTTTTGGTCAGAACCCGGAACTGGATCCGCCAGTGCAGTTTGGCCAGTTCCTCAGCGCACCGAACAATTATTCGCCGGCAGTAGCCGATTTTCTGACCAACGGACCGCCTCTGCCGCTACCAATCCCGATTGGATCAAATGGCCGCTTTCCACTTCCCGACGGCGTGGGTGTCTATTTCTATTTTTACCCACTCGATCGCTACCGCATTCCCCTCGCAGATTTTTGGAATCTGTCCTTACAGCATGAAATTCGTTCTGACCTAACCGCCGAAATCGCTTACGTGGGGAACGTCGGCCGGCACCTGTTCGCCAACCGCAATACCAACCAGGCAGTCCCGGGCCCAGGCGACTTAGATCCGCGTCGCCCCTTCGCCAAGTTCGGCCTTACGCAGGGCATATACGACGTCTGCAACTGTGACAACTCCAGCTATCACTCCATGCAGGCAAAGCTTCAGAAGCGCACCTCGCATGGAATGGATTTTCTCCTGACCTATACCTGGTCAAAGGCGATAACCAACTCCGAGGGCGGCTACAACTTCTCGGATAATTACAACATTCGCGGCGATCACGGGCCGGCGAGCTGGGATCATACCCATGCTCTAACCTTGCTTCATACCTGGGACCTGCCTTTCGGCAAGCAGCGCCGCTGGGCTTCTAACACCAGCAAGGC
>JACXTT010004264.1_pt1 | contig 21310 bp, 24 predicted proteins | sample 9270951 | NCBI WGS metagenome assembly JACXTT01 (sample SAMN15532306, study PRJNA645909) | rock metagenome | isolation source: weathered quartz diorite | place: Puerto Rico | collected 2017-06-21
TTCTTGAAGCGCTCCTTGAGCGAGACGTGCGGCATCAGCCGCCGCTCGACCGGGGAGTAGTCGTTGGCGTAACTCCACTCGTGCATGCCCATCTTGCGGCTCTGCAGGTTCATGCCGGGCGGCAGACGCTCGGCGACCGGCTGACGCCCGCAGTGGCGGTGGATCGAGATGGCGGCCTGATGGCCGTGCTCGACGGCCCAGATGATGTTCTTCGGGCCGAACGCGGCGTCGCCGCCGAAGAACACTCCGGGGAGCGTCGACTGAAAGCTGCGCTGATCGATGACCGGCACGTCCCACTTGTCGAACTCGATGCCGAGGTCACGCTCGATCCACGGGAAGGCGTTCTCCTGGCCGATGGCGAGGATCACATCGTCCGCGGGCAGGAACTCCCCGCCGACGACGCGCTCGGCGCTGATGCGCCCGTCGGCGTCGATCTGGTACTCCATCCTGTCGAAGCGCATGCCGGTGAGGCGGCCGTTCTCGACCACGAATTCGCGCGGCGCGCGGTTGACGACGATCTCGACGCTCTCCTCCTCCGCGTCCTCGAGCTCCCAATCGGAGGCCTTGAAGAAGCCGCGCGGCTTGCGCGCCATGACCTTGACGCTCTCGGCCCCCAGCCTGAGGCTGGTGCGGCAACAGTCCATGGCTGTGTTGCCGACGCCGATGATCAGCACACGTCCGCCGACCGCGTCGATGTGACCGAAGGCCACCGACTCGAGCCAGGCGATGCCGATGTGGACGTTGGCGGCCGCCGCGTCGCGCCCGGGGAGCTTCAGCTCCTTGCCGCGCGGCGCGCCGGAGCCGACGAACACCGCATCGAACCCCTGCGCCAGGAGCGCCCGCAGACTCGTCACCGGGGAATTGAGCCTCAGGTCCACCCCCATGTCGGTGATCATCGCGATCTCCTCGTTCAGCACCCGCTGCGGCAGGCGGAACGAGGGGATGTTGGTGCGCATCAGTCCGCCGGGCTCGCCGTACTGCTCGAAGATCGTCACCTGGTAGCCGAGCGGCATGAGGTCGTTGGCGACGGTGAGCGAGGCGCAGCCGGCGCCGATGCAGGCGATGCGCTTGCCGTTCTTCGCCTTCGGGATCTTGGGCAGGCGGCTCGCGACTTCCTCGCGATGATCGGCCGCGACGCGCTTCAGCCGGCAGATGGCGACCGGCTTGTGCTCGATGCGACCGCGGCGGCAGGCCGGCTCGCACGGCCGATCGCAGACGCGCCCCAGGATCCCGGGGAACACGTTCGATTCCCGGTTCACCATGTACGCGTCGGTGAAGCGGCCCTGCGCGATCAGTCGGATGTATTCAGGAACGTCGGTGTGGGCCGGGCAGGCCCACTGGCAATCGACAACTCGATGGTAGTAGTCAGGATGAGAGGTATCGGTGGGTTCCATTCACTGTCCGGGAAAGTCGGTCCCCGGGCCCTCGTGGGCGAAAAAGGGACCGTGAGTATAGAGGTGCGCCGCGGATTGTCATCGTCGTCAAAGTCAGTATTTAACGACGCGGACTCGATCCAAAGGTTCATTATTGCGCCGCAGCATAGGGGCGTCCAGAGCCCTGTGCCTATACTGCGTGACCGACTTATGTCCCCTGCTGCACCGACGGCCGACCCCCTTGCCACCGAGATCCGCCTGCGCCGCGCCTCGCGTGTGCTCGAGGTGAGCTTCGCGGACGGCAGCCGCTTCGAGCTGCCGTTCGAGTACCTGCGGGTGCACTCACCGTCGGCGGAAGTGAAAGGGCACGGACCCGGGCAGGAGGTGCTGGTGCTCGGCAAGGAGAACGTCGGCATCAAGGCCGTCGAGCCCGTGGGGCAGTACGCCGTGAAGCTCGTCTTCGACGACGGGCACGACACCGGTCTCTATACGTGGAAGTACCTGCACGAGCTCGGACGCGAGCAGCAGTCGAAATGGGCGCGCTACCTCGAGCGCAAGGCGTGCGCGCCACGGGAGCCACGCAAATGAAAAGCGGGCCGGACATCGCAATGCCCGGCCCGCTTCGCACGCAAGACCCCCTCAACGGCGGCGATTCTGCGCATCGCTCGGGAGAAAATGCAACCACGATCTGGCGCCGGCGAGCACGCGATGCCTGATCGCATAGAATGCGTCCATCTCACTTGAACCCGCCCGACATGACCGACGAGGGCTCCACCGACTTCGGCTTTCAGCGCGTGCCGCGGGGCGATAAGGCGCGCCGCGTGCGCGGGGTGTTCGACTCGGTCGCCGACAGCTACGACCTGATGAATGACCTGATGTCGGCGGGCGCACATCGCCTCTGGAAGCGCTTCACGCTCTCGCTCGCGAATCTGCGCCCGGGGGCGCGCGCACTCGACCTCGCCGGCGGCAGCGGCGATCTCGCGGCCGGACTCGCCCGCCAGGTGGGCGAGCGCGGCCTGGTGGTGCTCGCCGACATCAACGCCGCCATGCTCCGCCGCGGGCGTGATCGGCTGATCGATGCGGGGCTCATCGGCAACATCGAGTACGTGCAGGCCGACGCCGAGCGGCTGCCCTTCCCGGATGCCACCTTCGACTGCATCACCATCGGCTTCGGGCTGCGCAACGTCACCGATAAGGCCGCGGCGCTCGGCTCCATGCGGCGCGCGCTCAAGCCCGGCGGACAGCTGCTGGTGCTCGAGTTCTCTCACCCCACGGTGCCGGGCCTGAAGCCGCTCTACGATGCTTACTCGTTCCGCGTCCTGCCGCTGCTCGGGGAGCTGGTGGCGGGGGATGCGGGGAGCTATCGCTATCTCGCCGAGTCGATCCGCATGCATCCGGACCAGACGACGCTGCTCAGGATGATGCAGGAGGCGGGACTCGAAGGCTGCCGCTATCACAACCTCTCCGGCGGCATCGTCGCCGTGCACCGCGGCTACCGGTACTGAAGGCGGCGCGCCGCACTCGCCGCAGGGCCATGATCCTGAGCACTCTCGAGAACCTGCTGAACCGTGGTCTGCCACGCTCGCCGCGCGCGCGACAGCTGTGCGCCGAGCTCGCGGGCCGGAGCGTCGCCATCGAGATCCGCGACATCGCGCGGCTCCGCGTGAGCTCGAACGGCCAGACACTCACGGTGACGCACGATGAGGAACCCGCGGACGCCACAGTGAGCGGCGGGCCCCTCGGCCTCGTCTCGCTCGCCGCCGACTCGCCCGAGGCCGCGCCAAAGCTCCGCGGAGTCACGATCGGGGGCGATGCGGAGCTCGCGCAGAAGTTCCGCGAGCTCGGTGAGCTGCTGCGCCCCGACCTCGAGGAAGAGCTGTCGCTCGTCGTGGGCGACGTGCCGGCACACCAGCTCGGGCGGCTCGCACGGGTCGCGCTCGACTTCGGCCGCCGGGCGATGAGCACCACGCTACGCAATGCGGCCGAGTACCTCGCGCACGAGCGCGCCGATCTCGTGTCGCGCAACGAGGGCGAGCAGTTCCTGCGCGGGGTGGATGCCGTGCGCGAGGATGCCGATCGGCTGGCGGTGCGCCTCGAGCGCTTGAGCGCGCGGCGCGGCTCATTGTGACGCGGGTTGCTCACCCGTGAAGCTGCGCGTCCTCGTGCGGCTCCTCGAGATCCAGCGCGTGCTGCTGCGGCACGGCCTCGATGACTACGTGCGTGCCACGCACCTCTACCGCCCGCTGCGCTTCCTGTTCTTTCTCTCCCCCGGGGTGTGGTTCGAGCGCCGCCGGGCGTTGAGCCGCGCCGAGCGGCTGCGGCTCGCGCTGGAGGAGCTCGGACCCATCTTCGTGAAGTTCGGGCAGGCGGTCTCGACGCGCCGCGACCTGCTGCCCTCCGATATCGCCGACGAGCTGGCGAAGCTGCAGGATCGCGTGCCGCCGTTTCCCGGCGCGATCGCGCGCGAGCTGATCGAGCGCGCCTACGGCCGCCCGCTGAGTGCCGTGTTCGCCAGCTTCGACGAGACGCCGCTCGCCGCCGCCTCCATCGCCCAGGTGCACGCCGCGCGACTCCCCGGGGGCGCCGAAGTCGCGGTCAAGGTGCTGCGGCCCGGCATGCGCGAGGTGATCGAGCGCGACCTCGAGGTGCTGTACGCGCTCGCGGATCTCGGGCACCGCTACTCGCGCGAGCTGCGCCGGCTCCGTCCGCGCGAGATCGTCGCCGAGTACGAGAAGACCGTCCTCGACGAGCTCGACCTGATGCGCGAAGCGGCCAACGCCTCGCAGCTGAAGCGCAACTTCGCGGGCTCGGAGCTCCTGTACGTGCCGGAGGTGTACTGGGACTACTGCCGCAACGACGTCATGGTCATGGAGCGTATCCACGGAGTGCCGATCTCGGACCTGCCGCGCCTCAAGGCCGCCGGCACCAACATCGCGAAGCTCGCCGAGAACGGCGTGCGCATCTTCTTCACGCAGGTCTTCCGCCACAACTTCTTCCACGCCGACATGCACCCCGGAAACATCTTCGTGCTCACCGACGATCCGCGGCGGCCGCGCTACGCGGCGGTCGACTTCGGCATCGTCGGCACGCTCGATCCGCGCGACCAGTACTACCTGGCGGAGAACTTCCTCGCCGTGTTCGATCGCGACTACCGGCGGGTCGCGCAGCTGCACCTGCAGTCCGGCTGGGTGCCGCCGGAGACCCGCGTCGACGAGATGGAGTCCGCGGTGCGCACCGTGTGCGAGCCGATCTTCGACCGCCCGCTCAAGGATATCTCCTTCGGGCGGATCCTGCTGCGCCTGTTCGAGATCTCGCGGCGCTTCAACATGCAGGTCCAGCCGCAGCTCATCCTGCTGCAGAAGACGCTGCTCAACGTCGAGGGCTTGGGAAGGGAGCTGTATCCGGAGCTCGACATCTGGAGCACCGCGAGCCCGATCCTGCGCGAGTGGATGCGCGAGCGCACGAGCGTGAGCTCGCTCCTGAAGGACCTCCGCGCCCAGGTCCCCGAATTTCTCGCGGCGGCGCGCGCCCTGCCGGCGCTGGTGCAAAGCCGGCTGCGGCGCGAGCGCGACCCGCCGCCGCCGCCGCCCTCGCCCGAGATCGGCGACCTGCTCGCGGAGCTGCGCGCCGTGCGTCGGCGCGACACCCTCGCCCTCGGCGCGGTCGGTCTCGCGTTCGCCGTGTTGTGGCTCACCCTGAGCCGCGCCGAGCAGTGGCCGGGCTGGGCGCTGCTCGCCGCCGGGATCGTCACGGTGGGCTGGGGCCTGAGGCGCTGAGGCGGTGCAGCGCTCTCTCACCGAAGGCCCGATCGCCGCCGGCCTTCTCAGATTCTCGCTGCCGATCCTGTTCGCCAACGTCCTGCAGTCGCTCAACGGCTCGGTGAATTCCATCTGGGTCGGTCGCTATCTCGGCGAGGCGGCGCTCACTGCGACCTCCAACGCCAACACCGTGATGTTCCTCCTGATCGGCGCGGCCTTCGGCGTGGCGCTGGCCGCGACCATCCTCATCGGCCAGTCGATCGGCGCCAACAACCTCTCCGAGACCAGGCGCGTCATCGGCACCAGCGCCAGCTTCTTCGCCGCCATCTCGGTGGCGATGGCCATCGCCGGGCTCGTGCTGTGCCGCCCGCTGCTCGTGGCCATGGCGACACCCATCGATTCGCTCGCCCTTGCGGTGGCTTATATGCGGGTGATCTTCCTCGCTCTGCCGTGCCTTTACATGTACGCCTTCATCATGGCCGTGCTGCGCGGCGCCGGGGACTCGAAGACACCGTTCTACTTCATGCTGCTGTCGGTCGGGATCGACATCGCGCTCAATCCGGTCTTCATCTTCGGCTTCGGTCCCATCCCGCGGCTCGGCATCGCGGGCTCGGCGCTCGCGACCTTCGTCGCACAGGCCGTCAGCCTCGTCGCGCTCATCCGCCACCTCTATCGCCGGCGGCACGTCCTGTGCCTGCACCGCGAGGAGCTCGCGCTCCTCAAGCCCGACTGGAGCGTGGTGACCACTCTCATCAGGAAGGGCCTGCCGATGAGCGCGCAGATGCTGGTGCTCTCCTTGAGCGGCGTGCTCATGATCACGCTGGTCAACCGCTTCGGCGTCGACACCACCGCGGCCTTCGGCGCGGCGCTCCAGATCTGGAACTACATCCAGATGCCCGCCTTCGCGCTCGGCATGGGCATGTCGGCGATGACGGCGCAGAACGTGGGCGCCGGCAAGTGGGACCGCGTCGCGCGCATCGCGCACGTCGGCGTCATCTACAGCGTGCTGCTCACCGGCTCGATCGTGGCGCTGCTCGAGCTGCTCGACACGCGGGCGTTCGCGCTTTTCCTGCCGGCGGGCTCCGCCGCGCTCACGATCGCCGGGCACCTCAACCGCATCGCCACCGGCTCGTTCATCTTCTTCGGAGTCTCGGTGGCGCTGTTCGGGGTGGTGCGCGCCGCGGGCGCCGTGCTCGCGCCGCTCATCATCCTCAGCGTGTCACTCCTCGCGGTGCGCTTTCCGCTCGCGCAGCTGCTTCTCGGACCCTACCGGGCGGACGCGATCTGGTGGAGCTTCCCGGTGTCGTCGGCGCTCTCGTCGCTCCTTGCGCTGCTTTACTACCGGCACGGCAGCTGGCGTCAGGCGCACATGATGAGCCCGGTGAAAGCGTAGAACGCGCCGCGCGGCCCGTAGGTGGCGTAGCGGGCGCGACCTCGGCGGGGCGCCACGCTCCTGTCACACGGGCCGCCCGGATCTCTCTCTTATTGCGGATTCGTGGGGCGCCGCGCGCGGTGGAGAATGCCGCCTTCGAGCCGCAAGGAGAGGCGCATGCAGACGCGAACGCTCGGACGTAACGGCCCCAAGGTCTCCGCCCTGGGGCTCGGGTGCATGGGAATGAGCGAGTTCTACGGTGCGCACGACGACGCCGAGTCGATCGCGACCCTCCATCGGGCGCTCGAGCTCGGGGTGAACTTTCTCGACACCGCGGATGCGTACGGCCCGTACACCAACGAGCAGCTCCTCGCCCGCGCGCTCGCCGGCAAGCGTGACGCCGTATTCCTCGCCACCAAGTTCGGCTTCGTGCGCGACCCCAGCGACGCCGCAGCGCGCGTGATCGACGGGCGACCCGAGTGGGTGCGGCAGGCGTGCGAGGCGAGCCTGAAGCGCCTCAAGGTCAACCACATCGACCTTTACTACCTGCATCGGGTGGATCGAAACGTGCCGATCGAGGATACGGTCGGGGCGATGGCGGAGCTCGTGCGCGCGGGCAAGGTGCGCTACCTCGGGCTCTCGGAGGTCACGCCGCAGACCCTCGAGCGCGCCCACCACGTGCATCGCATCACGGCGCTGCAGAGCGAGTACTCGCTGTGGACGCGGGATCCCGAGGAGGAAGGGGTGCTGGAAGCCTGCGAGCGGCTCGGCATCGGGCTCGTCCCCTACAGTCCCCTCGGCCGCGGCTTTCTGACCGGCGCCATCCGCAGCCCCGACGACTTCGCCGCCGACGACTACCGGCGCACCAACCCGCGATTTCAGGGCGAGAACTTCGCCCGCAACCTCGCGCTGGTCGAGAAGGTGAAGGCGCTGGCCAAGGAGAAGAGATGCAGTCCCGCGCAGCTGGCGCTCGGCTGGGTGCTGGCACAAGGGCCGCACATCGTGCCAATCCCGGGCACGAGGAGGATCCGCAATCTCGAGGAGAATGTCGGGGCGCTCGAGGTGCGGCTCGACGATGCCGACCTCGAGGAGATCGAGGCGGTCTTCCCCGCGGGCATCACGGCCGGCGCTCGTTACGGCGAGGCGATGCTGCGCCTCAGCCGCGGCTGAGCCGCGGCGTAGTGGCGGCGCTCGAGAATGCCCCGGCCAGACTCGAGGATGCCGCCACCGGAACTCATTTCAGTCTCTCATGCGCCGAGGCCCGGCACAGCAGCGCGAACAGGGCGAGGACAACGGCCAAGCCGGGTCGCTTCATAGGAGCATCTCCCCGAGAGGTCCGCTCAGGCGGCGTGCTCGCCCGAACGCGGCTCGATCCACACGGCACGCGCCCGGCCGCAGAGCTCGCTCTCCTCGTCGTAGAGCGCGGTGCCGGCCTCGTGCTTGCGGCCGTTCGAGCCGATGTGCCAGCCGACCACCGTGCACGACTCTCCCACGTGCACCAGGCGGTCGACGTGCGCGGTGAACTCCGCGAGCAGCATCATGCGGTCATCGGGAGCGACCGCGTAGTAGCCCGGACAGTCGAGCGCCGCCGACATGAACTCGCCGCGCACCTTGCCGTCTCCCCCGTCGAGCGAGGCGTCGGGCACCCAGGGCGCAGCCACCACGCCGCGCTCGGGCAGGGGGCCCGCGAAGATGCGCAGTCCGTCGCCGCGCACCCGCCGGGTGCCGCACACGAAGCAGCTCGGAAAGCGGTGGTGGCGGAAGCCTACGTAGTGCCGCGAGGCCTCCACCGCCTCGAGGTAATCGGGCGGCGGCTTCGCCATGAGCGAGAGCATCGTCGGGCGCGCCTCACCGATCGGCTCCGTGCCGTGCATGACGCGCAGCCCACCGCCCTCGAGCTCATCCACGGTGAGCTCCGTGTCGAGCGGCGGCGGCTTGAGCAGCCGCACCGCGAGGGTCTGGGAGGCGAGCGTCGCGACCCGGCCGGCGAAATAGCCCCCGTTCGAGGAGCCGGGCGGCCCGCAGAAGCGCGCGGCGATGCTCAGGGTGTTGGGGAGTCTGGTGTTCATGCTTCGTGCAGACCGCTCACGTGGAGCATCCGCCCCGAGGATCGGCGGTTTCCGGGCGAGACGCAAATCGGCCGTTGCGCGACAGATCACCCCCGGCGCGGACGACCCGCCGCGCCCCTCCTCGAGAGTCCGGAACCGGTTCCGTACCGTCGATTGACGAGTAGACCTCGTGGTCGCAAGCCACGTAACAAGCCACGTAAGGGGTTGTGCGAGGTGGCGACGCCGAACGGCCCGAACCCGGTCTCTTTTACCCTTGCAACGAATGGGCGGGGCACGATTACTTTCATGCTAGGCAGCGTGACATACAAGTTCGCCTTCTACATGAGAAAGGCCGGCGTCGCTTTCGTGCTTGAGCAACCCGCGAGCGACGGCAGCAATCGCGGTCGCGCCGGACGTTTCTTCCCGCAGCTGGTCACCACACCGGGAGGGGGCACGTTCATCGGTTCAACGGGCGTGACGACGGCGGCCAGCGAAAACGCGATAGCGGTGCTGCCGGTCACCATTGCCAACAAGACGGCGACATTCCAGAGCGGACAGATCGATACGAGCATCGTGCTCGGCACCGACCCGACGAATATGGATCCGCAGCTCATCGCCTTCGACGAATAGCTCTGACGACGCTTCCGCGCGTCCGGCGTACGCAAGTCTGAAGGCATTCAGCCCGGGCGCAGTGCCTGCAGCCAGGCCTTGGGATCCTCTCCCCGTTCCAGCACCTCCACGAGTGCGGACCCGACCACGACACCATCGACGTGGCCGGTGAGACGCTCGACCTGCGCGCGGCTGCGGATGCCGAACCCGGCACACACCGGAATCGGTGAGGCAGCCCGCACCCGGTCGAGATAGCCGAGCACCTCATCGGGCACGGCGACGTTCTTGCCGGTGGTGCCGGTCATGGTGACCGCGTACACGAAGCCCTGACTCGCCGCGCAGAGCCGTCCGAGGCGCTCGGGCCCGGTGACCGGCGTCACCATCTGCACGAGTGCGATCTCCCGCGCCTCGAGCGCCGAGCGCAGCTCGCCGCTTTCCTCGAGCGGCAGATCCGGGACGATGAAGCCGGCGACGCCGGCGCGAGCGGCGCCTTCCACGAGGGGCTCGAGACCGAAGGCGAGCAGCGGGTTCAGGTAGCTCATCAGCAGTCGCGGCGCACCGATCTCCCCGAGCGCCTCGAGCTCCGCCAGGATCCACCTGAGGCTCACGCTCTGGGCGAGCGCCGCCTGGCTCGCACGCTGAATCGTCACCCCGTCCGCCATCGGATCGGTGAACGGGACCCCGATCTCGATAACCTCCGCGGCGGCCGCGAGTGCACGCACGTGCTCGCGGAAGCTCTCGCGCCTCGGGAAGCCCGCCGTGAGGTAGGCGACGAGCGCCGGGCCGCCCTTACCGGCAGCCGCACGGATGGCCTTCCCGATGCGCTCGCGTGGACTCATGAGAGCGCCGTCTCGAGCAGCGTCCGTTGCAGAGTGGACATGTCCTTGTCGCCGCGGCCGGAGAGACAGACGACGATCGAGCCGCCGGAATGGGATCGCGCCCAGCGCTCCGCCGCGGGAAGCGCATGAGCGCTCTCGAGCGCCGGCAGAATTCCTTCGCATTCACTGAGCGCGCGCACCCCGGCGAGCGCCTCCCCATCGCTCGCGGTCTCGTAGCGAACGCGTCCGACGGCGGCGAGCAGCGCATGCTCGGGACCCACCCCGGGATAGTCGAGGCCCGCGGAGACCGAGTGCGTTTCCTGGACCTGGCCGTCCTCGTTCTGCAGCAGCATCGAGTAGGTGCCGTGCAGCACGCCCGGTCGCCCGAAGGCGATGGTCGCGGCGTTCTCACCGAGGCCCGCGCCACGCCCGCCCGCCTCGACGCCGATCAGCTCGACCGTCGAGTCGGGGACAAACGCATGGAAGGCGCCGATGGAGTTGGAGCCGCCACCCACACAGGCGATGACCGCATCGGGCAGAGCGCCGCTCGCGGCGAGCATCTGCTCCCGGGCTTCGCGGCCGATCACCGCCTGCAGCTCGCGCACGAGATAGGGGTACGGGTGCGGGCCGACCACCGAGCCGAGGAGATAATAAGTGTCCCGGGGATCCGACACCCACGCGCGCAGCGCCTCGTCGATCGCGGCGCGCAAGGTGCGATCGCCGGTGCTTACCGGCACGACCTCGGCGCCGAGCAGGCGCATGCGCCCGAGGTTCGGCGCCTGGCGCTCCATGTCGATCGAGCCCATGTACACCGTGCACGGGAGCCCGAGCCGCGCGCACGCGGCGGCGCTCGCGACGCCGTGCTGTCCCGCGCCGGTCTCGGCGACGACGCGCTTCGCGCCGAGGCGCTTCGCGAGTAGCGCCTGGCCGATCGCGTTGTTGATCTTGTGAGCGCCGGTGTGCGCGAGGTCCTCGCGCTTGAGCCACACGCGCGCGCCCCAGCGCGCCGACAGTCGCTCCGCGAAGGTGAGCGGCGTCGGGCGGCCGACCCAGCTCTTGAGGTGCGCGGCGAGCTCCTCCCGAAAGCCGCGCGCGGGCAGCTGCTCGCGCACGCCGCGCTCGAGCCTCTCGAGCGCCGGCATGAGCGTCTCCGGCACATAACGGCCGCCGAACGGGCCGAAGCGGCCGCGCTCGTCCGGAAGTCTGCCCGCGATCAGATCGGCGAGCAGGCGGGCGGCATCGACCGACGCCGCGGTTGTACTCGTTTGTGTGCTCATAACTCGTCCTCGCTCCGGGCGGTGGCGGCCGCCGCCTCCGAGGCGGCCCGCGCCGCCCGGACAAAGCCTGCGATCTCGGCCGGACTCTTGACCCCCGGCTTGAGCTCGACCCCGCTCGAGACATCGACGCCGAAGGGCCCCACCGCGGCGATCGCCGCACCGACGTTGTCCGAGTTGAGTCCGCCGGCGAGCACCAGCTCCGTGCGACGCGCGAGACCTCGCGCGGTGTTCCAGTCGCTCACCGATCCGCTGCCGCTCCTCGGCCCCTCGAACAGAATGCGGCCCGGCAAAGTCACGGGCACTCGGTTGCCGGCCCGCACCACGGGCAGCCGTTCGAGCCCGGCAGGAAGCTCGAGCCGCTCCAGGTCGGTGAGATCCGTCTGCAGCACATCCGGGGCGAACACTTCGAGGATCTCATCCACCGCCGATTGAGTCGGACGGTGTGTGACGGCCACGCAGCGCACGCGCCCGCGCGCAGGGCGCGCGAGCTGCGCCGCCTGAGCCGGCTCAAGCTGCCGCGCCGACTCGGCGAACACGAACCCGATCGCATCCACCCGCGCCTCGAGCGCCGCCGCCACCGCGTCCGCGCTCGTCATGCCGCAGATCTTGATCCACATCTAGTGCGCCTCGCGGGCAGCCCGTCCCGCCGCGAGCAGCCCCCGGGCGAGCGCGCGCGGATCCCCGCCCCGCATGAGCGCGCTGCCGACGAGCGCGAGCTGATACCCCGCCGCCGCGATCTCGCGCGCATCGGCGGCCGAGGTCACGCCGCTCTCGGCGACGCACGGCACGGAAGGCGGCAGGAGCGGCGAGAGCTCGAGCAGCCGCCCCGGTAAGACTTCGAGGGTCTCGAGGTCACGGCAGTTCACCCCGGCGAGCAGCCGGTTGGAGCCGGCGTGAGAGGAGATGAGCTCGCGCACGAGCTCGAGGTCGCGTGCATCGAAGGCCTCGAGCAGCACGAAGAGCCCGAGCGCGCGGGCACAGTCGAGGAGCGCATCGAGCTCGGCGCGGGCAAGCATGCGCACGATGGCGAGCACGCCGCCCGCCCCCACGGCCCGCGCTTCGAGCACCTGGTAGGGATCGACCAGAAAGTCCTTGCGCATGGCGGGCACGGCGAGCGGCGCGAGCGCGGCTGCCGCGCTCGAGAGATGCTCGAGCGCCCCATCGAAGCGGCTCGGCTCGGTGAGCACGGAGACCGCAGCGGCCCCGGCGCGCGCGTACTCCGTCACGCGTGCGCCCACGCTCTCAGCCGGGGCGCCGAGCCTTCCTGCCGCGGGCGAGCGCAGCTTGAACTCCGCGATGAGGTCGAACCGGGAAGGGTCGAGCCGCAGCGCGGGCGGTGGGGGGCTCTGCCGCGCCTCGCGCTCGAGTGCGGCTTCCGAGCGGGCGCGCTTCGCTGCACGGACCCGCTCGCGGCTGCCCTCCGCCATGTCATCGAGAAAGCTTCCGCTCACGTGCTGCGTCCCTCGGGGACGCTCCGCGGTGTCTTCGGCGCAGCGAGCCGGCGCAGCGCTTCGAGCAGGCGCCGCGCAGCGCCCGAGTCGATCGCGGCGGCGGCGCGGGCGATGCCCTCACGCGGGTCGGTCGTCTCGCCGTGCAGCTCGAGCGCCAGCGCGGTGCCGAGGAGCAGACAGTCGCGGTGGGCACCCCGCTCTTCCCCGGTGAGCACCGCCTCGAGCGAGCGGGCGTTGTGGACGGCATCGCCGCCGGCGAGATCGGCGGCGCTGCAGAGGGTGAGCCCGTACTGCTCCGGCGAGCGCACGCCGCGGGACACCTGCCCCGGGCGCACGTCGAACACCGTGAACGGCCCGATGGGCGTCGGCTCATCCCAGCCTTGCGCGCCATGCACGACGAAAGTCCGCTCGATGGGCAGGCCCTGGAAGGTCTCGGCCATCAGTCGCGCCACCTCCACGCTGAAGGCACCGACGAGATGCAGCGGCGGCTGCACGGGATTGACGAGCGGCCCCAGGATGTTGAACACGGTGCGCACACCGAGCGCGGCGCGAATCGGAGCGAGCCGCGCGGTGGCCGGATGGTAGTGAGGCGCAAAGAGATAGGTGAAGCCGGTCGCCTCGAGAGAGGCCGCGGCGGAGTGCGCGTCGGGCGGGATGCCGAGCCCGAGCGCCTCGAGCACGTCGGCGCTACCGCAGCGGCTCGAGACCGAGCGATTGCCGTGCTTGACGACCGGCACGCCGCAGGCGGCGCTGAGGAGAGCCGTGCCAGTGGAGATGTTGAAGCTTCCCGAGGCATCCCCGCCGGTGCCGACGATGTCGATCGCGCGCACTCCCGCGGGAATCTCCGGGCGGCGCGCCAGGCGGCGCATGGTGAGGGCGAGGCCCCGCAGCTCCTCCGCCACCACGCCCTTGGTCGAGAGCGCGGCGAGCATCGCCCCCGCCATCGCCGGCGGCAGCTCGGGATCGGTGAGCTGCGCGAGCAGCTCCCCGGCCTGCGCCTGTGTCAGGTCGCGCCGCTCGAGGAGTTGCTGCAGCAGCTCACGCGGAGTGTGCATGGCCCGTCCCGGCCGCGGCCGCCTCGCCGCGCGCGCCGGTCGTCTCCTTGAGGAAATTCGCCAGCAGCCGCGGACCCTCCGGCGTCAGGATGCTCTCCGGATGAAACTGCACGCCCTCGACGACGAGCGCGCGGTGGCGCACCGCCATGACCTCGCCCTCAGGAGTGCGCGCGCTCACCTCGAGCTGCGGCGGCACACTCGCGGGAGCGGCGATGAGGGAGTGGTAGCGGCCCACCTCGCACGGCTGCGGCAGCCCCTCGAAGAGCGTGCGGGCATCGTGATGCACGAGCGAGGTCTTGCCGTGCATGAGCCGGTCGGCCCGCACCACCTTGCCCCCGAACACCTCGACGATCGCCTGATGTCCGAGGCAGACGCCGAGCACCGGGATGCGGCCGGCAAACTCGCGGATCATGTCCATGGACACGCCCGCATCGTACGGCGTCCCAGGTCCGGGAGAGATGCACAGGTGCGTGGGCTCAAGCGCGCGCGCACCTTCCGGCGTGAGCGCGTCGTTGCGATAGACGCTCACCTCGGCATCCAGCACCAGGAACGCCTGCACCAGGTTGTAGGTGAAGGAGTCGTAGTTGTCGATGAGCAGCAGCCGCGGCTTCACAGTCCCGCCTCCGCGAGCTCGAGGGCGCGCACCAGCGCGGCGCTCTTCGCCAGCACCTCCTCGTGCTCGGTCTCGGGCACGCTGTCGGCGACGATACCGGCGCCGGCCTGGTAGCTGTATTCGTCGCCGCTGAACACCAGGGTGCGGATGGTGATGGCGTGATCCATGTCGCCGCGGGCGCCGAAGTAGCCCACCGTGCCGCCGTACAGGCCGCGACCGACCGGCTCGAGCTCGTCGATGATCTGCATCGCACGCACCTTCGGAGCGCCGACCAGCGTGCCGGCGGGAAAGGCCGCGGCGAACAGATCGAACGCATCCCGACCTGCGGCCAGCTCGCCCTCCACGCCGCTCACGATGTGCATCACGTGACTGTAACGCTCGATGGCGCGGTAGGGGGCCACGCGGACGCTGCCGGCCCGGGCGACGCGCCCGAGATCGTTGCGGGCGAGATCGACCAGCATCACGTGCTCGGCGTTCTCCTTCGGATCGGCGAGCAGCTGCGCCTCGCGCTCCTGGTCGACGGCGGCATCCGGCGAGCGCGGCCGGGTGCCCGCGATGGGACGCAGCTGCGCCCGCCGCCCGTTGAGCTTCACCAGCGCTTCGGGCGAGGAGCCGACGACTGCGACCTCCCCGAGTGAGCAGTAATACATGTAGGGCGAGGGATTGATGAGCCTGAGCGCACGATACGCCTGGAACGGATCGAGCTCGTGGCGGCCCGAGAAGCGGCTCGCCAGCACCAGCTGGTAGACGTCGCCCGCGGCAATGTACTGCTGCGTGCGGCGCACGCCGGCCATGTAGTCCGCTTGGCTGAAGGCTGCGGCCGGCGGCGAGTAGCGGCCCGCGCGGCGGCCGTTCGGCAGCGCGCCGCGCAGCGCCCGCACGACCTCCGCGCGCAGCGCGCGCCGCTCCTGCTCCGAACCCGCGTGCAAGAGCGCGATGCCGCGCGTCAGGTGATCGAACACCAGCACCGAGCGCGGCGCCACGTAGTGCAGCACCGGTCTGCCGCGCACCGTGCCCGCAGGCGCCGGCAGCCGCTCGAAGTGGCGCACGACATCGTAGGCGGCGTAGCCGACCAGCCCACCGGCGAGCGGCACGCCCGCAATGTCCGGCTGCGGCTTGGGCGCCCGTGCGAGCGCGGTGCGCAGTGCCGCGAGGAGCCCGGCGCCGTCAGCGGGCGTTGGCCGGCGCTCACTCCCGATCGTGAGCCCGGTGCCGTCGAGCCGCACCTCGAGCGCGTCGCCGAAACCGATGAAGGAGTAGCGCGCGAGCCGCTCGCCGCCCTCGACGCTCTCGAGGAGGAATCGCGGCGCGAAGGCGGCGAGCTTCATGAACGCCGACACCGGCGTGTCGAGATCACCGGTTATGTCGAATGGTGGATGCAAGAGTCACCAACTCCACGTTCGCTCGAGCCAATAAAAAAACCCATCCCCGGGGTCATCCGGAGATGGGTTTCTGGTGCCGTAAAACCGTCTTTAAGTCGCGAGAAACAAGCTAACCGTCAGCCCACTCCGTTATGAAGTGCGCCACCACCCAAGACGCGCGGTGCTGACAGCCTGGTGCGACATGTTGCGAGTGAGTATCACCGGGGGATGCTCGGAAGGTCAAGCACGGGTGGTTATTTGTGTGCCGGGCTGCGTTCCGGGCAGTCGGCGTGCGCGAGCGGGCGGTCACCGACTGCGGCTGCGCTGAGGCGCTCCATCGCCGTGGCTGCGGAGCGTCTAGGGGAGCTCAATCCTGTCTGATCGCTTCCACCTGGATCCGCAAGGTGACCTCCTGTTTGAAGCCGTATTGCAGACCCGTGTTCACACCGAACTCCGCCCGGTTAAAGGTCCCAAAGGCGTCCGCGCCGCACACTTCGCGCTTGACGATCGGGTGGTCGGGGATGCACTTGAACGACTCGATGCGCAGGGTCAGTGGCCGCGTCACGCCGCGCAGCGTCAGCTCACCCTCGACTCGTGTCGGCGCCCCCTCCCGGAAGCCGCCGAGGGTGCCGTGATAGGAGGCGGTGGGGAAATTCTCGACATCCAGGCCGTTCCACTCGCCGATCTTCGTACGCACCGCGATCTGGTTGAGCTTGTCGTGGCCGAAGTCGATGCTGGCGGTATCGATCATGGCTTCCACCGTGCCGGTGGCGCGCTCGCGATCGAGCGTGATTGTGCCGCTCGTGGTCTTGAACAGGCCGCGCCAGGTGGACAGCCCCGCGAAGTGATCCACCTCGACGAGCGGATGGGTGTGATTGGGGTCAATCTTGTACGTGACGGGCGCCGCCGTGGCCGCGGATGTCGCTGCCAGGACCACCCATACAAGCCTCATGCGCAGATCCATACCGCCTCCTCTCAGGTGCTGCCGCCGGCGCCGCGGCGCTCGGCCGCGATCCGCGGCAGCATGCGCGACAGCACGTCGTCGTGGCGGATGAGGTGATGCCAGAGCGCGGCGAGGACGTGCGGGACGAGGAGCGCCATGCCGAGGTACGACAGGCGGGTGTGCAGCGGCAGCAGCGCGTCGTGCCAGAGCTGTCGCTGCGCGAACGGCATCGAGGCGATGGCCGGCAGCGACGGCCAGGACCAGCTGAACAGGCCGAAGACGCTGGTGCGCTGGTGGCGCAGTGACAACACGAGCCAGCCGGTCGCGGGCGCTGCGATCATGAACACGTACAACAGCAAGTGAGAGGCACGCGCCAGAGCGCGCAGCGCCCAGGGCATGTCGGGTAGCGGTGGCCGCCGGTGCGCGAGTCTCCACAGCAGCCGCGCCACACTGAGCGCGAGGATCAACGCGCCGCACGACATGTGCAGCGGGTACGCATCGGCGAAGTACAGGGTGTCGCCCGGATTGAACCGGCTGAAAGACATCGCGAGCACGAAATCCAGCCCGATCAGGGCCGCGATCGTCCAGTGCAGGCTGATCGCCACCGTGTCGTAGCGCGCGCTGTACACGGAGGAGCGCAGCGATCCCTTCACGGCAGACGCGTCCAGGTTTCCTCGAAAGTCGAGATGTGATCCCAGGAATAGGCGCGGTTCGGCCACACGAGATAGTGCATGGTGATGAGCTTGTCGTCGCGCAGGAACCCCGCCCACACCGGCAGCGTCCCGTATTCGTACAAGGTGGTGCTGAAGCTGACCGGCACCACGTTGTCCCACGATTCCTTCGACGGGGCCGCGCTCACCCAGCCGATGAGCTCATGCTCGTTCGCGGCCGCCGGCCCCGAGGTCGGGGACACCTTGCCCCGGATCTGCCCGGAGGCGAGATCGAGCGAGCTGATCTCGATCACCAGCCCGTCGACCGGGTTGGTCCAGCGGCCGAGAAGCCTCGTCTTCAGCGCCGGCTCCAACACCTGCACACGCTTGCCGTAGTCGGGCGCCGGGAGCGCGGGTGCGTAGAGCAGGACCGTACAGAGGTACGCCAGGATCGTTCTGTGCATGGCTCGTCCCCTCACCGCTGATCCCCTGCGCACCCTACGCGACGGCCGCAGAACGCACATGTGCCGGGTGGCCTGTGTGGGCAGGCATGACTTCCGGCCTATTTGCAGCACCTGCGAGCGGGTGCCATGCTCGCGCCGGAGGTCAGCGGCATGTCCCAGTCGAGACTCATCGGCATCATCGGTCTCGTGACGTGGCTGCTGGTGGCTCTCCCGGCGCTGCTCTATCACGTGCCCGCTCTGTTCCGTCACGAGCCCTTCATCGACTGGCGCTGGATTGCGGCGTTCCTGAGCTTCGGCGCGCTGTTCACGCTCGATCTGCGCCGCCCGCACCTGCTGCTGCTGGTGCTCGCCTCGGCCACGGCGCTCGCACTCGTCCTGCTTCGCTGCAACGGCTACGAGGGGGCGCTGCTCGCGCTCGTCGCCATGCAGCTCGGCTCGCGGGTCGGCCGTACCGCAGGAATCAGCTGGATTCTCGGGCAGAGTCTGCTGCTCGGCATCGCCGATGCGATGACCTTCAGCGTGCGCAGCGCCTGGCTGTTGCTGCCGCCGTATCTCGCCCTGCAGCTGGTGGCGTTCTTCGTGTTCAACGCGATGGCGCGCGAGGTTGCGGCGCGTGAGGCGCTCGCGGCGAGCAACGCGGAGCTGCGCGGTGTCGGGCAGATCCTGGCGGACAGCAGCCGCATGGCGGAGCGGCTGCGCATCACGCGGGAGCTGCATGATGCCCTCGGCCATCACCTGACGGCACTGTCGCTGAACCTCGAAGCCGCCCTGCAGCTCACCCGGGGAGCGGCGCACTCGAGCGTCGCGACCGCGCGGGAGCTGGCACGGCGACTGCTGAGCGACGTGCGCGAGATCGTGGCCGAATCGCGCACGCGCGACGGAGTGAATCTCGCCGAAGCGCTGCAGACGCTCGTGGGTACCGTGCCACGACCGCGTATCCATCTCGACATTCCGCGGGAGTTGCGCACGCCCGATCCCGAGCGCGCGCACACGCTGCTGCGTTGCGCCCAGGAGATGGTCACCAACGCCGCGCGTCACTCGGATGCGGAGAACCTGTGGATCCGCGTGAGATGCGAGGCGGGGACGCTGCGCATCGAGGCGCGCGACGACGGTCGCGGCAGTCAGGGAGCGGACGGGGGCTTCGGCATTCGCGGCATGCGCGAGCGGGTCGCGCAGGCCGGCGGCGAGCTGCGTGTGGTGACGCAGCCCGGACACGGCTTCGAGGTCACGGCGCTGCTGCCGGTACGCGGCGGAGCGGCATGATCCGCGTGCTGATCGCCGACGATCAGATGCTCGTCCGCCAGGGCATCCGCACGCTGCTGGAGATGGATCGCGAGATCTTGGTCGTCGGTGAGGCCGCAGACGGCGCGGAAGCCATCGAGCGGGTGCTCGCGGCGCCGGTCGATGTGTTGCTGCTCGATATCCGCATGCCAGGCGAGGATGGGATCGCGGTGCTGCGCAGCCTCTCGGCACGCAACGCGCTGCCACCGACCCTGATCCTCACCACCTTCGACGACAGCGATGTGGTGCTCGACGGCATACGCGCCGGCGCGCGCGGCTTCCTCCTCAAGGACGTCTCCTATCAGCAGCTGCTGGCGGCGATCCGCGCCGTCGCCGGCGGCGCGACGGTGTTTCAGCCCGCGATCACCGAGCGGCTGCTGCGCGCCGGCAGTGCGCCGCACGTCGATATGGAAACGCCGCGCGAGCAGCTCACCGGACGCGAAGCCGAGGTCGTGCGCCTCATGGCCGGCGGCTACAGCAACCGCGAGATCGCCGAAGCTCTCGGCACGGCCGAGGGCACGGTCAAGAATCACGTCTCGAGCATTCTCGCCAAGTTCGGTGTGCGCGATCGCACGCGCGCCGTGCTCAAAGCGCTCGAGACCGGAGTGCTGCGGACCCCGGGCGCGGGCCCGGCGACGTCCTGAAGGGCGCGCGGTGCTACTTCAGGCACACCGCTTCGACGTTGTTGCCGTCCGGATCGAACAGGAACGCGGCGTAGTAGGTCGGGCCGTAGTCCCCCCGTACGCCCGGCGCGCCATTGTCGCGCCCGCGCGCCTTGAGCCCTTCGCGATAGAAGGCATCGACTGCCGCGCGGCTGGGTGCCGTGAACGCCAGGTGCACCAGGGAGTGCGCCAGGCGGGCGTCGGGATAGAGCCACAGGGAATAGCCCCCGTTGGCACCGAAGGCCGCGCTCGACTCATCCTGTGAGGTGACTTCGTAGCCCAGTGGCGCCAGAGCTGCGGTGTAGAAGCGCACGCTGGCGTCCAGATCCTTCACCCTCAATCCGATGTGGTCGAACATGAGAAAAGCTCCTGGCCGTGCCGCGGCACCACTCGGGTGCGACGCGATGGTCTCACGGCGCGCGGGAGCTGTCATAGAATGCGCGCCCGGAGCGCCTAGGCAGGAGTGACACGCAACGTGACTTTCAAGCAGCTGCTCGAGAGCTGGCGCGAGCGGGCGGCGGTGCCGCGCACCACCGAGGCCTACGCCGTGCGCCTGCCGGTCGATGACGCCGCGCGACTCGCGGCGCTCGCCGAGATGTTTCCGGGGCGTGCGCCCGAGCAGCTCATCACGGAGCTGCTCGGCGTGGCGCTGAATGAGGTCGCGGCCGCGATGCCCTACGTCGCCGGCAAGCGGGTGATCTCCACCGACGAGCAGGGTGATCCGGTCTACGAGGACGTCGGCCCCACACCACGCTTCATGGAGCTCGCGCGCAAGCATCGCGGCAGGCTCGAGTCGCGGCTGGCGGGACGGGCGGCCGCGGGCGGCCCGGCGAAGCAGGCCCGGCCGAAGAGGAAGAGACGCTGAGCGAGCGCTGCGCATGCCGTCCTTCGACACCGTTTCCGAGCTCAACTCACACGAGGTCGCCAACGCGCTCGACCAGGCCAACCGCGAGCTCTCGCAGCGTTTCGACTTCAAGGACACCGGCGCGCGCTTCGAGCTCAAGGACTTCACCGCGACGCTGCATGCGCAGGTGGACTCAAGCTGCGACTCGCCAAGCGCGGCATCGACCTCGCCTGCCTCGAGGTGAAGGAGCCGCTGACGACGCTCTCGGCCGCCCGCCAGGAGGTCGTGCTGCGGCACGGCATCGACCAGGAGACCGGTCGCCAGATCGTGCGCCTCATCAAGGACTCGAAGCTCAAGGTGCAGGCGAGCGTGCAGGGCGAGAAGGTGCGGGTCACCGGGAAGCAGCGCGACGACCTGCAGGCGGTGATCGCGCTGCTGCGCGGCGCGAAGCTCGACCGGCCGCTGCAGTTTAACAACTTCCGCGACTGAAGCCGGAGGCGATACGCGATCACCGGCCGATCGAGGAGCGAGCACCCTCGATCAGTGCTGCACGCGGGCGCTGCCGCTGCCGGCGCGCGCGATGGCCCGGCACAGCGCCTCGGTGGCATCGATGACGCTCGGCCCCAGGCGGCTCAGTGCCTGGTCTTCGAATACCACCAGCCTGCCTTCGCGTACGGCCGTGAGCGCAGGAAAGCGCTTCCAGTCCGCGAGCCACGCCGCGCCCTCGCCCG
>JACXTT010004265.1_pt1 | contig 21307 bp, 32 predicted proteins | sample 9270951 | NCBI WGS metagenome assembly JACXTT01 (sample SAMN15532306, study PRJNA645909) | rock metagenome | isolation source: weathered quartz diorite | place: Puerto Rico | collected 2017-06-21
CGCACATCCAGAAGCGCCTGCGTCAGATGCAGCAGCGGTGCCGGTCGATGGGCGACGTGCGCGGCCGCGGCCTGATGATCGGACTGGAACTCGTGCGCAACCGGCGGAGCAAGGAGCCAGCGGAACGCCAGCGCGACGACGTCGTGCAGAAAGCCTTCCGTCGTGGACTCCTCCTGCTCCCGTGCGGCAGGAACGTGATCAGGATCAGCCCTCCGCTGTCCATCACTCGCGAAGAAGTGGATCAGGGGCTGGCGGTCCTGGAAGAGGTGCTGTCATGAAGACACTGGTGAAGAACTTTATCGGAGGCAAGTGGGTCGGGGCCCATGCGGGGCGGACCTTTGACAGCCGGGATCCGGCTACCGGCGAGGTGGTCGGGCGGTGCGTGGATTCGGGACCGGAGGACATCGACGAGGCGGTGAAGGCCGCGACCGAGGCCTTCGAGTCGTGGCGGCGGATGCCCGCCCCTCGGCGCGGGGAGATCCTATTCCGCGTCGCCGAGCGGCTGGTGCGGGACAAGGAGACCCTGGCGCGCACCGTGACCCGCGAGATGGGGAAGGTGCTGGCCGAGGCGAAGGGGGACGTGCAAGAGGCGATCGACATGGCCTACTACATGGCGGCTGAAGGGCGGCGCCAGTTCGGCTTCGTCGTGCCGTCCGAGCTGCCGGACAAGGCGGCCCTGTGCGTCCGTGAACCGGTGGGGGTCGTCGGCTTGATCACGCCGTGGAATTTCCCCATCGCCATCCCTTCCTGGAAGACCTTTCCGGCGCTGATCCTGGGCAACACGGTGTTGCTGAAGCCGTCCCCAGAGACGCCGGTCACAGCCTCGCTCTTCGTCAAGGTCCTTGAAGAGTGCGGGGTGCCACCTGGCGTGGTTAACCTGGTTCTGGGAAGCAGCCCCGAACTGGGCACGGCGCTCGTGCGCCATTCGAACGTGGCGCTGATCTCGTTCACGGGCTCGACGTCAACCGGCGACAAGGTGGCTGTGGAGGCGGCCGCGCACCACAAGCGGGTGGCGCTGGAGATGGGCGGCAAGAACGCCATTCTGGTCATGGACGACGCCGACCTGGACCTGGCTGTGGACGGGATCACCTGGAGCGCCTTCGGGACGACGGGTCAGCGCTGCACGGCCTGCGGCCGGCTCCTCGTCCACCGGGAGGTGAAGGAGCGGCTGACCCGGATGCTGCTCAACCGGATGGCCAAGCTGACCGTGGGGAACGGGTTGAAGCCCGGCGTCGAGATCGGCCCGCTCGTCAATCAGGCGCAGATGGACCGGGTGCAGCAGTACGTGCAAGTGGGCATGCAGGAAGGAGCGCGGCTTTTGACGGGAGGCAAGGCGCTGACCGACGGCGAGTACGCGCGCGGGCATTTCTTCGCCCCGACGCTCTTCGATCAGGTGAAGCCCACGATGCGGATCGCGAAGGAGGAGATCTTCGGGCCGGTGCTCGGGGTGATCGAAGTTAAGGATCTCGAGGAAGCCATTGCGGTCAACAACAGCATCGAGTACGGGTTGTCCACAGCGGTGTACACACGGGATATCAACCGGGCGCAACGCGCCATGCGGGATATCCGGACGGCGATCGTGTACATCAACGCCGGCACGATCGGCAGCGAGGTCCATCTGCCTTTCGGAGGGATGCGACGCACCGGCAATGGCCATCGCGAAGCGGGCCAGGCGGCGCTGGACACGTTCAGCGAATGGAAAGCGATCTATGTGGATTACAGCGGACGTCTTCAGCGAGCGCAGATTGACAAGGACTGAAACACGGAATGGAGCGAACCATGGAACGGGGTATGGCATTGGAAGCGGTCATTGACGGACTCCTCAAGAACTACCTGTCGCGCAACTTGGCTGCACGAGTCCTGCAAGCGGCGCTGGACGAGGTGGGCGTCGGCTTTCGGCCGGTGGTGGACCATCTCACAATCCGGACGCTGGACATTGATCGTCGTGCGGAGGAGTTTCTCCGGCTGGGGTACAGCTATTCGGAGACCTTGAACTACGACTACTGGTTCGCCAAGGTGTACCGGGCTCCGGGGTTCCCGCCCTTGTTCATCGATCAGGCCTATCCTGACGCTCGCGGGGCCACCAGCATTATCCCCGGCTGGGTGGCCAGGTTCGGCGACCAGACCCTGCACCACGTCGCTGTTCTGGTGGGGGACATCGAATGGGCCATCCTCCGGCTCAAGGCCCAGGGGGTGGTCTTCACAGGGGACATCGTGGGAATGCGAGGCGGGCCCCTGCGCCAGATCTTCACGGCTCCCGAGCGGGTGGACGGAGAGGCCTTCTCGGTTCTCGAGCTGACCGAGCGGCATCACGGGTTCCTGGGCTTCTCCCCTCCCCAAGCCAACGCGCTCATGCGATCCACGGTCGGCACCGGCTAGCGATTTCCGCTTGTCTAATCCGGGAGGGTTTTTGTATAATCGCGCATCGTTCACACAGCAAGGGATCGTTTTCAAGGAGGGAGTGGCCGTGAAAGGGATGTGGACCTTTTTGCAGACGTGCTTGGTGTTTCTGTGCACCGTCGGCGTCGTCTTGGCTGAAGAAGCCGCGAAGGCCGAGGTCAAGGAAGATCCGTATGCACCGATATACTACATCTGGTACACGCTGATTGCGATCATCTTGGCTTGGGGCGTGTACGACTCGTTCTTCCGTCCTGTCGACTAACAACAGAACACAACCAGGCATGAGCCCCATAAAGCCGGACCGGCTTTATGGGGCCTGGCTGATCGTCGGGTCGTAGAGGATCTGGATGGTATTGCCGTCCGGGTCGGCGAGGTAGCACGAATAGCTTCCGTCCCGGTGTCGTTTCGGGGCGGCGAGAACCTGCACGCTGTTCTGCTTCGCCCACTCGGCCCAGGCGTCCACCACTTGCGGGCTGCTCGCAATGAAACCGAAGTGATCCAGGGAAGACCAGAGAGGTTGCACCGGCTCGGGATCGCCATGAGCGGGCGCCTCGTGCAGAGCGAGGTTGTCGGTCCCTGAACTCAGGTAGCAGTTCTGCGGGTCTGGTTCCCAGACGACCTTCATGTTGAAGATGCGTTGGTAGAAGTCCTTGGCCTTCCGGATGTCCCGTACCCGGAGCGCCAGATGTCGTAAGCCTTGCAGCGGCGGACAACCCTTTTCCATTACAGTTTCCTCTCAGGAACATTTGCCTCGTACGGCGGGACTATCATAAAGGATTGAATTCGCCGTGAGAAGTATCTAGCATAATGAGTATTAGGAGAACGGCATGCAGGACTGGAGTCGGCCAGATCCCCTGACGCGCGATCTGATTCACCTCATCAACGCACGGCGGCACGATCATTGGGATGTGGACGCCGCGCTCGACACCCTCACTGAGCTGATCGAGCAGGGACGCGAGGAAGAGATCCTGAGAGTGCTGGCGGCGCTCGACGAAGACATGGCCGAGTGGCTGTTCGACCTGCTTGCCGAGGCCGCGTCGACCACGGTGGGGGGCGAAGAGGAGGATGAAGCGCAAGGGGGCTCGCAGCTGACGATCGCCCTGCCGCTGCAGGCGAACTTTGAGCAACCTCTGCGGTTGACCGTAGACCCGGAAGAGACGGCGGCGTTGCTGCGGCGCTCTCTGCATCTGTCGCACGAGAGCCAGGTCGTGGTGGAGCCGAAACTCCTGACGGACACGACGCTGGAGCGCTTGACCCTGCAGGGTCTGCACGCGCATGTCGAGACGGTGTTCAACGGAACGCGGAGCCGGCCGGTTGCGGCGCGCCTGCATACGCCCATTGAGCACACGGTATATCTATTGTTCGGCGTGCGGGAGGCAGGGGAGCCGACGGTGCCGCAGGAGCTAGGGCCAGAGGAGCAGGAAAGTCTGCTGCAAGGCTTGCGGGCCCAGTGCGGTGATTTGGCCTCGGCGCCGCATCTGTTGGAAGCGCCGGTGTATGCGGCTTACGCGCTGTTCGACGCGAAGAATTCCGTTGGCCTGCAACGGCTGGCGGACGAGACGATCGCGGTGTGGCGGGAACTGACCCCCGCCGTGCGCGGGCGGGTGATTGTCCACTTGCACACCCAGTGCGGCAACGGCGTCTACATGCCGGTCTGGACGGATCTGCTCGATCCTGCGATAGGGGAGGAAGCCGGGCCGTTGCCGTTATGGACGTCTCCGGACGTGTGGGTGTTCACCGCCGATCTGCCGATCGAGTGGCCCGGTGAGGTCCTGACGAACCGCTTGCTCGCCGAAGGGTGCACGCGCTTCGAGAACCATATCGTCGAGACCCCTGACAACTAACCTTCTGATCTCCTCTCCTTGATCAGTGCCCGCATCGGTTCAAGCAGGTCGGCCGGGATTTCGAGGTTCCCGTAACCTGTGCCAACCAAGAGCTGTGGCTTCGCATCCCCGTGAAAGTCGCTGCCACCCGTGACGAGGAGGCCCTGCTCTCCGGCGATGCTGCGGTAACGGTCGGTCTGCTGCCGGTTGTGACTGCTGTAGAACGTTTCGATGCCCATCAAGCCGAGACCCTTGAGCGTCGCGCAGAGCTGCTCGAATGGCTCCTTGAGTCGCGAGGTGTAGACGGGATGGGCCAGGACGGGGATTCCCCCTATCTGCCTGATCAGCCCGATAGCCTCCTCTGGCGGAGGGAGCAGACGCGAAACATAGGCCGGACCGTCGTCGGCCAGGTAACGGTCAAAGGCCTCTGAGACGCTCCGGACATAGCCTTTGTGCAGGAGCACCTGCGCGATGTGCGGTCGGCCGACCGTTGCGGATCCCGCCAGGGTCTTCACTTCCTCGTAGGTGACGTCGCAGCCAAGCTCTTGAAGCCGCCGCACGATGAGCGGATTGCGATCCTCACGGCTCGCAGAGTATCTGGCCAAGGCGGGCCCCAGACGTGGGTCCTCTGGGTTGATGAAGTAGCCCAGGATATGCAGTTCGGTCTGTCCGTAGAGGCAGCTGATCTCGATTCCCGGGATGATTTCCACTCCGACGCGCTCACCTTCGGCGATCGCTCGTGACAAGCCGGCGATGGTATCATGGTCAGTGACGGCCAAGGTCGAAACCTCCTGACTCTTGGCCAGACGCACCAGTTCTTCCGGCGTGAGGCTGCCGTCGGAAGCAGTTGTGTGAGCATGCAGGTCAATCCGTGACAAGGGTGCGAGGACCTCTCCCGTGAGCGATGAAAGGCTTGAGACCGTTCCGTGCCCCTATTGCCGGGGTATCATATTGGTCGGCGCCAAGCGTTGTAAATACTGTCAAGTCGACTTGGCGGGGTTGTGGCCCAAAGAAGGCACGGACAGGGGGCCGACGAAGAACCCGCTGCTGGCTACCCTCCTGAGCGTTGTCTGTCCCGGTTTGGGCCAGTATTACTGTGGGCGCAGCGACAAGGCGGCCATGTTCGTCTTTGCGTTCGTCGTCTTTGTCGGACTGTTCTATTGGCTGACTTTCCCGTGGGTCCTCCTGGCCGCGTGGGCTGGCGTTGATGCATTCCGGGAAGCTAGACGGACGGCATGAAGTAGAAGATTATTCGTTGCCTGAGATCTCCACCAACAGATCAGCAATCACGCTCGGCAAGTGTGGCGGAGAGGGCGGGATTTGAACCCGCGACAGAGCTTTTGGCCCTGTGACGGTTTAGCAAACCGTTGCCTTCGGCCGCTCGGCCACCTCTCCACGCCTGTCCCATCAATCACTTATGCGATTTTCTGTGTTTCTCCAACCGGTCCAGGTTGCGCCTGGGTTGCGGATTCTACCACGGACCCTGCCTGATTCCCACCCCTCTCTTGTGGGTCGTCGAGCCGGCTGACGACGTGCCGGTGATCGCCCGGGAACAGGTGTCCGTAGATGTCCATGGTCACCTGGATACTACCATGCCCGAGCTGCTGCTGGACATACTTGGGGTTCGCGCCCTGTTGGATCAGGAGCGACGCGAACGTATGCCGGAGGTCATGGAACCGGACCTGCCGGATCTCCGCCCTGGTGAGGCAATCCTTGAAGGCCCGTCGGAGGGTTTGATCGGCCCACCGGTTGCCCGTATGGGAGAGGAAGACCCAGGGCGACGCCTCAGTGGGCTTGGCCATGGCTTCCAGGTCCCGGATCTCCTTCAGCCGCTGGAGAACCTCTTGTAGCTGAGGGCTCAGGTCCACCCGGCGAATCTTGTGGGTCTTCGTCGAAGTCTCCCGCCGGCGGACGACCGCTCGCCGGACCTCCATGAACCCGCCGCGGAAGTCAACGTCGTCCCACTGAAGCCCGATCAGCTCCCCTTCCCGGAGGCCCGACCGGACGGCACAGAGCAGGATCGGGTAGACCGTCAAGGCCCCCTTCTTCTCGGCCGCCTGCAGGACACCCCGGACTTCCTCGGCCGTCAGCGGTGAGATATGCGATCGACAGTCTTCCTTCGATCGCGTGAGCCGGCCCGTTCGGGCGACCGGGTTCATGCCCACGATCCCATCGTCCATCGCATGGTGGTATGCCTCCTTCAACGGCGCCAGGATGTTGTGAATGGTCTGCTTCTTCAGACCCTGGCCCACGAGAGAGGCGATCAGTCGCTTGATCTCAGCCCGGGTGACTTCATGGAGTCGGCGATCGCCCAGGGCCGGCACGATATTCCGCTTGATTGTTTGCCGATAGTCGCTGACCGTGCTGGCCTTACAGTGGACCTCAGCATAGGTCTTGAGCCAGTCATCCAGGTACGCCTTGACCGTCGGCATAGCCTGATCCGGCTGCGACAGCACGATCGGCTCGCCGCTTTGCTCCGCCCACTTAATGCGAGCCGAGAGCTTATCCGCGAACTCCTTCGCCAGTTTCTTGTTCTGGCCGAAGAACTTCGCCTTCCGTTGTCCCCGCCAGTCTGTCAGGACGTACCAGCCCTTCGTCCGTTCACGCAGCTTGACGGCCATGGCCCTTCCCTCCGTTGTCCGTTCCTTGTCGGTTGCTGGTGGCCCGCTTGCTTAGCGCCTGGCAGGTCTCCTTAATCCCGCCGTGGACAATCTCCAACTGCTCGTCGATGAGATCCAGGAACCCGATCACGTCCCTGGGGGCTACAGGATCCGCGGGATTGTCGCTTGCGAGGAACGTGGTGGTTCTGATGGCCCCGCGGATCCTCGCCAAGAAGAGACCCATCTGGCCAAGATGGTCGGACCAGTAACAATCGAAGTAGGCGGGGTTGAGCTTCACTTTGATTTTCGGGATTTTCTGATTGACCTTCTTGATTTGCACCATCGGTGTACTCATGGCTCACCGTCCTTTCTGCGCCACGGCTGGGCGCTGGTGACGACCTTGGCGGTAGTGTGAGGCCAGGGCGTCCTCCACCCACACCTCTGCCCCGTCAGCCACGTCCGCGAAACAGTCCAGCGCATGATTGAGAAAGACATCCAAACGCAGCAGGGCTTGGCGCTGAGTCGTGAACGGACCGATCCGGCGTGGATAGGCCCCGGTCATCTCAATCCGCAGGAACCATTCCTGTTCTCCTCGCTCGTTCGTCGCCGTCGCAAACCAGTCCGGTCGAGGCTGCCGTTCCACGATCAGCACTTGTTCGGACTCGTCCTTCTTCGGATCTCGTGTCTCTAATCCCCTCATGGTGTGTCCTCCTTCTGGGCCTAGCGCCCTTTGCGCCCCGCCGCCGGGGCCTGGTTTAACGCTTTCTCGATCGCCGACCGGACAAACCCCGCAATGCTGTACCCCTGCGTCCGCAGCTCGTCGAGTTGCTTCTTGATCGTTGCCGGCACACTCACGGGAAACCGCACCATCTTCATCCTGATCACCTCCTTTCCATATAATGATACATAAATGTATCAAAGCCTATTATCTGTTGTCAAGTGATATCCTTCCTGCTACAATCCCCGCCGTCGACATGCCTCGCAAGCCAACCTCAGACCATCAGGGCACCCTCAATATCCGTGCTATTCCCAAAGACATCATCTACCGGCTCAAAATGGCTGCCGCGGCCGAACACCGCACAGTAAAGGGTTTTATCTTGGCTCTCATCGAGGAACGGATTCAGGAGCTAGAGCAGAAGGGCATCCTGCCGAAGATGAAAGGAAAGTAGCAAAAGATTCCTTTATCTGCGAAAATGAGTATACTTATGGGTGCTCACCGAAGTGAGCCATAGACGAGAACGTGGAGAGTTAGCATTGGCAATCCCAAAGGTCGACTCGATGATAGATCAGGATGCTCTAAATGAAATCTTCCCCAATAATCCCTTGCGACAAGTGGTTTTTGAGGTCAGGTTCCCATTTAATCTGCGGGTAAGAAGAGATCTCTGCGAAGCCCAAGAATGGCTTCGAGGAGCCTATCCGCGCTTTGACTTTGAGGAGATGCAACTTGCGGAACAATTAACTGCGCTCTTCTATGCTTTTTCAAATGAGGAGAAGACTCGCTCAATAAAGGCCGCTGAAGATCGACTCGTCGTGCAATTTATGCAATACGAATGTTTCGAGATATTCAAGGAAGAAGCACTGAGTCGCACTACGGGCTTTTGTCAAATGTTTGGCATCAATGAGTTCAACAGAGTAGGTCTTCGCTACGTTAATAACATAGAAATTCCCAAAGAAGGCGAGGTCTATCAGGTCACGCGTTATGTAAGGCCGTATGTTGACATTAAACGTGCGTGCACCTACGGTCCGATGCACTTTAATCTTCAATTAACTATGAAAACATCTTCATGTCATATAACATCAAGGACTGCCTTTCTCATGAAAACTCCCAATGAGTCCAATGCAATTTATCTTCTTGACATGGATACATACGTGCAGGGCAAGCGAGTGCTAAAGGATCTGGATAAACTCTTGGACGAACTTCACTATCAAGCCCAAGTAGAGTTTCTCTCGCATGTCACGGAAGAGTACAAACAGGTGATGAGAGGCGGCAAATGAATAATTTGACAGAATTTCCGGAAGATACATTCACCACTGATATGACAGGTGGGCGTACTAAGACCGGTTTTGAGTTGGAAGACTTTTATGCAGTCGAGGACGAAAGCCTAGCTGAGCGGCAGCGGTATTTGTCGGGAACTACAGTTGTTAAAAGGGTACGACCATTCATGTCGTTTAGAGAAGAGACACAGTTCATGCCTTTAGCCACCAGAATTGCGGAGAGTTTCACTGAGGCTCTTTCTATGGTCATCGATCGGTTCTTTCCGCGTGAGGTCATAGATAAAAGCTTTCTGTTTCAAGCGGTGAGCAATTCCTTACAAGAAAGATTGCGCATCGAGGGGTATGGCGCGCCTGAGCCAGCACCTATTTTGCGAGCAGATGACGAAGGAATTTCGTATGAGAGAACTGCGGAACCTGCGGTTATAAAAGCCTTTCTTCGCTTGGCTAAATCTGCGCCACCAGAGGAGAAAGACCGTTTTAGTGTCTATGCAGAGTAGAATACCGCGAAAAGGTAGCTTCGCTGAATGTTTGTCGAGGTCCCGAATCGCCAAGATCTCAGACAGGGAGACATAGTTCAAGGCTTCTATTTTCCTCACCTAACCTGCAGTCAAATTCAAATCCTTGGCAGCCCTCCCTCTGCTCCCACTGCTCCCAATGGGCCGTTGAATCTCACGGCCAAAGCACAGAAACAATTTCTGAATGCGTCTATTCAAGTCCAACGTAGCTATTGCATCGTTTTGTCACAATGCTGCGATCTCATCCATGAGAATGGAAAGCTAAAACTTCCTGCATTCGTGCTTTCCCCCCTGATGGATGTTCCTTATCAGATTCGCAATGATAATGTGAAGTTAACTGCTCTCAAGAAGAATGAGCCTGGGAAATACGTAAATTTATTCTATATTCCTCAAGTCTCACCCCTTCCACAAGATTACGTTGTTGACTTTGTCAACGCATTCTCTGTGCTGCGTGCTGATTTGAAGTTCGCTCTGGATGGAAAGGTATTGCAGATGAAAGATGAAGCAAGAGTTAGCTTCAAGGTGAAGCTAGGGCTCCACTTTGCTAGACCAACTCAAGAGGAACTCGATCAAAAACTCTTCCCGGATTCTTAGTGAGGCATTCGCCACCCAGGCTTTCATGTCTCACCGATTAGTTGTTTTTCCAGTTCTGCTGCTCTTCACGTATGGTCTCTCTCCATTTGCTCACGCGGCCAACTTCGCTGGCCGCGTGGTGGGGGTCACGGACGGCGACACGATCAAGGTCATGCACAACGGCAAGGCCGAGAAAATCCGGCTCTACGGCATTGACTGCCCGGAGAAGGGCCAAGCCTACGGGATGAAGGCCAAGCAGTTCACGTCAGGGATGGTGTTCGGTCAGGATGTGACTGTGAAGAAACACGGCCGAGACCGCTACGGGCGCACGATCGGCGAGGTGATCCTTTACGATGGCCGAAGCCTCAACCATGAGCTGGTCGCCGCCGGTCTCGCGTGGTGGTATCGGCACTACGCCCCTCACGATGGCAAGCTAGAACGTCTGGAAGCTGAGGCCAGGACCGCCAAGCGTGGACTGTGGGCTGATCCTAACCCGGTGCCGCCGTGGCAGTGGCGGCGGGCACGGCGATAACATGAAGCTGGATGGCACAAAAGACAAGCTTGAAGAAGTGAAGTTCTTCCTTGGCCACCTGGAAGAGACGCAGAACAAGGCGCAATCGCCGACTCAGACTCCATTCCGGTACTACCTCAGTGCATTCCTAGGCGCGGCGTACTCCGTCGAGCAGTGCCTCCAAACCGAGGTCGTCGCGGCGCTCCGGGACCAGGCACGCACACAGCGCAAGGCGCTGTCAGGACAAGACGCAAGGCGACTGTACGGTAAACGGTTTGCGGAATGGCGCGCTGCTCTACCACACCCGAAACTGTCCCTCTGGGACTCGATGATGGATTACCGAGGGGGTGAGACCCACCGGGCGGAAAGGACGAAGACCGCGACTCAGGATAAAGCCGTCCCCATTGACTACGCTCGCCTTGCCGAAAGGGGTTTTGCTTTTGCCGCTTACTATGTGATGCAGCAGCAGGCGGCGTTCTACTATCCCGAAGTAGCTGAGAGAGCCGCGAAAGAGGGTCTGCCCTTTCAAACCGGTGCCTGGACCTACATCAAAGAGCACCACCTTGAGATCGGGGGCGTACGGATCAAGACAGTGAAAGCGTGCGAAGAATGTGTCGCGCTACTCGAAGGACTCGTCAAATACTTCGAGCCGCTTTTGCCTTGATTGTGGGATTGTGTGACTCAGTGCGCGGAAATTTTGCGCCACAGTTGCCCCAGGACGCGAGATCGCGCTGCCTAAAACGGGAAGGCCCCGTAGCCATGCTGAGACTGCGGGGCCTTCTGCGACACCGACGCTATCGAGTCCCGGCCTTTCGCTGGAACAAGCGCCGCACGGCGAGCACCGCGCTCTCATGGTCCGGGTGTATCTCGTTGCGGTAAGCTTCGCTCGCCATCGTCTGCTTGATCTCCGCGTCCGTGGCCTCGCCGCGCTCTAAGTGTGCCAGGAGTGCGAAGGCCAGGCCAGGATGATTGCCCCAGGATGGGTGCTGTAGCCAGCGCCACAGTCCCGGCTGTTGCTCTGCCCAGGTTTTGACATCAACCAGTGGTAGTGTGATTGAGCAACCCTTGACAGGCGATGTAGCCCATACCTTTCCAAACTGTGAAGAAGCCGATACAGCCGCCATTGCAATGGCCATGGACTGGATAGACCGGAATGGCTAAAAGGTCGTAGACGGTTGCGATGTTGGGACGCTTCAGCGCCAGATTTTGCTGGCGTTAACCCGCACCCCTTGATCCGTAACGATTATCCCAAGGTTGGGCGGTTGGGACAATTGAGACGGATCAGCCTGAACTTGTCCTTCTACAAAGACAACCTCTCCTTCGTTCACGAGTGTAGGTAAGGGGATTAGGATCAAGGGACTTAGTGGGGGCGCACAAATTCCTCGGATGAGAACCTGAATTGAGCCAGTCCCGTCTGTTAAAGTGAACGCGTGCGAATTAATGCAATAGCCCCTTTTGGTCCAATGGTCAAACTTCAGAACATTGTCCACTTTTCCGTGAAGTGTGACCACGTGGAGTTGGTAAGACTCTGGCAGATTGAGAATTTCTTGGACTGTGACCGTTGGGATGTCGGCTGAAGCGATTCTCAAACTGAACTGGAGCAACAAGAAATGTACGAGCACTACGAAGAGGACTGAGCGCTTTTGTACCCGGTTTGTTGACCCTAGTCTCTTCATGGTGTCACCGTACCGATATTCTAACACCTAAAACTCTGTCAATGTGTGGCCGCTACACCCTCAAGACCCCTGTTGAACGCCTCTCCGAACAATTCCAGTTCCCCCCAATCATCCCACTTAAGCCCCGGTACAATATCGCCCCATCACAGCCGGTAGCCGTCGTCCGGCTCTTATCGGACGACGAGGAGCGCAAGCTCGCCATGCTGCGGTGGGGCTTGATCCCGGCGTGGATCAAGGACCCGGCCAAGTCGCCACAGCCAATCAACGCGAAGGCCGAGACTGCTGCCGAGAAGCCGATGTTCCGTGACGCCTTCCGCCGTCGCCGTTGCCTGGTCCCGGCTGATGGGTCCTACGAGTGGAAGCAGGAGGGCGGGCGCAAGCAGCCGGTCTATATCCGCATGAAGGGTGGGGAGCCATTTGCAATAGCGGGGCTATGGGAGCATTGGGAAGATAAGGACGGGATGGTCATCGAGTCCTGTACCCTGCTAACAACGGAGCCGAACGACTTACTGGCGCCGATCCATAACCGGATGCCTGTGATCCTCGACCCAAAGAACTACGAGCTGTGGCTTGATCCTGGCGAGCAACAGGCGGAGCGCCTGAAGCCGTTGGTGCGGTCCTACCCGTCAAACTCCATGTTCTCCTATAACAACCCGAAGAAATAGCCTTTTCTGCTTGCCTGCGCTAGACTTGTTCCGCTGCTGCACTGTATGAACGTCGGACGCTGACCTTATGGCAGGCAATCTCCTCTACTACGGCGACAACCTCGACATCCTCCGACGGTACATCAAGGATGAGTCAGTTGACCTGGTGTACCTAGACCCCCCGTTCAAGAGCAATCAGGATTACAACGTTCTTTTTGCTGAGCAGAACGGCTCTCGATCGGCTGCGCAAATCAAAGCCTTTGAGGACACATGGCAATGGGACGAAGCGGCGGCCCGGGCTTATGAGGAGATGGTCGAAGCGGGCGGGCTGGTCTCGCAGGCCCTGCAGGCCTTCCGCAAGTTTCTGGGTGAAAGCGACATGCTTGCCTATCTAGCCATGATGGCCCCTCGGCTCGTTGAACTTCGTCGTGTACTCAAACAAACGGGCAGTATTTATCTCCATTGCGATCCAACTGCGAGTCACTACTTGAAAATGCTAATGGATGCAGTGTTTGGGCCAGTGAACTTCGGAAATGAGATCGTCTGGAAACGCACGTCAGGGCATAGCGATGCCGTGCGCTATGGCGCTGCGCACGACACGATACTCTTTTATACGCGGTCAAAGGATTATGTCTGGAATGAGACCTATCAGGCTTATGATCCAGACTACGTGGAGCAGTATTACAGGTATAAAGACGAAGATGGCCGACGCTGGATGTCAGGGGACCTAGGAGCCGCTGGCCTGCAAGGCGGTGGCTATGACTACGAGTGGAAGGGAGTTCGTAGAATCTGGCGAGTCCCGAAGGAAACGATGGCCAAGCTCGATAAGGAAGGGCGTGTTTTCTACACTCGAAATGGCGTGCCTCGGATCAAGCGGTATCTTGATGAGTCAAAGGGTTTGCCGGTTCAAGACATATGGACCGACCTAGAAGCTCTCCGTTCTTGGCACCAGGAACGATTAGGTTATCCAACCCAAAAACCAGAGGCTCTCCTTGAACGTATTATCTTGGCGAGCAGCAACGAAGGAGAAGTAGTACTCGACCCCTTCTGCGGGTGCGGGACCACCATCGCTGTCGCGCAGCGTCTGAACCGCAAGTGGATCGGGATCGACATTACGCATCTCGCCATCACCCTGATCCGGCACCGGCTCCGCGACAGCTACGGTTCCAGCATTGAGGAGACCTACAAGGTGATTGGTGAACCTGTTTCCCTTCCTGATGCTGAGACGCTAGCCAAGACAGACCCCTACCAGTTCCAATGGTGGGCGTTGGGCTTGGTAGGTGCGCGTCCCGTGGAACAGAAGAAAGGCTCCGATAAGGGCATCGATGGACGCCTGTATTTCCACGATGAGAAAAAAGGCGGCAAGACAAAACAGATTCTCTTTTCGGTAAAGTCTGGAACTGTGGCAGTCAAGGACGTGCGCGATCTTCGCGGGGTGATTGAGCGAGAGAAGGCGGAAATCGGTGCGCTGATTATGATGCAGCCGCCCACGAAGCAGATGCGAACAGAAGCGGCCAGTGCCGGGTTCTATGACTCACCTTTCTCACACAAGAAGCATCCACGGTTGCAGCTGCTCACGATCTCCGAGCTTTTGGAGGGCAAGGGGGTGGACTATCCCCCATCGGCTCAAGTGAACGTGACGTTCAAAAAGGCACCAAAGGCCCAAGCCCGTTCACCCGAACAGCTCTCGCTGGCCACTGGGACAGATGAGGAGGACGAATAAGTGGCAGGCGGCGAACTGGTTTTGACTGTGCTGGCGTTGACCGCGATGCTGTCCGGCTGTGCGGACTCAAACGGTAACAGAGGTGCCCGATGCGTTACATCTTGCTGACCCTTTTCCTGTTGCTTTCCGTAACCTCTACAGCCTCTGCCCGCTGCACGTGGGAATGGGATTGCACCACGGGCACCTGTAAACAGGTCCCGGTCTGCGATTCGACCTTGGACCTTCCGCCCATCAAGCCGCTGGAACTCCCGCCGCTCGTGCTGCCTCCCGTAAAGCCGCTTGACCCCCTAGTGATCCCGCCGATCGGAACAGGGCGGTGTGGAACCGAGTACCTCTGTAATGCCACGGGGCAATGTCGTTGGGAGAGCGTTTGCCGCTGACTTTATAGTTGGGTGCACACGGGCCTCGAGGCGGGGGGCTGGCGCTATCAAGAACTCTCTAAGGCCACGCCAATCAGCTCACCGCCAGGCGCAGCAGGTCCTTGCTATCCAGGGTGGGCCGCCTTATCTTCGTCGTAGGAGGTGTGCTGATGGCCTCAGAACCGACAGTCGTGCGCGTGGTCGATGGCCCGGTCGTATATGACGGCGAGCTGATGCGGGTCGTGGAACTCTCCGACGGCTCGGGCCGCTCCGAAGTCTGGGGACCCAAGGGCTGGACGGTGGGGGCTTCCCCGGCCGATGTGCTCAGGGGCACCCCTGTTTCTGCCTCGGAACTGGCCGCGTTCGGGGTGCCTTCTCCAGAGTCATCGCCCACGCCTCCGAATCCCTCGTCGAGGCCCTACGTGCCCTTGTCCCGCGAGGATTACGCCGAGATCGGCCGGCTGTTTCAACTCGGCATACTGCACCCGAAGAGCAAGCTCCGCCTCGTCCCGAAGGCAGCGTCGCCGAGCGAGCCGCCAGCTACCGAGAAATCTTAGAGCTCTTCCCCGAGTCCGCCACGCGTCAATACTGTCCGCTGTGTTCCCGCTCTTGGCGTTCGATGTCCCGCTGGCGACGGGCAGCCTGCCGTTCGGCCTCCGCCTGTTGTGCCCGCTTTTCCTGCCGTAGACGCCAGGCGTCATGCTCCCGTTGCTGACGACGGATCTCCTCTTTTTGGACGGCCGTGAGACGTTCAAATGAGCGCGGCATCTGATTGGGTGGTTCCGGATCAGTCTCGGTCACTGGCGGGGCCTGCGGAGCCGTCACCTTCGGTGTCTCCACGCTTCCTGGGATCGTGCCGGCCAGCGCCTCGCCCGAGGTGCTTGGTGCAACTGGGAAGGGATTGCGAAAGGGCCGAGCCGATGGGGCTTTCCCAGCGATGCCAAACAGGTCTTTGGCTTCCTGGATTTTGTGCTCAGTCTCCTTCAGGTAATCCGATTGCTGCTCTGGCGTAAAGAGCGCAAAAGTACCAGAGCGGGCAAAGTCAGTGCGGTTGACGATTTCTGCATGCAGCAGGTCCTTCTGTTGATTGCGCTCCTTGAGGGCGCGGTCCTTCTCATGCTCGCTGGCCTCAAACCCGCGTTGCTTCTCCGCCTCCTGGGCTTTGAAGGTTCGCTCCGCTTCGTAATCCTTGGCCCGTTCCTTCTCGCCCTGTTGCTGTATGCTGATCCCCGTCAGACGGCCCCCGATCTCCTCCCGTGTGCGGCCCGTCTCCCCCGCTTCCCGCGCACTGGCAATCTTTTCCGCTGAGCCCGTGCGCATCGTTTCGGTCACAGCCTGCATCCCGAGCGTCTCTTGGTGCATGCCCCGCTGGGCCGCCAGCGCCTCAGTCTGCATCTGCTGTTTCGTCTCTAGGAGCCGCTCATCCCTTTCTCTCTCAAACTGCTCACGGCGGGCCTGCAGTTGTTCGGTCGTCAAGTATGCGACCGCTTCCTTGCCGGCCTCCTGCACCCCTTGGCCCAAGCCCGCTAGCATCCCCGCGCCAATCAATCCCGAAGCCATCGTCCTCCCTCCTTGTTATTCGATGAAACGCCGCCGTTCGACTCCGACCTGATCGTCAACCAACAGGTCCATTCGCGTGCTCGTCTTTCGGCCCGACCAGACGGAGCCGTTCCTTCGCCACGGCAATCACGGCCTCGACCACGGGCGTGGGGGCCTCCTCCAGACGTCTGTGCCGGTACTCATGCTTTTCAACTAACAGGCCCTTGAGCCTCGCCTTCAACTGCAACGCGGCCACCCCTGCCCCCACCTGGCCGACCATCACAGCCTGGTGCATCAGCGAATCGGCCTCCCGCATGGCCTGCTCTATGCCAAATTCCAGCTTCTTGATCACTTGCGGGCGGAGAGCCTCAATCCGTAGTCTAATCGTAGTGTTAGCCATCAACTTGCCTGAGTTCGCATGGACGCTGGTCGCCTTCATGCCTTTGCACTTGTAGGCACCCCGATACGCCTCAGTTTTGGACAGCCCCGCCACAATGCCATGGCAGAACTTCTCCTGCTTCGGCGTCAGCGTCCTACGCCGTACACTCATGGCACGGCACTAACTCATAGAGGGGCAAGCGGACGAGTGGCGCACACGGAGCGGCTGGCATGTGCTTAAAAAGCTTCGCCGCATTGAACACGGCCACTGTGTCAATCATGTCCAACATCTGTAGGCGCCCGTTCTTTCTCCAACTTCTGGCGTAGGGCCTCCTTCTTCTGGAGTATGGCATCCCGCATCTCCAGCAGGAGGGCGGTCGGCTCATCATCGAGCACACCGTAGCGCTGCTCCCGCCGCTCGACCGCTTTCCCGTAGCCTCGCTCGATAAGGAAGGCCCCGGCCGCGATACAGGCATGCTCGTTCTTGCTGTGCAGGGCGATCTTCAGCAAGGAGTCGAATATCGCCTGCGCCTTTCCTCGACACGCCTGCTGGAGCTCAAACTCGATCCGCCGCTCCTCATCTGTTTTCTTTCGCCGCCCCCCAGGATTCCCCGATACCCCCTTCGGGAATGGACGCCCGGGCCCACGTCTCTGCTTCACAGGAGCAACCGCAGGAGGAGCTGGCTGGAACTCAGCCATCTCAGCCACGCCCGGTTTGGAACCGCTTCATTGAGGCAAGCACCCCGTTGTACCTCGTTACGATGTCCTGGCAGGCCTCCTGAATGAGGTGGCGGAGGGTCACTCCCCGATGGCCGGCGATGGTGCGTAGATCGCCCGCCACGGCATCACCGAGCAAGAACTCAAGGCGCTGGCAGCGCTGGCCCCGCAGCCGCTGACGGTAGCGGCGCGTCCGCATCTTGCCGGACGGGTCTGGCCTCCTGGCCTCCTCCGTCACCGGTAACGCCCCTTGCGGTGTCGCAATTGCACTGTTCACTGGACGACCTTCCCGCCCAGCGACCCCTTCACGGCCTGACGGAGCACTGCCGTTGCCCGCTCGAAGGCAGCCCAGCGGTCAGCTTCAAAGGCAGCGTCGCAGCGCTTCAGCGCCTCCATGATGGCGGGCATGCGCGGATCCGCGATCGTGATCCCTCGGGTCAGGGCGACAACCTCTCGCCAGGCAGTCAGCCAGGAGATGGGCCTAGGATCGGCTGGCTCACACACGGGGGGCGTTCCGTCCATCAAGAGTGCAATCGCCTTGTTGGCCAGTTCCGTGTTGGTCATAAGCCTTCCTTCTGACGCATCTCCTATACCCACCCCAATCACCCGTCAGGCGTCAAAACTACACACCAGTTGCGGTGATTTGACACCTGACACGTAAAAAATGGGGGTATGGAAGACTCGTCACATTCAGGTCGCCTCTTCTGGCTTCTTTGCGTACCTTGCTTCCCATTCCGTCACCCACACCTCCCGGACGAGATACCCCCTGGTCTTCCCGGTGCTCTTCGGGTACAGCTCGAAGTTTCGGAGAAACCCGGCCAGCCGCTTTCCGTCCTCAAGCCAGGACAGCTCTTCCCGCTCCTGGCAGGTCGCCACGAGATCCGCGGTGGGGATGAACATCTCGGTCAGTCCGGTCATCCGCTCCTTGACGACCTCCAAGAACGCCACCAGCGCCCGCTCACGATTGGAGACCTCCCGTTTCCCGGCCGCTGCCTGTAAGCCCGACATCAGACGGGGGAGTACGGCGGGCCCTTCAGGTCGTTCGGCGTCTGCGAGGCTTGCCAACACGACGAGGGGCTCCGCTATGTTCTGGAATCGGTCATCGAAGCTGGTGAGAGTGGGAACTGCATCGGGAAGGGCCGCATAGGCTTCTTCAACAGCCGAACCATGCGCTGTCGCCCACTGATCGAGGCGGCGCCGGATCTGTGCCGCTATTACTTCAAATCGCCGCTCATTGAGCCGCGGCATGTGCTGAGGGGTCCGCTGCATCTGGATTTGAAAACAGCGGTCAGTCAGCGTATCCGCCAAGGCTTCGAGACCGGCCAACGCTTTCGGGCCGTACACGTCAAATGTCTGGACGGGAAAGCCCTTCTTGCTGGTGTCGAGCCGCTCGATCTTCACGCCTCTCTCAAAGCCGCTGTTTAAGACTGCCAACACCGCGCCGTAGGTGTCCTTATCTTTATTCCGCAACTGGTCCACTTCATCTAAAATGAGGACTTTTCGAGGGGATCGAAACAAGATTGCTGCCGTGGGGATGGCCGTTCGAGGCGGGGCGCCTTTGCAAAGTGATGCGATCAGCCCCAGGAGCCGACTTTTACCGCATTGCGGAGTCGCTGATCGTAAGGCCAGATATCCGCAGTATTGAAATCGGTCGAACGTGTAGGTGTTGGCAATCCAGACCGCGATCAACATGGCGAGCCCATTGGCGGGCATCATCATGTACCGCTGAATGATACATTCGATCTCATCCAACGTCTCGCTGAGGCGCCACGGGCACTCGTTTCCGTTGGAAGGAATCGGCGCGGAACTTAAGGCTTCAAGCTGCGCGACGTGTTCGTTCACGTTCCTGCTCCTTCCGTAGACCCCACGCCCGCACAGTGAACGCGACCGACTCATGGCATGCGGCCCGGGCGAGATCCACGCGAGCTCGGGTCACGGCCTCGAGAGCTACCTCGATGTCATCATCAGTCAAGTCGTCGGTCTGCAGCCCTCGCGCTGCCGCCAAGACGGACTGCGCCCGAAGCCAAAGGCCGAGGGCTTCATCCTCGAACTCGCCCGCATACCTTCGCCAGTCGAAGGGCCGGGGCCTCGGTTGACGCCTCGACTGCCGACGCTCGTGCGGGGGGAGATCGGCGTCGTAGAACAGCTCCGCCACGCGCAGACCCATGGCCGCCGCGATCTCGTCCACCCGGCAGCCGGCCCAGCAGTGAAGCAGGATGCCCGCCTCGCCTTCGTGAACGCTGAGACTTGGAGAGTGGTCGTCATGGGCGGGACACCTCGCGGAGTAGCCGCGGCCGGATCGGCGGACGGCGTCGCAACGCGAGAGTAAGTCCTCAACCATCATTTCGTCAGACCCAATGCCCGTGCGGTCTCATCGACGAGATTGTTCAGCTCTTGTCCACGGACCCGGCGCCGGGCCGCGAGAAAGGCGGACAGGTCACCTGGAAGAACCACACGTCTCCCGCGAGGGACTAACTGAACCGTGGGCAGGCCCATGTTGATCATCCGGTAGAGAGTACGGACCGATACGTCGCCGGCTACTTTCGCGGCATCCTCAAGGCTGAGGGCTATGCACGGTGGAGTTGAATTTCTTCTTGCCATGTGTCTGACGCTGGCATATTATGGCGTTGAGCAAACTAGTCGCAAGACTCAACAAGGGATGTTGAGCAGAAAGAGGAACGAAGCCCCAATGACTAAACAAGCGCCTCAAGGTCTTTCTGAGAGTGAAATTGAAAAATTCTATGTGCGAGTCAATGAGGGGGCATGGTCACGGATTAAACTTGATCCCTGGTCGCAGTTGAAGTGGTTCGTCGATTTCGCCGAAACGACCAGCTTTACAACGATGCCTGAAGAAGAACAACGCCACTGGAAGGAAGAGTTGGGAGCGATGCTATCGAAAGCCAGTCGGCCTTTCATTGAGATTCCCCAGAGGCTGATGCGGTCTCGAGGCGCATCCCGATCTACGGCACAGCAGACTGCCCTTGAATTTGTCCCTGCGTTGTCTCCATCCAACATTCAACAGATCCAAGACGCCATCACCGCACACCTCACCGGCCTCGCCGATGGACAGGGAACCTTCATCGGTTCTTTTTCTATTTCCTATTCAGTGATGTTTAGGCACCAGCACGAACTCTATGGCAAGACGACTGTCCCGCGCTATCTCATTGAGCAAGGCGAAGTGGGAGGACAACCGAAGGACCGCCTCTTGCTCTACCTGGCACAACTGCTTGAGCACTATGCCGATCACATACGCCGCTGCAAGCACGGCGACTGTCGCAAGCTCTTCCTTCAGGGAAATCGAAACGCCAAGTACTGCGGACCCAAGTGCTACACCATCGGCTGTATGCGAGAACTGAGGGCAAGAAGAAAGCGTGAGGCCGAAGACAAGAAACGACGGAAAAGGCGGTCAAGGCGTCGGATGTAGATGTAAATGTTAAGCAGCTTGCGGCGGGGTTGCGGATGTTGTGGATTGGTGTCAGTCGGAGACGGTTCGTGCGAAAGCAAACGCCACAATCGCTAGTGGTGATGAGACGTTGGAGAGGCGACCTTCAAAATTAGCAAACCGTTGCCTTCGGCCGCTCGGCCACCTCTCCACCTAACTTGTTGGACGCGACCCTTCGATCAAATGGGTCGCGATATGCGATACCTCACCTCCAGTGGTCTTTCTCCCAGAGCAGTCACTTCGTTCAGCTGCAGGTAAAATAACAGCATTCGGATAGGCGGTCAAACTTTCGAAGAAGCCTCAGGGCAGCAAGGCATGCAGTCCAACAAGTTTGGTGTGGCGGAGGGGGTAGGATTCGAACCCACGGAAGGCACGAGGCCTTCAACGGCTTTCAAGGCCGCCGCTTTCGTCC
>JACXTT010004266.1_pt1 | contig 21306 bp, 21 predicted proteins | sample 9270951 | NCBI WGS metagenome assembly JACXTT01 (sample SAMN15532306, study PRJNA645909) | rock metagenome | isolation source: weathered quartz diorite | place: Puerto Rico | collected 2017-06-21
TGAACTGAATACGCGGCCGCAGATTCGTCACCAAAAGTAAGCCTCCACGCATGCGGGGCAGTTCCGTCCCTGGACGAAGAACTTGTTAAAAGGCGCGTTGGACGCCCGTGAGCACTTCCAGGCGCGTTCCTGAGAACGCATATGCGCTGCTGTCGCGTCCCCGTTCGGCAAGCTGAATGCGTGATGGACGAAGGGGACCAAGTTCTAAGGGCTGAGTCCAGCCAAAAGAGTACACGGGCCCCGACACGTTGCCGGAGACGCGATACGTTTGACCTCCGGCAAGCGCACCCACTGACGGATTTGGATAAGCACGGGCCGTGGTAACGCCGGCCTCCGCAGCTTCGATCTGCGCCGCGCTGGCTCGCAGTTGCGGATGGTGCTCTTCAGCGAGGGCGAGGGCTTGATCGAGCGTGAGAGAAGCCGCACGACCCACTTCTGCACCCATGTACAGAGACGCCGCTCCCACAATGAAAAATATCCAGAGTTTTCTCATGCGGATGTTGCTTTCTTTTAGGCAATACTCCCCTTGGCGCTAGGACTTAGTCAGCTTGAATTTGCAGGGTAGGTATGGCTGCGTCATTCCCCCGAAAATCCCCTCGCCCCTTGGGGGAGAGGGTGAGGGTGAGGGGTAAAGAGAAGGAGCCCTTTGTGCTCTTTTCATCTTCAAAGATGCATCGCAGATGCATGAACATTCCCGTGAAAAGGACCCGCACTTATGGACAAGCCAGCAGTGGCACACTCCTGCCGGTTTCATAGTCAAGGGTCACCTGCACGGGCAGGACGGTCCTGAGCCCATCAAGGACTGAGAACTAGTCTACATGTTCAGCCTAAGGAGAACGAAACTGTTTGATTACGGCAGAGAAAAGAAGGAAATCAGCAGCGGTAAACGCCGAAGATTTGATAGAGAGCCGCGAAAGCATTGACCGCGGCGGCATGCAGAGGGAAAGTGCTAACGGAACAGTCAGGGCGGAGAAGCCCGCTCTGAGAAGCTAGAGGAGAAGTAAAGACACTACTCCTACGCTTTGCAAGCAACACGCGCGGAGAGCGTATCTTGGTCGGGGTAGAACCTTCTATGGTTGCAGACGCATCTTCTTGGTCAGACAAGAAGACCACAATATCCGCGTTCCACAGATTTCTGAACGACTCAAATACCGAGGCCCCGAGAAAAGGCGTCACCAGGAAACCCAGGAAGAAAAACAGCTTGAAGCAGCGCATAAGAGTGAGGGGACACGGTAAGGGCATTTCCCTTCTATGTCAAGGTCAAAAAAATTACAGTTTTGCTTGGCGCCGCGCTGGCTCGCAGTTGTAAATGCTGGCCCATCACTTTGAAGGATTTACAGGCAGGACCACCAAGTTCCGCTTGATCCGCTTCTTTCCGCCCCAGCCTTCATTGACTGGGACAAGGAAATCCAATCGGATGACTTTTTCCGTAAACTTCCACTCGCCCGGTACGCGCAGCAGCGTGTCTTCGTAATAGCCAGCAACCACGATCGACTCACCCTTGAGATCGCCCACGGCGTCGAAGTAACTCTTGGAGGCGGCAGTATCACCATTGAGGACAATCACTTGATTGTGAATAAGATGGCGCAACACCTCCATGCGATTGGCCATGTACGCGTCATACCATCTTTCGACCTCCGCTTTTCCTTCATACTTTTTTCCAGGCGCTAAAATGAGCGTACTAGGATCATGAAAGAGCGCCATCACGTCAGATAGGGTCCCTTTATCCACCGCCCAGCAATAGCGATGGACGAGATCACGAATCTGTTCTTTGTCAACAAGTTCTTTAAGGAGAGTGAGCGACTCTTCCATCATCATAGTGCTCCCAACAAAAATGGCTGACTACTCAAGACCAGTGTAGTCAAATTCCATCGGCCTAATATCACCACGCTCGATGGCGTTAATGCGTTCCAGCGACAGTGGATAACTGAACTGTTCATTGCGCATGTGTATACGTTGCAACAAAATCTTCTTGGTCATCGCAGCAATTTCTTCCCACTCAGGAGGCGATAATTCCTGTTGCGCTAAGCCAATGAATCCTGAACGCATGTGGCCAATTTCGTCTTGGTAGACATGTTCACACGCCCCGGCGATACGATTGTTCAAATCCCCCATTCCCGCTAACCGCATCCCAGCTGCATACATGCTGCAGTAACCACCCTCGGTAAAGCGTACGGCAAAGTACCCTAGCTTACCGCGCTGCTCGCGATACTCGTACCGCATGCGCGCCAACTCATCGTCAGTCTCCCACCCTGTGAGCTGTGCGGGATCGAGCTTTTCGCCGCTCAAAGAATCGTAGATGTCGGCAAACAGACAGTAGTGAAAAAACTCCGTGCGCAGATCATCGATAACATCGAGCACGACGTGGCGGTCCACTTCCTTATCGATTTTGGGAAACACTTCGCTGAGATATGCAACTGGTCCCTGGAACAGCCCCTTTTTCTTGTCGCCGACGCCCGAGCCCCAGATCTCTTTGAAACATTGTCGCCGCAACCACAGCAGATCCGTCTCTTTGGTCCGTTGGGGACTCTGGAAATAGGTCCACACCACCTCGGCTTCACCAGCCCAGTACGGCGCGGCAAGGTCGACGAGACGTTTGAGGTTTGGATTTACAGCCATAATTCCTCGCAGAAATGAGGACTGAGTAGGGAATGGGTATGTTTTTACTCAGCCCTTATTGCTCAGTCCTGTCAAAATGATCACCTAATTCGGTAATCCCCTGATAAAATAGTTGGAGCGCAGTCAGGGCCAGCTTCATCCCATCAATAATTTCGTGGTAAGTGCGCTCGTCATGGACATGGCGAGTAATCGGTTCCCACACTCGCCGTCCGGCGTGATCATCATCAGCTTTGGTGTGATACGTGAAGAAAAACACTTGCTCATCATTTAGATTAAAGGCTTTCTTCCACGCTTCGGCCTGAAAATTATGTTTCGGCAAATTAGAGATGATAAACTCATCGGTCGAGGTAGCCAGCCAGCCGACAATCCAGTGGCGGGTGCGCGCGATATTCTCCCACACATTAAACGCCACTTCGACGAGGGGCACAGGCTTGGTCGTGTTCATCTGCTCGTCAGTTAGACCTATGTTGCGTCCCATTTGCCAAAGTATAGACGTATGCGGCTGTGCGATCTGATCGTCGTAGACGAGTTCTTCGCGCATCTGGCCGATCGTTTTCCGCGCGACCGCCACATCGGGACACCGACTCATCCACGCTGGACGCATGACCGAACTGAGGAGGCGATTACGAGGGATATGCTGCAACAGATAGGCGCGACCCCGGCCTCGGGTCAGCGGTTCACTCAGCCACGGAATGTCCGCCGCTATTTTCAGCGAGTAATCACAGATTTCGTCGATGATACTGTTCGGCATAGTTTTTCACTTTATCAGTGGCTAGCTCTCGGATACTATAGAAACGTTACAGCAAGATGTGGGGCGGCAGAGGGACAAGAAAGCATGGCCTGCGATACCCTCGCCCCTTGAGGGGGAGGGCCAGGGTGAGGAGCAAACTCGCCTTCGGCACCCTCTCCTGTGTCCTCTCCCCTCAAGGGAGAGGAGAAAACGTAGACCTTGTGTATCCACATCTTGGTGGGTTTTCCCTATAGCAATCAACTTTACTATTGATTCATTGAGTCAATTCAAACTATCGGATCATACGGAAACACATCCGTCGTCACATCGAGTTTGTAGAAAGAATTCTTGAATGCGGCAGGGATGACGTCAGCGACTTTTTCCGCAGTCCAACCTTCGGCGTCGGCAACTTGTCGAATCGGTCGTGGTTGCGAGAAGAGAATAATCTCTTTCGCACGGACGCCAAAAATTTGCCCTGAGATTTCCTGGGCCGCATCGCTCGCCAAGAACACCACCAGCGGCGCAATCATAGTGGGGTCCATCTTCTTGAGCTTTTCCACGCGCCGCTTCTGGACTTCGGTCTCAGTCGGAATCGTACCGATCATGCGAGTCCACGCAAACGGAGCGATACAATTCACCGTAGCGCCGTAGCGCCCAAGATCCAGAGCCGTGGCTTTTGTCAGTCCGACAATCCCCATCTTGGCTGCGGCATAGTTAGCCTGCCCGTAGTTGCCAATTAACCCCGAAGTCGAGGTGATGTTAATGACGCGACCGCTCTTCTGCTGACGCATGTGCGGCGCGGCGGCGCGGGTGCAGGCAAATGAACCTTTGAGATGAACGTTGATCACAGCATCCCATTCTTCTTCACTCATATTGAAGATCATGCGGTCGCGGAGGATGCCGGCATTGTTGACCACAATGTCAATACGCCCAAACTTCTCTAGTGCGGCGCCGACAATTTTTTCTCCGCCAGCCAAGCTCGCCACAGAATCGTAGTTCGAGATAGCAGCTCCTCCAGCAGCAACGATCTCGGCTACAACCTTATCTGCAGGCGCGGTATCCTTCCCTTCACCTGCGGAGGTGCCGCCAATATCGTTTATCACTACCTTCGCGCCTTCTTTCGCTAACAGCAGGGCAATCCCTCGACCAATACCGCCGCCCGCCCCTGTAACGACGGCAACTTTATCTTTCAGCATCATGAGTCGCTCCTCCTTACAGCGGGTTCATTTCTTTTCCGTGAGGCTCAGGGCGCCAGAGGGGCACTGTGCGATCGTTCGCTTAATGGCGTCCATATCGGCGCCATTCACATTGATCCACGGATTCTTGTTGACATCAAAGACTTGAGGCAATCCCTGCACACATTTGCCGGCATGGATGCAAATCTTCTCATCATAACGGACGGTGAGTTTGTCGTTGCTGTATTCTTGCATGATGTCCCCCTTAAGATGAGTTACCATTGGCGCAAATCCAACACTGCTGGACAAGCCAGCAGTGGCACCCAAAGCAGTCCTTCTTAATCCCCAACCCCCAATCCCTAATCCCCAACCCCCATTCTACGGTTGTCCGAGAATAGCGACACACGAGACCGCGCCCGGCCCACCGACATTATGCACCAAACCAATCTTGGGTTCTTTCACTTGGCGGGGACCGCCTTGGCCGCGCAGTTGCGTCACGATCTCGTACACCATCCGCACCCCGCTAGCGCCAATGGGGTGCCCAAAGGATTTGAGTCCGCCGCTCGGATTGATAGGAATATCGCCGGTCAGTGCAGTGCGCCCTTCTTCAATCAGCTTGGCGCCCTCGCCTTTCTTGGCAAATCCCAAATCCTCATAGTTGGTGATTTCCGTCCAGGTAAAGCAGTCGTGCACCTCCGCAACATCAATCTCTTTTAGCGGGTCCTTGACGCCAGCCATAGCGTACGCTTGAGCGGCAGCCTGTTGGGTGGCGCGGAAACCGAGATAATCGTAGGTCGGGTCCATAAAGGGCCGACCGCTCGTCACGGACAATCCTACGCCTTTCACCAAAATATAATCGTCACGATATTTCTTGGCCAAATCAGCGCGACACACAATCGCCGCAGCGGCGCCATCCGTGGTCGGACAGCAGTCATACAGCCCAAACGGATAAGCGACGATCGGGGCCGTCAACACTTCTTCGGCTGTGACTTTTCTTTGGAGATGTGCTTTGGGATTCAGAGAACCGTTGTAGTGATTCTTCATCGACACTTTGGCTAGCGTCTCTCGCGTCAGACCGTACGTGTGCATGTAGCGCGTCGCAGCCAGCGCAAACAAGCCTGGAGCAGTAGAGCCGTCATTGTGGTAGGGATGGACCCCTTCACGGGCGAGACCACGACCTGGGCGGTCCTTGTACTTTTCTACCCCCAAGACGAGGGCGGTGTCATAAATGCCGGAAGCAACGGCTAAGACAGCGTGTCGGAAAGCATCGGTGCCGGTTGCACAGAAATTTTCCACGCGAGAAATGGGCTTATTATAGAGGCGCAGAGCGTCGCCGAGCGAGACCGCGGCTTTGCCATGACCTTGCGCCGGAGAGTAGGTTCCCAACCATGCGGCGTCGATTTCTTCCGGAGAGATTTTTGCGTCGTTAAAAGCAGCAAACGCCGCTTCGACCGCCATCTCCTCATAACCTTGATCAAAATTGTCACCAAATTTGATACAGCCGACGCCAATGACTGCCACCTGGTCCTTAATCGAATGAGCCACGGAAGCCTCCTTCCCGGTCAACAATGAGCTAAGAACATTCCAGCTTGAAGCTGTGTGTTCCTAGCTTATACGACGTTGCTCCGGGATGGATCAAGCCCGTGCTTTCAAGCAGAAGCTCAGAGACGGTCTCTCAATTCAGCGTGGCGGCATGTAACTGGTCTCGCACAAGAGGACGAAAAAAATGGTAGACAATCGCAATGACATCCTCACAAGAAGCGCCCTTCCCTACATACGCCGTTACGCCCGCCGCCCGTGCAGCCGCCGTCCAATCTTCACCGTCTTGACCAGCTAATAAAATCACCTGTGGAGAGGTCCCATGATGAAGAACGAGCTGGGCAAGCTCGACCCCATCCCCAGGAGATTCCAGAGAAGGACTTACAATGAAAAGGTCGATCCGACGGCGACGGCGTAAAACTCTCAACACTTCGAGAGGGTTGCACGACACAATGACCTCGCACCCGTGGCTCAACAAGCGAGTAAAAAGTCGCTGCCTTCTTTCACTGTCTTGTTCCGCAAGAAGAATGACCGGGTCGCTCATAGTTCACGCCTCCTCCACAGAAGGTATGAGCAAACTCGCGGCCAAGTCGCCACACGGGTGAGAAACGGCACAAAGAGAAAAAAGTAGAGGAAAATAAGGAAAGTAGGTCAGACGTCAATCTAAACAGCAGCCCCAGAGCCTGTCAAACATGTTTGACAAGCAAACTTAGTATGACAAATCTGGCAAAAAAATTGACATACTCATCAACGAGCGGGTCGACATTTCCAATAGTAGTGGTGCATGTTGGGTCCTTCCTTGCGTCGGCGTAGGGTTAACACCACCTCATCCCCAACCCGCACATCTTCGGGATCAACGTCAGTCATTTGGATATAGAGTCTCCCTCCCTGCTGGAGATCGACAACAGACATGATTGTTGGGGAATCCGCCGCCACGTAGAGATGGTCCCGCGTAAAGGTAAAAACCTGGCCGGTCCGTTCGAGCGGCACTTCCTGGAGAGAATCATGATTCTGGCAAGCAATGCAAACCCGGGCGATGGGATACTGCCGCGTGCCGCAACGCAGACATTGCGTACCATAGAGACGCACGTTCTGTTTCTCTTCTTTCGCGAGAAAGACATTGGACAACTCCGGCCCTTCTTCATTCTCTGCGTAATAGGCGCGCATTTTTTTGAAGATCTGGTACGAAGGATACAACCGTTTCTCGCTCAGATGTTCAGACAGCGAACGCGCGCGAGAGCGTTTACGGATCTCGTCAGTGACCTGCAATAGCACCCCATCAGCGCCGTCGCCATAAGCAAGAAGCAAGAGACGCTCTCCGGGCTTTGCGGTTTCCAACGCAGCCGCGAGTAAGAGAAATGGAGCGGCGCTTCCGCAAGCGCCAATCTCCTGAAAAAGAGGGTTCTGGATTTGTGCGTCTTGGAAGCCCAACTTCTTCGCGGCGTTCACATGCGCACGACCATCGGGAGAAGGGAGAATGATCTTCGCGCAGTCTTGCGGCTGGAGATTATGTTTCTGGAGTAACGCTTTTCCTGCGGCGACGAGGCTCGCTTGATATCCCCGTTCAGTGGCAAAGCGCGACGTTTGCGTCTGGATGAAACCATCCGTGTCCCGACGCCATTCATCGAGGAAATCATCAGAGCGCGACGTCACTCCAAGGATTTCCGCAATCACACCTTCGCGGCCAAGCATTACAGCGCCGCCAGCGTCGCCGAACCATTCTTCCTCGCCTTCCCCGGCCTGCCCATCTCGTACGTCGCCTGCGGCGACCAGCACGCGTGACAAGCGACCGCTTGTGACCGCATCCATCCCCGCACGCAAGGCGGAAGTCGCAGAGCGGAGACTACTGGCAAAATCCATGGTCTCGCACTCGGGCGGTAGATCACACGCCGCCGTCATAAAACTCGCGGAAGAACGCTGCCAGAATGGAGCGGAGGTCGAGGCAAAATAGAGACCGTCGATCCCGGCCTTCCCCTTTTCCTCAACACACCGCAGAGCCGCTTCTAGACCGAGGGTCAACGCGTCTTCATCGAAGTAGATAGCAGCCCGTTCGCCCTTGCCCGCTCGTCTCGCCCAAGCTTGACCAATCTTCTCTCGTTCAAGGCGACAGAATGGGACATGATAATGACAACTAGTGACGCCGATCATACTGAATTGCTCCATTGAGAGATTGCATCATTGCGCCATTGAAGAATTGAATCATCGGACCATTGGAGCTTGAGCGATTTCCTCATGGCATCAATGACCCGATGGATAAATGATTCAATGACTCAATTACACGATTCCTGCTAATTTCGCTCGCTCCAGAATCGTGCGAGCCCGAGTCAAATGCGGCACATCGACCATCTGCCCTCTGAAACTAAACGCCATACGTCCCGCTTTCTGATTCTCCTCAAACGCGGCCAATAATTCTTTGCTCTCCGCAATCTCATCGGGAGACGGCGTAAACACTTCATTGACTATTTCTATTTGACCGGGATGAATAGTGATTTTGCCAGTGAAGCCCATCCACGCGCCTTCCAGGCAGTCGCGCCGTAGTCCTTCGAGATCTTTGATGTCAACAAAAACAGTATCCAGCGGCTGTACATTCGCCGCCGTCGCTGCAAGTAAAGTCATGATGCGCGCATAGCGAAACACTTCGAGGAATTGCCCATTTTCATCACGATTTCTGCGCGCCCCGATCGAAGCGGATAAATCTTCCGCACCCCAGGACAACGAATCCACGCGCGGGCACCCGCCCAAATCGCGGATATTGAGAAGCCCCTGCGGGGTCTCAGTCGCCAGCACGACCAATTTCACCCCGCCAGGAGAGTGACCGTATTCACGTTCCATGCGACTGATGATCGTATCGATTCTGAGCAAGTCATCCTTTGTGCGCACTTTCGGCACCAGATACGAGTCCGGTTTTCCCTGCATCGTAACTTCAAGGTCTTTCACCCCCCAGGGTGTGTCCAGGGGATTCATCCGCACCATACGTTCCTGGCGGCCGAAGTTCACGTCTTTGAGCCAACGCGTCACGACTTCGCGTGCGGAGTCTTTATTTTCTGGCGTGACGGCGTCTTCCAGATCGAGCACCAAGGAATCCGCCGGCAACGCTAAGGACTTTTGCAGCATTTTTTCATTAGCGCCGGGAACAAAATGCACGGCGCGACGTAAACGGGACATAGGAACCTCCGGTGGGTGTTAGGGGTTAGGGATTGGGGAGTCGTAAGCTTCTAGCTCCCTTTTTTCCTCATCATTCCCGCACGTCGACAGCGCATAACGACTTCACCGCGCTGATTCGTGGCGCGATGTTCAAAAATGACAACGCCCCACTGCGGGCGCGATTTGGATTCACGTTTCTCCACCACTTCGGTTTCTGCGTAGATGGTGTCGCCAATGAACACCGGCTTAGGAAATTCAACTTTTTCAAACCCGAGGTTGCCCACCGTCGTCCCTAAGGTCGTGTCAGCGACGGACACACCTACCGCCAAACCGAGCGTAAAGATGCTATTCACAAGCCGTTGGCCAAATTCCGCATTCTTGGAGAATTCGGCGTCAAGATGTAACGGTTGCATATTCAGCGTTAGGGTAGAGAATAGCAGATTATCGGTCTCGGTGACCGTGCGTCCGGGTTGGTGTTTATAGACCTGCCCAATTTCTAATTCATCGAAATACTTACCGGCCATTTGCGCCTCCTTACAGCATGTGCTGTGCAGGAGTGCTTATCACTTCCGCGACAGGCTTGCTAGCACGAGGATTGGCTGATGGCTCGCTCCCTACGGTCGCTCTATGGCTGATAGCTCGTTCGCTGCGCTCACTCTATAGTAAGACTCTTTGACCACGAGCCATCAGAGGGCGCCACTGCTGGCAAGCCAGCAGTGCAGCGTCGCAATTTAAACTCGACTGTCGCGCTCCGCCACCAGTGCACGAATACAAGGGATCAACTCCTTGCCAAACTCCTCCGCATCGGCAAAGGGATCGAATCCGCGAATCAACACGCCCCGCACGCCCAAATCGTAGTACGCAACAATTGCTTGTGCGACTTGCTCAGGGGTTCCTACAAGGGCCGTGGTATTACCGCTGGCTCCGGAAATCTTGACGAGGCCCATCCATAACCGCTCATCGTAGACTTCTCTTTCGTCGGCCAGTTGCAGCAGTCGACGACTAAACTCTGCCTCCATTGCTACGGGAAGTTTTTGTGGAACCTTCTCCAATTGAGCCAAGATCCCACGAGCTTTGTCCCACGCCGCTCCTTCGGTAGCAGCAATGATGGGGCGAAAAGAGATATTGAAACGCGGCTGGCGATCATATTGCGCAGCTTCCGCACGGATGCGCTCCATCATTGCACGGATATCCGCGCTCGGCTCGCCGAAAAGCGCGTAGACATCACAATGTTTGGCGCCAACGCGCACGGCGGCGTCAGAGGCGCCGCCAAAGTAGATCAGGACATGAGGCTGTTGAGCAGAGCGCACTTCGGAGAACGCCTTTCTTACATTGTAGAATTTTCCCTCAAAGTCGAACGGCTTCTCCGACGTCCAGATGCGGCGCATGATTGCGAGATACTCGTCGGTCCGCTCATACCGCTCATCATGACCAATCCAGTCACCGTCACGGTGCTGTTCGGCGTCGGCCCCGCCAGAAATAATATGCAGCCATAGCCGACCATCGGTGAGATTATCGAACGTTGCAGCCGTCCGCGCCGCTAAGGTTGGCATGACAAATCCGGGGCGGTGCGCAACCAAGAATTTCAGATGGTCCGTGTGGGCCGCGGCGTACTGAGCGATTTGGAATCCTTCAGCAGAGGAAGAAGTGTAGCCCACTAACACAGCGTCGAATCCCGCCGTCTCATGCACCTGGGCGAAGCGGCAGACATAGTCGCGATCGATGCCGCCGCCGATCACATGCAAGGTCGCACCACCTGCTGGCGGCGCGACGCCGATCATTCCAAGAATATTGATAGGCATAGGATTTCCTCACCCTCTTGGAGTGCGGGAGCCATGCTCCCGCCTTGTGTTCGCGAAGCCAGGCTTTGTCCAGCAGACTGCGGGCTCCAAGGTATAAACACCGCTCGCGCACTCCAAAAACTTTTCCTTAAAAATCATCTTGGATTTTAACCTTGCTATACCCATATGAGCACACCCGCTTATAGAAGGCAGGATCAGCTTCCGCAACAAACCATGTGGCAGAGCAGAATTCATACTGTTCTGCCACAGACGCCAAACCATGATGAACCGCATTATGGTGGACATAATTCAGCCGCGCGTAATAGCTCGCTTCGTAAGTTAGGCAGGTGTCCCAAAACTGAAACCATACCTGCCGTCCTAACGCATTATCTAAGCGGTTGACGGCACGAGATGTAGCAGAATGAAAACGCTGCAGCATGGGCTTTAACGTTGTAGCGTCAGCGGGAGCAGAAGCAATTAAATGGTAATGGTTTGAGAAAAGCGCCCAGGCTTGCAGTGCCCAAGCGTACGCCGTAGCAGCAGCAAATAATTCCTCTTGTAGGAGACGTAGACGCTCAACGCCTTGAAAGTAATGTTGCTTATGAAGAGTACCTGCGGTCACAATATAGGCGGTATTTGGCACGAACAGATGAGCAGGACGATGATGCCATCCTTGGAGTGCGGGAGCCATGCTCCCGCCTTGTTTCAATGAAGCTAAGCTTCGTTGTTCATCCGCCGGAAGCACGGCTTTCGGCAAAGATGGCGCAAGCACGGCTTGCGCACTCCAAGGCTTTTTCCCTCCTCGTCTCACTTCAGCCCCGCTTTGCGCAAGCCGTCAAGAAAGCGCTCTAATACCGCCGGATCTTTGAAGGGGGTAATCTGCCTCAAAGCCTCCAGCGAGTACTTGGGATTGAGCCGCAGGACTTCTGCCACCTCCGCCTGAGCCTCCTCCTCCCGACCCAACTCACTGTAGACGACAGCCAGGTTAAGGTGGACAGGCAGAAGATTGGAGTTGCGGGTGAGGGCCTTCTTGTAAGCTGCAATCGCCTCCTCATACCGCCCCATCAAGCGGTAGGAGTGGCCTAAGATCTCTAAGTAGAGAGGCGGATAATGGGGGTTGAGGCGCATCGCCTTCTCTGCCAACCCGATGGCTTCCTCGGACCTCCCGGCAAAGTCCAGAGTAGCCCCCAGCCACGCATAGCCGTCAGCATCGTTGGGATCGAGGGCAATAGCTCTCTCCGCCTCGGCGATGGCCTGGTCATGCTGCTTTTTCCACAGAGAGACCCGGCTCAATGTAGTGTGGGCCAGGGGCAGGGAGTCATCCAGGGTCACAGCCTTTTGTGCCAGCTCAAAAGCCCGCTCCAACACCTGGGGGTCCTGACTCCATTGCAGGCCCCACTCTCTAAAGTAGGTCCAACCCAGGGAGGCGTACGCCTCTGCATACTGTGCGTCCAGCTCAAGGGCTTTCTCAAACATTTGCCGGGCCTGCGCATTGGTCTCTTGCGTGTAGCGATTAAAAAGCTCCCTCCCGCGCAAGTAGTCGTCATAGGCTTCCAGGTTGTCCGTGGCCTTGCGCACCACAATCCCTTGCTCCTGCAACGTGAGCTGGAGTCTCAGCGTGGTCACGATCTTCTGTACGACGTCATCTTGCAGGGCAAAGATGTCCTGGAGGGGCCGGTCGTAACGCTCGGACCATAAGTGTCCGCCGGTGGTGGCATCGATCAACTGCGCCGTGATGCGCACCTGGCTGTCAGCCTTGCGCACACTGCCTTCCAATACATACCGCACGCCTAACTCCTTGCTCACATCTTGGACTTTCACCGCTTTGCCTTTGTAGGTGAAGGCCGAGTTGCGCGCGATGACGAACAGGCTGGAGAGCTTCGAGAGAGCGGAGGTGAGGTCCTCGGTGAGCCCGTCGCTGAAATACTCCTGCTTGGGATCTTCGCTCATGTTCACGAACGGCAGCACGACGATAGAGGGTTTGTCAGGCAGCGGAAGCGCCGCTGGCGCGGCATCAGCCTTGAGTGCTGAGTCCTGAGTGCTGAGTGAAGGACGAGAAAAATAGCGAATGGCCCCGAATGTGATTGCGAGGAGCACGAACCCTATCGCTCCCCAGCGGAGCGCAGAGGAAGCCTTGCCAGCTTTGGTTTTGGAACGTTGAACCTTGAACGTTGAACCTTGAACGCTAAAGGCTGGACTTGCGACTTGATGACTTGACGACTCGGGTAATCGTATTCGATACACCCGCACCGGCTCGGCGATATTCTTGACTCGTTGCTCGCCCAGATCTTCGCACTGCAGCGGCAGCTTGTGGCGAATCTGCTCGTACACATTCCCCGCAAGGCAAATGCCGCCGCCGTCGGCCAAGCCTTCCAAACGTGCAGCTATGTTGACACCGTCACCATAAAGTTGCTCACCCTCCACCATCACATCACCGAGATTAATGCCGATGCGAAATTCCATCCGGCGAGATTCGGGCAGCTCCTCGTTTCTCATCTTTAAGGCCTGCTGCATTTCAACAGCACACTGCACAGCGTCCACCACGCTGGCGAACTCGGCCAGAATACTGTCGCCCGCCGTGTTCACGATGCGCCCATTGTGTTGAGCAATCAGAGCGTCCGTCACGCTCCGGTATGCAGTCAACATCCGCAAGGTTGCAACTTCATCCTCTCCCATGAGCCGGCTGTAGCCCTGCACATCAGCGGCAAGGATGGCGGCAAGTTTGCGCTTCACAACTTGCGCTTCCATCAATTCTCCGGCGGCACGATTGTTTCCATGTTCCCCAGAATATGTTTACGACGAATATAGTTCTCGCTGTTTTCCACTAAACGCTTTTCAACTAAATCGACACGACGACCGAACAATGTCTCCAGCTCTTCCTTCATATTCATCAGATCATAGAAACGCCACGTCGCGTCAGGAGCAAATGACACCAATACATCGATATCGCTCCCTGGCCGGAAATCATCACGGAGTACGGACCCGAAAAGAGCAAACTCATGGATTTTCCACCGCCGGCAGAAATCAGCGATCCAGTCTTCTGGGATCCGCAGGTCGTGATAATAAAGGGTTTTGCTCATCGCCGGGAATTATCCTCCCAGGCTTGAACACTTGTCAATCGGCGCTATTCTTTCGGCGCCCGATACCACACCCGTCCATCCTTCAGCGTCAGTTGCGTGACCAGCTTCTGCTCGCCGATCATGTGGTCCTGATCAGTATCTACAAAATCGAACTGCCCCCGCTCCAAGCTAAACACGGCGACGTCAGCAATCGAGCCAGGCTTAAGCGTCCCGATATTGCCCGCTTCCCCAATCGCTCGCGCTGGGTTGGCGGTCGTGCGCAGAATGACATCTTCGAGGCTCATGCCAAGATTGAGTAGTTTCGACATCGTAGTCGGCAGGTCGAACACCGGACCACGGGTGGCGCTCGGAATGGAGAGATCGGTCGCAATAGTGTCAGGCATAAAGCCTTTCTCTAACGCCATGCGTACGAATGGAAAGGTAAAGTGCATACGACCATGCGCACAGTCAAAAATGACGCCGGCTTTCTGGGCGTCTTGAACTTCACGCAGAATCTCTTTTTTCTCCGGTCCCATGATGCCGTAGAGGTAGCGATGAAAGCAGTGCGTGACAATGTCGCCAGGTTTCATGAATTCCAGAATCTTTGGCACCGGTAGCAACGCGTCAGTAATATGCACCATCAATGGCGCGTCGGCGGCATCCGCAGCTTGCCGCGCAAGACGTAACGGTTCAGTACCGGCTGAATCTGGGACGACATTGTTGCTGAAGCGCAACTTAACGCCGATGGCCAGGTCCCGGTTATTTTGGATGGTGCGTGCGCAGCCGTCGGGGTCGGCGTAGGCCAGGTGCATCAATTCGCCGACCTGGAGATGAATCAAGCCCAAAGCAGACAAATGGATGAAGCAGCGCAGTCGCACCTGGCAATGATCAGCGACAAACTGTCGCAGACCTGGGAAGGTCGCCGAGCCGGAACTCCCCGCATCCACTAAAGTAGTGACGCCGCTGGACGCGCAACGCTGATCGGTCTCCGGCCCCATATCGTGAGCGTTAATAAACGTATGAGCGTGAATATCGATAAGCCCAGGACAGACAATCTTACCGCTGACATCGATGACTCGCACCGCTTCCGTATCTGCAATCCCTGGAGCGACAGCAGCAATCTTTCCCTTGCTAATAGCGACATCGGCTTTTGCATGAAACGGCCAGCCTGGATCGACAACGTCTCCCCCTTTGAGCAGTAGATCGTATGGCATCGCTTCCCCTCCTTAGCGGTTGAGTCATCGTTGAGTTGAGTCATTGCATCATCGGTTCATTGAATCATTTAAGACGGTTAAGGGCCAATTTCTTAATGGCTCGATCGCTCAATGACTCAATGGCGCCATCTTTCAATGAATCAATTCTTAAAACAAATACGTCGCCCTGACCACCGTCTCATCACGGCGACGGAAGAGTCCGCCGAGGCCCCACGATTCATCCACTTGTCCTCCGAAACCCGGTACGAAGTAATAACTTTGCGCCAGACGAAGGATCAGATGAGGAGTGAGGTAATAGTCCACGATCCAACCAAACTGAGAGCTGTAGTGATTGAATGGGTCCATCACAAAGAACGCGAGCGGGTACAGGGTGCCCTTGAGGTATACCGTGCTTGCCGCGATTGTCCCAACAGCTTCCCAGTTCCGCACTTTATCCGTCGGCGAAATTTGCCCTTGAAATCGTGAGGTTCCGGCTGGGATATATTGCCAAAATAATTGGCTCGTCAGATAAAAAGTGGTGCGCCGATTGAGGGCGCGGATCCACGTTGGACGGTCAAAGCCGATAAACGCTTGCCAAGAGTCGCTCTTCTTCACTCCCAGAAATCCACTCGGTTGCAGAGCGCCGTTCTCACCGAGTGTGAGTATCGGCTTGCGTTTGTCAGCAAACGGCTTACCGAATTCATAAATGGTCTCCATGCGCCACACGCCCTCGGTGTAGTTGCTGTCGGCATAGCTGGCGGAAATTCCTAGAGTGTGTACGTAAGGATAATATGCCTCCGCTGGAAATATGCCGCGCGCGATCAGTTGCGCATTCTGCGCCGCCACCGCAGCAACTGACGCGCAGGAGAACGAGCCCACCGTACAGGCATTCCTGCCGCGCAGGCTCGTGGTATTCATCCCGTCATCTTGCCCGGTGCGTTGATAGAGATAATTCAGGGTGACAGTAAGTCCTTGTGGCGTGGTGCCGCCGACGCGCACGCCCGCTTGGCTGTTCCCACTGGGATCGTCGGCGTAGTCACCGTGTCTTCCGAGCACGGTCCCGTTAAGCAGTTTAAAGTTTCCACCCGTTGGACTTCCAGCCAGCGGATTCGGAAAAGGGGACCCCCATGGACGTCCCGGTAAAAAGCCAATCTTTGCCGGAACCCAGTGTCCGGGAACCCAGTACGTTTCGAGAAACGTGTCGATCAACGAACCCACCGAGCCAAAAGTATAAATCCCTTTAATGGTCCAGTAGGGAATACGCAGGTCATCCCAAGTTTCCAGCCCGGCAGAATGCCAGGTCGAGTCGAGGGCGTTAATGCGGTCAAGCATCCGGAGATTATCAGACTCGCCCCACACGATCATTTGGCGTCCGAGACGCAGCGTCAGCGGGATGTCCTCGAACTCAATATCGCTGTACGCCTCGCGAAAAATACTCTCAAAGCGCAAGGCGTGCGCGGCGCCTTGTGTCAGATCAGACAGTTTGCCGTCACGTCGGGTGGCCCCGCGATAAGGAAACACCTCTTGCCGCGGCCCAGGTTGAAAATCGTACACACTGTCATAGACCCCGCGATATAGCCCCACGAGATGCGCACGGCGAATCCACGGGAGCGGGATGCGCTCAAAGGCTTGTCCGTCTTTGATCCAATCATATTCAAGTCTGAGCCGTACGACGTTACGTTGCTGGATAATCGACCATTTGTCGACATCAGGGTGACGAAAAATTTGTTGAGTTTGTAGATTGCCCGACAGCGAGAGCGGACCAAGGGCAAAGTCGGCATGACTGTGAGAAAAGAAAAGCAAAAGGCAAAGAGCAACCAAGAGAAGAGGAAACGGAGAAACCGATAAACCGATAAACCGAGATCGGAAAGCAAGCGCACGTAAAAAGAGAGAGAGAAAACGCATTACCCAACCCCTAGCCCCTAGCCCCCAATCCCTTGTTCGCATCATTGTCCACGCGCCACGATCTTGCCGGGACTGAAAAAATCATCCGGCAGAGATTCCGTATAAGAGATCTTGTCCATAATCGTCATGCTTGCCATCTCAGTCCCATAGTCAATCATGGACTCACCGATCCACACTGGGAACCGCACCTGCTCGTTCCCCGGGTTGTACTTGGGGTTGCCATACAACTCGAACAACGTCTTTTCATGTTTTCCGTCCGGATCGTAGAACAACACATACACAGGCGTGAACGTCTGCCGGTCGACGTACAGCACCCGTTTGCTATAGAGGTGCCCTTTCGCCGTGGGCGTACATTGGAGCGCTAGCATGTCACGGACTTCCCACGGATCGGTGGGATACCAATTCCCGCGTCCGCCAAAAGTGGTGCTCGCCACTTTGGCGCCCATAGGCGCAAGCAACTGCAGCGCGCCCAACAGTTGCCACTGGCAGGCGCGAACATAACCCCAATAGCCAAAGCCATCTTCATTCAAGAACCCGGAATCGTACGAAGCCTCGTCTAGTTTCACGATGGTCTTGCGAATCTTGCGGCTGGCCGGACTGTAGAGCCAATTGTCGTCATTGTAGCGATCGCGGTCGTAGCGCAGCTTTAGGCTCATTGTGTTTTTCAAATCAAAAGGACTCAGGATGTGGAAAAACTCCTTGTATAAGACTCTATCTTTCTCCCACTTGTTGGGATTAACACCGTCCGTCTGAGGGCGATGCATGCCGTACGCCACCACATAGTAGTTTTCGATCTCTCGCTCCGCCGAACCCGACTCCGGTAATAGCCGAAACGTATTCCACACCTGTACAATGTCGCCAAAATCTCTGTGCCGCAGGTTCCACGCCGCTTTTAATCCAGCTTGCACATCAGCGGGATCAAGCACTGGGAAAGGCAAACCGGCCACATATCCCTCCAACTCGCCGTCTGCGCCAATCTTCACTTGATCCGCGTAGCGTTTTGTCGCCTCGATGTACGGCTCACTGACTGGCAGATCCGTCGTTTCTTGCACGGTGAACGCCAACTCGCCTGCCTTTACACGGTCAAGAATTTCTGGAGGAAGATACTCCTTCGCCGGCTCCCATGAATCTTTCGAGACCTGCGTTCCTGGAGCGAGCCCTTTCACCACAGGTTTCCCGGCAGCGTATGGATAAAATGCTTGCTGCAGCACTTCAGCAGAGAGTTCAGCAGCAAACGCCTGACCGGCTACACATACGAGGACACAGAGCGCGACTCCCAAGTACATTCGCATAGTGCGGCCTATCTTCATCGCTCTTGCCCTTGTGTCGGCTGAGCGCTTACTAAGTTATCACCAAAGACTACACGCCCTGCCGCATCCTGAGCTTGCACTCGCGCTTCTACTTCCGGCGCAATGATGATTTTTCGTTCCTCGGGAAACTTGTCACGGTATAAATGAGGACGTAGGAAGAAGTCCTCAGGCGCTTTGATCGTCGCCTGTGTTTTCAACGGCACTGGAAACCATACGCGACGCATAAAATCCGGATTGAAGTAAATCTCAGAATCCTTCTCCGTCCACTGTCGCACACGGTGGCTGTCATGCACGGAGTAGCCCATAAAATCCATCTGTGCATTCCACCACACGGTAATCAGGTTGTGATACCCTCGCTCTTTCAACGCTGGGTTGTAGAGGACCCCGATGCGGTCTTCAAGCGAGACGAGTTCGCCGGTTGGACTATAAGCTTCCGTCCGCAACGGATAAAAAGAGTGTTGATCCAGCCAGTACAGCATGCGAGGGGCATAATATTCGCCGAGCCATTCAACCTTAGCCTTCGCTTCGACGACATAACAGGGCACGCCTCCTTCCGCAGTGTAGTAAGGATATTCGTTCCCCATCAACTTCAAATTTTTCACTGGCACGTCCGTGAGCGAGCCATCGGCCGCCGCAAGCGTAATAGACTGTCGCGTTACCGGGAACCGAACGGTTTCCGTTAGCACATCTGTACCAATAATGCGCCAGGAAAACTCCCACGCGTCGCGCCCCAGAAAATCATCGAACGTGACCGGCTGATCCGGGAACCGGTCTTGGCGGCGTGGTTGCGGAAAGCGGCGCACGCGCCGCATCACCGGCGAGTAGCCGAACATATCGGTCTTCGTGGTCACCTGCTGATCAGTGCGATGCTGGACCATGAGCATCTGGTTGCCGAGATTCTCCGGAGGGGCAGTATCTTGAGACAGCCAACGAGCAAACACCTCTCCGGGTTTCATCTTGAGATATCCTTCAAGACCTTCAGGCTGCGCATAGAGACTCAAAACAATGGTTTTCGCTGTTGACATGTATCCTGTAGGCATCAGCGAACCGAAGTCTTCGATCTGCACGAAATTCCAGCGCGGCATATGAGGGAATTCCATGGAGCGAATCCCCATCTCTTCAGCAGTATAAGGAGGCGTAAATGGATATGGCTCAGCCGGGAGATAAGGGAGCGCAGCGTCTCGTGGAGTTTCTGTGCGCAAGTCGATATCGCGACGCTCGTCTTCGGACAATTCGCTAAGGTATTTCCAAGAACGAGGGTCAGCAACCGCCGGAGGAACCCAGAGGCAGAAAGCTGTCAAGAAGAGCAACAATTGATAAGCAAACTGGGGACAATACGGAATGCGCCACAGCGCTGAAGCGAGTACGGGCATTGATCCTCCTTATCATATCTCAATGCACTCCAGAATAGACGCAGTCCCCAGCGTGGCTTCTAGAGAAGAGCAAGAAAGCATACCAACGTCCGTCTCGCAAGGACGATCGATGTCCACCAGGTCTATATGGCCCGCTCGTTTCACTCGCTCTATAGCTGATAGCTCACTCGCTACGCTCGTTCTATGGCCGATGGCTCACTCGCTGCGCTCGTTCTATGGCAAGACGCGTTTTGCCATCTGCTATATGCTATAAAGCGACCAAAGGGAGCGGGCCATCGAGCGCACGCAGTGCGCGGGCTATCTGCTATATGCCATCAAGCGACCGGAGGGAGCGAGCCATCGGCCAAGTGGGGCTGACGGCTGAAAGCTAATAACTGAACCCTTGCATAGAAACTCTTCTACTATTGCGCCATATAACCACCGTCAACCGGCATCGCATGGCCAGTCACGAATGATGCCGCGTCGGAACACAGCCACACCGCAGCTGCGGCGATCTCTTCTGGCTTTCCCAACCGTCCGCCTGGTTGTGCAGCGACCATTTTGTCGACGAATCGCGAGACCTGCTCTCCCCCTGGACCCCACAGCATCGGCGTATCAATCGGTCCGGGACAGACAGCGTTCACACGAACGCCGGACTTGGCATATTCCAACGCTGCAGTCTTTGTAAGTCCGACAACGCCATGTTTGCTGGCGACATAGGCCCCGCCACGCCGCAGTCCAATCAATCCCGCATCGGAGGACGTGTTGACAATCGCTCCACCACCATTTTTGAGCATCTGAGCGATTTCATACTTCATGCAGAGCCACACGCCGGTGAGGTTGACGGCGATGACCCGGTCCCAGCTTTCTTCCGTAATGTCAACGATCGACTTATTGGGACCAGGGACACCCGCATTGTTGTGGGCGCAGTCCAACCGTCCGTAGGTTTGCACAGCCTTGTTCACCAACGCCTCGACTTCAACGGCCTTCGACACATTGGACTGCACGAAAATGGCGTCACCGCCGGCCTTTTTGATCAAGCTCGCGGTTTCCTCACCACCCTCGACAGCAACGTCAGAAACAACCACCTTCGCCCCTTCTCTAGCGAACGTGAGGGCTGTGGCTCGACCGATCCCTGACCCAGAACCGGTTACTAATGCAACTTTCCCAGCTACCAATCCTGCCATAGTCAATTTCTCCTTCGTCCATTGTCTTAGTCTGGAAGCGCTTGTGGTGTCAAGCAAAGGGGAAAGGGGTAGTGGTTCAATTTAATCGGGCCGCCTTCTTGCACAGTAGGGGTCCGATTCATCGGACCCGCCACAGGGCTTGATGAATCAAGCCCCTACACGGTGGAGCGCAAGGGTTGCTCGTTGTCAGGGTTCATCCGTTCATGCGAAATTGCACCACTACCGAATTTACACTGCTACCCGCGGTTACCTGCCATCCTGTTCGCTTGGTCCAGTCGTCTGCGCAGCCGTTCGCTGTCCGGAAATTCGACC
>JACXTT010004267.1_pt1 | contig 21302 bp, 22 predicted proteins | sample 9270951 | NCBI WGS metagenome assembly JACXTT01 (sample SAMN15532306, study PRJNA645909) | rock metagenome | isolation source: weathered quartz diorite | place: Puerto Rico | collected 2017-06-21
GACGTTCTACTGCCGATCTATGGCCTGGGCATTATCGGCGCGTTCCTACAAGTTGTTGGTGCCCAATGGGACGTGTCATGGCATATTCTCGGAATAGTCGAGACATTCTTCCAACCCGCCCACTTCATCTTATACGCGGGCATAGGCTCAGTGGCGATCGCGACCTTCTTCGGCCTCCGTTACGCTCTGAAATATGAGCACCTAAAATTCAAGCAAGTGGTCAGCTACGTTTTTGGCCGGACCAAGAACAACCAGCCGTACTCAAAACTGCTTACGGGCGTCAGAATTGCAGCGATTGGCGTAGGGCTCCAGCTCCTCGCCGGCCCGTTCGACGGTTACTGGCACAGCCTGCATGGGTTTGACCCAATCCTCTTCACACCTGCGCACTCCATGCTGATCGTTGGACTCTTGTTCGACGGCGTGGGCATGTTTCTCGGTACAGCTCGATTGTTGCAGGCACAACATGAAGGCTTCCGAATCGCTCCGTCTACGAAGATACTACCGTTCCTCGCCGTGATCGGGCTTGCCTCAGTCTGGATGATTCTCAACTTTGTTGGCTACTGGATTACTGATACGACCGGAATGGCTGTCACCTTTGGATTCTGCAGTATCGACCAATTTCGTTTGCTCGGGCGTAGTTCGTGCGGGTTTTACGAAAACGATGTGAGCTTCCTCTTCTCCGACCTTGTCAGCGCCGCGATCTTCGCTGCTGCTGGAGTCTTCGCGTTCCTTACCGCTCGGACGCTCTTCGTCCGCAAGGGCATCTTCACCAGCGCAGCACTGATAACCGCCGCTGTCTACTCCACCTTCGCTCTGGGTTTCATGGCGTACATCGTAGCATTCGCCAATCCTCCGGGAACGTTCTACTTGACAAACCACACACCCGACCAAGGAATAAGAGCCGCCATGTTCATTCCCCTTTACTTGCTGTCTCTAGCACCAGTCCTCGCGTTCGACTTTTTGTCGCGCCCAGGAATGGCTCGGCAAACTATGATTGGATTGTCCGCAGTGCTTGGGCCTTTTGCGGCATTTCTCGACGGACGATACGCTTCCACACTGGCCGATTCATTAGTAAGTAGCCCTGTGGAAACACTCGTCCTAATCGTTCCTCCCGAGATAATCGGCGGCATCCTTGCCGCGATACTGTTCCAAAGACTGAAGGCCAAACTTACAGTTGCACCTGTTCGTCCGATTGCGGCAGAATTAGTGGCACGGCAGAGAGCTTCACATTGAGCCAAGCCCAGTGGAACAAGGTCGAACGATACTTCACTGAACTCCTTGCACCGTCCGACCCGGCCCTTGAAGCGGCAATTCGCGAGAGTAACGCGGCAGGGCTGCCCTCGATCAGCGTCACAGCAACCCAAGGAAAACTACTCTACATTCTCGCCCGTGCCGTGAAGGCAAGAAGGATCTTGGAGATCGGGACGTTGGGCGGGTACAGTACGATTTGGATGGGCAGAGCGCTGCCCAAGAGTGGCCGCTTGATCACCTTGGAGGCGGACCCGAAGCACGCGAAAGTTGCCAAGGCGAACATTGACCGGGCCGGCCTCTCAAAGATTGTTGAGATTCGTCTGGGGTTTGCCAAGGAGACTCTTCCAAAGCTCGCCCGTCAACGCAGTGGGCCGTTCGACTTGACATTCATCGACGCCGACAAGCAAGGCTACCCGGAATACTTCAAGTGGGCTGTCAAACTCTCCCGACCGGGCAGTTTGATCGTGGCGGACAATGTAGTGCAGGAAGGTCGAGTTATCGATAGGAACAACAACGAGCCGAGCGTTCTGGGAATCCGAAGGTTTAACGACCTGCTCGCGGCTGAATCTCGCACGATCGGTACTGCCGTCCAGATGGTCGGTGCGAAGGGCTATGATGGCTTCGCAGTCGCCCTAGTTACGAAGAGTCAGTAGGTCTTCGATTCGGGAAGAGTGTCCTTAGATAATGGCAACTGCTAGGAACGGATCTGTCTGGAAGGTTCCAGCCTCGACGGCATAGTTGCCGGTGAACATTACCCATAATTTTCCGGCAACATCTGTTCCTTGGAAATAGTCGCCGTACTGTGGCACTGTTATCGACCCTCCGTCCGAGGAATAGTACAGGTACATGTTCGGGTCGGAGTTAGGCTCGTTCGAGACGCTTGTTATCCTGGTCTGCCTCCAGCGTACTCCCCCGTCCATCGATTTTAGCGCAACAACGTCGATCCGATGGTTGAAGGGATCATACTGGGTCGTGTAGTACAAGACGTACACGTTTCCAGTGAAAGCGTCCACAGTAACGAATGGCTGCTCGTTTACCGCCGGCTTGGACAATGTCACCGGGCTCGTCCAAGTTGTTCCACCATCGGTTGATCGGAGGAAGACGACAGCCGAAGCGCCGCAATTTCCGGGGTTGTCCTGCGCGACGAACGGGTTGAAGAGGCTGGAGATGGCATAGTAAAACCCGGAAATACAGACTTGGGTAGTGAAGTAGAGATTGTTCGTCTTTGAACTAGTATCCGCAGCAAGGTTCGGTATGCTGAAAGTTCTGAACTGCTCGGTCGCCCACCCAATCGTCACGGTCGCGTTGGGCAGAGTGGTGCCCTGTCCCATGTAACTGACGATATTGCTCGTCGGCCCAAAGTTCGTTCCGCCGGGCGGAGAGGAGCGGATCCTACAATAGACTGGGCCGAAGGTGCCGTAGGTCCCGTAGTTGCACCAGGTCACGTAGACGTTGCCGTTCCTGTCGACCGCGGGTGTTGTGAAGGAAGCGAACAGGTCGGGTGCGGATAGATAGGGCAGGTCCCCGCCCGCAAGCATAGTACAGCTGGTCAGGTTCCCATCGCAGCGTGAAAGGTAGCTCTGGCTTACCCCGCTCCGGTAAAAGTGGTCCCAGGCTATGTACACTGACCCATAGTACGGCGACTGTGGGTTCCGGTCCACGACGAGCAGGTCCTTGTCCTCGATCGCCGAAGCGAAGGGGAAAGTGATCACTCCAAAAACAAACGCTGTGTTCCAACATGGGTTCACGGTCGGGTCTGTCTGCGATGTGATGCAGCTTACGGCGGGGTCGAACAGGTTGGAGTTGGATTTGGCTATCACGATCCCGTTGCGGCCACCCGGTTCGAAAGCAATCGATGAATAGAAGAAGTTCCCGTCCGTACTCGGCGCGACAGAGGGATCTCCGAAGGGAGAGAGTCTTCTGAAGAGACCCAACACGCTGGGAAGGTCTCCGCTTTTCAAAAGAGTCTTTCCGCCGTCTATGGAAACGGAGAATCCGCTCAACGAAGAGGGAACGAGAGATCCGGCGCAATCAGCCGATAATTCTCCGCAGAGAAAGAACTTTGCATCGTTGAACCCTCCCACGACATGATTCGTATTGCTGGGGTCCACCCCAACACTTGTCTCGCTCTGAGGGAAATATGAGGTGTCATTGATGAATCGGAGCGAATTTTGGCGAATAGTAGAATCACCGCTCAGCCTTTGAGGAGGAGGGACCACCACGACTTGTGGGGTCGGGAGGATAAGAGGCGTTGCCATATTCTCCACCATTACGACCCCGATGCTGGAGAGGGGCGCATGGAAATCGCTGGCAGGGTAGGGATTGTAGGAAACCCTCAGTGGACCGCTAGGAGTTCTTAACGGGAGAACTGGAGCAACAACACCCATCATCAGAACGATCAGGGTAGATAGGATAATCAGGCGTGTCCTAGAATAATGCCGGAGTGTCACTTTTCTTAGATCCAACGCGTCGAATACTCCGCCTACCTATTACCGTTATCGGAAAATCAGATCGCCGCACCGATTCCTCTTCCAATCCGAGGCTTTCCGGCGATATCCAGCAATCCACAATCCGCACAATTTGTGAGGACTCGGTCAGAGCGACCCGAGCTCCGAAACCAGAACCCTTCTAATACCCGCGTTCAATCCCTGTAGGGATAACCGTCACAGTCCGAAGAGTATTGGAATGTATTCGACTTGTCAACTGCTCCCACCCAGCAATCCGACTTCGACCGGATAGCAAGTGAGCTGAAAGGCAACACGCTCCGCGTCTACTGGTACGTTCTTAACAACACGAACAAGACCATCGGGGTCCGAGAGGTCCAACGCAGCCTGGGCTTCAGCAGCCCAACCCTCGCCCTGTATCATCTTGAGAAGCTCAGGGAACTTGGTCTTGTCAGCAAGGAGACCGGCGAGTACCGATTGGTCAAGGAGGTCAAAGTAGACGTTCTGAAGGTGTTCGTCCGCGTGTGGCGGTTCTTCGTCCCCCGGTTTGCCTTATACGCAGTCCTGTTCACGGTGCTCACCTCATATCTAGTCACCCAGGTCGCTAGCTTGGACTTCTACACGTACTTCGGCCTCCTGCTAGGCGCTCTTGCATCAGGGATCTTCTGGGTTGAAACGTGGAAGACCTGGCGACAACGCCCTTGATCTTGTGGAAAGCACAGGTTGACAATTTGATCAAACTTGTTGCATTAACTAACCGACCCGTACAGTCATACTGGAGAGAGCAAGTATGATTCGACCTGCCATGAACGTCCTCCTCGTTTACGGTCTAGTGGGATTGGTCGTCGCAGGCGGAGTTGTAACCTTCAGTGAGTTCACCAGCAAGGTCGTACCAGTCTTCCCAAGAAACGGTCAGATAGCCCTGGACTTCGCAGTAAGCTCGGACACCGGGAACCAAGCTCCCTACCCTAGTTCAGCACCCGAGAACTTCACGCTCAGCCTAACGACAAATTCGATAATGGTCCATCGTAGCGGCGAGTTCAACGTGACGAGCGAATGGTCCAATGTCCTGAACACTACAAAGACAGTTACAATACAGGACGGGAAGAAAGTCAGCCTCGGCGGACTAACACTGCCCGAAGGAAACATCACGATGGTCCGAATCGGCGTCCTCAACGCAATGGTCCAGCAGACACCCAACGGTCCATGGACGAACGTGGACGTGCCCAGCGGACGGCTATTGATCCCGTCAAACGCTCAGGTCAGGGCCCAGTCCATCACGCACATTCTGGTCGACCTTCACCTTGTCTGTCCCGGGTCAACCCACACTTCAACGCCAGCCAGCGAATGCGTCATCACGCCTGTCATACACGTCGAAGAATAGCCGGGCCAGTTCCGTTCGAAAATTCTTCTTTCAGTTGAGTACCGGAAGGAAACGATTCTCATCGTGCGTCCGGCTCAACCCTCCAACGATCGGAAGCTGGTACCCGCAGTCGACGCACCGGTTGTTCGCGTCCAACCGCCAACCTAGAATGTTGTACCCGTAGCGCTTCACCACAATCCCGTTGCAGCCCGGGCAGTAAGTGTGCTCCCAAGGATGACCCGGAACGTTACCAACATACACGTAACGGAGACCAGCGCTCCTCGCGACTTTGCAGTGTTCCTCTAGAGTCTTGACCGGTGTCTGCGGAAGCTGATTCAGCATGTAGTCCGGATGGAACCGCAGAAAATGGATCGGAACATCCGGTCCAAGATTGTCATACAGCCAACTGCACAATTTCTTGGCCTCGGCAAGATTATCTCCGATTTCGGGGATGACAAGGTCCGTGATTTCCGTGTGGATCTTTGTCTTGTCCCTGATGTCCAGCAGGGTCTGGAAGATGGGTTGAGCATCGGGAACCATGACGTGTTTGCGGAGAAATCCAGTCTCAGCGTTACCCTTGAAATCGACAGTTATACAGTCCAGAAAATCGTTCATCATGCCGACTGCGTCAGGCGTGTCGTATCCGTTCGAGACGAAGATGTTCATCAAACCGGCCCTCCGAGCTTCGACGCCAACGTCGCGCGCGTACTCGATGAAAACGGTCGGCTGGTTGTATGTGTACGCTAGACCCTGGCAGCCATGAGACTGAGCCATTTCCACTATCTCGGACGGCGAAGCCTCGATGCCCTCCGCCTTCCGCCTCTGGCTGATCTCAAAGTTCTGGCAATAGTCGCATGCCCACGAACATCCCGTTGTCGCAATCGAGAAAATTTTCGAGCCCGGATTGTAATGGACTACGGGTTTCTTTTCGATCGGGTCGATCTGGCCCGTGATCACTTTCCCGTAGACTAGAAGCTGGAGTTTACCGTCAGTGTTCTCGCGGACTCCGCAGAAGCCTACCTTTCCCGCTGGAATGTTGCAGTACCGCGCGCAAGCTGTACACTTCACTCGGCCGCCTTCGAGTGGATGGTAAAGTATAGCTTCCTTGATCAAACCCTAGCTCACCAAGGCTCGACGAGAAATCCCCCCGAGCCTCTAGAGAAAACCTGTCGTCTAGTCTTGAAAGGCTTTTGGTTACCCCAAGACTCTCCATCCCGGGGAACAGCTTGCAGTCCAGGCTCTACGGGGCGCCCAGCAGCGAGGCTCGTAGAGAAGCCGGATGCGAAGTCTGCCATGGAAACCGGCTGACATGCATCCAGAACACTGGGCTGTGCCCTGTCTATCAGAGAGCAAAGAAGCTGTTCGACATTGAGAAAGCCGCTGACAAGACAGTATTCAATGGTCCCTCCCCGCCTGGAGTCTTCCTCGGCAGCGCTGATTATCCGATACTTCGGGCTGGCCCCCTAGTTCCCGTGGTTCCATCGGTCGAAGGTATGACGGACCCGAGCGTCCTCGAAGACCCCGGCACATGGCTGGACAAGCCAATGGACGACCTGGTCCGTTTCCGCTTCAGCCTCCTCCGAGGCAAAGCAAGAGTCCGAGTCTCAGACGCCAAGAATCCGGACAAGAATCTCTCTCTCGTACAGGAACTGGCTATGGCTGGGAAACCGACCGAGACCGAGTTGTACCTCAAGAAGAAGCCTCAAGCCCGAATCTACCTCATGCCCCGAAGCGCTCCGCACGGTCCCTCCGGGAACATCGAGAAGCTCATCTTGACAGAGAACACGAGCATTCCCAGGCCTGTCGACAGTGTCACTTCTGACCGCGACATTGACGCCGGCGAAGGCGTCTACACGCTCTACACAAAAGGGGTCTCGCAAGAACAGATCACCAGAGTCTTCTCTGTCGGCGAGCTCGGCGTATTCAAGAACCGCAAGCTGGTCCCGACAGAATGGAGCATCACCGCAGTAGACGACATTCTGGGCAAGAGCCTGCTGGAACGCGTCCGAGATTATCCGGAGCTGGGAGAGTTCAGAGTCTACGGCGCACACGCTCTTGGCAACAGGGTCCAGGTTCTATTCATTCCCACCGCCTGGATGTACGAGGCTCTGGAAGGATGGCTAACCGGCTCAATCCCGCAAGTATACGGTGATCATGAGTTGCACATTGGCCGCCGAGACTATCCGCACAATATTGCCGGTGCCTATCACGCAGTCAAGTTGCCCGTCCTCGAATTTCTCGAACGCGAGCGAAGACAAGCAGGAGCCCTAGTTTTCTTGGAGGTAGACAGGAACTGGGTTCCGCTTGGAGTTTGGCGTTTCCGTGAACTGGCACGGCGTGCGTTGACCGGGAAACCTGCAATCACGGGAAGCCTAGAGCGTTCGTTGTCAGAAGTTGGGAGCAAGCTCACTATCCCAGTCCAAAATTGGGTTCAGGCCAGTAAGCTTGTAAACCATTACAGGCGGCAACTATCTTTAGACCGTTTCATGATGACAATGAGACAGGCGGCGAACTAGGAAGATTGTACACTCGGACGGGCGACAAGGGCGAGACCAGCCTCTACACCGGTCGCAGGGTCGGAAAGGACTCTGTCAGGGTCCAGGCTTACGGCTCGGTGGACGAGCTGAACAGTCAGGTCGGGCTCGCAAGAGCGTCATTCTCCAGGAAGATCGAGAAGATCGATACGATGTTGAGAAAAGTTCAACGCGACCTCTTTGTACTCGGTGGAGACCTCGCGACGGACACCGAGAAATCCGCGAGCGTGCCGCGTATCGGCAGTGAACATGTCGACAAATTGGAAGGTATGGTTGACTCGACTCTAGCAGGGCTCGAGAAGTTGACCCGGTTCATCCTCCCGAACGGCGGACTGGCAGGGTCGCAGCTGCATGTTGCTCGAGCTGTGTGCCGACGCGCTGAAAGAGATGTAATCATCCTCTCAAGAACCGAGAAGGTCAACCCCGAAGTTGTCCGATATTTGAACAGGCTATCCACACTACTCTTCGACCTTGCAAGGTTGGCAAACAAGTCAGAGGGCGCCAAGGAAGAAGAATGGGTTCACGAATAGATTCTCACGTCACGGGCCGACCGGTGGCGGACTGCGTCTTCTGCCAGATTGTCCAAAGAAAAGCTCCCGCCGAAATCGTCTTCGAAGATGATGATACGATATCCTTCCTCGACATCTACCCGCTGAATCACGGACACGCTCTCGTCATCTCGAAGAAACACTATGCTACCCTGGATGAGATGCCACCAAAAGAGGTCGGGAGATTGTTCGAGTCTGTAGCCGAGATAATGAGAGCGGTCAAGGAAGCTGTACGCGCAGACGGTATCAACATCGGCCAATCAAACGGACGAGCGGCTTCACAGGACGTGTTCCATGTCCATGCACACGTTATCCCAAGGTTCAGCAGGGACAGCCCCGATGGCGAAACATTTCCTGATAGGAAGACGTTCGGCGAGTCCGACCGAGAGATTGCCAAGCAAATCAGGAATGTACTCAATCGTAACCGAGAGAGGACATGACTAGGCCCATCTGCCGAGCTGTTTCTTGCAGTCGTCGCAGAGCCCATGTTTCGATACTTTCGCGAGCTTCCCGCAACTAGCGCACTTACGAGGGCCACCGGCCCTTGTCCTAGGTGGCTTGTAGAATCTTCCCCTGAAACCGGCGGGTTTGACCTCACGTCGTCGTGTGCGAGGCATCAGGCCCACCGATATGTGTTCTCGGAACCCATTAGGTAACGAAGCGGTTCTCTTGCCGCTCAAAAGAGTATTGTGCCCGGTCAGGCTTCGAAACTGAAGGTTACAGAGTTCGGAGAGACGTTCTCGAACTGGAGGTTCTTTGCAGGAGTTGATTGAAGCATCGTCGTAAGGTACTCTTTGGTGAACAGTGAAAAGTTGATGTTCACATCGTGGTGCAAGGTGAAAAAGTGTTTCTTTCCTTCGAACTTGTGCTCGTACGCGTCGAAGTGATTGCTCCATAGCTCGATGAACCGTATAACGCTGGCGACGTTCAACTGTTGGAACAGGAAGAGGATCTGGTCGCGACCAGAAACTTCTCCGAGCCGTCTCGCGACCTTTTCGATTGTCTCCTTCGTCATAGGCTGGAACATTTCTCGAAGCAGGTCCTTGCTGACCGGGAGTAGCTTGAGCCTGCCTGCGTATCGGTCCCAGTTTGCGTATCGCGAAAAGATCTGAGAGACTAGAGTGTTGAGGTTAATTCCGAGGCGTCGAGCGTCTTCTTCTAGTGCGAGTCTTACGGCGCTGTTGACGCGGAAGGTTACGGTCTCTGTGGCCTTCTTGGGCTCGCGATACATGATGACGCTCGTACGATAAACATCCTAGCAGTGGTTGAGTGGTTTTGGTCGCAATTCAGTTAAGTATTGTGGTTGTCTTGCAATCTTCAGATATCCGATAGTTTCTCAGTATTGAATTGCATTCGTTTGCATTCGCTCGCTAGGGATTAAGTGCTCAGAGGCCAAAAACCCAGAAAGATAACGAAATGCCAAGGGAACTCATTATTCCTGGAGTATCGATAGCCGTAGTCAAAGAGATTGTTCCTCAACAGTTGACCCCATCCGGGATCGTAGGAATCCTGGGCACCGCTGAAAGAGGACCCGTCATGGAACCCACCCCTGTAACAAGCTACAGGGAGTACGCCGAGAAATTCGGTGCTGACCCTAACTCATCCTTGACGAGAGATGTGAAGCTTGCATTCTACAATGGAGTGTTCGAGGTCTTCGTCACCAGAGTTGAGGGCGCGGGAGGCAAGACCGCCTCTATCGTACTCAAGGGCACGAAGAAACGAGACATTCTCAAACTGGAATCCAAGATGCCTGGAGCGTCTGGTAACTCGGTCAGGGTCGAAGTGGACAAGGGAAGCCTCGACAATACTTTCATGATGAGAATCACCCATGGCGACCGATCAGAATTCTTCGACACTCTCAAGATGGATCCCGGTAGCGATGGTTATGCCGTTAACACGGTAAACTCTCGTTCTGCGCTGGTTCGGGCTGACGATCTCAAGCCCACTAGTATCGATGTGATGGAGAGCAATCCACTACCGATCGATGTGCGCTTGGACGGTGGAACCTCGGCTGTGCCGAAAGTCGAAGACTGGGAGAAGGCGTTGGAAGGTCTCGAGGGAGAACCTGACATCGACGCGGTCTATGCAGCGGATTGTGACGACCCTAAGATTCACGCGCTGGTCAGCGCGCACTGCCAGAACATGAGCATGGACGCGAAGAACCGAATAGGCGTAGGGACGGTCGGACGCAACGAGTCGATCAAGGACATCGTGGCGCGCGCTCAAGGAGTCAAGAGCGACCGTTTCGTCCTAGTCGCACCCTACGGAATCGCTGGTGCCGTGGTCGGTCTGATGAGCAGATTGCGCTACTACGAATCTCCAACGTTCAAGCCGATCCAAGGACTAGCACCTGGCGATATCTGGGTTCCACCTATGCGAAGGTACTATCCGTCCGAGATAATGGAGCTCCTCAAGGCTGGAGTCCTACCGGTCGACCTTCACAGGGAACGCGGCATCATCGCCGTGAAAGGAATCACAACCACCAAGGAACAGATCAGCGTAACCAGAATCGCCGACAGAGCTGTCAGAGGAGTGAAGAATGTTTCGGACAATTTCATCGGGACGCTCAACAGCCCTGGCGGACGGCTTGCGCTCAAACAGAAGCTGACCGAGTTCCTGACCGCGATGGAAAAGGAGGGCGCGCTCGTCCCGAGCACCGACTTGAAGAACCCCGCGTTCCTGACGGATGTCTATTCTTCGCAGATGGACTTCGCCCAGGGAATCGTCCGGGTGGACATTGCGGTTAGACCGGTGAGAGCGATGGACTACATCTACGCGACGATCACGGTGCAAGCATAGGAGAGGTGAAACAAGATGGCTCAAGAACCATATGCGCAGAACTTCATCGGTTCAGCCAACGTAAGCAGCATCAAAGTCGACGGAGAAGTGGTCGCCGGCGCTCAGTCTCTCTCAATCAGATGGGAGCGGGAGCGGAAGAACGTCTACGAAGTGGGCTCTGACGTACGAAGAGGAATCGACTTCGGACAATTATTCATCACCGGCGCGCTGCAAGTCCGGTCAACCTTCCAGAAGCTCGACCAACTCATGCTCCTCGAACCCGGACAGATCAAATCCTTCCAGATGTTAATCGAGATCAAGAAAGGGGCTCTGCCAGTGAAGACCATGGCGTTGGACCAATGCTACGTCGAGAGGAAGGAGTTCGGAATTGACGCGAACGGGCAAGGACTCAGCACGTACGTCTTTACCGCTACGAGAATGAGGGAAGATGGCTGACCGTGCCCGACCGAAGGCTCACCAAGGCTGACGTACTGGACGGGACGTTGAAGAGAGAGACTCTTCACGTCGATGAGTACGATGCGGACGTGATCATCCGCCCGCTCAGCGATGGCGAGCTCAGCCGGGTCTTCGGAACAATAGGAAACGTAAGTGTGGGCGAGGATGGAACTCCGAATGTTGGTTCAATAGACATCTCGAAGAACCTCGAAGCACTCCGCCTCGCGACATCAATTGGACTGGTCGAACCATCTCTCAGCCTGGACGAGGTTTCCAAGATGAAATTCGGTGTGCCGGGGTACATCGGAATGAAAGTCTTGGAGCTAAGCGGGATCTCCTTCACTGAGGAGGACCTCCGAAAAAAAGATTAGAAATCAGTGAATTTGTCGATGGGCCGCAAGGCCAAGAACTGGCCCATCTCTGCCTCGACTTCGGATACCGATTCTGCGAAAGAGCGGGCGACCTGACGAGACTTCAGGTCGAGTTTCTAGTGAGAGCGCTCGTACAACGAGAAGAACAATTGACACAAGCCAAACTTGCCGGCGAAGGAATCAGGAGAATGATCGTCGCGGGAGAATGATCACAGCGTGACAATTGGAAAGCCAACCATGGAACTGTTCAACATGCTTGCGAAGCTCTCGCGCCGGACGCGCAGAATCATCGAGCCCTATTCGAGAATGCAAAGCCGTATGCTAGCCGTCGCCCGGCTCCCTTCTGTCAAGAACATAACCTCCAGGGCTCTGAACATGCGTAGGGCGCCTGTTCTCGCCAATATTCCACGAATCAATCCCCCGGCGCCCCCGCCAGTGATCTCATCAGAATCTGTCTCGGCGATCTCAGAAACAGGGACAGTTCCAGAACCAGTCCCAATCCCCACGCCTATCTCATACGCGGTCAAACTCAGAGCACCGCACGTCTCACTCGTCCGCCAGATATCAAACCAGCCGGTCTGGTTGGCTCACTTCGAAGCTATACGACAAGCACAGAGCAGAACTCGAATGCTTGCGGACGGGAATCAGTCGGTCGGACTCCAACCAGTTCTCCCTCCAACCAAACAGAGCAAACGGACTATCCTACCATCCGTCTTGGCAGCGCCTCTATTGGCCAGCTTCGCATCTAGCGCGATGAACCGCGCCGCACTTGCACCCCCCATCGCGTTGCCGCAGGCACCTTCACTCACACCAGCTTTGTCTCCTCTTTCCGCAAACACGGCTGGGATCGGTCAAACTGGCCAGAATGCCCGGTCAATCCTTCCTTCAAAACTCGTCGAGATCGGGCATCAGCTGTCATTAGGAATTCCGCCTATCCCCGCAATTTCAAAGTTGTACTCTCAAGCTCTGAATTTCTCGAAGAGCTTCGCCAGGTTCCCATCAGTCCCGAGGTCTGTTCCGCAGCTCCCCCAGGCTCAGCTCGGCCTCACAGGTCGAGCGATCAAAGCGAGCCAAATCAAACAAGTTCCTCCGACCGCAGTTGTTCCGACAATCGACCCTCACAAACCGACACAAGATTTCATCTCGATCGGTGAAAATGTCCTCGACATTACCCATCGGCCGAGGCTTGGTCTTGACGAAGTCAAAGCGAACCTCGATCCCGAACTTGGGAGCGCGGACGAACATGCTATTCCGAACATTGGAAATAAGTCTCATCAAAAACTCGAGACCAAATACTCTGTATTCCAGTTGAGCCGAGTAGTCGCGCTCAACCTCGCCTCTAACGGTTCTCTCAGGCCAATTGCGACCGCGATGGCGCAAAGCCCCACTGTAGGACCGAGCAAGGCAACGCCGGCGCAGGCTCGCGAACCCTTCTCTCAAAACCGCGAAAAACTTGTGACAGCATTTGCGGAAATGGAAACCGCACAAACGAAGTTAACATTGACTGACCGAAACCCAATCCCCTCTCCTCCACCGCGGGTCGAGCTTCCGAGGCTGCAAAGCCCATTGTTATCCCAGAACCGAAACACGTTCACAGTGCAGGAGAGCCATGAAGCGCTCAGACCGGTAGATCTTGACAAGATTGGGCCCAACGTTTTCCAATCCCCGCACGCGAATTCAGGGCTTGCTGACTGGACCGCACCTGAACCGGATTCTCTAGCGAGCTCCAACGAGCTTCGACTGAAGATCGCGAAAATTCTCGAAGAAGAAGCAAGAAGGTATCTTCCGGAGGAGTGAACAACAAGATGAACGCGAAGATAGACGATCTTGATCTCGTCCTACTCAAGCACGAGGATGATGAACCGTCAAATCCGGTGCAGGACCTTCGCACCATCGCCTCGGTATGGACCACCAACCGCAGGGCGATAATCGAACACAAAGTTCCCGGCCGAGAAGCCAGCGTACTTCACGATCTTGGAAGAGGCTCGTTGAGGTTCGCCTTGTCTGGGGACTTCATGGGCCCTGACGCGAAATCCACGAGCGAAAACCTGTGGGGGAAATTCACGCATGGCCAGATACTGCCTTTCTCGTCCGACATGGTCGCATTAGCCGATGTTACAAAGGTCGTTATCGAACAGCTAGAATTCACAGGTCAAGCGGGAGATAACAACCGCTACAGATACTTCATCGTGTTGAGAGAGCACAAGGACCCGCCGCCAAAAGAAGCCGACGCGCCAGACCAGTCGGACGACGCGTCAGACAATGTGGATGATGAGACTGACGATGCCGCAGCATCCGTCAACTATGTTACTGGTAAAGTGCTCGACTCTGACAAGGAGCCAGTGAAAGATGCGAAGGTCGTCATCAAAGGAGACCAGGGAGAGTTCGAGACAAAAACTGACGAGAGCGGGGTCTTCCGCAAAGATGACCTTGAGCCCGGAAAATACGAGGTAACCATCGACGCGCCCGGTTATGAGGACCAGAAGAAGAACGTAGAGATCAAAGGCGGAGAAGGTGAAGCCGGAGGAGAGACCGAAGGAAGCGGCGTGAGTGGAGAGCAGGAATCAAAACCGGCTGAGGGCGAAGCGGAATGATTCCCAGCTACGAGCTACAACTCGGCAGCGTCACGATAGACCCGTCCCAGAACGATGACCTCGAAGAGCTGGACGCTCAAGTTAGCCTCGACGCTCCCGTCGACAGCCTGGCAATAATCGCGAGGCGAACCGACGATCTGTCCAGCCTGAAGAACGGGGACCCTGTCAGTCTTAAGCTAGGCTATGAGTCGGACCTGCAAGAGTCCTTCGCTGGAGAGGTCGGTTCTCTAGAACTTGGATTCTCAAGCATCAAGATTACAAGCCTAAGCCCGATCGTCAAACTGCTCCGGCTTCGCCTCAACCAGGTCTACCTGAATCAGACCGCCGGGGAGATCGTGAAGGATCTTTGCGACAAATCCCAAGTTACCCCTGGTGACGTCCAGGACGGAGTGACGCTCCCATCATTCGTCGTTTCCCATGAGGTCCCAGCGTACGAGTATGCGCGGACACTGGCTGAAAACTCCGGCTTCGACCTGTACATAACACCGGACAACAAACTATCGTTCAAAGAGTACAGTCCTGAACAGGTGCACGACCTTGAGTTTGGGCTCGATGTGTTGGGCGTTGAAGTGGCGAGGCATTCCTCACTTGAATCAGTCAGGGTATACGGAGAAAGCCCTTCGAGCAAGAAAGGCTCTGACACGAGTCACTGGCTGACCAAGGACAACATTGAGGGCTCGGCAGGCTCGGGGGACGCAATCCCATACTCAGACCCCACCATCCGAGACCAAGACACTGCCAACGCGGTTGCCAAGTCACTGCTCGCCACGTCAAAGCATGCGATACATCTCACGGTTCGCACGATCGGGAATTCTGACCTGAAACTGGGTGACGCGATCTCCCTGAAAGGGTTCGACCACGACCTTCTCAAAGGCGAATTCAAAATCAGGAGTCTAGATCATTCGCTGAGCAAATCTAGCGGTTTCATCACACGAGTATCCTGTTCCCGGGAGGTTTGAAAAATTGTCCACAATAGTAGAAACGATCAGGAGAGTGGCGCGTGCCGAGATGAGCAAGTACCGAATAATGGAAATGGGCACCGTCTCATCCGTCTTTCCTCACTCGGACCAGAACGACAAGGACAATTACGAATGCAATGTGAAATTGAAAAACAAGGACCTTGAACTCAGAAAGGTTCCACTAGCAACCCAAGGTATCGGGCTAGCCCACGTCCCGAGCGTCGGAGACATGGTCCTCGTCGCATTTCTTGAGGGCGACATAAACGCGCCAGTCATCATAGGCCGGCTATACAACGAAGCTGAGAGACCGCCCGTTAGCAAGGACGAAGAGGTCGTTTTCCAGCCTCCCTACAAACAGAGCAGCGACAAGAGGCGCTTGCACATGGAACTGCCCGGCGGCATGGTCATGACAGTGACCGATGACAGCGTCAAGGTTCAAGCTGGCAAAACGCTCTTGACGATCAAGGTCGACGGGGAAGTAACTGTCGACTCGAACGCCGATGTCACAATCAAAGCGAAAGGCGACATGACACTCTCCGCCTCGAACCTAAACATCAAGGCAGAACAGGCGCTGAAGGTCAACGCTGGTTCAACTGCTGACATCGAATCTAACGCGACCATGACCCTGAAAGGAGCCACCATCAACCTCAACTAGGATTAGAAAAATGAGCGAGAAAAGACGGCTGCTCGGAAGAGACCTGAGATTAACTGCGGACGAGGAAGGAGCTGACCTAGTACTCTCCACGACAGGAGACCTTGCGACCGTCTTCTATGAAGAAAACCTTGGGCAGGCAATGCTCAACAAGTTACGAACTCGTATCGGCGAGCTGACAGAACTCGGGCATTCGAGGCTCGGCTCCAGACTCTACCAGTTCATCGGCGAACCGAACAATCCGGAAACCCGCGACCAGATCAAGAGCATTGTCAAAGAAGCGCTCAGCCAGGACTCTCGAATCAGAGAGATTACTCGAGTCGAGGTAAAGCCCAGCAAAGAAGAGCGAGACCGCGTTGACATTGAGATCTCAGTAGTTCCGATCGGAAGCCAGGTAGCGCTCAATCTTGTCATGCCGTACTACCTGGAGGTCGCTTAGCCGATGGTATTCCGCAAGAAATCCTACCAAGAGATAGTACAGGAGATCGTGGAGCATGTTACGAGGGGAACCGTCCGCGAACAGTACGACTACGATGTCAGCCAGACGAGGTACAAGCTGGGAAACTCCCCCGTCAAAGAGATCGTCAAGGTCGACGGGTTCGTCAGGGCTTCACGTCGCACCTTCCGCCGAGGGCCGGATTACAGGCAGGCGGGCGACATGCTGGAATGGATTACGGGAGGGGGCAGGCCCGACCCTGGAACAACCTTCTCGGTCAACTATACCTTCGGCGAGCCCTCGGGAATAACGGACGCGAACCCGGGCAGTGTCGTCCGAACGATTATCGAGGCGATAGCGCGAGAGGTGGACTTCTACTACGAGGAAATGCAGCACGTCTACGACGCAGGCTTCATTGACAGTTCATCGACGAAAGCACTGGAAATGGTCGTCTCGCTATTGGGCATCGACAGGACGCCGCCCCAAAGTGCCAAAGGCACCGTCACTTTCGGGCGAGTTCGCCCTCCCGACGAGGTCGAAGTCACCGGAGAAGTCTACGTTCACGATGGCAAGCGAACTTACGAAATGAAGACCCAACCTGTCAGTAGTATCAAACAGGTGAAGGGCACCGTCGACGACACCGAGGTGGTATTCGATCTGAACGAAGACTATTCCCTAGAGGATGGTTCATTGAAATGGCTGCCGCGAGGCAGAGTCCCGGAAGACAATTCGAGTTTCACCGTCTCCTATGTTGCCTACCAGAAAATTGTAGTCCCGAAAGGAGTAGCCGTGACAACTCTCTCTCGCGACCCTCAGAAGACAAAATCATTCTTTACAAAAGAGGAGAAGATGCTTCTTCCCCAGGAAGATGGCAAGTGGGAAGCCGCAATTAGCGTCGAAGCGTCAACACCCGGAAAGCTCGGGAACGTTCCCGCTGGCGCGATCCAGGTCATGCCACGCCCACCCTCCGGAGTCGAATACGTCGTAAACAAACAGGACATACTAACAGGAGTCGACCCGGAGAGCGACGAGCAGTTGAGGGTTCGAGCGAAGAAAGCCCTTGAGTCTGCCGGGAAGGCGACTCTCGTTTCCGTGGAGTCCTCCATTCGAAGGATCGAGGGCGTCAGGTCGATCCTGATTCAAGACAGACCAGACAATGTTCCCGGGATCATCCGCGTCGTGGTGGACGGCGGAGAAAGCGATGAGATAGAGAGAGCCATTAATGAAACACGCTCGGCTGGAATCTATGTCGAGTTTCAGAGGCCCAAAGTGGCTACGATAGATGTTAACGCGACAGCGATCGCCCGGCGAGGCGCGAACCCGGCCAGCGTCCAGTCAGCAATCGAGGAAAGAATCCGCAGCTACCTGTCCAAGCTTGAGATTGGCGAGGATGTTGTCTACAGCCGGTTGATGGCAACCGTTCTCGAGGGAGAAGACGTTTACGACGTCGAGGACCTCGCGCTTTCGGTGCGGCGGGAGGAGACTGGGACTCCGACCATTGTGTCCGGCGAGAATATTTCCATCGGTCCCGAGGAGCGCGCGCAGGTCAGAAACGTGAGTCTGTCGGTTAAGGCGAGAGAATGAAAAAGCCCACAAACCAGCGGATACGCGAAAGATTACCCAGCTTCTACAAGGCTTGGACCGACAAGTCAATACTCTCCCAGTTCATAGAAGCCTTCGCGAAAAACCTGAGCGAGGCTGAGAAGGACCTGTTCAGAATAATGAGAGGCCACTGGATAGACACCGCCGAAGGAGTCGACCTGGACAAGTTGGCAGCGGTAAACAACGTGCACCGGCAAGCCGGTGAGAGTGATATGGTCTTCAGGAAACGGGTCAAGAGAGCGATCCAAGAGTACAAGGGCGGAGGAACAGTCGCCGCATTACAGACAGCGCTGAAGGGGCTGTTCGGCCCTCAAGCACAAAACGTGGAGATAATAGAATTCCCACCCACACCCATCTCATTCAGCGTCGATGTGACATCTGGCGACACATGGAAGGCGACCAGCTTGGGAGTTGAAGACTCAGCTCCGCAGGTTACGCTGAGCGTGGAAACGAAGGGTGCCGAGGTGCGGGACCCCCAGATAACGAGCCTGGAAGAAGGACAGTCCATAGGTTTGTCAGGACTCTTGAAGTCGGGAGAAGATCTCTCCCTGAAAGGGAAGAAGGCGTTCGTCTCCGGGAAGGATATGACGGCACAGCTCAAGGGCGAGAAGGTCCCAAACGTTCTGAGGAAGGGGTCCGAATGGCAGTACAAGGAATTCCTGCACGGAAAACTCGGCGTCTTCGACACGGGTACATTCGACGAGTCTTTCTTCGCAACTCCGCTGCCGACCGTCCGCGTCCGATTCGACTGGGTCACAAACAAATCGTCGACTGTAGAAGTCAAGATTCCAAAATCTGTGCTTGAAAAGACGGGCGTGAAAGACCAAGAGGTTCTGCGGACTCTCAACGCGATAAAGGCCGTGGGAGTCGAACTCTACGTGAGAGTGGAGTCTGGGCCTGGAAGCCCACGCGCTGTCGTTGCCGAATTCGTCCAGAAGACCGGGCCCCAGATCGTAGAATCTTCGCCCATGGAGGTAGAACAGAAAGTTGCCTGAGTTCAAACCAGTAATCCGCAAACCCGGAGAGGTCATCCGCTCCGAGGACTGGAACAAGATACAACAGGACATCAGGACCGACTTGGAAAGGGTCGAGAAGAGCATCCAGGACCTGAAAGGCTACGTTGACAGCATGGTCGAAACAGTCTCGATCGTCAACATTGACAGCCCAGTCGGCAGGTCGTACCCGCTTAACGAGACAGTCCCCGGCGAGACTGCAAACTATGGGACGAGAGTCATGGGTTTGATCAGCAAGCAATGGCTCACCATTCCAGAACTCCCGTCGGGCGAGGTCTGCCGTTATGGGATAACCGACTTTTTCGAGACGTTCTTCTTCTGGGCGGGAGCGGAAAAGGGAAATGCGAAAATGCTCGACATCATGATCGAGTATGTGGACGGCTCGACAACGAGCGTCGGCGGACTTTACGTACATGACTGCGCGAAACTCTCACCAAAAGGGAAAGACAATCCATACATCGAGTACCTCCTGTCACCCAACGAACGCGTCTGGTACAAGTACGAAGTGAAGAATCCAAATCCAGAGAAAGAGGTCAGGCACATCTCATTCACTCGGACCAAAGCCGATAGCTCGCCAAGAGTCGCGAATGTTCTGCAGTACCGGTCAAGGATCAAACCGCTATCAAGGTGAGGGGGTATCCTACCCGAAGTAGACCAGGCAATTCTCGACACTATCCGCCAGAATCTATCCACAGTACCCAAGTCCAGTGTCGTCCTTCATCGAAGCGACGATCCACCCAAAAAAATGCCCGCGGTCTACCTCTGGAACGACGAATTCACGTCGTCCGACATTACGATAGGCGCATACGCTGGAGACGAGGGCAAGGCGGTCGAGGATGCATTCGACGGGGACGGCAAGCGAAACGAGGTCAAGCTATCCACCCTTCCTCTACGACCAACTGTCAATGTCGTCAGTCCTGCAGGGCGAGAGGGACGAGATTTCAAGATCGACTATTCGACGGGAACTGTTCTGTTCATTAATCCACCCGAAAAAGGCCGGAAGAACATTCTGGTAAGATACAATTCGGGAAAGGACTCGGCCGAAGTCCGCGGTCTAAGGCTCAAACTAGGCTACAATCTAGATGTCTGGTCCAATGAAGCGGAAGAAGGAAGCGTCCTGGCCAATCAAGTGGCGAGCATTATTCTCAAGACGCGAGATGACCTCGCGTTGAAAGGAATTGCCTTGAGGCTTTCCGGGGGACGCGACTTGACCTCTAAGGACGGCATTCCTAGCGGCGTCTATTGCAAACGGCTGGACTGCACCGCGGAAGCGGAAATGCTTGTGAAGTTGCCCACTCCAAGAATCGATAGGATCGAGATGAAGAAGAAAGACAACCTAGGCTAGCCGTCGAACAAGGCATAGACTGGACCCCAGAATGGTACAGGATAGAGACCATCCTCAGGCTGCGGTTCCGATCGTCGACTCGCACAAGACGAAGACAGCAGTCAAGATTCCAACAGTCTTCACGATCAAGTTTCTAGACGAGGCATCGAAACCACTTGAGGGAGTCGAGGTCGAGATTAGGCAGTCGAACAGTTCTATCCAAGTAAAGACCGATAAGAATGGCAGCTTGAAGGTGCGAAGGTCAGCGGAGGGATCGATCGCCCTCAAGTTGGTCCCGCCGGATCAGGGAAACCCGTCCGACTGGTCTAGCAAGCCAACCGACAAGCCGGTTGACACTCCAAAAACGCTTCAAGGATAGACCATCAAGAGATCTCGTTATCCTACAAGTTGTGATAGAGCCGGTGAAAAACCAGTTGGCCTTTCACGGTGGAGAAACTGTTGGGGCGCCGGTTCTTTGCCGCTGCGTCGCGAAACTCGTCGAAAATCGTTTCGAAACTCTCCATTCTGGAAGTTTCTCCAGTACCGAGGTGTTCTTCGGCAAGCATCTTTCTCAAGGCAACTCCGTGCTTCCGGCCATGGGACAAGACACAGACCTCGCTTGAACCGAAAGCGAACGCTCCGCTTCCCTTTCCCCCCATTCCCATGCGGTCCAGATTCGCGGACCCTACGACCGCCCACTCATCATCAACCACAGCGAGCTTCGCGTGGCAGTATATCGGTACCATTCGCGGTTTGGACCCTGTTCCTGAATTTGCGACCAAAGAATAGGCTGCCACTCGGGCCGTTGAAGGATCACCTTTCTTCATGCTCGCGTTGACGAGTTTCCTGAGGTTCTCTAGAATATTCGAATCATAGCTGTCGGGTCGCAGGGGTGACACGATGATGACTTTCAATTCCTTGTTCGCGCGTACGTTCTCGATTAGAATGTCCAATGGTGCCGAGTCTTCGAAGGCATA
>JACXTT010004268.1_pt1 | contig 21301 bp, 22 predicted proteins | sample 9270951 | NCBI WGS metagenome assembly JACXTT01 (sample SAMN15532306, study PRJNA645909) | rock metagenome | isolation source: weathered quartz diorite | place: Puerto Rico | collected 2017-06-21
CCAAGGAAAAGCCCGCGCCCGCGCCGGTGAAGGAAAAGCCCGCCGCTGCGGCGCCGGCTCCGGCCAAGGAGAAGGCCGCCGCCGCGCCAGCCCCGGCCGCTAAGCCTGCCGCCGGCGGCTCGGCCGTGCAGATCGGCGCCTTCTCGTCCCAGGCCCTGGCCGACAAGGGCTGGAGCGACGCGGCCGGCATCGCGCCCGGCATGGCCGCCGGCAAGGGCAAGAGCGTCGAGAAGGTCGACAAGGACGGCAAGACGCTGTTCCGCACCCAGGTGACGGGCTTTGCCAGCCGCGAGGCGGCCACCGCCTTCTGCGACAAGCTGAAGGCCGCCGGGAAGGCCTGCTTCGTCAAGTGAGCACGCCTCAGTGAGTATCTGTGCGGCCATCCTGGGCTGCGCCGGGACGACCCTGACAGCGCAGGAGAGGGCGTTCTTCCGCAGCGTGCAGCCCTGGGGCTTCATCCTGTTCGGCCGCAACGTCTCCGGCGGTCCGGACCAGGTGCGGGCGCTGACCTGTGAGCTGCGCGAGACGGTAGGCCGGCCCGACGCGCCGATCCTGATCGACCAGGAGGGCGGACGCGTGCAGCGGCTGGCCCCGCCGCACTGGCGCCGCTTTCCACCCGGCCGCGCCTACGGCGACCTGCCGGGCAACGACCCGCTGCTGCGCCGGGAAATCACCCGGCTGGGGGCGCGGCTGATCGCCCATGACCTGACGGCGCTGGGCGTCAACGTCGACTGCGTGCCGGTGCTGGACGTGCCCGATCCGTCGGGCCACGAGATCATCGGCGACCGGGCCTATGGCAGGACCGCCGACGAGGTGGCCGTGCTGGGCCGCGCCGCCGCCGAGGGGCTGATCGCCGGCGGGGTGTTGCCGATCGTCAAACATATCCCGGGGCACGGCCGCGCCATGGCCGACAGCCACCTGGAGCTGCCGGTGGTGAGCGCCAGCTTCGACGACCTGGACGCCATCGACTTCGCGCCGTTCAAGGCGCTCTCGGACATGCCCATGGCGATGACCGCCCACGTGATCTATTCCGCTGTGGACGCCAAGCGCCCGGCGACCACCTCGCGCGCGGTGATGCGTCGCGTGGTGCGCGGCGCGATCGGCTTCGACGGACTGGTGATGAGCGACGATCTGTCCATGAAGGCGCTCTCCGGCGACTTCCCCGAGCGGGCCCGGGCCTCGCTGGCGGCGGGCTGCGACGTGGTCCTGCACTGCAACGGCGACATGGGCGAGATGAAGGCCGTGGTCTCCGGCGCGCGTGACCTGGCGGGCAAGCCGGCGCGGCGCGCCGCGGCGGCGCTGGCGCGGCTGGCCAGGGTTCCCGAGCCCTTCGACGCGGCCGAGGGCCGGGCGCGGTTCGACGCGGCGTTCCAGGGGAAGTGGGCGGCATGACCGACGGGTTCCAACCCAGCCTGGACTTCGCCGCGGCCAATACGGCGGCCGAGGACGGCGAGGCGCTGATCGTCGATCTGGAGGGCTACGAAGGCCCGCTGCACGTGCTGCTGGCCCTGGCGCGCAGCCAGAAAGTCGACCTTCTGAAGCTCAGCGTGCTGAAGCTCGCCGAGCAGTATCTGGCGTTCGTGAAGCAGGCCCAGCGCCAGCATTTCGCGCTGGCCGCCGACTATCTGGTGATGGCTTCGTGGCTGGCGTACCTGAAGTCGCGGCTGCTGCTGCCCAAGCCCGAGCAGCCCAAGGCCGACGAGGCGCCGGCCGAGGAGATCGCCGCACGGCTGGCCTTCCGGCTGGCCAAGCTCGACGCCATGCGGAACGCCGCCGAAGCGCTGCGCGTGCGGCCCAAGCTCGGCCAGGAGGTGTTCGGCCGCGGCGATCCGGAAGCCATCAAGGTGATCCCGTCGGGCCGCATCGAGGGCGACCTCTACGGGCTGATGAGCGCCTACATCGCGCAACGCACCAAGGAAGCCGCGCGCACCTATACGCCGGCCACGCCGCAGGCCTATCCGCTGGAGGAGGCCCGCGACCGGCTGCGCCGCCTGCTGCCGGAGCTGGCCCGCTGGACGCCGCTGACCGGGGTGGTGCCGCTGGGGCCGATGCGCGGATCCGAAGCCGGGCAGGGGCCCAGCCGCGCCTCTTACGTGGCCTCGACGCTTTCGGCCGGGCTGGAACTGGTGAAGGAAGGGGCTCTGGAGGCCCGCCAGCTCGAGGCCTTCGCCGACATCTATCTGCGAACCAAGAAAGCGAAAGTGGCATGAGTGACGCCGCCTACACCGAGCGCGAGGTCGAGGCGCTGCTGTTCGCCGCCGCCGGGCCGCTGAGCGACGCCGACCTGGCCAAGCGCTTGCCGGAGGGCGCTGACGTGGCGGGCGCGATCGCGGCCCTGCAGGCGCGTTACGAGGGCCGGGGCGTGGAGCTGGTCCAAGTGGCCGGGCGCTGGCGCTTCCAGACCGCGGCCGACCTGGCCTGGCTGATGACCGACGAGCGCGACGAGCCCAGGCGCCTGTCGCGCGCCGCCCAGGAGACGCTGGCGATCATCGCCTACCACCAACCGGTGACGCGGGCCGAGATCGAGGCGGTGCGCGGGGTGCAGGCCAGCAAGGGCACGCTGGACGTGCTGCTGGAGCTGGGCATGGTGCGGATGCGCGGCCGGCGGCGCACGCCCGGCCGGCCGATCACCTACGGCACCACCGACGCCTTCCTGGAACACTACGGCCTCGCCAGCGTGGGCGACCTGCCGGGCGCGGCCGAGATGCGGGCGGCCGGATTGCTGTCGCTGGACCTGCCTGCCGACTTCGCCGTGCCGGACCCGAACGCGCTCGCCGCCGACGAAGACCCCCTGGACGCGGGCGATTCCCCGGAGTTCCACACCGACTTCCTCGGGGAAGAAACCACCTGACTCCTGCGTCATTGTCGCGTGGCGCGCGGCGGCGGGACCGACTATATAGCGCCTGACAAGATGTCGCCGCGCGCGACGGATCTGGAGTTTTCGACGCCATGGGCGGTCTTAACATTTGGCACCTGGTCTTCGCCGGCGTGGTCCTGCTGCTGCTGTTCGGCGGCCGCGGTAAGATCTCCGGCATCATGGGCGACACCGCCAAGGGCATCCGCGCCTTCCGCGACGGCCTGAAGGGCGAGGACGAACAGGCCAAGGAAGAGGCGCCGGAACCGGCCAAGCCGCTGCCGAAGCCGGCCGCCAAGCCCGCCACCCGGGCGACCTCGCCGAAGACCACCAAGGCCAAGACCGCCGCCGCCAAGCCGCGAGCCAAGGCGAAGGCCAAGGCCTGAAATCGTCCTCGTTTCCACCGCGCCTGAAACCGCGCTAAGGCACGGCTATGTTTCCTGAAGGACGCGCCCTCGAATTCCTGTTCGCCGCGATCGTGGCGCTGATCGTGGTCGGTCCGAAGGACCTGCCGGTGCTGCTGCGCAAGTTCGGCCAGTTCATGGCGCGGGTGCGCGCCATGGCCGCGGAGTTCCGCGCCAGCTTCGACGAGATGGCCCGCCAGTCGGAGCTCGACGAGCTGCGCAAGGAGGTCGAGGCCATGCGCCAGGGCCAGCTGGCCGACCTGGCCTCGCCGGAGGCCAACCAGACCTTCAACGAGATCAGCCAGGGCCTCTCCGACGTGGGCGTGCAGCTCAACACGCCGGTCTATTCCATGGCCCAGACCGAACACATCGAGGTCGCCGCCGCGCCCAAGGCCCGGGCCCGCAAGGCGCCGGCGAAGGCGGCATCGGCCAAGACGGCGTCGGCCAAGGCTGGAGCTAAGAAGCCGGCCGCGACGAAGGCCGCCGCCAAGCCGGCCGCGAAAGCGCCGGCCGCGAAGGCCCCCGCCGCCAAGACCAAGTCGCCCGTGAAGGGGCCGGCGAAGAAGACCAACATCGAGGCCACCCGCATCCCCAATCCCGCGCCGGCCAAGCCGCGCGCCCGCAAGGCGGCCGCCTCGTGAGCGACACCCCCGTGGACGACGAGATCGAGGCCTCGCGCGCGCCGCTGCTCGAGCATCTGGTCGAACTGCGCACCCGGCTGATCCGCTGCATGGTGGCGGTGTTCGTGGCCTTCATCCTGTGCTTCGCCTTCTCGACCCAGGCTTTCACCCTGCTGCTGCACCCGTTCTACGTGGCGGCCGGGCTGCTGGCCGTGCGCGCCCAGGGCGCCGCGACGGCGGGGCCGAGCGACCTGACGCACCAGGCGCTGGCCATGCTGAACGAGACCAAGAACATGTTCATGGTCCTGGCCGGCCTGAAGGACCTGCCGCCGGTGCCGGGCCAAGTGACCAAGCTGGTGTTCACCGCGCCGCTGGAGTTCTTCTTCACCAAGGTGAAGCTGGCCGGCCTGGGCGCCGTGGCCCTGAGCTTCCCGGTGCTGGCCCAGCAGATCTACGCCTTCGTGGCGCCGGGCCTCTACAAGCGCGAACGCCGCGCCTTCCTGCCGTTCCTGGTGGCCTCGCCCCTGCTGTTCGTGGCTGGCGCGGCGATGGTCTACTTCATGATCATGCCGTTCCTGCTGTGGTTCTCGCTGTCCCAGCAGATCGTCGCGGTCAAAGGCATCTCGGTGGAGCTGCTACCCAAGGTCTCGGAATATTTCGACCAGGTGCTGACCCTGCTGCTGGCCTTCGGCCTGGGCTTCCAGCTGCCGGTGATCCTGACGCTGCTAGGCATGGCCGGACTGGTGAACTCCCGGATGCTGATGAGCGGCTGGCGCTTCGCGGTGGCCGGCGTGGTGGTGGTCGCCGCCTTCATCACCCCCCCGGATCCGATCAGCCAGATCCTGCTCTCGGTGCCGGTGGTGGGCCTCTACTTCGCCTCGGTCGGCTGCGTCTGGCTCATCGAGCGCGGCCGCAAGAAGGAAGACGACGCCGCGGCGTGACGGGGGTCTGAGGCCCCTAGGGGTTGGCCCTGGCGCCAACGCGCTCTAGAGAGAGCCGCTTCAAAACCCCTCAGTGGCAGCCATGCACGATATCCGAGCCATTCGCGAAACCCCTGACGTCTACATCCAGGGCTGGACCGCGAAGGGTCTGTCGGGCGCCGAGCTTGTGGCTCGCATCCTGGACCTCGATGGCAAGCTGCGCGCGGCGCAGACGGCCTGGCAGTCGGCCCAGGCCGAGCGCAACGAGGCGTCCAAGAAGATCGGCGCCGCCAAGGCCGCCAAGGATGAGGCTGCCGCCAGCGCGCTGATGGCCCAGGTCGAGGCGCTGAAGGGCAAGCTCGAGGCCGGGCAGGCGGGCGAGCGCGAGGCCGGCGAGGCGCTGAAGGACCTGCTGGACGGCCTGCCGAACATCCCCGCGCCGGGGGTCCCGGCCGGCAAGGACGAGCACGACAACGTCGAGGCCCGCCGCTGGGGCGAGCCCTTCGCCATCGCCAAGCCGAAGGACCACGTGGATCTCGGCGAGGGCCTTGGCCTGATGGATTTCGAGGCCGCCGCGCGGATGAGCGGCGCGCGGTTCGTGGTGCTGAAGGGCGAGCTGGCCCGGCTGGAGCGCGCGCTCGGCCAGTTCATGCTCGACATCCAGACCCGCGAGCACGGCTACACCGAGGTCTCGCCGCCGCTGCTGGTGAATGACGCGGCGGCCTATGGCACCGACAAGCTGCCGAAGTTCGGCGACGACCTGTTCCACACCACCGACGGCCGCTGGCTGATCCCCACCGCCGAGGTGCCGCTGACCAGCCTGGTGATGGGCCAGATCGTGGCCGCTGAGGAGCTGCCGCTGCGCTACACGGCGCTCACGCCCTGCTTCCGTTCGGAGGCCGGCGCCTCGGGCCGCGACACGCGGGGCATGATCCGCCAGCACCAGTTCTACAAGTGCGAGTTGGTTTCCATCGTCGAGCCGGACAAGTCCGACGAAGAGCACGAGCGGATGGTCGGCTGCGCCGAGGCGATCCTGAAGCGCCTGGAGCTGCCGTTCCGCACCATGCTGCTGTGCACCGGCGACATGGGCTTCGGCGCGAAGAAGACCTACGACCTGGAGGTCTGGCTGCCCTCGGAGGCCCGCTACCGCGAGATCAGCTCCTGCTCCAACTGCGGCGACTTCCAGGCCCGGCGGATGGACGCCAGGACCAAGGCGGCCGGCGAGAAGGGCACGCGCTTCGTCCACACCCTGAACGGCTCGGGCCTGGCGGTCGGCCGCACCCTGGTGGCCCTGATGGAGACCTATCAGGACGAGAACGGCCGCATCGCGATCCCGCAGGCGCTGCATCCCTACCTGCCGGGACTCACGCACATCGGATGAGGATCCTGCTCACCAACGACGACGGGATCCATGCGGAGGGGTTGGCGGCGCTGGAGCGGATCGCGCGCCGGCTGAGCGACGACGTGTGGATCTGCGCGCCGGAGTACGAGCAGTCGGGGGCCAGCCGGGCGCTGACGCTCTCCGACCCGGTCCGCGTGCGCCGCCTGGACGACCGCCGCTTCGCCATCACCGGCACGCCCACCGACTGCGTGATGCTGGGGATCAGCGAACTGGTGGAGGGCCAGCGGCCCGACCTGGTGCTGTCCGGCGTCAACCGCGGCGCCAACCTGGCGGAGGACGTGACCATGTCCGGCACGGTGGCCGGGGCGATCGAGGCCATGGCGCTGGGCGTGCCCGGCATCGCGCTTTCCCAGATGGGCTACTACGAGGACGGCGCCACGGGCTACGGCGTGGCCGAGGCCTTCGCGCCGGGGATCATCCAGACGCTGGTGGCGAGCGGCTGGGAGAACAACGTCGTCATGAACGTCAATTTCCCGAACGGCGATCCGGAGGCGGTCACCGAGGTGGAGGTCACGCGCCAGGGCTTTCGCGACCGCCACATCCGCCACGCCGAGAAGCGCACCGACCTGCGCGGCCGCGAGTACTACTGGATGGGTTTCCGGATGGAGCGGTCGAAACCCGACGCCGGCACCGACCTTCGCGCACTCTACGAGGGCCGAATCTCCGTGACCCCGCTACACATCGACCTGACGCACGAGGCTAGCGTCAAAACCCTCAAGGGCGTGCTGGGCGGCGCGCCTCCCAAGGTCTGACATGACGAAGACGGCGGAAGACGACAGCGCAGAGACCAGGCTCGCCCGCCTGATCCTCGCCCTGCGCTCGCAAGGCGTCGTCGACCCGGCCGTGCTCAGCGCCATCGAGACCACGCCGCGCGAGGCGTTCACGCCGGACCTGTTCAAGGAACGCGCCTTCGAGGACTCGGCCCTGCCGATCGCCTGCGGCCAGACCATCAGCCAGCCGTTCATCGTCGGCCTGATGACCCAGGCCCTGAAGGTCGACAAGCGCGACCGCGTGCTCGAGATCGGCACCGGCAGCGGCTACCAGACCACGATCCTCTCGAAGCTGGCGCGGCTGGTCTACACGGTGGAGCGCTACCGCACCCTGATGAAGGACGCCGAGGCGCTGTTCAAAGCGCTCGGTCTCACGAACGTGATCACCCGCTTCGGCGACGGCGGGGAAGGGTGGGCCAAGCAGGCGCCTTTCGACCGCATTATGGTCACAGCCGCGGCGCCTGATGAGCCCAAGGCGCTGCTCGCGCAACTCAAGCCGAACGGGATCCTGGTGGCCCCGATCGGGAAGGGACCGGTGCAGAGCCTCCGGCGCTACACCGGCGACGGAAAGGGGGGCTTCGAGGTCGAGGCGCTGACCGACGTGCGTTTCGTTCCCCTCCTCGACGGGGTCGCGAAAGAGCTTTAACCCGCGTCGGTTTGCGGGTTGGCGGCAAGGGGGCGGTTAACCCATCATCAACCGTGACGCCCCGACTGATTCTAAACACCACTCCGGAGCGGCGATGACGCACTTCTTCCAGCGAACGGCCCTGGTCCTACTGGCGACAAGCGCGCTTTGCGCGGGGCCTGCCGCCGCGCGCACCCATCACCACCGCCACGCGGCCAAGCCCGCGCCGGCCCCCGTCGCGGCCAACGGCCGGATCGTCACCCTGCCGGGCGAACGCTCCGCCTATGTGGTCAAGAAGGGCGACACCCTTGAGAAGATCGCCGACAAGCTCGACACCACGGTTCCGGAGCTCAAAAAGGACAACAAACTCAAGGGCAACACCATCCAGCCCGGGGACGTTCTGAAGGGCCCGCCGGTCACCAAGAAGGCCTATGTGGTGGCCAAGGGCGACACGGTGTTTTCCATCGCCCAGCGCTTCCATGTGAGCGTCGAGGAACTGCGCGACGAGAACGATCTGTCGCCGAAGGTGCACATCCGGCCCGGCCAGAAGATCCGTCTGCCCGCGGACTACAAAGCGCCCGCCGTCCTGGCCGCCCAGGACGAGGCCGACAACGCCGAACCCGCCGCGAAGGGATCCAAGGGCAAGAAGGGCAAGACGCCGCCGCCGGAAGCCGTCGACGAGACGCCGGCCCCCAGCGGGCCGGTGGGCGAACCCGGGCCGGGCGCCCAGGGCCGGATCAGCACCGAGGCCGGCCACGCCGCCACCTATCGGGTGCGCCGCGGCGACACGCTCAACAAGATCGCCGACCGGCTCGACACCTCGGCCGACGAGCTGCGGCGCGACAACCACGTGCGCGGCAACGCCTTGCGTCCGGGCCAGGTGCTGCACGGCCCGCGTCATGCGGGCTCGACCTTCTACATGGTGGCCTCGGGCGACACCCTGGCCGGCGTCGCGGCGCGGCTGGGCGTCAGCGTCGAGGCGCTGAAGGCGTTCAACGACCTGGGCGGCAAGACCACGCTGCGCGGCGGCCAGAAGCTGAAGCTGCCGCCGGGCGTGCACGAGACCCCGATCGCGCCGGCGCGGCCGGAAGGCCGCTATCCGCGCCCGGCGCTGCCCGACCGCGACGACGCCACCCTGCCGTCGCGGCCGCAGCCCTATTCCGGCAACCCAACGGCGCCGATCCCGACGCAGCGGCCCTACGTGGCCCCGCCCAGCACCGCCAACGGCCCGGCCGCGGGACCGACCCAAGGGGCTGCGCCCAGCGACGCCCAGATCGCGCAGCTCGGCAAGGGCCGCTTCCAGTGGCCGCTGAAGGGCGACCTGCTCTCCGACTTCGGCGCCAAGCCCGGCGGCCAGCGCAACGACGGCATCAATATCCAGGCCGAGGCGGGCGCCTCGGTGCGCGCGGCGGCCGACGGCGACGTGGTTTACGCTGGCGACCAGGTGCCGGGCTTCGGCAATCTGGTGCTGATCAAGCACGCCGACGGCTGGGTCACGGCCTACGGCCACCTGAGCCACGTGGACGTGAAGATGCAGCAGAAGGTCATGCAGGGTCAGCAGATCGGCCAGGCCGGCCAGACCGGCGGCGTGCCCGAGCCGCAACTGCACTTCGAGGTGCGCTATGCGCCCAACCCGCTGGCCGGCGACCGCGCCCGGCCGGTGGACCCGAAGCTGGTCCTGCCGAAATAGCCTAGAGCGGCAGGTCCTTGCCGAGCTCTCCGGCCAGGTCGCGGATGAACTGCCAGGCCACGCGGCCGGAGCGGGCGCCGCGCAGCTGGGCCCATTGCAGGGCGCGGCGGTCGAGGTCGGGGGTCTTCAGGCCATAGCGCTTGGCGTAGGCGCCCACCGCCTGCAGGTAGGTCGGCTGGTCCATGGGCGGGAAGCCGATCCACAGGCCGAAGCGGTCGGAGACGCTGACCTCCTCCTCGGCGTCCTCGGCGATGGCGATCATGCCGCGGTCCTCCGCATGACCGCGCGGCATCAGGTGCCTGCGGTTGGAGGTGGCCACGAACAGCACATTGGCCGGCGGGCCCGAGACGCCGCCCTCCAACGCCGACTTCAGCGCCTTGGCCGCCGCCGCGCCTTCCTCGAACGACAGATCGTCGCAGAGCACCACGAACCGCTCGGCCCGGGCGCGCAGGATGTCGAACAGGGCCGGCAGGGCGGTCACCTGGTCGCGGTCGACTTCGACGAGTTTCAGATCCTTGGCCGCCTTCACTGCGTGCATGAAGGCCGCCTTGGCCAGCGAGCTCTTGCCCGTGCCGCGCACCCCCCAGAGCAGGGCGTGGTTGGCCGGCAGGCCCTGGGCGAAGCGCTCCAAGGCGCTCGTAAACCGCTCCTTTTGCCGGTCGACGCCGATCAGGGCGGCCAAGGGCAGGGGATAGTCCGGCGCGGGATGAAACGCACCCGTCGCCGGGTCGTGGCGGAACAGGCGCGCCGCGGCGAAGTCGGCCGGGGCGGGCGGGGCCGGCGCCAGCCGCTCCAGCGCCTGCGCGATCCGCCCCAGGACAGGTTCGAGCTCATGTGTCATCGCCGCGACGCTTAACCCGCTAACTACCGTCGTTCCATTGCAAATCGGGGTCGCAGCGCATAGCTTCCGCCGACTTCGAGCAGGGCCTCCCAGAGGGGCGCTGCCGTGCGGCTATCCGGAGACCTCATGACCGCCACCCCAGCCCTGACGCGCGCGCTTGGCGCCGCCGGCGCCCTTTCTGCCGGCCTGATGCTGTTCGCGGCGCCGGCCTACGCCCAGGCCGCCGCGCCGGCCGGGCCGGGCGGCATCGCCGAGATCATCGCCAATCCGCTGTTCATGCTCGTGCCCATGGGCCTGCTGTTCTACTTCCTGATCATGCGGCCGCAGCAGCAGCGGGTGAAGCAGCACCAGGCGGCCATCGCCGCCATCAAGCGCGGCGACACGGTGGTCCTGTCCTCCGGCCTGATCGGCAAGGTGGTCCGCGTCGAGGAGGCCGAGGTCGGCCTGGAAATCGCCACCGGCGTCACCGTGAAGGTGCGCAAGGTGATGATTTCCGAGATCCAGGCCCGCGGCGCACCGGCGCCGGCCAACGACTCCAAGACCTAGGGTTCCGCGCCTCCCATGATGAATCTCGCGCGCTGGAAGGTGATCCTCGTCGTATTGGCGACGGTCCTCGGCCTGCTGTTCACCTTGCCGAACCTGCTGCCCGCCAAGGTGCGCGACGGCCTGCCGGGCTTCATGCCGAAGAGCACCCTGCATCTGGGTCTCGACCTGCAGGGCGGCTCCTACCTGCTCTATTCGGTGGATACGGTGGCGCTGCGGACCGAGCGGCTGACCAACATGGCCGAGGACGTGCGGAGCCTGCTGAAGGAAAAGCAGATCGCGTTCACCGACCTGGCGGCTGTCAACGGCGAGGTGGGCCTCAGGATCACCGATCCCACCCAGGTGGGCGATGCGCTGAACGCCATCCGCCGTTCGCTCGCCACCGTGGCGGCCGGAGCCCAGCGCGAGGTTGTCGTGGAGTCTGCGCCCGACCAGCGGATCCGCGTCAGTCTGGATCCGGCCGGCTTCGACGCCGAGGCCGCCAAGGCCGTGGACCAGAACATCGAGGTCATCCGCCGCCGGATCGACCAGATGGGCACCAAGGAGCCGGACATCGCCCGCCAGGGCAAGGACCGGATCGTCATCCAGGCGGCGGGCGAGAGCGACCCGGATCGCCTGAAGAGCGTGATCGGCCAGACCGCCAAGCTCTCCTTCCAGATGGTCGACGAGACCGCCGATCCGGCCGACCTGGCCGCCGGGCGCATTCCGCCGGGCGACGAGGTGCTGCCCTCGGGCGACGGGATCGCGCCGCAGTACCTGGTCAAGCGCCGCCAGCAAATCACCGGCGACATGCTGACCAACGCCCAGCAGATCTTCGATCAGACCACCGCCAAACCTGCCGTTTCGTTCCGCATGAACGGCAAGGGCTCCAGCCGCTTCGCCGACATCACCCGGCAAAACATCGGCAAGCGCTTCGCCATCGTGCTCGACAAGAAGATCATCTCCGCCCCGGTCATCCAGGGCGTGATCCCGGGCGGCAACGGCCAGATCACCGGCAACTTCACTCAGGAGGGCGCCAACGACCTGGCCGTGCTGCTGCGCGCCGGCGCGCTGCCGGCCCCGATGAAGGTGGAGGAGCAGCGGACGGTGGGCGCGGAACTGGGCGCCGACGCCGTTCACGCCGGCACGCTGTCGGCCGTCGTCGGCCTGGTGGCCACCATGATCTTCATGCTGCTGATCTACGGCGCCTTGTTCGGCGGCATCTCGCTGGTGGCGCTGGCGGTCAACGCCCTGATGATCATCGGGGTGATGAGCTTCAGCCAGGTGACGCTGACCCTGCCGGGCATCGCCGGCCTGATCCTGACCCTGGCCGTGGCGGTGGACGCCAACGTGCTGATCTATGAGCGGATGCGCGACGAACTGCGCGCCGGGCGCACGCTGATCGCCTCGATGGAGGCCGGCTTCAGCCGCGCCTGGGGCACCATCTTCGACGCCAACATGACCCACATCTTCTCGGCGGCGATCATGTTCAGCCTGGGCGCGGGAACGGTGAAGGGCTTCGCCTGGACCCTGTTCATCGGCGTGCTCACCACCGTCTTCTCGGCCGTCCTGGTCACCCAAGTGCTTCTGGCCTGGTGGTTCCGCACCGTCCGGCCGAAGACGCTGCCGATCGCGTAAGGGAGCCCGGCTCATGAATTTCTGGCCCCTCATCAAGGTCCTGCCGGTCCGCACCCACTTCCGGTTCGTGCGCCTGGCCCGGGTGTTCGCGACCCTGTCGGTGCTGGCGGTGATCGCCTCGCTGGCCCTGACCATCTTCCCGCTCAAGCCGCCCTGCGGCGGCCTGGCCTGCGGCATCGACTTCGAGGGCGGCACCGTCCTGGAAATCTCCACCGCGCCCAAGGCCGTCGACCTGGCGGCCGCGCGCGCCGCCCTGGGCGGCCTGGGCATCGGCGACGTGCAGGTGCAGGGCTTCGGCGCCCCGTCTTCGGCCCTGATCCGCTTCCAGCAGCCGGCGAGCTCCGACGCCAACGCCACCGCCCAGAAGGTGCAGCAGCGCCTGACCCAGACGCTGGGCCAGGTGAAGTTCGTCCGCACCGACCTGGTCGGCCCGAAGATCTCGGCGGAGCTGTTCGGCAAGGGCCTGCTCGGCCTCGGCCTCGCGATCCTGGCGATGCTGCTCTACATCTGGTTCCGCTTCGAGCTGCAGTTCGGCCTGGGCGCGGTCGCGGCCCTGTTCCACGACGTGTTCCTGACCTTCGGCCTGATCGCCATCATGGGGCGGTTCGGCAAGATCGAGTTCGATCTGAAGGCCGTCGCCGCCATCCTGACCATCATCGGCTACTCGATGAACGACACCGTCGTGGTGTTCGACCGGTTCCGCGAGAACCTGCGCAAGTTCAAGCGCATGCCGCTGGGCGAGGTGATCGACATGTCGATCAACGAGATGCTGACGCGGACGATCATCACCTCGATGACCGCGGTCCTGGCCCTGGTGGCGCTGGCGGTGTTCGGCGGGCCGACGCTCTACGGGCTGTCGGTGATCATGCTGTTCGGCATCGCCATCGGCACCTATTCCTCGATCTACATCGCCGCCCCGGTGATCCTGCTCTGGGGCGTCAAGCGCGGCGGCGAGGACGAAGAGGCCGTACCGCTGAAGCCCGCGACGGTTCGCTAAGGACGCGGGTTCATGGCCCGCGACGCGCCTTCCATCGACGGCTACGGCGAGGGCGGGTTCCGGGTGGCCGGCGTCTGGCGGCCGGGCTCGCTGCTGATCGTCGACGACGCCGCCCAGGACTGGGCGGTGACCTCGCCCGCCGAGCTGACGCCCAACGCCCTCGCGCCCGTCCTGTTGGCCGGCCGTGCGGCGGTGGAGTTCCTGGTTCTGGGCATGGGGGCGGTGAACGCGCTGCCGCCGCGCGAGCTGCGCGAGACCCTGGCCAGGACCGGCATCGGCCTGGAGTTCCTGGACACGCCGGGCGCGGCCCAGCTCTACAACGTGCTCACCTCGGAAGGGCGGCGGATCGCCTGCGCGCTGATCGCCGTCTGAGCGTTTCTAGTTGCGTCAAAACGCCCTATACCTGAGCCCCAGGGTAGGAATCACGAGGGCGAACAGATGGCTGGACTACTTTCCAATCTCCGCAACACGATGATCGTCAGCTTCATCCTGGCGCTGATCATCGTAGCTGGATACGAGGTCCACTACGGGTCGACCGACGGCATCTTCTGGCAGGCAGTGTTCCGCTGGCTGCACGTGATCTTCGGGATCATGTGGATCGGTCTGCTCTGGTACTTCAACTTCGTCCAGATCCGGGTCATGCCGGCGGTGCCCGCCGAGCTGAAGCCCGGCGTCTCGAAGTACATCGCGCCGGAAGCCCTGTTCTGGTTCCGCTGGGCGGCGCTGTTCACCTGGGTGATGGGCGTGATCCTGGCCTACAACCGCGGCTTCCTGCTGCAGGCCTACACCCTGGGCTTCATGGAGAAGCCGGTCTCGGCCCCGCACTCCTTCATCGGGCTCGGCATGTGGCTGGGCACGATCATGTTCTTCAACGTCTGGGCCTTCATCTGGCCGGCGCAGAAGATCGCGCTGGGCCTGGTCGAGGCCGACGCCGACGCCAAGGCCGCAGCGGCGCGGAAGGCCATGCTGTTCTCGCGCATCAACACCCTGCTGTCGGTGCCGATGCTGGCCTGCATGACCATGAACCAGACGATCTTCGGCTAGCCGCAAGCCGCTTAAGCACGTCGGGAAGGCCCGCCTTAACCGGCGGGCCTTTTCAATAGGGCGATGATCGAGGCGATGCCCAGGACCGAGGAGCCGACCGCGCCGACCGAAGGCCTCGAGGACATGGTCCGGCGGGTCGATCCCGACCGCTGGCTGTCCAGCCGCTTCATCGGCGAGGCGGGCGCCCGCGCCGACGTGGTGGCGATCTACGCCTTCGACCACGAGTTGGCCCGCGCGCCGCGGGTGGCCTCCAACGCCCTGCTGGGCGAGATCCGCCTGACCTGGTGGCGCGAGGCCCTCGACGAGATCTACGAGAACCGCCCCGTGCGCGCCCATCCCGGCGCCCAGGCGCTGGCCCGCGCCGTCGAACACAACGCCCTGCCGCGCGACCTGCTGGAGACCATGATCGACGCGCGCTACCGCGAGCTCGACGCGACGCCGATGAGCGAGGCGGAGGTGCTGGACTGGGCGCGCGACACGGGAGGCCTGGCGGCCCAGCTCGCCGCCCAGATCCTCGATCCGGCCACCGACGCGAAGATGGCGCTGGCCGGCGGCTCTGCCTGGGCCCTGGGCAAGCGGCTGCCGGAGCACCCGGAGCTGCGGCCCACCTTCCTGAAGGTGATCCACGCGGCCCGCTCGGCCTCGCGCGCCCTCAGCGTGACGGCCTTTCCCGCCATCGCCCACGCGGCCCTGGCCGGCCGGCCGTCGAAGAACGACTTCGCGCGGCGCCTGCGTCTGACCATCGCGGTGGCGCGCGGACGGATCTGAGCCTCAGGCGGGACGCCAGGGCGCGAGTCGCGGGATCCAGCGCGGCACGGCGGCGAAGTAGGCCGCCGCCGCGTCCGGGAACGACCGCCGCAGCGTCGGCTCCTCGTAGAGCACCACGAAGGCGTGGGTGGTCAGCCAGAAGACCAGCCCCCAGGCCAGCAGGCGCAGATCGGCGAACAGGGCGGCCTGGCCCAGGATCATGGCCGTGACCGCCACGTACATCGGGTTGCGGACCCGCCGGTAGGGGCCGGTGACGATCAGGCGCTCGGTGGGGGCGATGGGTGCGGGCGTGCCGCGGCCCTGCCAGGCGAAGCGGGCGAAGCACTCCAGGAGCAGCCACAGGCCCGCGGCGATCATCGCGGACCCGAGGACCTCCAGGGCCACCGGCGCGCCGCCCAGCCGCCAGCCGCTGATCGCCCAGGGGATCAGCCCCGCCATGGTTCCCGGCGCGGCGACCAGGAACACCGCCGACCAGACGAGGGCCGGGCCGCGGGTCATGGCGGCTACTCCGCGGGCTCCAGGGCCTTGGCGCCGGCGATCCAGGCGTCGAGGTCGGCGAGCGCGCGCTCACCCACCAGCCGCTTCTTAGCGCGGCCGCGCTCCTTGTGCGGCAGGCGCTTGCCGTCCTCGCCGTGGCGCGGCGCGTCCTCGATCGGCGGCATCAGGCCGTAGTTGATGTTCATCGGCTGGAACGAGCCCTTGCCGCCGTCGAGGTGCCCACCGGTGATGTGGCCGATCAGGGCGCCCAGCGCCGTGGTGGCAGGCGGCGGCGTGACGGGACGGCCCAGGCGCTCGGCGGCGGCGAAGCGGCCGGCCAGCAGGCCCACCGCGGCGCTCTCCACATAGCCCTCGACGCCGGTCACCTGGCCCGCGAAGCGCAGGCGCGGATCGGCCTTCAGGCGCAGCGACCCGTCCAGCAGCTTCGGTGAATTGAGGAAGGTGTTGCGGTGCAGGCCGCCCAGCCTGGCGAACACCGCCTTCTCCAGGCCCGGGATCATCCGGAAGATCTCGGTCTGCGCCCCGTGCTTCAGCTTGGTCTGGAAGCCCACCATGTTCCACAGGGTGCCGAGCGCATTGTCCTGGCGCAGTTGCACCACGGCCCAGGCCTTGGTCTGCGGATCATGTTCGTTGGTCAGGCCCACCGGCTTCATCGGTCCGTGGCGCAGGGTCTCGCGGCCGCGCTCGGCCATCACCTCGATGGGCAGGCAGCCGTCGAAGTAGGGGACGTGCTCCCAGTCCTTGAACTCCGACTTCGGCCCGGCCAGCAGAGCGTCGATGAAGGCCTCGTACTGGTCGCGGTCCATGGGGCAGTTGATGTAGGCCGCCGCATCGCCGCCGGGGCCTTCCTTGTCGTAGCGCGACTGGCGCCACGCCACGTCCATGTTCACCGTTTCCAGGTGGATGATCGGGGCGATGGCGTCGAAGAACGAGAGCTCGCCCTCGCCGGTCAGCTTGAGGATCGCCTCGGAGAGGGCGGGCGAGGTGAGGGGGCCGGTGGCGACGATCACGCTGTCCCAGGCCGCATCCGGCAGGCCGGCCACTTCCTCGCGGGCGATGGTCACCAGCGGATGCGCCTCCAGCCGCGCGGTCACCGCCTCGGCGAAGCCGTCGCGGTCCACGGCCAGCGCCCCGCCGGCCGGCACCTGGTGGGCGTCCCCCGCCGACATGATGATCGAGCCCAGCCGGCGCATCTCGGCGTGCAGCAGGCCCACCGCATTGCCGGTCCAGTCGTCGGCGCGGAAGGAGTTGGAGCAGACCAGTTCGGCCAGGCGGTCGGTCTGGTGGGCGTCGGTGCCGCGCACCGGGCGCATCTCGTGCAGCACCACGGGCACGCCGGCCTCAGCGATCTGCCAGGCCGCCTCGGAACCGGCCAGGCCGCCGCCCACCACATGCACGGGTTTCGTCTTCATGCGTGGCTAACTAGCAACGATCGCATCGGATCGCGAGCGAGGCCTTGCGCCCAGGGGGGCGGAGCCCCAACCTTGCATCCAAAGGGGTGGCCGACTCGTTCCTTCACGCGGGGCCTGCTTCGCGGGGTCGGACCTAGGGACTTAGATGTCGGGGTTTTCAGCCCAAGAGGCTGCGCTAGAGGGCTTTCGGATCACGCGGGAAAATCCGCGGGCGTTCGCCACGTGGGCCGCGGCCTCGTTCGGGTTCAGCGTACTGACGATCATCGTCGACGCCGTCATGCCGGCCAGCGTGCGCCAGGGCCTCGCGACCCTGAACGCCCATGAGACCCTGACGCTCGGCCAATTCGCCGACACCATGATCCTGGCCGCGCCGGTGCTGATCTTCGCTCTCGCCATGCTCAGCATCACGGGCGCGGCGGTCTACCGCCTGATCCTGCGCCACGACGACGCGCGGTTCGGCTACCTGCGGCTGGGCGCCGATGAGCTTCGGCTGATGGGCCTGGCGGTGATCGGCCTGGTCCTGACCATCGGCCTGGTGGTCGGCGTCAGCATGGTGGTCGCCATCGCGCTCGCCGTCGTCCTGATCGCCGCGCCCAATGCGGCCCAGGCGCTGAGCGTCCCGGCCGCCTTCCTGACCATGGCGATCGTCGGGGCGATCCTGATCCGCCTGTCGCTGGCCCCCATCGCCACCTTCGCCGAACGCCGCATCGTGGTCTGGGAGTCCTGGACGCTGACCCGCGGCCACTTCTGGCAGCTGCTGGGCGCCTATTCGCTGGCCGTCGCCTGCATCGTGGTGATCGGGGTGCTGATCCTGGTGGTGTTCACCGGCGTGGCCGGGGTCGCGGTGCTGGCCACCGGCGGCAAGATGGACGACCTGCGCACCATCTTCGCCCCCGACCAGTCGTCGCTGAAAAGCTATCTCAGCGTCGGGCTGATCGCCTACATGATCGTCTCCTCGATCTTCAGCGCGCTCTGGTACGCGGTGATCGCCTCGCCGGCCGCCGTCGCCTATCAGCAGCTGCACGGCGCGCCGCCCGGCCCGCTGAGCGCCCAGCCCCAGGCGGGCTAAGGCCCGACGCCATGACCGACTTCTCGGCGAGCGACGCGGCGCTGGAAGGCTTCCAGGTGCTGCGCAGGGACTGGCGGATCGTCATCGGCTGGTGCCTGTTCTCGGTGATCGCCTTCGTGGCCCTGCTGATCGTCGCCTTCATCGCCATCACCTTCTCGACCATCGCGGCCACCTCGCGCGACCAGGCCGGAGCCGTGGGCGGGATGATCGGCGGCGTGGTGCTGGGCCTGGGCGGCGTGGCGGTCGAAGCCGCGGTGATCGTCGCCCTCTACCGCCTGATGCTGCGGCCGCAGACCAAGCCCGAGCTCTTCTATCTGCGGGTCAGCCGCGACGAGGGCCGCCTGCTCGGCCTGTGGGTCGTGGTGCTGGCGGCGCTGGGCGCCCTGAGCGCCGCCGGGTTCTTCGCGGTCCGCAGTCTCACCCACCTGGGCGGCGCGGCGGCGGGGGCGGGCGGCGTGGCGTTTCTCGTCCTGCTGCTCTGGCTCACCCTGCGCTTCAGCCTGGCGGGCCCGGCCAACTTCGACGGCGGCGGGCTGGGCCTCGCCCGGTCGTGGCGGCTGACCCGCGGACGGGTATGGCCGCTGGCGGGGACCTGGCTCTTGTCATTCTGCCTGCTGGCCCTGATCGCGGTGCTGCTGTGGCTGGCCACCGCCGTGCTACAGGCGGCGATCGGCGGGTTCCACAGCCTGGCGCCCGTCGACCTCTCCGACCGCGAGGCGCTCAGCGAGCGCCCGGGCGCCTACATCTTCAGCTTCCTGGCCGAGCTGGTCCTGGGCCCGGTGTTCTGGGTGATCAGCCAGGCGCCCTATGCGGCGATCTATCGGCAGCTGAGCGCGCCGGCCGACGCCTAGGCGCCCCGCCTTAGGCCTGGGCGCTGGGTCTGGCGGCGGCGCGGGCGTGCCAGGCCTTCAGGTGCTCGTTCTCGTCCGCCAGCGGCAGGCCGATCCAGTCGGCGAAGTCCACAGTGGTCAGCAGGCAGATGTCGGCCATGGTGTAGGTGTCGCCGGTCAGCCAGGTCTTGCCGTCGAGTTCGCGGTTCAGATAGCGCTGGGCGCCCTGGTAGGTCTCCTTGTTGCTCTCCCCGAAGTCCTTGAACTGCGTGAGCAGGGCGGCCGTGCGCGGGTGGGCGTGGCGCCAGAACTGGCCCACCGGCATCATCACCGTGAACTCGGTGCGGCGCACCCACATGTCGACCATGGCTTTCTCGACAGGCGTCGTGCCGAACATCGGCGGGTCGGGCTGGGTCTCGTCGAAATAGCGGCAGATGGCGACGGTCTCGGAGATGCAGGTTCCGTCGTCTAGCTCCAGGGCCGGCAGCTGGCCCATGGAGTTCTTGGCGCGGAACTCCGGCGACTTGTGCTCGCGCTTCATCATGTCGACCCGCGTCTCCGGCAGGTCGATGCCCTTCTCGGCCAGGAAGATGCGCACGCGGCGCGGATTGGGGGCCGGGTTCGGCGCGCCGTAGAGGATCATGCGGGACAGCTCCAATCGATCAAACGAATGGAGCCAAGCTACACGGCCCGTCCGGTGTGACTAGGCGCTGACCCGCTTCTTCTCGGCCTTCGGAGCTTTCTGGGCGGCGGAACGCTGGCGCTGGCGGTCGAGGAGTTCGGCCAGGTACTTGCCGGTCCAGCTCTTCTCGTTGGCGGCGACCTGCTCGGGGGTGCCGATGGCGACGATCTGGCCGCCGCCGTCGCCGCCCTCGGGGCCGAAGTCGACGACCCAGTCGGCGGTCTTCACGACGTCGAGGTTGTGCTCGATGACCACGACGGTGTTGCCCTGGTCGACCAGTTCGTGGAGCACCTCGAGCAGCTTCTTGGTGTCGTCGAAGTGCAGGCCCGTGGTCGGCTCGTCGAGGATGTATAGGGTCTTGCCCGTGGCGCGGCGCGACAGCTCCTTGCTGAGCTTCACCCGCTGCGCCTCGCCGCCCGAGAGCGTGGTCGAGGACTGGCCCACCTGGACGTAGCCCAGGCCCACGCGCTTCAAGGTTTGCATCTTCTCGCGCAGCACCGGCACGGCCTTGAAGAACTCGGCGGCCTCATCGACTGTCATATCAAGAACGTCGGATATGCTCTTGCCTTTGAAGAGGATTTCCAGGGTCTCGCGGTTGTAGCGCTTGCCGTGACAGACGTCGCAGGTGACGTAGACGTCGGGCAGGAAGTGCATCTCGATCTTGATCAGCCCGTCGCCCTGGCAGGCCTCGCAGCGGCCGCCCTTGACGTTGAAGCTGAACCGGCCGGGACCGTAGCCGCGGGCCTTGGCTTCCGGCAGGCCGGCGAACCAGTCGCGGATCGGCTGGAAGGCGCCGGTGTAGGTCGCCGGGTTGGACCGCGGCGTGCGGCCGATCGGGCTCTGGTCGATGTCGATGACCTTGTCGAACAGCTCCAGCCCCTCGATGCGCTCGTATGGCGCGGGCGCGTCGGACGCGTTGTGCAGCCGCCGCGCGGCGGCCTTGTAGAGCGTCTCGATGGTGAAGGTCGACTTGCCGCCGCCGCTGACACCGGTGATGCAGGTGAAGGTGCCCTGCGGGATCTCCGCGGTGACACCCTTCAGGTTGTTGCCGGTGGCGCCGATCACGCGCAGCACGTTCTTCTTGGAGATCGGCCGGCGCTCTTCGGGCACCGCGATCTCGGCGGCGCCGGAGAGGTATTGGCCGGTGATGCTTTTGGGTTCGGCCATGATGTCGGCGGCCGTGCCGGTGGCGATGATCTCGCCGCCATGCACCCCGGCGCGTGGGCCCATGTCGATGACGTAGTCGGCGGTGAGGATCGCCTCCTCGTCGTGCTCGACGACCAGCACCGAATTGCCCAGGTCGCGCAGGCCCTTCAGGCTGACCAGCAGGCGGGCGTTGTCGCGTTGGTGCAGGCCGATGGAGGGCTCGTCGAGGACGTAGAGCACGCCGGTGAGGCCCGAGCCGATCTGGCTGGCCAGGCGGATGCGCTGGCTCTCGCCGCCGGAGAGCGTGCCGGACGCGCGCGACAGGTCGAGATAGTCGAGGCCCACGTTGACCAGGAAGCGCAGGCGGTCGGTGATCTCCTTCAGGATCCGCCGCGCGATCTCCATCTGCTTGTCGGTGAGCTGGGCTTCCAGCCCCTCGAACCAGGCCGCGGCGTGCTTGATGGAGAGGTGGCTGACCTGGCCCACGTGCTGGCCGGCGATCTTCACGGCCAGGGCCTCGGGCTTCAGGCGATAGCCCTCGCAGGCCTCGCAGGGGCTCTCCGACTGAT